>Ga0207687_10000123_pt1 | contig 52367 bp, 46 predicted proteins | sample KBSM54metaG_FD_184399 | JGI IMG/M metagenome (GOLD analysis project Ga0207687, IMG submission 184399) | Miscanthus rhizosphere microbial communities from Kellogg Biological Station, Michigan, USA - KBS M5-4 metaG (SPAdes) (version 2) | ecosystem: Host-associated > Plants > Roots > Rhizosphere >...
TCGAGAGCAACTACGTGAAGGGCCTCCGCTCGAACCTCGAGTACACGGTCGACTACACCGGCGAGAGCGTCGAGGACGGCAACATCGTCGTCGTCACGCAGATCAATACGAAGCGGCATAACCGGCCGTACAAGATCGAGGTCGACTACGTCGTCAAGAAAGAGGGCGACAAGTACAAGGCGTGGGACGTCAAGACCGATGGCGTCGGCCTCGTCGAGAACTATCGCGAGCAGTTCAACAAGATCGTCGAGAAGGACGGCTTCGCGGGCCTCATCGCGAAGATGAAGAAGAAGCAGCAGGGCTAAGCGCCTCGGAGTGTGGCGGCCAAGCACAGGCCCGCCAGGCCTCGAGGTGAAGTATGGTCGCGGCGATGTCGCTCCATCCGCCCTATCGCGAAGCCGCCGAGCAGTGGCTCGACGAAGATCCGGATCCGCAGACCCGCGAGCAGCTGAAGCAGCTGATCGCGAAGTACGACGCAGGCGACAAGGCCGCGCGCGATCAGCTCCGCGAGATGTTCCACGGCTCGCTCGAGTTCGGCACCGCCGGTCTGCGCGGCATCCTCGGCCCCGGGCCGCAGGGCATGAACCGTGTGCTCGTCCGCAAGGTGACCGCCGGGCTCGCGGCGTACCTCCACGCGCACGTCGGCGACATCGCGAACCGCGGCGTGCTGATCGGCTACGACGGCCGCCACAACTCGCGGGTGTTCGCCGAGGACACCGCGCGCGTGCTCGCCGGCGCGGGCATCCCTGCCCTGCTCGCCCATCGCCCTTGGCCGACCCCGACGACCGCGTGGGCTGTCGTCGATCGCGGCTGCGCGGCCGGCGTGATGGTCACCGCGAGCCACAACCCGCCGCAGTACAACGGCTACAAGGTGTACTGGGGCAACGGCGCGCAGATCACCCCACCGCACGATGCGGGCATCGCCGCCGAGGTCGCGAAGATCGGCCGCAGCGATCAGCTGAAGATGCCGGAGCTCGAGGCAGCGCGTCGCGCGAAGCTCGTGATCGATCTCGACGAGGCGCTCCACGATCGGTACCTCGCCGCTGCGATCGCGCTGCGCGAGCAGCCCCTCCAAGACGGCGCGAGCCTCGCGATCGCGTTCACGCCGATGCATGGCGTCGGCGCACGCTCGACCGAGCCGATCTTCGCGCGCACCGGCTACCAGAACGTCCACACGGTGCCGGAGCAGCGCGAGCCCGATCCCGACTTCCCGACGGTCGCGTTCCCGAATCCCGAAGAAAAGGGCGCGATGGACCTCGTGCTCGCACTCGCGCGCAAGATCAGCGCGGAGCTCGTGCTCGCGAACGATCCCGACGCCGATCGCCTCGCGGTCGCGGTGCCCGATCCGGCGTCGCCGACGAAGTTCCGCCAGCTCACCGGCGATCAGGTCGGTGCGCTGTTCGCGGACTACTTGCTCGAGGTCGGTGCCAAAGACCAGCGGATGGTCGCGACGACGATCGTGTCGTCGCAGTTGCTGTCCTATCTCTCGAAAGCGGCTGGCGCCGACTATCGCGAGACGCTCACCGGGTTCAAGTGGATCGGCAACGCCGCGATGGACTACGAGCGCACGACCGGCGGCCGGTTCGTGATGGGCTACGAAGAAGCGCTCGGCTACTCGATAGGCCCGCTCGTTCGCGACAAGGACGGCGTGTCGGCGTGCCTGATCTTCGCGGACCTCGTGCTGTGGAACCGCGCGCGCGGCCGCAGCGTGCTCGATCATCTCGACGACATCTATCGCCGCGTCGGTTTGTTCGTGACCGAGCAGGTCTCGATCACGAAACCCGGCTCGGAGGGCCTCGCCCAGATCAAGCAGGCGATGGATCGGTTTCGCAAGCAGCCGCCGAAGGACATCGCCGGCCACACGGTCGATCAGGTCGTCGACCTCGCGAAGGGCGAAGGCGGGCTACCGCCTTCGGACGTGCTCGTGTTCAAGCTCGAGGGCGGCCGCCGCGTGATCATGCGGCCGTCGGGGACCGAGCCGAAGCTCAAGAGCTACTACGAGGTCCGCGTGCCGGTCTCCGCCGGTGAAGCGATGGAAACCGCACGCGCGCGTGGCGTGGCCGAGCTCGCCGAGCTCCGCGACGCGCACCAGAAGCAGATCTAAGCTTCTTCGTAGGCTGGTTCTTCACTGTTCTCGGCGAACGCGCGCGGCGACGTCAGCGCGCTCGCGAGCATCCGGTTGTAGAGGAACTCGGCGAACCGGCGGCCTTCACCTTGCGCGTCGCTGAACAGCGCGCGATGGCTCGCATCGCCGGCCGGATGCCCGGCGAACCGCGCACCGCTGTAGAACATGCTCGAGTCTTTGAGCTTGTTCATCGCGACCTGGCAGAACGCGGCCATGGTCTCGGGCCACACGATCGACGGCCGCTCCTGGACCGTGCGCAACGCGAGCTCGATGTAGAGCCCCTGCAACAGTGCGAGCCCGGTGTGGGCGTCGCCGCGCGCGGCGGACATCACGTCGGCGAGGATTCGTTCCGCGGCCTGCTCGTCGAGATCCATGCCGGCACGCTAGCGGGTAGCTCTGACAATCCGGACCGCCGGGATCTCACCCGCCGGCGGCGGCGAGCACGCCCTCGAGGCCCTCGAGGAACGACACCGCTTCATGCGGGTTCGCCGAGTGCGGCGAGTACTGCTCGAGCTCGCCGACCAGCTTGTCGGTGATCGGCGATCGCCCCTTCAGACGCTGCGCGGCCTGGTACGCGCGATCGATCATCTCGACCGCGGCGCGCGGCGACAGATCGATGAGCTGACGCGCGTTCGCGACTGCTTCGCGCATCGTATCGAGCGTGCGGCGGTCGTGCATGACAAGCACTTCGCGCTGATTGATCGAGCCGAGCGAGTCGAGATACTTCACGAGCCCTTCGCTGGTGAGCCGCGCGACCGAGACCGGCTCGGTCTGGAGCTGGCGCTCGAACTCGACCATCTGCCAGCGATCGGCGGGACGCATCGCCCGGCACACGACCGAGCCGACGTAGGCGTGCACCGTCGCGCGCACCGCGGACAGCGCCGCCTCGTGCGTCGCCGGATCGCCGGCCTGGAGCTGATCGTTGAACGGCGCCAGGCTCGTCGCGAGCTCCGCGACACCGCGCCGCACGAGCAGCGCGCGACCGAGCGCGGTCAGATAACCGGGGACGACCGTCGTTGGGTTCACGTCGGGGACGAACGCGTCGTAGATCGACGTGACGAGCGCGTGGACGCCCTCGCTCGCCGAGCTCTGGGTGTCGTCGAGGACGCCGAGCGCGTGGCCGATCTCGCCGGTCGACAGCGCGACCTTCAAGCGCTCTCTCGCCTCGTTCTGCTGCGACGTCAGGCCGTACTCGATCGACGTCACCCGCTCGATCACCTTGTCCCAGCGCTTCGCGTCGTCCTCGTGCTCCTGCTCGTCGATCTGCTCGAGGAAGTCGAGCAGGTCGGCGCTGCCGAGCGCGAGGTCGTCTTCTTTCGGCTTCGGCTCGGCCATCTCGCCGAAATCGAGCTCGTCGTCACTGACGACCGGGTCGCCGTTGGTCTTCGCCGGGCCCTCGCCATCGAGGCTCGCGCCCTGGAGATCGACCATCGAACGGCACGCCCAGAGCAGCTGGCGCAGGCCGCTAAATGTCGTGTCCCACAGCTTTTCGAGACTCTCGGCAGCGGTCTTCAGATCGACCGGCGCGTCGCGGGTCGCGACGAACCGCTCGTACAGGCTGTCGTCGAGCTGACGCAGATCATCGAGCGCGCGCTGTGCGAGCGAGACCAGCTCCCAGGCCTGGTTCTGGATTCTGGGCGTCTGGATGGCCCGTTGAAGCCGCGCGTCCACGTACTTGGAAATCTAGCGTCGCATGGCGGAGCGCGCCGGGAAACAAAACTTGAGGTAAGTTCGCCCACATGAGCGAAGTCACCCTCGAAGAACGCGGCAAGGCACTGGAGAATCAGTTCTACGAAAAAGAGAACAAGGAGAAGCTCGCCGCGATGAAGAGCAAGCTCGATACGCAATCGTCGAAGGACGATCTGCGCAAGGTCTCGGGCATGACCGACGACGCGGTGCTCGACAAGCTCGTCCATCTCGGCATGACGGCGAACACGATCGCCGCGCTCTCGCTCGTCCCGCTCATCCAGGTCGCGTGGGCCGACGGCACGATCCAGGAAAACGAGCGCACCGCGATCCTCCAGGGCGCGCACGGCAAGGGCCTCGAGAAGGGCACGGCCGGTTACGACCTGCTCCAGACCTGGCTCGCGAAGCGCCCGAGCGACGAGCTCCTCGAGGCGTGGGAGGCGTACATCAAGTCGCTGACGGCACAGCTCAACGACGAGCAGAACCGCCTCCTCAAGAACCAGATCGTCGGCTTCGCGAAGATGGTCGCGGGCGCTGCCGGCGGCTTCCTCGGCATCGGCCGCGTGTCGGCGTCCGAAGAGAAGGTGCTGGCGCGGATCGAAGCCGCGTTCCAGCGCTAGTGCTGCGCACCCTCGGCCGGACCGGCGTCAAGGTCGGCAAGGTCGCGCTCGGTGCGATGTCGTTCGGCGGAGATTCCGACGAGGCGACGTCCGCCCAGATCTGGCGCGCGGCGCGCGATGCCGGCGTCAACTTGATCGATACCGCCGACGTCTACAACGACGGCCGGTCCGAGGAGATCGTCGGCCGGTTGATGCGCGGCGAGCGCGACGACATCGTGCTCGCGACGAAGGCGTACTTCCCGACGGGCAAGGGCCCGAACGCGCGCGGCAGCTCGCGCTATCACCTCGTCCGCGCGGTCGAGGCGAGCCTGCGCCGGCTGGCGACCGATCGAATCGATCTGTTCTATCTGCATCGGTTCGACGACGTCACCGCGCTCGACGAATCGCTGCGCGCGCTCGACGACCTCGTCCGCGCCGGCAAGATCCTCTATCCCGCGTGCTCGAACTTCGCCGCGTGGCAGGTCGCGCAGGCGCTCGGAATGGCCGCGCTTCACGGCTTCGCGCCGCTCGTCGCGATCCAGCCGATGTACAACCTCGTGAAGCGCACCGCCGAGATCGAGATCCTGCCGATGGCACAGCAGCTCGGCGTCGCGGTCGTGCCGTACAGCCCCACGGGCGGCGGGCTCCTCACCGGCAAGTACAGCGGCGCGAACCGACCCGAGCACAGCCGGCTCGTCGCGTGGAAGATGTACGCCGAGCGCTACAGCGATCCGCAGATGTTCGAGATCGCGGATCGCTTCACGGCGCTCGCGAAGGAGCTCGGCCACCACCCGGTCACGCTCGCGCTCGCGTGGGTCGGGTCGCATCCGGCGGTCACGTCGGTGCTCGCGGGTGGGCGCAACGTCGAGCAGCTCGCGCCGGCGTTCGCGGCGCAGACGCTCGAGCTCGACGCGGCGACGCGCGAGCGGATCAGCGCGCTCGTCCCTGCCCCGCCACCGGCGACCGACCGCAACGACGAGCTCAAGACATCAGGAACTTGAGCAGGTGTAGCCGGAACAGGAAGTAGGCGACCGCCGCGGCGATGCAGACGAAGCCGAGCAGGATCTGGAACACGAACACCTTCTGGATCAGCTCGTAGAACTTCTGCTTGCCCTGCTGGCTCGGGATCAGCTCGAGGATGGTGTTCATCCCGAGCATCGCGCCGAGCAGGATGCCGCCGCCGATCACGATCAGCTCCGCGCCGACGACGACCGCGTTGCGCACGAACGCCTCGCCGCTGATCGTCGGGACCAGCTTGATGAAGTTGATCACGCCGAGCGCGATCGAGCCGAGGCCGATGATCGTCTGCCACGGCGCGATCGCCGCGATCACGCGCTGCGCATCGGGTCGCTTCGCGACGATCAGCGCGGACAGCGCGAGGATTCCACCGAGGACGACGACTGCAGCATTGATGTCGAGCAGCAGCATGAGCTCACCCCTTTGCCCGAGCCTATCAAGTTCTTCTAGTAAGCGTCGGCCATCATCAAGTTGACATGGGGGCGACCTCGAAACGTCCGATTCGATGCGGCCGTGAGCTCGGCGATCCCGAGGCGGGAGAGCTCTTCGGTCCAGCGCGCCGCGAGCGCGCGATCTTGTTTGCGTGCGGCGCGAGCGCCCCACAGCAGCAGCTGGCCGCGGCGATACGGCTCGGTCTCCGTCGCGAGGCCGGCGTGGATGTGGACGATCGCGCGATCCGGCAACTTCGCCTCGAGCGCGAGCCACGCGGCGGGCAAGCGCAGCGATGGATCGTCGGGATCGGCGGCGACCGCACGCTCGAGCGCGGCGAGCGTCGCCGGCACGTCGTGGTGGTTGTCGTACGCCTGCGCCGCTTCGTGGATCGCCTTCGTCGCGGCGCTGTGCGGCGCGGCGATGTCGTCGCGAATCGTCGCGCGGAACCCCGTGTCGGTCGTCGCACCGAGCTCCCACGCGCCCTTCGGGCCATCCCAGTCCCACGCCAGCTCGGCCCACTGGCCCTCGCAGGTCGGCGCCTGATCGATGCCGACGATCGCCTCGCGGCGCGCCGGCGTGACGACCGCACAATGCACGTTCGTGCCCTGCGCGAGGATCGCCCCGAGGTGACGCCGGCGCTCGGGCGCGTCGACATCGTGACGATCGCCGAGGAAGCGCGCGAGCATCTCCGGCGTCAGCGGTGCGGTGCGCTCGGCGACGAGTGCGCGCAACCGGCGCTCTCGACGCTCGGAGTGGAACGCCCATGCCTCGGTCGCGGCGAGCTGACCGGTCTGCAGCGCGGCGCTGCGATAGCGGTTCGCGCAGATCAGGAACGACGCACCGACGCCGGGTCGCACGACCTCGAGCGACGGCCCCGCGATCTCGAGCACGATCGCCGAGCGTTCGCGCGCCGAGCCGATCGCGATGCCCCAGCTCGACGAGATCGGGCGTTCGCGCGCGATCCGGATCGCGTCCTCGAGCGTCTCCGCGCGCCGCGCGAGCTCGTGCACGACGTCGACGATCATCGCGCCGCCGAACCCGACGCCGCGATGCCAGCGCGTGTGCGGTGCGAATACCAGGCCCGCTTCGTTGACGACGGTGACGACCGGCGCATCGGCGCCGCGCGTCGCGAAGAACCCGTAGCGCTGGCCACCCGAGGGGGCACACGCGATGAATGCGGGCGCGGCGTCCCACACGCCGACGCCGGGGAAGTCGAAGTTGCGGCCGAACATCAGCTCGCCGTCGTGCGTGGCGTCGCCCCACGCGATCGCGGTCGAGCACGCGGGGATCGCCGCGCGCCCAAAGCGAGAACCGACGCGCGCGCCGAGCTTCGCGAACGGCGAGGCCTCGGCGAACGGGCCGATCTTCGCGCGACCGACGAGCGCGACGCAGTTCTGCAGCGCATCCATCGTCGCGATGTCGAGCATCGCGTCGCGCGGGATCTTCGTATCCGGCAGCGCCGCCTGGACCGCATCCGCGAAGGCGCGCGAGCGGGCCGCGAGCTCCGGCGGCCGTTCGCGGACGAGCCGCGCCTGCCACGCGCGCGCGAGCGTGCGCACGAGCTTGCGGCCGACGCCGCCCATGTCGCCGGCGAGCGTGCGCTCCGGCATCGTGTTGTAGAACTCGATCAGCTTCACCGCCTCCGCGGCGACGAGCGCGCCGTGTTGCGCACCCATCTCGGTCTGCGTGCCGGCGAGCCTTGCCATCAAGAATGGTTTCACGAGCGTCTCCTCTGTTTTCTTCCGGGGCGCAGCGGTTCGATGATTCGATCCGCAAGCTCTTCGAGCACGCCATCGGGGCGCGCGATACCGATCACGTGGTGAACGAGCACGCCATCGACGACCGCGAGGACGAGGTCGACGATCCGCTCGGGTTCGCAGGGGCGGACCTGCTTCTTCGCGATGCCGGCGCGGAGATCCGCGACCAGTGCATCGCGCGCGACCAGCACCGCGCGGCGCTCGCGCTCGAGCACGGTCTGGAAGTCGCGCCCGCCCATCGCCCACAGCTGGAACAGGCCGCCGATCAGCTGCGGCCGCTCGCGGTGGAACGCGATCGTCGCATCGACGACGGTGCGCAACCGATCGAGCGGATGCTCGACGTTGCGGATCCGCGACACCACGAGCTCGGTGAGTGCCGCGTAGGTCTGATCGAGCACGGTCTCGAACACCGCGCCGACATCCGGAAAATAGAAGTACAGCGTCGGGCGCTTTACCCCGAGCGCATCCGCGAGCTCCCGCATACTCGTGTGCATCCCGCGCGCACGGAGCACCTCGAACGCGCTCGCGGCGAGCTCCTGGCGACGGGCGAGATCGGGGCGGCGCGGCATAACCTGACAGAGTGTCAGTACAAGAAACCTGACACAGTGTCAACGTATGACCGAGGAAGCCTAGTCGTGTCGCGGACGTACGATGTAGCGAGGGAAAGGATCGTGTACCCTGGCGGGGATCGTGGAGCTCGTGACGAACCGGGATGATGTCGTACTCCAGCGTCCGGAAGACCTGGTCTTCTCGGTGCCCGTGTTCCACACGTCGAACGCCTGTTGTGGCGCGTCGACCGCGTACTTGCTGCGCCGGATCGCGTATCGCGCCGGCTCGTATGCGCCGGGCATCCAGGAGCACATCTTTCACGAGCTGAACACCTCGCGAGAAGGCGGCACGATCGAGAAGGTCCAGCGCTGGTTCAATGCGCGCAGCCAGTCGCTCGCCGGGCTCGGCTATCGGCTGCAGTGCCGCCGCGTCGCGGTACCGACGGCGGCGCTGCTCGACTGGGTGCGCCAGGGCAAGGGCTACCGCGGTGCGATGCTCCCGACCAGCTTCAAGCGCCTGCATCCCGGTCCGGACGCCGCCGGCAAGGACGCGCCCGACGACGCCGTCGGTTATCACGCGGTCGGCGTGACGATGGAGCAGTTCGATCCGAAGGCGCGCGCCAGCGAAGAGCTCGTGATGATCGACCCGTGGCCCGGCGTCGACGGCGTCGCGAAGGATCGCGCGAAGGTCACGCCGCTGCTCGAGCTCGCGCACAAGGATCGCGGGCTCCACGCATTGATGCTGTTCTGGGCCGGCTGGTCGTAGCGCGGGCTCGGGCTCGATCAATATTTCCCGAGGTCGACGAACGCGTGGTCGTTCATGATCACGTACGGGCGATCCTCGAAGCTGAGCCCGCCCTTGCCATCGAACTTCTGGATCTCGAGCAGGCCCATGCCGTAGCCCATCGGGCCCTGCGAGTAGTAGTTGATCGATAGCCGGTACGGCCCAGCCTTCGGCGCGCCCTGGATCGCGAAGCACTCCGGGCCGTAGCCGGTCGTGATGTCGGCGTAGAGCTCGCCGCCCGACGGCAACTGCATCGCCGCGAAGTACGCGTGGCCACCCTGCGCGTCCTGGATGTGGAAGTCGACGTCGTTCGCGTCGGTCTCCCAGTACAGGATGAAGCGCGTTGACGCCGTCGTCGCGAGCTGGACGTTGCGCTTCGCGAGCGCGGCCATCACCTTGTCGCGCTGTTGCGGCTGCCTCGCGATCAGCGTCGCGCCGATCATGCCCGCGTCGTCGGCGAGCACGCGCTCACCGCCGCGATAGCTGTCGTTGCGATATGGCTGATCGATCGCCGCGAGGATCGCGTCGAACGCCTCGGCCGGCTTGCCCGCGCGGACCAGTGCGTACGCGAGCAGGCGATGCCCGGTCAGGTGATCCGGGCGGTCGGCGACCGCGCGGCGATACGTGTCGAGCACGAGATCGGTCGTCGCAGCGCTCGCGTTCGAGCCGAGCAGGCGCGCGAGCCGCTCGCCCGCGAACCGCCGCATGTCGGCGCGCCCCGGATAGAGGTCGATGATCGAGCCGTACACGCGCGCCGCGGTCGTCGTCGTACCATTCGCCTCGAGCGCATCGCCGAGGCCGATCAGCGCGAGCACGTTGCCCGGCTCCTTCGCGTGCCAGTCGCGCGCGTGGACGAGCGCTTCGTCGACGCGATGTGCGGCGAGTGCGTTCTCGATCGTCGCGAGCTCGCCGGTCAGCGCGACCGGGGTTCCTGCCGGCGGCCATGCGTCGCCAGAGGAGCTCTGTGACGGGTTCTGCGGGCTCGCCGCGATCTGGTTCTGCGAGATCTGCGCCTGCGCGATCACCCGATCGCCGTTCGCGAACCCCTGCCCCTGCACCGTCGTCGTCTCGGCCCGCGCCGGTTCCGGCGAAGGCGGCGGAGGCGGTGCCGCAGGCCGCGCGGCGACGGCGTCGCCCATCGCGGCGTCACCGCCGCCAGGCGCACCATTCGCCTCGCCCTTCTCGACCTCGTTGTCACCGGTCTTGCCGCCCATCGGCCCGGCCGCGGGATCCGCGGCGCCATCCATGTCCGCCTTGTCGGCCGGCTTGTTCTCCTCGCGCTCGGTGTGCTTGCGGTCGCTCTTCGTCGCCCCATCACCCTCGTCGTCCTTGCCGTCGAGCTCTTTCGCCGCCTTCTGCTTGAAGCGACCGTGCTGATCCTGGCCCTCGTCGGGCGTGACGATCTGCACCGGCACTTGCGGGAGCTGTTGATGGATCCGCTCGAGACCGTGAGCGCCGACGACGAGCACGTCCGCGAGTGCCTTCTGATCGATGCCGTAGCGCGCGTAATCCTCCGCGGTCTCGAGCACGAGCAGCGACGTCTGGCTCGAGATCACGCGATCCGCGACCGACTCGTGCGCGATCTGCTGGCGCAGCGCTGCTTTCGCAGCCGCGGGCGCTACCGCGAGCTGGGCCTCGAGCTCCTCGATCCGTGCCCCGCCGATCGCGCGCTCGACGAGCGGCTGCTCGGCCTGTTGCATCGCGAGGTGGCGATGCTCGGCGCCGACGACGACCTCGACCTCGCGCGCAGGTTGCGCGAGCCGCGCGAACACCATCGTCGACGTGCCGGCGCGAGCCGTCGCGATCTTCGTCGGATACACCCACGCAGCCCCGGGCACCGATACCGGGACGTCGACCTCGACCGGCTGCGCGAGCGCCGCCGCGACCAATGCGGCGCCGTCGTCGAGATCGAGCACTGCACCCGCGTGCTCGCTGCCCGCGCGGACCAGCTCGGCCGCGACCGCATCGTCGCGCAGGCCGCCGGCGAGCACGACATCGACGCGCTCGGCCTTCGTCGCCTTCACTGCGGCCGCGAGCTCGGCGTGCTCCGCACCGGCGGTGATCACGCCGTCGGTCACGACGACGAGCCGCTGCGCACCCTGCACCGCGCGCAACGCCTGCGCGAGATCCGAGGCGCCGGCTGCACCGCGCTCGACGAGCTTCTGATCCTCGGCATCGCCCCAGCCGCTCGCCGGGCCGCGATAGATCGCCTGGTGATCCTGATCGAACGCGATCACCTCGATCGGCAGCTGCGCGCCGTAGCTCGCAGCCGTCTTCTCGACGAGCGCGCGGACCGAACGGACGTAGCCGGCATAGCCGAGCGCACGCGAAGCGCTCGTGTCGATCAACAGCGTCAGCGCACGCGGCGGCTCGGTTGCCGCATTCGGCGCGACCGCGGTGACGCGCATCGCGACGAGGTTGCCCGCGGCGACCGCCGGGGCCTGCGCCGGCGCATCCGCGATGAAGTCGCGATCCGGCGTCCACGCGCGCTTTGCGAGCGACTGCGCGACCTGGCCGTTGCTCGTCACCTGGATGTCGATCTGCGCCGTCTTCGGCAGACCGCGCAGCGGCAGCGTGTAGCGACTGGCCACGAGCTCCTGGCTGTACGAGATCACGATGTGCTTGTCGGCGTTCGGCGCGATCGGAAACACCTTCGCGGTGAACTGGTTGCCCTCGGCCTTCTCGAGCAACGCCGGATCCTGACGGCGGTGGAGGAAGTCGTCGTACGCGCGGCGCGCGAGCTGCTTCTCGACGACCTCGGCCTCCATGAAGCGGCCGTCGGTCTCCATCGCGAACCGCGACACCGCGGCGTGCTCGGGCAGCGTGATCTGGAACGTGCCCTCGCGCCGGCGGTTCTCGGGGTTGTGAAACCACAGGTGGAGCTCGGTGTAGGCAAGGGGCCCCTCGACCACGGCCTTGGCTTCCACCCGAGCGAGCGCGAGGCCGCTACCGTCGGAGGCGGTCAGGGACCAGGGCGGAATCAGGTCCTCGTGGACGACCTGCGCGGTCGCGATCGCCTGGGTCGCCGCGGTCAGCGGCACCGCGATGACCTCGGGCTCGCTGACCCGGGTTGCATGAGAGGAACAGCTTGCGACGAATGTCAGGAAGATCGCGGCGCGCAGGCGTTTGAACATCGTGACTTCAAACGCACGGCCGACCCCGCCGTTCTGTCTCGAATCTCCCCGCAGTTGTGCTTGGTTGGGTGGGATCGTGGTGGGAGCGATCGCGCTGGGTGGTTGTGTCGCGAGCGACAGCTACGTGTGTAGCGACGGGACGGTCTGCCCGGGCAACACCGTGTGCGCGCCGATCCCGCACGCGACGAACGCGCCGACCGCCGAGCTGTGCGTCGATCCGAGCGCGCTCGCCGAGTGCACCGGCAAGGCCGACAACGCGACGTGCACCGGCGGCGTCTGCCACGACGGGGTGTGCCTGCCGATCGCGTGCGGCAACGGGTTCGTCGATCCGGGCGAGCAGTGCGACGACCACAACCAGATCTCCGGCGATGGCTGCAGCGCCGACTGCACGTCGACCGAGAAGTGTGGCAACGGCGTCCGCGATGGCCTCGAGCTCGAAGAGTGCGACGACGGCAACCTCGTCGACGGCGACGGCTGCGACAGCAAGTGCCTGCTCGAGAGCGCGACGTGGAAGCAGCTCTCGATCAACAACGTCGCGTCGCGGCGCGGTGCAGCGATGGCGTACGACATCGCCCACGATCAGATGGTGATGTTCGGCGGCAAGACCTCCGGCATGTTCGCACTCGCGCTCGGCGACACGGCGCTGTTCGCGGGGCAGTCGTGGCTGGAAGCGTCGCCGCGCACGCTGCCGGTCTCGCGCACTCGCGCTTCGCTCGCGTACGACTCGGTCCGCAACCGCGTCGTGATGTTCGGCGGTTCGGACGTCAACGGCTCGCACTTCTTCAACGAGACCTGGTTGTGGGATGGCCACGACTGGCAGCAGGCGAATCCCACGACCTCTCCGCCGGCGCGCGACGGCGCGACGATGGTGTTCGATAGCAAGCGCGGCCGGATGATCCTGTTCGGCGGGCGAACGCGACTCCCCGAGGGCTACGCGGCGTACGGCGACACCTGGAGCTGGGACGGCACGACCTGGACCGACCTCGGGCCGACGACGACGCCGGATGCGCGGATGGGCGCGGCGATGAGCTACGACCCGCTGCGCGATCAAGTCGTGATGTTCGGCGGCACGAACAAGAGCGACGCCGTCAACACGAACACGACGCTGTGCACGTACCTCAACCCGTGCGCGATCGCGCTCAAGACCTGGACGTTCGACGGCACCGACTGGCACGGATTTACGGGCACGCAGCCAGCGACGCGCTTCGATAGCCGGATGGCATGGGACCCAGCGACGCACACCTCGCTGCTGTTCGGCGGCAACGTCTCGACGGTCGCGGGCACGCCATCCGATCTTCAAGACACCTGGCTGTGGAGCGGCTCGACCTGGACCTCGGTGTCGCCCGCGACCAAGCCGCTCGCGCGCAGCGACTACAGCATGGCGACCAATCCGGTGCTCCAGAAGATCATCCTCACCGGTGGCACCGCCGCCGAGACCAAGACGTGGCAGTGGAACGGCGCGACGTGGTCGGACGTCACGCCTGCCGCCCTGCCCCAGGCCCGGCTATCGCAGAGCGCCTACGATCTCCGGCGCGGCCGCAACATCGCGCTCGATACCCAGGCGAACCAGACCTACGAGATCGATCGCACCGGTTGGATCGCGCGCGGCGCGGGTCCGAGCGACGCGTTCAACGATACGGCGATGGCCTACGACCTCGCGCACAAGCGCACCGTGCTCTACGGCGGGATGACCAACGGCAACCCGGTCGGCCACACGTGGCTGTGGGACGGCACGACCTGGACGCTCGCCGCGCCGACGATGTCGCCACCGCCGCGGATGTCGACCTCGCTCGCGTACGATCCGGTGCGCGGCCGCGTCGTGATGTTCGGCGGCTCCGATGCGAGCGCGACCGAGCTCGCAGATACCTGGGAATGGGACGGCACGACGTGGGCGCAGATGACCTCGGCGGCGACGCCCGACGCGCGCTACATGCACGAGACCGCGTTCGATCCGATCGACTCGACCACCGTCGTGTTCGGTGGCGCGCTTCACGGCACGGCGCCGAACGAGACCCCGGTGTGGGACGGCAGCGCGTGGTCGATGGTCAGTCCCGCTGCGAATACGCCGACCCCACAGGATCGGACGTATCCCAACATGCTGTGGGTCCCGCGCCGGCGCTCGATCATCCTGTTCAGCGGCCAGACCGACGCGGGTGGTGGCAGCGCCCAGTCCGATACCTGGGAGTGGAAGAACGGGACGTGGACTGCGATCGCGACCACCGGCACGACCCCGGCCGCGCGCGGCGAGGCGTTCCCGATGCTGACGCCCGACGGATCGCTCGAGCTCGCGGCGGGCGCGGCGGGCTTTCTCACGACGCTGAGCGATTCGTGGTCGCTGGTGTGGGAGAACGCGTCGCCGAAAGAATCGTGCATCGTTCCGATCGACCTCGACGGCGATGGCCTCGCGGGCTGTGCCGATCCGGACTGCTGGATGGTGTGCAACCCGACGTGCTCGCCGGGCGTCGCGTGCGATGCCGCCGCTCCGCATTGTGGCGATGGCACGTGCGATGGCGTCGAGACGTGCCGGATGTGCCCGGAGGATTGCGGCGCGTGCCCCGCGGTGTGCGGGGACTCGTTCTGCGATCCGGGCGAGACCGCCGCGAGCTGCCCCGGCGACTGCCACTAGGCTTGCAACCGGGCGCGACATGGTTACGCTGCCCTTGCGGTGCTGCGCGACGACTACATCGAGCGGATGATCCGCCAGCTCGCAGAGGCGATCGCGCGGATCGCCGGTTGGACCGCGAACGGCAAGCTCGAAGAGGCGATCCGCGAGACCGATCGCGCGTGGGAAGAGCTGCTCGACGTGCCGCGCGATCTGGTCGAGCGCCTCGACGGTCCGACGCTCGCACAGCTCCTCGGCGAGCCTGCGAAGATGCGCGTCGCCGGCGAGCTCCTCGCCGCCGAGGCCCGCGTTCACCAGGCGAAGGGCAACCCGGTCCACGCGCTGCTCTGCCACAAGCGCGCGCTCGAGCTGTTCCTCGAAGCGCGAGCGCTCGATCCGGATCCGCGCGACGAGACCGCGATCCTCGAGCTCTCGCGTCACGTGCCGAAGATGGAAATCGACCCGCGTTACCGGACGGACTGAAGCTTCACACCGCGCGGCGAGCTCGGATCACCGACGATCGACACGGTCCCGGCGAGCCAGCCGGCCCACGCGGCGCCGAGCACCTCGGCGCGCCAGGTCGCACGCGCGGGTAGCGCTGCGGTCGCCGCGAGCCCCTCTTCATCGGCGACCCGCGCGAACTGTTCGGCATCGCCGCGGGTCGCGAGCAAGCGCGACGCGATCTTCGTTTCATCCGCGACGACGTGCGCGATCGCGAGCAGCATCTCGGCCCAGCGCTGCGCGCGTGCGCTCGCGGTTCGCGGCGCGCCGCGTGCCTCGCCCGCAGGTGCGGGCACCGCGCGGGCGAGCGCTTCGAAGATGTCCTCGGCGCGCGTCTTCGCGATCGGCGCGATGCCCTTCTGCGCGCGGACCGCGCTCGCGTCTTGCGGGCGATGGCGCGCGAGGTCCATCAGGTTCTTGTCGGCGAGCACCTGACCGAGCGGACGATCGAGCTCGATCGCGGTGCGCTGGCGCCAGGCCGCGAGTGCGATCGCGCCGGCCTGCGCGGTCGGATCGAGCGCGCGCACGCCGCCGAGCTGTTCCCACGCGGTCTCCGGCGTGACCGCCGCGGCTTCGAGCGCGTCCGCGAGGATCTGCTGCGACTCGGCGCGCGCCCAACCCAGCTTCGCCGGACCGAGCAAGCGAGCGAGCAGCGCGTGGAGCGCATGGAGATAGCGCACGTCGGACGCGGCATAGGCGAGCTGCGCCGAGGTCAGCGGCCGGCGCTCCCACGCGGTCCATTGCTGGTCCTTGCCGAGATGCGTGCCGAGCTGCTCGTTCGCGAGCGTCGCCAGGCCGACCTGGTCGCCGAGGCCGGCAAACGCGGCCATCAGCTGGGTGTCGACGAGCCCCGGCATCGTCGAGAGTGCGTGGCGGGTCGCCAACAGCGCGAGATCCTGGCGCGGCGCGTGAGCGATCACGCACGGATGGGTCGCCAGGACGTCGACGATCGGGCGAACGTCCGCGGCCTGCGGATCGACCAAGCGAACCTCCGGTTCGATCGCGACGATCTTCGCTCCCGGCGCATCGAAGCTCCGATGTCTCTCTTCGTCGACCCAGGAAACCTGAACGAGGCAGAGCCGAGGGACGAGGCGGTCCGCCGACGCGAACTCCAGATCGAACGCGACGGCGGGAGCGTTCCCGAGCGCCTCGCAGATCGCGGCAATGTCGGCCGCTTCGGTCACCAGATCCATTCGAGAACATCTTATGTCCTGCTAGATTCCCCGGAGCTCCCATGACCACGAATAGTTTTGGTGCGAAAGCGCAGATCTCCGTCGGCAGCTCGTCGATCGGCATGTACCGGCTCGATGCCCTGATCAAGCACAAGATCGGCGACGTCGAGACCCTGCCCTACTCGATGCGCGTGTTGCTCGAGAACCTCGTTCGCTACGAGGATGGCAAGACCGTGTCGCCGGCCGATATCCAGGCCGTCGCCGGCTGGAACCCGGCGCAGCGCGTCGAGCACGAGGTCCAGCTCCGCCCCGCGCGCGTCCTCATGCAGGACTTCACGGGTGTGCCGTGCGTGGTCGATCTCGCGGCGATGCGCGATGCGTTCGCGGCGCTCGGCAAGCAGGGCAAGGAGATCAACCCGCTCCGCACCGTCGATCTCGTGATCGATCACTCGGTGCAGATCGACGAGTACGGCACGAACGCCTCGTTCCGCCACAACGTCGATTACGAATACCGCCGCAACCGCGAGCGCTACCTGTTCCTGCGCTGGGGCCAGCAGGCGTTCGCGAACATGAAGGTCGTGCCGCCCGGCACCGGCATCTGCCACCAGGTCAACCTCGAGTACCTCGCGAAGGTCGTGTGGACCCAGGACGGCGTCGCGTTCCCCGACTCGCTCGTCGGCACCGACTCGCACACGACGATGATCAACGGCCTCGGCGTGTTCGGCTGGGGCGTCGGCGGCATCGAGGCCGAGGCCGTGATGCTCGGCCAGCCGATGGCGATGTTGATCCCCGAGGTCGTCGGCTTCGAGCTGAAGGGCAAGCTGCCCGCGGGCGCGACCGCGACGGACCTCGTGTTGACGGTGACCCAGATGCTCCGCAAGAAGGGCGTCGTCGACAAGTTCGTCGAGTTCTACGGCGCCGGCATCGCCGCGCTGTCGCTCCCCGATCGCGCGACGATCGCGAACATGGCGCCCGAGTACGGCGCGACGATGGGGTTCTTCCCCGTCGACGACGAGACGCTGTCGTACCTCCGGTTCACCGGCCGGCCGGACGATCACGTCCAGCTCGTCGAGCGCTATGCGAAGGAGAACCTCCTCTGGCACCAGCCGAACGCGAAGCTGCGCTTCTCCGACACGCTGTCGCTCGATCTCGGCACCGTCGAGCCGTCGATCGCTGGTCCCGCGCGCCCGCAAGATCGCGTGCCGCTCGTGGACTCGCGCCGGAGCTGGCGCCGCGCGCTGCCCGCGATCCTCGGCGACAAGTGCGGCGAGGACAACACGACGATCGAGAACTGGACGAACGAGGGCGGCCACGCCGCGCCGGGCGTGCTCGGCGCGAAGCGTCCCGTCACGACCGAGAAGGGCAGCTTCGACCTCGGCCACGGCGACGTCGTGATCGCCGCGATCACGAGCTGCACGAACACGTCGAACCCGTCGGTGCTGCTCGCCGCGGGCCTGCTCGCGAAGAAGGCCGTCGCGAAGGGGCTCCAGAGTAAGCCCTGGGTGAAGACGTCGCTCGCGCCCGGCTCGCAGGTCGTCACCGACTACCTGACCCAGGCCGGCCTCATGACCGAGCTCGAGAAGCTCGGCTTCTACCTCGCCGGTTACGGCTGCACGACGTGCATCGGCAACTCCGGTCCTGTCCACGACGACATCGCCGCCGCCGTGAAGGACGGCAACCTCGTCGTCACCTCGGTGCTGTCGGGCAACCGCAACTTCGAGGGCCGCGTGAATCCGGTCGTCCGCGCGAACTACCTCGCGTCGCCGCCGCTCGTCGTCGCGTACGCGCTCGCGGGCACGATGAACATCGATCTCGACAGCGAGCCGCTCGGTACGGGCTCGGATGGCAAGCCGGTGTTCCTGAAGGACGTGTGGCCGTCGCCCGCCGAGGTCGCCGAAGCGATGCGCACGGCGATCAAGAAGGATCAGTACCAGCAGCGCTACGCCCACGTGCTCGACGGTGATGCCGAGTGGAAGTCGCTCGAGGTCCCCGCCGGTGACACGTTCGCGTGGGACGACTCGTCGACGTATATCCGCAAGCCCACGTTCTTCGACAACCTCGGCCCGACGCCGGCGCCGCTGAAGAACATCGAGGGTGCGCGCGTGCTCGCCGTGCTCGGCGATTCGGTCACGACCGATCACATCTCGCCGGCAGGCAACATCGCGAAGAATTCGCCCGCCGCGAAGTACCTCGAGAGCCACGGCGTGAAGCCGGCGGACTTCAACCAGTACGGTGCGCGCCGCGGCAACCATGAAGTCATGGTGCGAGGCACGTTCGCGAACATCCGGTTGAAAAATCTGATGCTCTCGGGCGTCGAGGGTGGTTTCACGAAGCACCTGCCCGACGGTGCGCAGATGTCGATCTACGACGCCTCGGTCGCGTACGCGAAGGACAACGTTCCGCTGATCGTGATCGCCGGCGAGCAGTACGGCACCGGTAGCTCGCGCGACTGGGCGGCGAAGGGCACGCTGCTGCTCGGCGTCCGCGCCGTGATCGCGAAGAGCTTCGAGCGCATCCATCGCTCGAACCTGATCGGCATGGGCGTGCTGCCGCTGATGTTCGAGCCCGGTCAGGACGCGAAGTCGCTGGGCCTCACCGGCGACGAGGTCATCTCGATCGACGGCATCGCCGGTGGCGTGTCGCCGAAGAAGAAGATGACCGTGAAGGCCGGGGACAAGACGTTCACCGTGATCGCGCGCGTCGACACGCCGCAAGAGTCGGAGTACATCGCGCACGGCGGCATCCTCCAGTACGTGCTCCGCCAGCGCGCCGCGGCGACGAAGTAGCTATCGGCGACGACGACGACGGAGCTCTGCCTCGTAGTCGCGCAACGCCTGCGGCTGGTTCCACTCGCTCGCGTAGTGCGTGATCCGCGACAGGTCTACTTCGGGAAACACGAGGCTGGTAGCGATCCTGACGTACCGCTCCCCGCGTAGCCGGTGGATCGTGAACTCGCCATCTTCGAATACCCAGACCTCGCGTGTCCCGAGACCGCGATAGACCTCGAGCTTGTCGAGCAGCGGCGAGCTCACTATCACCTCTATCGCGACGTCGGGGTACTTCTTCGCCCGGCCGCGCGTGTAGCACCTATCCGGTTCGAGCCCGCGTTCGCGGTTCTCTCGACGGCAGGTCATATTCCCAAAGCCGTAGAGGTCGATCCCACGCACATGGCAGAACAGCTCGAGCAAACGAGCGATCTGCACGGCAAGCACCTCATGCCGTAACCCCGGACTCATGATCTCGAGCTCTCCCTGCAGATACGTCATCCGCAGATGCCTGTCCTCGGGCACGTCGCGGAGCTTCACGTAGGTGCTCCACTCCACGTCGCGTAACAGGATCCGAGAGTCGTCGACGACCGCGTAGTCGGGAGGCGAGGACGCTTTGTCCATCGCCTCCATCCTACCGCTTCGCCGGACGGTTGATCCGGACTTTCCGGCGGACCTCGAGCTTCCACGCCTTCGCCTTGTCGGCGAACGTCGACTTCGGCATCCCGATCGCCGTCGCCGCCGCGCGGATCGTGCCGTATCGCTCGAGCGCTTGCTCCATCGAGACGCGCAGCGTCGCGTGATACGGGGCGAGCTTCGGCACCTCCTGGGTATCGAGCCGGGTCAGCGTGCGCCCGCGCGTCGGCGGGAAGAAGTCTTTCGGCCCGAGCAGGTCCTGGCCGAACATCGCCGCGCGACTCACCGATGCGCGGAGCTCGCGGATGTTGCCCGGCCAGTCGTGCGCGAGCAGCGCATCCCAGCCGTCCGGCGTGATCTCCTTGTGACCGTGCTCGGCCTCGTGCTCCGCGAGGAACGCGTTGACCAGCTCCGCGAGATCCGACATCCGCTCGCGCAGCGGCGCGAGATGGAGCTCGACGACCGCGAGGCGGTGATACAGGTCGCTGCGCAGCCGCGCGTTGCCGCCGCCGAGCCCCGCGATCTGATTCGTCGCCGCGACGATCCGGACATCGACCGGCTTCTCGCCGCCGCCGCTCAGCCGCCGCACGCGCTTGGTCTCGAGCACGCGCAACAGGTGCGGCTGGAGCTCGACCGGCAGCTCGCCGATCTCGTCGAGGAACAGCGTGCCGCCACTCGCCTCGACGAAGTAGCCCTCGCGCTGCTCGATCGCGCCCGTGAACGCGCCCTTCTCGTGGCCGAACAAGTGCGACGCGATCAGCTCTCTCGGCAGCGCGCCGCAATTCACCGCGACGAACGGCCCGCTCGCCCGGCGCGAGCTCTCGTGGATCAACCGCGCGAGCAGATCCTTGCCCGTGCCCGTCTCGCCGAGCACCAGCACGTTGCAGTCCGCGATCGCGGCGCGCTTCGCCTGCTCGATCGTCGTCCGCAGCGCCGGATCCTGCCCACGCAGCAGCTCCAGCGCGCGCCGCGGCTCGTCCTCGACCGCCGCGATCGCGACGAACGTCGTGTGGCCCACCGCGAGAAACGATCCGACGCGCAGCTCCGCCGACTCGACCCGGTTGCCTTCGATATACGTGCCGTTCCGCGAGTCCAGATCGCGCACGACGAGCGCGCCCTGCCCTCGCCGCTCGATCGCGCAGTGCGTCCCCGACACGAACGGATCCTTCACGACGATCTCGCACGCCGGATTCGTCCCCACCGCCCACCGCTTGCCGTCGAGCCGAATCACTTCGCCGCTCGACACGCGGCGCAACCCGACCACCGTCGCGTTGCGCCGCTGCTCCTCGCCCAATGACTGCGTCTCGCGCGGATCAAAACTCATAGCTGCTCCTTGTCTCCTGCGTTGCACGGCGGCTCGTATCGGCCGGTGCGTGGGGCAGTTGCGTACTTCGTGCCGCGGCTAACTACGCGACAAGACGCGACGAAGTGTCCGAGCCGTCCGGAGTACCCGGACACGCTCGGACAAAGGAGCGGACAACCGACCCTAGCCGGCTCGGCGCCTACTACCGCCGGACCATAAGATCGTCAGTGGTACTCGAATGCGCCGATGTCTCGGCCACTGCCCTGCGGTCGCGTAGTTCCATCGAAGTCGTACGCGTCGGTCGCCGCGGGATCTGCGGCGTCGATCGCAGCGCTATTGATCAGCAGATGGAAGTCGTTGCCCGGCACGTCTTTGAGCTTCGGATCCCCGATCACGACGTTGGTGCCGACGGGAACATCCTGCGGATACTCGAGGTTGTGATCAAACGTCGAGGTGCACGTACCACTGTGAGCGACCGCGTACCCGACACCCAGGGAGTTCGTAGAGAAGAAGATGTTGTTCTCGAACAGGACATGCCCCGAACAGAACGCGTACTGCTGCATGACGAAGGTTGAAAATGCGACGGTTCCGCTGACAATGCCCGAGCCTGGGAATTGAATGCCGTAGCTGAACAGACTGTTCTTGATGTCGAGCTGCAGGTTATTAACGTCACTCAGGAACGTGAGACCGCCGGCGAGCGTGGATTGATCCATTGCCACCGATCCGCCGTTCTCTCCTTGGATGTCTCCGAAGAATTTCGAACGCTGCAGGCTCAACTTACAGTTGTTGCTCGTAGATAGGATGCCGCCACTCGTGGTGACTCCCTGAAACGTGAGGGACGTCGGTTGAGCAGCGGTTGCAAGGCATAGGAACGTATGTTGCGGTGGCGCCATATTGGGCGTGGTCGCCGTGTACTTCCCATTGCGCAACGTGATGTTTGAATTCTCCGCAGCGTTGATCATCACCGATGCGTTCACGCCGATGACTTCCGTCGCGCCGCCGAGAATTGTCACCTTGATGCCCGCAGGGAACGCAAGATCCTCATGGAAGGTTCCATCCAGGAGCCGGACCAGGTCATGTGTTGCTGTCACGTGCGTCATCGCACCAGCGATCGTGCATGGCGCGATCTGCGTGCACTCGGCTGATGCACTCCCAGTCGGCGACGCATACAGCACGGTCGAGGCATCGCGACAGCTACCGGTTGCGACATCGCATACATCACTCGCGCAGTCCGCGTCGGCAGCACACGCCCGGCACACCCCGGTGTCACAAATTGGTTTGTCGGACGGACAGTCGTTCATGGTCGCACGGCACGCGACACAAGCTCCACTCTCGCAGAATACTGCGCTCGGATCCTGACCGAATCCAGGACACTGCGAGTCCGCAGAACACGCCTCTAGACAGGTCTGTCCGTCGCAGAACGGAGCCGCCGCATCGCAATCCATCGACGAGGTGCAGGTCTCGGCGATGCACTGATTTCCGCGGCAGACGAGGCCGTCCGCACATCCCGTCCCGAGCGGAACGCCGATGGCGTCACAATCGGCTTGTGACGTGCAGCAAAGGTTTGGATTCTTTTTGGTGCACGCACCCACGCTAAGCGCGAGTCCGACGATGATGAAAATACGCATGGACACCGTGTCGTCCCTCCGCCCGTGAAGTTGCTCGATCTTAGTCGACCCAGGCCTGCGTGTAGACGTCCATGAAAGACTTCGCGACCTTCTCGAGGTCGGACTCCGGGGCCAGTTGGAGCATCTCTTCGACGGAAGCGGGTGGATTGTCCGCGTACGTCGCGATCGAACGGATCTCGTAGTTTCCGTCGTTGAACCAGAGTGCGTACGTGTCCGTATACCGCGTGCCGTCTGCGCTCTTCAAAATCCCGTACTGGTACGTGTAGATCATCGGCTGCGCGTTGACGTCGGTCTGGCCGACGACGAACTTGATCTGGGACGAAGCGCGCATCTCGGGTCCCATCACGTCGTCCTTGAGATCCGTGCGCGCCTGCCACTTCGCGAGGTCGATCGGCATGCACGCCCCTTTGCACGGACGGATCTGGATGGTCACCTTGTACTTCGGATGATCGATCGTGCGGATCACGGACGCGATGGTGCCTGTGACCTTGTTCTCGTCGTTTTGCAGCCCGAAGCCTTCGAAGCGCAAGGCGAGGACTCGGTCGATCGCCTGTCGGGTTAGCGGCCCCTTGGTCAGCTTCGGCGCCGTGCCATTGCCATGAGGAAGATGCAGGACGCCGGTCCCATCTACCTTGGGAGCAGTTGCACTCGTGGCAATCGATGAACCTGACTGGGCATTCGGCGGCGCCTCGCGACGCTCGGGCTTTCCTTTGCACGCAGACGAGACAACGATCGCGAGCAGCAACAGCTTCGACATGAATTCCTCACCAACGAAAAAGCGCCGGTCGCCCGGCGCTTGGTACTAGCAACTAACGCAGCGAATCACAGGCGAGGTTGCGTGTTGTACGCCGGGTACGGACGAGCCACGAGGCTCTTGTGGCCCTGGCTCTGGAACATGCCGACGCCGGCTTCCGCGGCCGTCGTGCAAGCGAAGTAGCCCGCGCCCGCGCAGCCGTTGTCGACGGTGCAATTGCCCGAGCCGTCGGCCGAGCCCGTGCCCTTCGCGACCGGAATCAAGTCGCACTTCGGCTCCGGCTGATCGTCTGCGGCGGTGATCATGCCGTCGCGGTTCTTGTCGTACTTGTAGAGGTACTTACGCTCGCACCAACCCACCGTGTCGTCCCAGGCCGAGGTGATGAAGTTGCCGTTCATGTCGAATTCGAACGACCAGTTGAACACGCAGGAATCGGCATCGAGGTTCATGTTGTACATGTCCGCCGGGAACGTTCCGCCCGAGATGGCCGGAACGACGTCGCCGGCGATGTCGGTCGGCTGGCAGCGATGGTGGCGCCCGTCCGACGTCGTGAACGCCGGATCGCCGGTGAGGTTCGACGCTGCTCCGCTACCGCCGCAGTTGCCCTGGTAGCAGGTCTTCGGGCGGCACATCGCGGTGCAAGTCACGATCATCGAGCCACTCGTGTCTTCGTACAGGAGCGGCATGAAGCCCTGCGAGCAACCGTTGCTCGCGCTCGCACACGCGACGCGGGACAACGGATTTGCGGCCTGGAGCGAGTTACCGCTCGACGTCGTGCACTCGGCGCGGTTTTGGAGGTCGGTGTTGTACTCGCGCGCGCACGAGAACGAAGTCGGCAGCGTCCGGCCGGGGGAACCCGTGCACTGCTCGTAGCTCTGGCATGCACTACCCGAGCGCATGACGGCAGCCGAACCAACATGCAGCGAGTCGTTGTCCGCGAACGGATCGCACTTGTAGTCGCACACGCCGGCGACGTTCATCGAGGAGACCTCGAAGATGTTGTGGTAGGCGACGCACGCCGAGTCGGTCGCGCAACCAGCGGCCGCGTTCGAACCGGTGTTGTCGCAAACCTGCTCGCACACGCCCGTGCCACCGGGGCCGACGAGCTCGCGCTTCGCCTTGCAGAACGTGCCTGCCTTGCAATCGTCCCAGCCCTGCGGGCCGGCCGGCTGCCGCGTGCACTGCGTGTGAGCGGTCTTGTCACCGTCCGGCGCGCAGCCGACGTGACCGAGGATGTTCGTGCCGTCGGCCGAGACGAGGTCGTAGATCCACGTGCACTTCTCGCCGGTGTTGCAACCGGTCTGAGCGAGCGGGTTACACGTAGCGTCCGAGCCGCTGCCGGAACCGCTGTCGTTCACGATGTGGACCTTGTTGTCCGAGCTGCTACCGCACGCGACCAGGAGTGCTGCGCACAGCGCCAAAGCTAGCTTCTGCATCTTGTTCCCTCTCATCTCGTTACCGAAAGATGCCGGACCCTACTGGAGGTTGTTCATAGGGGTCAAGGCCAAATTGCCCCCGCGCCCGGTCTTCGCAATTAGACAAGACTTGAGGTTTTCCGACGATGATCGAAGTCACGACGGAGCTAACAGGCGCGGAAGCCGTGAGGGCTCAGGGCGTCACTGTGACCGAGCCCGGCGGTAACGTGCCGGGACCAGGGCCTCGCGACGCGGCGACAGCGAGGCCGGTCACCCCGGCGGCGACAACGGCCGCACCCGCGATCACGTACCAGCGGCCATACCAGGGTCGTTTCGCGTCGGTCGCACCGCCGGCGGCGAGTGCGATCTCCAGCGGCTGATCGGGCGATGCGACCCGGGCGATCGCGGCTCCGCCGGCGTCGCGCGCCTCGAGGTAGTACTCGAGCACGTACGGCTTCGCCGACGGATCGGGCGTGACCCGGACGCGCCAGCGGCCATCACCGCGCGGCGTCGCGGCGACGATCTTGTACGCGAGCTCGCCGCGATGCCGAGTCGCGAGCACGAGGTCGAACACGTTGCCGCGGGTCGCACGCGCCTCGATCTCGAGCGGACGACCGGCGGTCGCGGCGGTCGGCGCCGCGTGCTCGAGATCGGCACCGGCGTTCGGATCGAAGCCGGGGATCAGCTGCTTCTTCAACGACTCGAAGAACGCGCGCACCTTCGGCGAGCCGCTCGGATCGCGGAGCTGGTAGCCCGGATCGATATCGAGGATGCGCTCGAAGGTCGCGCGCGCGGAGCCTTCGTCTCCACGGATCAAATCGGCGAGCGCTATCAGCTCGAGTGCGCGCAAGCGCTGGGCGCGAGTCGCGCGCGAATCGCGAGTGACCGGCGACAGCGTCTGGATCGCAGCGGCGTAGTCCTGATCGTCGAACAGCTTCTGGCCGCGCGCGAGGAACGTTTCGATCGCCTGCGGTCCGACGGCACCGGCGCCGATCGGATCGGCGTGCGCGACGCCGAGCAGCAGCGCGAAGATGACTAGCGTGCGAGCCATACGACTCCTTGATCGGTCGCGAGCAGCGCATCGAGGTCACCGTCGTCGTCGATGTCCGTCATCACGACAGCGCTCGCAGGCGGCGCGGATTGGGCGGACGCGAACGTCCCGGTGGGCTGGCCGTGCAGCGTCGCCGCGCCGGCGTCGGCCGCGATCACGGCGTCGGGCTCGCAGCCGTCGTCCCAACCACCGAATGCGACCGCGTTCGCGATCGGTGCCGGCTGCGGCAACCGCACGAACGATTGATCCTCGAGGTGACCGTCGCGATCGATGTAGAGCCGCATCGCCGCACCTTTGACCGAGACGGCGAGATCCGGATCGTAGTCGCCATCGGCGTCGGCGAGTGCGAGCGACACGACGGGGAGCGACACCGCCGGGACGATGCTGGTCGAGAACGTGAACGTGCCGGTGCCGCCGAGCCATGCGGCGAGCGGCGCGCTGGACTGGCCGACGATCAGATCGGGCGAGCCGTCGCCATCGACGTCGCCGAGCGCGAGTGCGCTGACCGACGACACGTGGCCGGCGCCGGAGAGCGCCTGCGTCGCGTGCGTGAAGTTGCCCGCGCCATCGTTGAGCCAGAGCTCGAGCGTGCCGGCGTAGCCGAGCACGACGTCGGTGCGACCGTCGCGATCGACGTCGCCGAGTGCGACCGCGGCGGCGATCGATCCGCCGATCGTGCCACCGTCCTTGAAGCCCTGGCCGTCGCGAATCCACACCGTCGGCGGCGCGCCGTCGGTCACGATCACGAGGTCGTCGTCACAATCGCCATCGAGATCCGCGGCGACGATCGCGATCGGGTTGCCGGCCGGCGGCGTCGGCCCCGCGGACGTCACGAGCGCACCGTGTTGCGCGTCGATCACGGCGGCACCACTCGGGCCGATCGCGACGACGAGGTTGCCACCCGGACCCTCGCTCGCCGCGAGCTTCGCAGCGGCGGGGCCGACCGCGTCGCCCTGCTGGGCCGGTGCGCCACCGGGGCCTTTGACGCAGGTGTTTAACGACAGCGTCAGATCGCGCGAGAAATCGGTGCGCGCCGACGCGAGCGCTGCTGCGACGCCACCGCGATCGCCGCGGACCCATGCGAGCGCCGAACCGGCGTGGCCCGCCTCGACCCGCAGGGTCTGCGGCAGCCTGCCGAGATCGCCGGTCAGCGCGTAGTCCTGCCCGAACTGGCCACCGCCGACCTTCGTATCGGCGACGCCGATGCACACGTGATCGATCGCGGACGGCACCGGCCGATCGCTCGCGATCTCGACGGTGATCGCGTCGGTGCAGCCGGCGGCCGCCACGAAGGTCACCAGAACGAAACGCACGCGGCGAGGTTAGACGCCCGTGAACATCAAGTCGAGCGCCGCGATCAACTCCGGTCTCAGCGAGACCATCGATCCGACCTGCTCTCCCAGATCAGCGACAGGCACGGATGCGAGGTCCTGGACCAGAATGACGTAGTCGACCCCTTTGATCCGGGCAACCGGATTGAGTCTGGTGATCGGTTTACGCCCGTAGCGCTTCATCGCGATCATCGGCGCGACAATCCGGGTCGCGAGTCGAGACAGCGCCTCGCTTTGGAGATCGACGACGAACGGATAGACGCCCCCCTGAGGGTTTCGTAGGACATCGAACTGCGCCATCAGAAACGACGCCGCCCAGCGCTGAACAGGCCGTGCTTGGAGATGAACTCGTTGTACTGATCGATCGCTTCGCGATTGTCGGCCTGCCACGCAGCCTCGCGCGCGCTGCGGACCGCGGCCTCGATCGCCGAGTCGACGACCTCCGAAAGGTTGAGGTCGAGTGCTCTTGCCTCGGCGACCAGGTCCGCACGCAGCGACAGATTCGTCGCTACTTTCTTTGCACGCGTCGCCATGCGCATAGTTTATGCGCATCTGTGGCACCCGACAAGGTCAACGACGACGGCGCAGGCCGACGAGCGCGAGCAGTACGAGCGTACCTGCCCTGCCGCCACCCGCGTCGCACCCGCTACGGTCGACGGTCATGTCAGCCTGTGCTGGTACGACCTGGATCCCGAGATCGAACGTCGGGCCGAACCAGGCACCACCTTCTTCGACGAGCTCGAACTGTTCGTCGATCGCGGTGGGCTCGGCGACTTGCGGGCCGACGATCTGGAACGTGAACGTGCCGGACGCACCGGGCGCAGTCGGTGCGTCGACCGCAGCGGCGCGATTCGGCGCGATCCAGTTGCCCGCGACGTAGAGCTGCGAGTCGCGATCTTGGGGTCCCTGCGTGCCGATGCGGGTCGCGTCGAGATCCCACGCCGACGTCCCGTGGTTCACCGCGGTGACGGTGACGGTCGCGAGCTCGCCGGAGACGATCGTCGCCGGTGCATCGACGGTGATGTCGCCCGCGAGGTACTGCCCTGCTCCGCCGGCCTTCACGAGCTCGATGTAGTGGTCCCAGTTCCAGCCCGGGCCCGGATCGGTGTGATCGCTGCAATCGGGCGCTTCGCCGTGACCGAGGATCGGGCCGTGCTCCTTCGCGATGCCGTACTTGTCGGCGAGGTACGAGGTCAGCGCGGCCGACTTCTCGTACATCGCCTCGGTGTACCAGGCGTCGGGATGCGCCTCGTAGCCCTCGTGCTCGATGCCGATCGTGTGCGTGTTGAAACACGCGTCGTGCCACGCGATGTTTTTCTCGGCGACCATCTGATCGACGTGCCCGTCGGTCGATCGCACGATGTAGTGCGCCGAGACCTGCGCCGAGGGATCCTGGAACCAGCTGACCGAGCCCGCGAAGCTGCCCTCGGTATCGTGAATCACGATGTGGTCGATGCTGCCGACGCCGCGCGACGCGACCTGATAGTTCGCCGTGCTCGCCGGCACCCACGTCGCACCGGTGTAGTCGAGGCCCTGCGCGATCTCCGATAGAGCGCCGCTGCTCGCCCGGCGCGTCACGATCAGCTTGCGCCCGTTCGCGTCGAGCCCGGAGATCCCGCGCGCGAGCGCGGCGTCGATGGCGACGTAGTCGTCGCCGAGCGCACCGCCGCGAAGCCACGCCGCGTCGTCGCGGATCGTCGCCTCGGTCGCCGCGCGGAACCGAGAGCGGACCCAGCTGGTCGCGGCGAGCTCGTCGGTGGGCACGCCGGTTTCGACCGCCACGCGCACGAACACGGCGGCGAGCGGCGAGTCACCGCCGACGCTAACGGTTGCAGGCGGCGAACCGCGCTCGACGGCGCACCCCAAGGCGCAGCCCACGCACGCGAATGCGGCGACCCTGATCATCGCGGCCGATCATGCACAAGAGGCATTTGCCCGAATAGTGGCAGGCACTGACAGACGGGGCAGTCGGGGTCAGCACCGGGTATGATGCAGCCGGCCGTGCCCGCCGACGCAGGTATCAAGTTCGGCTCGTACGTGCTGCTTCGCCGGATCGCCCGCGGTGGCATGGCCGAGGTGTTTCTCGCCCAGCAGCGTGGGCTCGAGGGCTTCGACCGCCGCGTCGCGGTGAAGCGCATCCTCCCGCACCTCGCGGACTCCGGCGATTTCGTGCGGATGTTCCTCGCCGAGGCCAAGCTCGCCGCCCAGCTCTCGCACCCGAACATCGTCCACATCTACGAGTTCGGCAAAGTCGACCACGACTACTTCATCGCGATGGAGTACGTCGACGGCGTTCACGCCGGTCAGCTGTTCAAGGCCGGCGAGGCTCACCAGAAGATGTCGCCGACGCTGATCGCGCGGATCGGCGCCGACGCGGCCGCAGCGTTGCATCACGCGCACGAGTTGCGCGGCGCCAACGGCAAGCCGCTCGGGCTCGTCCACCGCGACGTGTCGCCTGCGAACATCATGGTTTCGTACGACGGGATCGTGAAGCTGGTGGACTTCGGGATCGCGAAGGCGGCGACCGCGACCGAACAACACACGAGCCCGGGCCAGGTCAAAGGCAAGTACGCGTACATGTCGCCGGAGCAGACGATCGCGCAGCCGCTCGACGGCCGCAGCGACGTGTTCTCGCTCGCGATCTGTCTGTGGGAGCTGCTCGCGGGACGCACGATCGTGCCGCGCGGTGACGCGGTCGCGGCGATGCGGATGATCCGCGACGGCAAGCTCGAGCCGCTCGGCTCGGCGGCGCCGCACATCCCCACGGGTCTCGCGAACGCGATCGGTTGGGCGCTCGAGACCAAGCGCGAGAAGCGGGCGACCGCCGCCGAGCTCGCGCAGGCGCTCGAGGCGGTGATCAAGTCGTCGCCGGAGATCGCGACGCCGATGCAGCTCGGCACGTGGATCCGCACGCACTTCGTGCGAGAGAACACCGGCCAGCTACCGTCGCTCGCGCCGGCTGGTGGCCAGGGCACGCAGGTCGTCGCGCCCGGCACGGTCGCATCGCCGAAGACGGGCGCGTCGCGCGGCCTAGCGGCGGTGACGCCCCACGTCGGCTCGCCGTTGTTGATCGGCGCGTCGCGGCTCGCGCAGGCGCAGAGCGACTCGCAGGACGGCGAGGAGACTTCGATCGATACGCTCGAGGTCCGCAAGTCCGCGGCCGAGCTCGCGGGCTCGCCGAAGACCGCGCCGACGGCACCGACGATGATCGCACCGCCGCCGGTCCGTCCGAGCGTTGCCCCGGCCCCCGTCGCGTCGACCGATGCTTCGAACGAAGCGACCGTGCTCGCCGGGATCCCGGCGGATCAGGAGACCAGCGACGCGCGCGAGACCGTGATGCTCGATCGCAACGGCGACGCTCGACCCGGCCGTCCATCCGCGCAGCTGCCGACCGAGCACGTGTCTCCGCTCTCGGGTCCGCGGCCCCGCGTCGAAGGCCCCGAGGTCGCGCCGATCCAGCAATCGCGCCCTCGCACGCTCGGCTTTCTGACGCCGTGGCGCACGCGCCCGCACATGCCGGCGCCGCTCGATCCGCGCCAGCGCCGGATCCGGATCGCGACCGCGATCGCCGGGCTCGTCGGGCTGATGCTGATCTCGTTCACGATCGCGCTGTGTGCCTCGCGCAAGCACCCACGAGCGCCCGCGGTCGCACCGCAGGGCGATGCGAGCCTGTTGCTCGCGCTCGAACCCACCGACGCTACGCCGCCGGCCGATGCCCCGCCGCCGCCGCCGCTACCTGTCGACGCCGCCGAGCAAGGCAGCAGCGAGCCGCGCAGCAAGGAGGCGTACCTGGAGATCGTGACGATTCCGGGTGGCGGCAAGCTGCACGTCGGCGATCAGATCCGTGTCGCCCCCGCACAGATCGTCGTCGAGGCCGGCACGTTCGACGTCAAGGGCGAGCTCCCAGGCTTTCAGCCGGAGGTCCGCCACGTCGCGATCGAGGCCGGCGAGCACCTGAAGATCGAGCTGACGTTCAACCACAAGGTCGGAGGCCCCGTGCATGTGGCGCCCGCGCTCGGCCGGCTCACGATCCGCACGACGCCGTACAGCGAGGTGTTCGAGAACGGCAAGAAGCTCGACCAGACGCCGTTCGCGGACCGCGAGATGACCGCCGGGACCCACACGCTCGTGTTCAAGAACCCGCTCCACCCGACGGTGACGAAGAAGATCACGATCGCCGCCGGCAAGTCGCTGAAGCTCAACTTCGCGCTACCGGACTAGCTCGCCCGAGCGCTCGCGCGCGGCGACGCGAATGCAAGCGCGCGATTCCCGGGGCGCAAAGACCGGCCTCACGCATGCACTGGGGAGGTCGTATGACGAAGCGCGCCGTGCATCCGCTCCTGATCGTGCTGCCGGTGGCCGCATTCACGCTGACGGTGATCGCGCTCGCCAGTCATGCAGTGACCGGCGACGAAGCCTATTACCGCGGCGCGTTGTTCGCGAACCTCGGCGGGTTAGCGATCGCGGTGTTTGCCGCCCTCGCCGGCCTGCTCGATGCCATGTCGCTGCCGCGGTTCACGATCGCGCGCTCGTCCGGGTTTCGCCAGGCCGGATTCACCGCGCTCGGCTTGATCCTGTTCGTCGCGACCGCGACCGCGATCTCGAATCGCTACGAGGGACGCGCCGTCGGCGATACCGTCCCGCTGGTCGTCGGTGCCGTGGGACTGCTGTCGATCGCGATCGCCGGCTGGTATGGCCGTGGCGTCCAGCTCGCGTTCAAGCTCGGCCAGACCATCGTCTGGTATCCGCGCCACATGCTCGAGCGCCAACCTTCGCGCCGCGCACTTGGTTCCGCGCGAACGATCGTCTAAGGCCGTCGTCTAGCTCAGGGCTCGAGGCCGGTCGCCCAGCTGTACTTCGGCTTCGTGTTGAAGTGGTGGGTCGCGTTGATCACGCGGACCGTGCCCGACTTCGAGCGCATCACGATCGATTCGGTCTTCGCGCCGTCACCGAAGAACCGGACGCCATCGAGCAGATAGCCCTTCGTCACGCCGGTCGCGGCGAACATCACGTGGCCGGCCGCGAGGTCCTCGATCCCGTAGATGTGATCCTCGGGCTTCACGCCCATCTTCTTCGCGCGGGCGCGCTCCTCGTCGGAGCGGAACCGCAGCCGGGCCTGGAGCTCGCCGCCGACGCACTTGAGCGCGGCCGCCGAGATCACGCCTTCGGGCGCGCCGCCGGTGCCGAACAGGACGTCGATGCCGGAGTCGGGGTTGCACGTCATCACCGCGCCGGAGACGTCGCCGTCGCCGATCAGGCGGATCCGCGCGCCGGCCTGGCGAACCTCGGCGATCAGCGCCTCGTGGCGCTCGCGCTCGAGGATGACGGCGGTGCAGTCTTCGACCCGCTTGCCCTTCGCCTTCGCGATCCGCTGGAGGTTCCAGGTCGGCGACTCGCGGAGGTCGATCACGCCGCGCGCCTCGGGGCCGACCGCGATCTTCTGCATGTACGTATCGGGCGCGTTGAGGAACTGACCGTCGTCGGCGATCGCGATCACGCAGATCGCATCGGGCGCGCCGGTCGCGCACAGGTTCGTGCCCTCGAGCGGATCGACCGCGATGTCGACCTTCGGCGAGTCGTTGTCGTTGCTCTTCCAGCCGGCGCCGACCTGCTCGCCGATGAACAGCATCGGCGCTTCGTCGCGCTCGCCCTCGCCGATCACGACGGTGCCGCGGATGTCGATCGCGTCGAACGCGACCCGCATCGCTTCGACCGCGACCTTGTCGGCGAGCTTGCGATCGCCCTTGCCCATGAGGCGGGCGGAGGCCAGAGCGGCGGCCTCGGTGATGCGAACGACTTCCAGCGCCAGGTTGCGGTCCTGCATGGCGCCGTGTGTACCGCAGATCAGCGCGGTTTCACTAGTGTGCGCATGAAGTCGGGAATCGGGCGCGGGCGCCCGGTCGGCCCGATCACCGCGTGGCGGGTGAAGCCCTCGGCGAGGAGCTCACCGGCGCGCCGCACGATGTACGTGAACCGCAGCGACGCGCCGCGCATCTCGGTGACGTCGGTCTCGATCGCGAGCACGTCCTCGTACAGCGCCGGCCGCTTGTAGTTGCAGTGGGCCTCGATCACCGGCATCGCGATCTGCGCGGCCTCGAGGTCCTTGTAGCTGCGGCCGAGCGAGCGCCAGTACTCGGCGCGCGCGCCCTCGAAGAACCGCAGGTAGTTCGCGTAGTAGACGACGCCCATCTGATCGGTATCGCCGAAGATCACGCGGACTTCGTAGATCATCCAACGATCCTGATCACGCGCGCGGGCTCTCTGACGACCGGCAGCGCATCGATCGCGGCGAGCGCGGCGCGAACATCGCCTTCGCGCGCCTCGTGCGTGACGACGACGACCGACACCGGACTCGCGCCGGCATCCTGGACGACCTGCGCGATCGAGACCTTCATCTCGCCGAGGATCGTCATCAGCTTGCCGAGCACGCCGGGCGCATCGACGACGCCGAACCGCAGGTAGTAGCGCGAGCGAACCTCGGCGAGCGGCAGCATCGGCTTGTGACCGACGGCGACCGCGGCGGGCCGCTTCGCACCGGCGGCGCGCGCGAAGATGTTGCGACCGAGGTCGATGCAGTCGGAGACGACGCTCATCGCGGTCGGCAACATGCCGGCGCCGGCGCCGTAGTACATCGACGGGCCGAGCGCGTAGCTCTGGACGTAGACCGCGTTCTTCGCGCCCGAGACATCGGCGAGCAGCCAGTTCGCGGGCACGAGCGCGGGATGGACGCGCGCCTCGATCTCGCCGGTGCCGTGCTCGCGCGCGATCGCGAGCGGCTTCAGCACGAACCCGAATTTCGCCGCGTAGTCGAGGTCGATCGGCTCGACCCGATCGATGCCGTCGGTCGGAATCTGCGCGACGTCGACGGCCGTGCCGAAGCAGAGCCGGACGAGGATCGCGAGCTTGTGCGCGGCATCGCCACCGCCGACGTCGAGCGTCGGATCGGCCTCGGCGTAGCCGAGCTGCTGCGCCTCTTTCAGGATGTCGGCGAACGGCCGGCGCGTCTCGGTCATCGTCGACAGGATGAAGTTCGACGTGCCGTTGACGATGCCCCACAGCTGCTCGACGCGATCGCTCGCGAGGCCTTCGCGCAGCACGCGGATGATCGGCACGCCACCGCACACCGCTGCCTCGTAGTAGACGTCGACGCCCTTCGCTTCGGCCGCCGCAAAGATCTCGGTGCCGTGCTCGGCGAGCAGCGCCTTGTTCGCGGTCACGACCTGCTTGCCGGCGGCGATCGCGGCGAGCACGACGCGCTTGGCCTCGGTCACGCCGCCGATCAGCTCGCACACGATGTCGATGTCGGCGCGCCCGATCGCTTCGTCGAGGCTGCAGAACAGCGCCTTGTCGACCTCGACCACGCGCTGCGACTTGCGGCGATCGCGCACGGCGATCGCGCGGACCTCGATGCGAGCGCCGAGGCGCGCTTCGATCGCCGCCGCGTTGTCGGCGAGCAACTTGACGACACCTCCGCCGACGTTGCCGAGGCCGAGGAGCGCGACGCCGATGGTTCGTGAGCTGGTCACCCGGGTCGTTTGTACGAGTAATGCTCGCCGACGATCAACCAACCGGCGTTGGGATCCTTGCGAAACACGAGCGTGAGCGAGCCGTATTCGGTGACCGTCGTGATCCCGTCGGTCGCTTCGCGCGTCATCGTCGCGACGCCGAACGCGGCGGTCGGCGCGATCGACGTGACCTGGACCTCTTTCAGGCGGATGTGGATCTCCTTCGCGCGCGCGATTCGATCCTTCAGCATCCCGTCGACCGAGCTCCAGCCGATCAGCGTGACACCGTCGTTGACGAGCACGATATCGGGGTCGTGCGAGTACAGCTTCTCGAGCGCGTCGATGCTCCGGATCTCGTACGCCTGGCGCCACTGCTCGATCGCACCGCGGGTCGCGATCGTGACCTCTTTCGGCGTGAGCTCCTTGGTCTCGGGGACCGTGTCGGCCTGCTTCGCTCGCGGGCAGCCCGCAACGAGCGCGACCGCGAGCAAGACCGAGAACCGCATCTATGGGACGTAACACGCTGTGCGCCGGCGCGCATTCTCATCGACCTCGCTTCGCTCGGCAGCGAGCTCGAACCTGGTTCGAGCCCGCTGTTGGACCGCGAGATGCACCACCTCCTCGCATGATGCTCGACCTCGGCCACAACCACCCTGATTTCATCTATCCGAACGACCAGAAGCAGGCGAAGTTGACGATGGTTCTATCGGGGTTTGCAGCCCTGTTCATCAGCGCGTTGATCACGTTGACCGTGCTGTCGTAGCGCGGTTAATTCCAGGCCATGACGGAGATTGTCTGGCTGCATGCGCGTGAAGTGCTCGACTCTCGTGGCAACCCCACCGTCGAGGCCGAGATCGGGCTCGAGAGTGGTGTGCTCGGGCGCGCGATCGTGCCCTCGGGCGCATCGACCGGCGAGCACGAGGCACTCGAGCTCCGCGACGGCGACGCGAAGCGTTACCTCGGCAAGGGCGTCCAGAAGGCCGTCGACCACGTCCGCGATGTCATCGCGCCGACCTTGATCGGCATGGACGCGAGCGACCAGGCGTCGATCGACGCCGCGCTGATCCAGCTCGACGGCACGGCGATGAAGTCGAACCTCGGTGCGAACGCGATCCTCGCCGTGTCGATGGCGGCCGCGCGCGCCGCGTCGCTGTCGCACGACCTGCCGCTCTATCGCTACCTCGGTGGCGTCGGCGCCGTGACGCTGCCGGTGCCGCTGATGAACATCATCAACGGCGGTGCACACGCCGACAACAACCTCGACATTCAAGAGTTCATGATCGCGCCCGCGGGGTTCGATCGGTTCGAGGATGCGCTGCGCGCCGGCGTCGAGACGTTTCACCACCTGAAGAAGCTGCTGTCGTCGCGCGGCAAGGCGACGAACGTCGGTGACGAGGGCGGCTTCGCGCCGTCGCTCGATTCGGCCGACGAAGCGCTCGCGCTCGTGCTCGAAGCGATCACGAAGGCCGGTTACGAGCCCGGCAAGCAGATCTTCCTCGCGCTCGACTGCGCCGCGAGCGAGTTCTTCGACAAGAAGGCCGGCACGTACACGTTCGAGGGCAAGCCGCGGACCGCGGCCGAGCTCACCGCGATCTACGCCGGCTGGGCTGACAAGTATCCGCTCGTCTCGATCGAGGACGGCCTGGCCGAGGACGACTGGGATGGTTGGAAGGTCCTGACCGACAAGATCGGCGGCAAGGTCCAGATCGTCGGCGACGATCTGTTCGTGACCCAGACCGCGCGCCTCCGCCGCGGCATCGAGGCCGGCATCGCGAACTCGATCCTCGTCAAGCTCAACCAGATCGGCTCGATCACCGAGACGCTCGACGCCGTCCGCACGGCGCAGCACGCCGGCTACACCGCGATCATCTCGCACCGCTCCGGCGAGAGCGAGGACGCGTTCATCGCCGACCTCGCCGTGGCGACGAACGCCGGCCAGATCAAGACCGGCTCGGCTTCGCGCAGCGATCGGATCGCGAAGTACAACCAGCTGCTGCGGATCTGCGATCAGCTCGGCGACGAGGCCCGGTTCGCCGGCGTCCGCGCGTTCAAGCGCAACTGATTCGCGCGCGCGGTGTCTCGCAATCGATGCGATCGCTCGCCATCGCGCTCCTCGTCCTCGCGCTGCCCCGCCCTTCCGATGCGTGCGGCGCGTGGAGGCTGACCGATGTCGCGAAGAAGGTCGACATCGAGTGGCTGATCAACGCCGGCACCGTACGGCGTGGTGACACCCGGCTCGCGAACCTCTACCTCGATCTCGATGCGCCGGGCGGCGTGCGGGTCGCCGCCGATCACAAGGTGGTGTTCGACGTCGTGCGCGGCAAACTCCTCCGCTACGGCAAGAAGGTCGGCAGCGTCGACGGCGACTCGGTCACGATCGATGGCCACGCGTACACGCTCGAATTCTCCGACTTGAAGGTCGAGCACACCGGCCGCGGCGTCGACATCGATTCGTGGAAGCTCGTCGTCCGCCGCGGCGATACGGTGATCGCGACGAGCGATCAGGCGTCGTCGCTATGCGCGCCGCTCCACAAGGACGCGCCGATGAGCGAAGCCGATCAGCGCGACGAAGTCCGCCGCCGCGTCGCGTTCTATCTGGCGTGGCGCGAGCTCGGAATGTGAACGCTAACCTGACCGTTTGCGACGACCGCGAGGCGTCGGAGGAAACACGACCTCCTCGAGCTTCTGCACCCGGCCAGGCAGGTCCTTGTACTGATCATCGATCACGCGAAACCGCTTGAACGCGTCCTCGAGAAGCACGGCATTCGTCTCCCGAGTGTCAGCCCGAACTTGCTCGAGAAGCACGGCATTTGCCGCCCGAGTGTCCGCATGGACTTGCTCGAGAAGCACGGCATTTGCCGCCAGAGTGTCCGCATGGACTTGCTCGAGAAGCGCGGCATTTGCCGCCCGAGTGTCCGCATGGACTTGCTCGAGAAGCACGGCATTTGCCGCCCGAGTGTCCGCATGGACTTGCTCGAGAAGCGCGGAATTCGCCGCCCGAGTGCGAACCTCGAATTGCTCGAGTAGAGCCTGAGTGTCGGCGGCGATCTCCGCGCGCAGCGATGTGCGTAGCTCGGCGAGCGCGGTCGCGAGCTGCGCGTGCGTCGGGTGATTCGCAAGCTCCGCGCGGAGCTCCGCGCGCGTCGGGTAATCGGCGGGCGTCATGTTGTCGTTCTTCGCCATTGTAGTGGTTCCGTTCGCACTCCCGCAGCACTTTGCATGCCGTCGACAACTCCGCGATCTCGCGTCGCAGAGTGTCCGAGTCGTCCGCGTGCGGGACGCTTACGTCCGAGGCACGGCCGGACGCAGGCGATCGAAGTCGCTCGCGTAGAGCAGCACCGGATAGAGCGCGAGCATGCCGTACGGAAAGCTGCCGAGCCGGAGCCCGATCGCGATCCCGATCTCGAACGACACGCCGAGCGCGATCCAGATCCAGCGCGCGCGCCAACCTCGGTAGTACGCGTAGAGAAACAGCGGCGCGCCGAGCTCGAACGCCATCGTCAATGCGGTCGCGACGCGGGTGAGCGGATAGATCACGCCGACCCACGCAGGCGAGAACCGCGCGGCGTGCGGATCGGACAGCGCGTTCGCGAGCGCGGTGAACCCGCCGAACGGTCCCCACGCACCAGCGGACTTGTTCATCCCGCCGGAGAAGTAGACCCACACGAGCTGGAGCAACAGCAGATAGCGCGGCCACGCTGGAATCTTTGTGGGGACCTCGCGGCCCATCCGCCGCCACAACCAGGCATCGACCGACCACAGCGCGTTGCATCGCGACAGCGCGAGGATCACGAACACGACGCGCGCGAGCATGTGGAGCCCGCTCTCGCCGTCGGGCGTGAGGTGCGAGAACGCCGCGAGCGACAGCATCGCGCCGATGCACGCGACGCGGGTCGCCGCACCGATCGCGACGAGGAACAGCGACACGGTGCCGAGCGCCCACGCGGCTTGCGCGGACAGCCACGCGTCGCCGACCGCGAAGCCGATCGGCGGCTTCGTGAACAGCGGCGTGATCGCACCGACTCGCCAGAGATCGAGGTAATCGATCAACAGCACGCTCGCGAACAGGATCCGGACCAGCGCGAGCGCCGTCGCGGGCTCCTCGCGATCGAGCCACTCGACCCATGCGCGCCACGCGCGGCCGATCACGGCGCGAGCCTCCGTCTGAGGTACAGCCACTCGAACTGGCCGGTCGGCGTGTACTCGCCCTGCCCGATCTCGATCGCCTCCATCCGGACACGCGCCGCGGTGAGCTCGGGATGCGCGGCGAGCACGCGCGCGGTCTCCCATGCGGCGAACGCCGTGTACTCCAGCGTCGGCGTGTCCGTCGGATCCCACACGCCCCACACGCGCGGATGTTCGAGCAGCGCCGCATCTTCGTCGTGATCTGGATCGCCCGCGAGATAGAGCACCTGCCACGTCCGATCCTTCGCCTGACCCTCGATCCACATCCGGTAGCGATGCGTGATCGGCGCCTGGTACAGCGCCCACTGCTGGGTCACCGCGAACGTGGTGCGCATCCACCGCACCGGGGTCTCGGCGAAGTCGCGGACCTTGCGGATCGGCTCGACGAAGCCACGCTCCCACTTCGGGGTGCCGTCCGGCGTCGGCAACGGGCAGCCATCGATCAGGCCGAACAGGATCGCGAGCGCGATCAAACCTGCTCGGACCTGGGGCCACCTCACATGCGAAGCTTACAGGGCTACCGGGCCGGATCGAACCGCGTGACCTGGCGCAGGAACGAGACGTCCATGTATTCGCGCCGGATCACTTCCGCCATCTCCTCGGCGGTCGCGAACCGCGCGTAGTCGACGCGGATCACGGGGATGACCTTCGAGATGCTCGCGATGAACTCTTCGTAGCCCTCGTGCAGCGCCTCGAGATACGCGAGTGGAATCTGCGATTCGACATCGCGGCTGCGCATCCGGATCCGCTCGGCGGAGTCGGCCGGCGAGACATCGAGATAGATGATCACGCTCGGCTTGCACATGAAGTTGCTCATGTTGCGGAACAGGTCGACGTACGTGCGGTAGTCGCGCTCGTCCATCAACCCGGTCTTCGCGAGCATCTTCGCGAAGATCGAATCCTCGTAGATCGTGCGGTCTTGAACGGCCGACCGGCCGCGCCAGATGATCTCCTGGTGCTGCTGGAACCGGCGGTTGAGCAGGTAGACCTGCATCGCGAACGAATAGCGCGCGGTGTCGCGATAGAAGTCCGCGAGGTACTCGTTGTCGGCGACCGGCTCGTAGTAGCAGTCGATGCCGAGGTGCTTGCCGAGCGCTTCCGCGAGCGTCGACTTGCCGGCGCCGATCATCCCGGCGATGCCGATGAAGATGTTGCCGAACACGTCCGGTGCCTGACCGCGCACCGCCGACGTCGGGCGCGAGCCCTCGGCCATCGGCGCGACGGACGGCGAGTCGGTGCTACGGGTGTCCTGCCCACGAACGATCTCGGTCTGCACGAGCGCAGCCTGCCAAACCCGTCTGACATGCTCGGGGCGTGACCCGGGAATCCGACCTGCTCGCCGCCATCAAGGCGACTCCCGCCGACGACGCGCCGCGCGCGATCTACGGCGACCTGCTCGCGGAGCGCGGCGACCCGCGCGGCGAATTCATCCAGCTCCAGCTCCGCGGATCGCAGGATCAGGCCGCGTCGCGCGCCGCCTATGCGCTCCAGAGCAAGCACGGCGCTGCGTGGGCGAAGGAGCTCGGCGGCGAAGGGCTCGCGCTGTACTGGGAGCGCGGCTTTCCGAAGTCGATCATCTCGGGCGATATCGCGAAGGTGGTCGCAGCGCGCGCGCTGATCCGCACGCAGCCGATCCTCGGCCTCTCGCTACTCTCGCTCGCGGGCGATCTCCCGGCGATGGCCGAGCTCGCGCAGGTGCCCGAGCTCGCGGCGATCGAGGAGCTCTCACTCAAAGGCAACGCACCGAGCTGGCAGAACATCCCGCCGCCGGCGCGCGCGCTCGCTGCGCTCGCCGGTTCGCCGTACCTGCATCCGCGCAAGCTCGACATCGAAGAGAACCTGCTCGACGATGCCGGCGCCGAAGCGTTCGCGACGGCGGGCTGGCTCGCTGGGATCGACCACCTCGTGATGATCCACCATCCGGGCAATGTCGCGCCCGTGCTCGCGGCGATCCGCGCCGCGCGTCACATCTACATCGCGCGCTGTTCGCTCGGCGAGCGAGGTGCACGCGCGCTCGCGGCGCTCCCCGTCGTCGAGCTCCAGCTCGATCACTGCGGCGTCCATGAAGCTGGCGCGCGGATCCTGTTCGGATCGCTCGCGCGGGTCGAGCAACTGAGGATCGTCGGGGACACGCTGCACGATGCACTCGAGGCTTTCGCGCTCGCGACGCCGACGACGCTGTCGCTCGAAGACTGCTCGCTCACCACCGCCGGCACCGCAGCATTCGTACACCGAGGCTCGAGCTCGCTCGTCGCGATCGAGCTCGCGAACAACTCGATCGGCGCAGGCTTCGCCGCGACCGTCGGACCATTTCCGAGCCTCCAGCGGCTCGACCTTCGCGACAATGATCTCACCGGTGCCGACATCGAGGCGCTCGCGACAGCGCGACTGCCGGCGCTCGCTTCGATCGGCCTTAGCGACAACGTGAAGAGCGGCGACTCTCACGTCGTGACCTGGACTAACGGCCCGGACGAACAAGGCGCGACGGTCGTCGATGACTACATCACCGCCGGCCAGCTCCAGCCCCGGTTCCGCGCGACCGTGTTCTAGGACTTACAGAACTGGTTCGCTAACGCCGACCCTTGTAACCCATCATTCCCTGGATCACGCCCTCGCTGGCCTCGGCGACTTCTCCCTCTTCGCGCGCCCGATCTGCGCAGTCAGCACAGAGCTTTCGGACCTTCCCTCCCACTTTCACCGAGACCAGCTTGTCCACGTCGTCGTTGCATTCGCGACACGTCGGCATGCGGCCATTATAACGGTTTCTTCATGGTGGTCACGAGAGGGCGCCCTACCATGGCAACGTGCCCCGCCCATTGTTCCACAACTGTGGGAATTCACGGTTTCTTCATAGCGCTCCGGGACTGCGCGCTCCACAAGTTCAGTCTTGTCTGCGCGCACCATGAAGTTGGCAGTTGTACTCGTGCTCGGGGTGGCCGTGTCCGCGCGTGCGGACGACGCACCTGCACCCGTCAAAGGGCTGCTTGCCGATCCGGCGCAGCTCGCGACCTGGCTGCGCGACCGCGATCCGATCGTCGAATCGAACCACGCGAAGGTCGAAGCTGCGCACGAGCTCGGCGAACAAGCGCGCGTCTTGCCGAATCCACAACTGACGTTCACGGCCGGTGGGTTCGTGCTCGGCAACACGAACTCGAGCGACGGCAGCCCCGGTAGCCAGAGCCCTGGCCTCTCGCTCGGTCAGACCACGAACTACGAGATCGGGGTCGGCGAGCTGATCGAGCTCGGCAAGCGCGGGCCACGCCGCCATGCCGCGGATACCCGCGTGCGCGAAGCCGGCGAGAACTCCGTCGGTGCGCTCGGCGATCGCCTGAACGACGCGACGACCGCACTCGGCAAGCTGACGTACGCCGCGAGCAAGCGGGACGTCGCTGCGGCGAACCTCGACGCGGCGAAGAAGCTGCGCGACAACGAGAAGGTCCGCGTCGATCATCAAGATCTGTCGCCGCTCGAGTTCGCGCGAATCGAGCTCGATACCGAGGAGCTCGAGCTCGCGCTCGGGAAGGCCGAGGCCGAGCTCGCCGGTGCGATCGCGACCTGCAGCGCGACGCTGTACGCGCGCTGCGTCGCCGAGGGGCTCGACCCGCAAGCGCTCGACGCCGGCGCGCCGCTGCCGGCCGCGCTGCCGGAGACGACGACGGCCGTCGAGAACCGCCCGGTCCGGATCGCGCAGAAGCTCGAGGCGCAAGCACTCGGTGACGACGCGGCGCTCGCGAGCGCTCGCAAGATTCCCGATCCCACCGTCGGCATCGCCTACCTGCTCGACAACCTGACCTCCGCCGGCAACCAGCACCAGCAGCTGGTGTTCTCGGTCGCGATTCCGCTGCCGTTCTTCGATCGCGGCAACCACGACGCCGCCGCGGCGCGCGCGAATGCACGCGCGATCGAAGCCGAGGACAAAGCGGCGGTGCGCGAGGCCCACGGCGTCGTCGACGCGCTGCTCGCCCAGCACGCGACGCTGAAGACGACGCTCGCCCGACTCGAGACCGACTCCGTCCCGAAGTCGACCCAGATCATCGTCCAGACCCGCAAGGCGTTCGACCTCGGCCAGGCTCGCCTCGCCGATCTGCTGCTCGTCGAGCGCGCACACCGCGACCTGTTACTCGAAGTGCTCGACACGCGGTTCGATCTGTTCAACGTGCGTGCACAACTGCGCCAGGCACTCGGGCTCGATGACGAGGTCGCGCGTGGGATCTCGGGAGGTACTCGTGAGCGATGAACACCAGGCATCTGTAGCGACCGTCGCACCGCCCGAGCGTGGCCAGGCGAGTCCCCTTCGCGTTCCGATCCTCGTCGGCGCCATCCTCCTCGGCGGCGCTGCGATCGTCCTCGCGCGTCACTACAAGCGCCCCGACCCGCCGACCGAGCCGGCAGCCCCCGGCATGACCGTCGGCAGCGATACCGTGACGCTCGCGAACGACGCGCCGATGTGGGGTGTCGTGAAGCTCGCGCCCGCGCAACCCGCCGAGCCGCATTGGACCGATCCGGTGCCGGCGCGGATCGTGTTCGACGAAGCGCGCACCTCGCGCCTCGGCTCGCCGCTCGCGGGCCGGGTCACGAGCGTGATGGTCGAGCGCGGCCAGCGCGTGAAGATCGGCGACAAGCTCCTGACCGTGAGCTCGCCGAACCTCGCCGAGCTCCGCGCGGAGCTCGAGAAGGCGAACGTCGAGGCCGGCACGGCGAAGGTCAACTTCGATCGGACCAAGGCGCTGGTCGACGCGGGCTCGTTGCCCGCGAAGGAGCTCGTCACGGCGCAGCAAGAGGTCGCCGAGGCTCAGCTCGCGGTCCGGCTCGCGTCGCAGAAGCTGAGCTCGCTCAAGGTCGCGGGCGCCGGCGAGGCGTCGTTCACGATGACCGCGCCACGCGACGGCGTCGTCGTCGAGAAGCAGATCAACGTCGGCCAGAACGTCGATCCGAGCTCGGGCTCGGTGATGGCGATCGCGGACCTCTCGGACGTGTGGGTCGTCGCCGACCTCTTCGAGAACGACGTCGGCCAGCTCGTGCCGGGGACGAAGGCGAAGGTCTCGGTCGGGTCGGCCGAGCTCGACGGTCAGATCGATCAGATTTCAGCCGTCGTCGATCCCGATCGCCACACGGTGCCCGTTCGCGTCAAGCTCGAGAACATCGACGGCACGCTGCGCCCGAACGCGTACGCGCAGATCAAGTTCTTCGATCCGAACACCGCGAAGGTGTCGCTGCCGTCGTCGGCGGTGCTCTCCGATGGCGTGACGACGTACGTCTACGTCAAAGAGAAGAACGGCGCACTCAAGCGGCGCAACGTGACCGCTGGCTCGGCGAGCGCGGGCCGGATGCCGATCCTCGCCGGGCTCGAAGCCGGCGATCAGGTCGTCGTCCAGGGCGCGATCCTGCTCGACAACCAGATCCAGCTGGACAACTGAGATGATCGAATCACTGGTCAAGGGGTCGCTCCACACGCGACTCCTGGTGTTCATCATGGCCGTGTTCGTCGCGTGCGCGGGCTACTACGCGTACTCGAACCTCACGATCGAGGCGTTCCCCGACCCGACCGACACCCAGGTCCAGATCATCACGATCTACGACGGCCAGCCGTCCGAAGAGGTCGAGCGCCGGGTCTCGATCCCACTCGAGCGCGCGCTCAACGGCGTGCCCGGCCTCTATCGGCTCCGCTCGATCTCGCTGTTCGGCCTGTCGCTCGTCACGCTGACGTTCGAGGACGGTGTCGAGCCGCTCGTCGCGCGCCAGCAGATCACGGAGCGCATCCCGGACGCGAACCTGCCGACCGGCATCACGCCGGATCTCGGCCCCCTCGCGACGCCGATCGGCGAGGTCTATCGCTACACGCTCGAGGGCAAGGGCGCCGATCCGATGACGCTGCGCACGATCCAGGACTGGGTCGTGCGGCCCGCGATCATGCGCGTGCCCGGCGTCGCCGACGTCGTATCGTATGGCGGTCTCGTCAAGGAGATCCACGTCGAGCCCGACCCGACGAAGATGGCGGCGCTCGGCGTCGTCCTCGACGACCTGTTCCAGGCGCTGTCGAAGGCATCGCAGAATGCGTCCGGCGGCTCGCTCGAGCGCGGCAGCGAGCTATTCGTGATCCGTTCGATCGGCACGTTCAAGGACATCTCCGACATCGGCAAGGTTCGCGTCGGCTTCCATGCCGGCGTGCCCGTGAAGGTCTCCGATGTCGCGACGATCACGACCGGCTATCAGCCGCGTCAGGGTGTCGTCACTCGCAACGACGACCAGGACACCGTCGAGGGCATCGTGCTCATGCGCCGCGGCGAGAACCCGTCCGTCGTGCTCGGAGCGCTGCGCGAGCGCTTGAAGGAGCTGCACGCCCACGCGCTGCCGAACGGCTCGGTCGCGTTCGTCCAGAAACCGAACGAGGCAAAGATCGATCTCGTCATGCAGTACACCGACGAGAACGCGAAGTCGGTGTCGCGTCCCCTCGGCACCTTCGAAGGCCCTTGCACCGACGCGACCGGCCCGCCGCACAGCAGCTTGCTCGCGATCGTCACGTGCAAGAACGGCGTGTCGTTCCGCGCCGTCGCCGACGGTGACGCGTTCGCGCTGTACAAGGGCAGCGACGTCGTCGCATCGGGCCTCCACGCGCCGCACATCCGGATCGATCCGTTCTACGACCGCACCGATCTCGTCGACACGACGCTCGACACCGTGTTCCACAACCTCGCTGAAGGCGCGCTGCTCGTCAGCATCGTGCTGTTCATCTTCCTGTTGTCGGTGCGCGCGTCGCTCCTGGTCACGCTCGTGATCCCGCTCTCGCTCGCCGCGTCGTTCATCTATCTCAAGTCGCGCGGGATGTCCGCGAACCTCCTGTCGATGGGCGCGGTCGACTTCGGCATCATCGTCGACGGCGCCGTGATCCTCGTCGAGCACGTGTTCGGCCATTGCGCCGGTGACGCGTACCAAAAGATGAACGAGGAGCAGAGAACGAAGTCGATCTTCGACGCCGCGCGCGAGGTCGCTCGTCCGACGCTGTACTCGCTCTTGATCATCGTCGCCGCGTACCTGCCGATCTTCGCGCTCCAGCGGGTCGAAGGCCGGATCTTCGCGCCCATGGCGCACACCGTGGTCTCCGCGCTGCTCGGCGCGATGATCGTGAGCTTCACGCTCGTCCCCGCACTCGCGTTCTTCGCGCTTCGCCGTCACAAGGCCGTGAAGGAGTCGCCGGTGCTGCGCGTCGCGCGCCGCGCCTACGATCCCGTGCTGATGAACGCGATGCGCAACCCGTTCGCGGTGTTCGTCGCCGCGGGCGCGCTGCTGTTCGCGGGCATCGAGCTCGCGCCGCGGCTCGGCACCGAGTTCCTCCCGGAGCTCAACGAGGGCGCGCTCTACGTGACGTACACGCTGCCTGCGCCGGTGTCGTTGACCGAGGGCAGAAAGCTCACGCCGAAGATCACCGCGCTCATGCGCAAGGACCTCCCGGAAGTGACCGAGCTCCTCTCGCAGCTCGGCCGCCCCGAGGACGGCACCGATCCAACGCTGCCGTCGAACCTCGAGGTGTTCGTCAAGCTGAAGCCGATGAAGGAGTGGCGGTCGAACATCCACACGCTCGACGACATCGTCGCGGTGATGGACAAGAACCTCAAAGCGATTCCCGGCCTCGAGTACAACTTCAGCCAGCCGATCCGCGACAACGTCGCGGAGAACATCAGCGGCCAGTTCGGTCAGGTCGCGGTCAAGATCTACGGCGATGACCTCCAGACGCTGCAGAAGCTCGCCGAGGCGATGGAGAACGAGATCGCCAAGACCGCCGGCGTCGCCGACCTCGGCATCGTCCGCAGCTCGGAGCAACCGTCGATCTCGATCACGCCGAACCGCGACGCGCTGACCCGCTGGAACCTCGATCTCGGCGCCTTCCAGGACTACATCGAGACCGCGCTGTCGGGTCACACCGCGTCGGAGCTGTGGGAAGCGGAGAAGAAATTCGATGTCACCGTGCGCTTGCCCGTCGGGGCACGCCACTCCGTCGAGGCGATCCGCGGGCTTCGCGTGCCGCTCAAGGACGGCGCGATCGTTCCCGTGCGCGCGCTCGCAGACGTCGAGCTCGGCAGCTCGCGCGCCGTGATCACGCGCGAGAACGGCAAGCGTTACGTCGGCATTCGCATGAACGTGCGCAACCGCGATCTCGGTTCGTTCATCGCCGAAGCGCAGAAGCGGGTCGGCGAGCACGTCAAGCTGCCGGTCGGCTACGACCTGTTGTGGGGCGGCGAGTTCGAGAATCAGGAACGCGCGATGAAGCGGCTCACGCTCGTGCTGCCGCTGTCGATCCTGCTCACGTTCCTGCTCTTGTTCTCGGCGTTCGGCACGGTGTGGGACGCGACGATCATCCTCGTCAACATGCCGGTCGCGTTACTCGGCGGCTTCCTCGGCCTGTCGGTCGTCGGCATGACGCTCAGCGTGTCGGCCGCGGTCGGCTTCATCGCGCTGCTCGGTCAGGCGGTGTTGAACGGCGTGCTCGTCGTCTCCGCGATTCGAGCGCGTCTCGATCACGGGCAGGATCTGTGGACATCGTGCATCGAGGGCGCGCGCGAGCGCTTGCGCGCCGTGCTGATGACCGCGCTGCTCGCCGCGCTCGGCCTGTTGCCCGCCGCCATGTCGCACGCGATCGGAAGCGAGACGCAGCGGCCGATCGCGGTCGTCGTGGTCGGTGGAACGATCAGCGCCGCGTTGATGACGCTGCTCGTGCTACCGGTCAGCTACTACTGGGCGGGGCGGATCCGGAACCGGTTGCGCAGCCGCGCGGGGCATCCCGTGCCGCCTGAAGTGCCCCAAGCGTCGATCTGACCGGGGCGCTCTGACCGCCACCTTGCCCCACATCGGGGGCGGGCTTCCCCTTAAGGAAAGCCGGTTCAGAGTCGAGATCACGCCCTCGTTAAGACGCGGAAACGATCGCCCAGGGCCTCGATTTCTTGGTCTTTTTGGCTCATAAGTGTGACGTTACCCGGCCTTAGGACGTTCTTCATTTAGTCATTTTTCGCCCCGGCGGTACGAACAAGTATGCCGTACGCAGATGAAGGGCTGGCAGCCACGGCTGCCAACGATGACTTGGTCTCTTTGGACGAGGTCCGCCGTCGCCACGTGACCCAGGTGCTCGAGCACTGCAATGGGAACCGTACGAACGCGGCGAAGATCCTCCACCTCGACCGCAAGACGCTCTACCGCAAGCTCGTGCGGTGGGGACTGGCGAGCAAGTAGGCCCCATGCCGAACACCCAACCGACCGAATTGATCTCGCTCGAAGAGCTGGATCGCCGCCACATCCTTCGCGTGGTCGAGCACTGCCATGGCAACCGCACGAACGCGGCCCAGGTGCTCGAGATCGACCGCAAGACGCTCTACCGCAAGCTCCTGCGCTGGGGCTTCGAGAAGTAGTCGCTGCCCTACGCGGCAGCCGCTACGGTCACGGTAACGCGCGTCCCTTCGCCAGGCGTGGACGCGAGCTCGACCGTGCCGCCAATCGCTTCGACCGTGCGCCGCACGATCGAGAGTCCGAGGCCGTGCCCCGGCACCGCCGTCGATGCGCGGTAGTACGGCTCGAACGCGTGCGACGCGGTCTCCTCGTCCATCCCGCGGCCGTTGTCGCACACTGCCATCTCGACCCGGTCGCCGTCCTTGCGCGCGAGCACGCGAAGGACGAGCTTGCGCTCGGGCGAGCGGTACTTCGCGGCGTTCGACATTAGATTTCGCAGGACCTGGCCGAGGACGATCTCGGAGCACGCGACCGAGAGCTCGCCGAGCTCGACCGAAACCTCGGCGTCTCCGAGCACGCCGCGGAGCTCTTCGACCGCGTCGAGCACGACCGGCGTCAGCGCGACCTTGCCCGCGACCGGCCGGCCGTGGACGCTGAGCTCGAGCATGGCGTCGACGATGCCGGTCATCCGGTCGACCGCGCGGCCGATCCGGCGCGCCATCTCCTTCACGTCGGGTGAGGGCTGCAGCGACAGCAGATCCGAGTAGCCGCGGATCGGGCTCAGCGGGCCCTTGAGGTCGTGCGCGGTGCGCGAAGCGAACGCCGCGAGCTCGCGGGTGCGCTCGTCGACGTTTGCGAGGTGCTGGCGGAGCAGCGCACGCTGGCGGCGCAGGCTGCGCACGAGGACGACCGCGACCAGGCCCACCGCCGCGAGCGTCATCACGCCGACGATCGCGTCGAGGACGAGGCCGCTGTGGTGGACGCTCGTGATCTGCTCGGCGCCGCGCCGTGCCTCGTCTTGGTTGATCCGGACCAGCCGAGCGATCGAGGTCTCGATCTCGGAGACCAGGGTCGCCGACGACCCGGTGGTCGGCAGCGGTTGCTCGTGGCGGAGATGCGAGAGCAAGCCCTGGAGCCGGTTCCACTCGTCGCCCTCGCCGTCGCTGTTCGCGAGCGGGTCATAGGCGTGCGCGTCGGCATCGATCTGCTCCGCGATCGAGGCGATCTGATCGGGCGCCAGGTTCGCGACCGACAGGCGATACGCCTGGTAGCGCAGGTCGTCGGCGAGCGCGACCGAGCGGAGCGAGTCCTCGACGAGTGCGCTGGTGTGCTGCGCGGTGTTGCGGTCGATCACGATATCGAGCGCGAACATCGTGAGCGAGAGCACCGCGACCACCGCGAGCGCGACGAGCGCGACCCACGATCGATCGACGGTGTCGCTCACGATTCGCGCTCCACACCATAACGAACGAGCTTGCGATAGAGCGTCTTGCGATCGATGCCGAGGCTCTGCGATGCGGCGACCTTGTTGCCCTCCTTCGCATCGAGCACCCGTAGGATATGGCGGCGTTCGATCTCCTCGAGCGACAGGCCGAGCTCGCGATCGAGCGATGGCGGGACCGGGGCACCGCTGCGATAGTCGCGGATGCGCTCGGGCAGATCCTCGACGGAGATATCGGGCCCCGGGCACATCGCGACGGCGCGCTCCATCGCGTTGCGGAGCTCGCGCACGTTCCCGGGCCACGCGTGTCGGACCAACCGATCGGCCGCCTCGGGCGACAGGCCGCGGACGTCGCGCTCGAACATCCGCGCGAAGTGCGCGATGAAGTGCTGGGCGAGCAACAGGACGTCGCCAGCGCGCACGCGAAGCGGCGGCAGCGGCAGCTGGACGACATTGATCCGGTAATACAAGTCCTCGCGGAACTCGCGCTGCTGGACCATCGCCTCGAGATCGCGGTTCGTCGCGGCGACGACGCGGACGTCGAAGCTGACCTCGGTATCGCCGCCGATCGGCCGCAGCGTCCGCTCCTGGAGCACGCGCAGGAGCTTCGGCTGCACGCTCGCGGGGAGCTCGGCGAGCTCGTCGAGGAACAGCGTGCCGCCATCGGCTTGCGCGAGGAGGCCGACCCGCGCCGCCTTCGCGTCGGTAAACGCGCCCTTCGCGTGACCGAACAGCTCCGACTCGATCAGCGCCTCGGGGATCGCGGCGCAATCGACGGCGATGAACGGCCCGTTGCGCCGGCGCGAGGACAGGTGCAGCGAACGCGCGACCATCTCCTTCCCGGTCCCGGACTGGCCGGTGATCAGCACGGTCGCATCCGTGGGGCCGACCTGCGCGATCACGTCGTAAACGCTCTGCATCGCCGCGCTCGCGCCGACGAGCTGCTCGAACCGGCGCGCCTCCGCGACGACGCGGCGCAACTGCACGACCTCCTCGCGCAGCGCGTGGCGCTCGGCCGCACGCTTGGCTGCGAGCCCGAGTGCGGCGAGATCGACGGGCTTCGTCACGAAGTCGTATGCGCCTGCACGCATCGCGCCGACCGCGCTCTCGAAGTCGCCCGCGCCGGTCAACACGATCACCGGCAGCTCCGGCAAATTCGAGACGATCCGATCGATGAGCTCGAAGCCGTGCATGCCCGGCATCGCTAGATCGGTGACGACGACATCGGGCGCATGTGCGGTGACGTACGCGAATGCCTCGTCGCCGGACGTCAGCGACGTGACGTGGATCTCCTGATGCGCGAGCCCGTAGCGGACGAGCTCGCACAACTCGGGATCGTCGTCGACGAGCAGCAGCTCGACCATGATCACGGTTACCTCGTGCCCGCCTCGCTTCAATCCCGTGCGGCATGAAGGTTTCGTGATGTGGTGGGCGAAACGCTGCAGTGTGGAGTTTTGGAACTCGGGGAGCTTTGCCATTGCGCGCTGTCCGGGGGTTCCGGGTTGGCGCGACACGTGCTCGACGGCAACTCGCCGTACATGCTCGACGCTCTCTTAGGTGGTTCGCTTCGCACTCGTCTGGTCGTCCTCATCGCCGCCGTGACGTTTGCATTAAGTGGGTACTACGCCTACCAGCACCTCACGATCGAGGCGTTTCCCGATCCGACCGATACCCAAGTCCAGATCATCTCGATCTACGCGGGTCAGCCGGCCGAGGAGGTCGAGCGCCGGGTCTCGATCCCGCTCGAGCGCGCGCTCAACGGCGTGCCCGGCACGATCCGCCAGCGCTCGATCTCGCTGTTCGGCCTGTCGTTGGTGACGCTGACGTTCGAGGACGGCATCGACGTGATGCAGGCGCGCCAGCAGATCATGGAGCGCATTCCCGATGCGGACTTACCGCCGGGCGTGTCGCCCGATCTCGGACCGCTCGCGACACCGATCGGTGAAGTCTATCGCTACACGCTCGACGGCAAGAACACCGACCCGATGACGCTGCGCACGCTCCAGGACTGGACGGTGCGCCCTGCACTGCTCCGCGTCCCCGGCGTCGCCGACGTCGTGTCGTACGGCGGCCTCGTCGAGGAGATCCACGTCGAGCCGCAGCCTCGCCGCATGGCCGCGCTCGGCGTCGTGCTCGACGACATCTTCACCGCGCTCCAGCACGCGTCCGCGAACGCCTCGGGCGGCCTCGTCCAGCGCGGCGAGCAGGGCTTCGTGATCCGCTCGATGGGTACGTTCAAGTCGCTCGCCGATATCGGCGAGGTTCGCTGCGGCTTCCACGGCGGCGTTCCGGTCACGATCAAGGACGTCGCGGCGGTCCAGCAGGGCTACGCCCCGCGCCAAGGCGTCGTCACGCGCGACGGCAACCTCGATGCGGTCCAGGGCATCGTGCTGATGCGCAAGGGCCAAAATCCATCCGCGGTCCTCGAGGGCGTCCGCGACAAGGTCAAGGAGCTCCAGAAGCACGCGCTGCCCGAGGGCGTGAAGATCGACCCGTTCTACGACCGCACCGATCTCGTCGACACCACGCTCGACACCGTGTTCCACAACCTCGGCGAAGGCGCGTTCTTGGTCGCGCTCGTGCTGTTCGTGTTCCTGCTATCGGTACGCGCGTCGCTGATCGTGACGCTCGTGATCCCGCTCTCGCTCGCGGCGTCGTTCATCTACCTCCAGATGCGCGGGATGTCCGCGAACCTCCTGTCCATGGGTGCGGTCGACTTCGGCATCATCGTCGATGGCGCGGTGATCCTCGTCGAGCACGTGTTCGAGCACGCAACAAAA
>Ga0207687_10000126_pt1 | contig 51183 bp, 45 predicted proteins | sample KBSM54metaG_FD_184399 | JGI IMG/M metagenome (GOLD analysis project Ga0207687, IMG submission 184399) | Miscanthus rhizosphere microbial communities from Kellogg Biological Station, Michigan, USA - KBS M5-4 metaG (SPAdes) (version 2) | ecosystem: Host-associated > Plants > Roots > Rhizosphere >...
GTCGTCCACCACTCCTCCGAGCACTACAACCTCTCGACCGCGCTGCGTCAGACCTGGACGCCGATGACGGCGCTGCCCTTCTGGGCGCCGCTGGCACTGCTCGGCTTCGCCCCCTGGATGATCCTCACCCAGCAGGCGATCAGCCTCATCTACCAGTTCTGGATCCACACCGAGCGGGTGAAGAAGATGCCCCGCTGGTTCGAGTTCTTCTTCAACACGCCCTCGCACCACCGCGTCCACCACGGCTCCAACGAGGTCTACCTCGACCGCAACTACGGCGGCATCCTGATCGTCTGGGACCGCCTCTTCGGCAGCTTCCAGGGCGAGACCGAGCGCCCCCGCTACGGCCTGACCCAGAACATCCGCACCTTCCGCCCGACCCGCGTTGCCTTCCACGAGTTCGCCGCGATCTGGCAGGACGTGCGCCAGGCCACCAGCTGGCGCCACCGCCTCGGCTACCTCTTCCGCGGCCCCGGCTGGTCGCCGGACGGCAGCGGCGGCGGCACCCGCGGCTGAGGCCACCCCCGTTTGCACAAACGAACCGGCCTGTTTGGGCCATCCGGGGGATTGCCCTGCACCTTGCCCCCGACTAGCGTGAATCTGTTCGGCGAGGAGAGGTGGATCGCCCGAGCCTTTGCCTTCCCAAGGAGCCTCGTTCGCGCACCTGCGCGTAAAGGAGGGCTGCGATGAGTGCACAAGAGAACAAGCAGCAGGCCGAAGCCGCCTACAAAGCGTTCAGCGACGGTGACGCCTCTGGGGCGATGGCGAACATGGACGACGGGGTCGTCTGGACGGTAGGCGGGGACAACTCGCTGACCGGCACCTACAAAGGCAAAGAGGAGATCGGCGGGCTCTGGGCCAAATTCGCCGAGAAAGGGATCAAGACGGAACCCCATGACTTCGTCGCCGACGGCGACAAGGTCGTGGTCCTGACCACCACCGGCCTCAACGGGGAGAGCGCCGAGGCCGCCGACGTCCTCACGTTCAACCAGGACGGCAAGCTGACCGGCTTCGTACAGATCGGCGACCCCGCGATCGGGAACCGGGCCTTCGCCGCCTGAGGCTCCGGCCAGGGGTCGCGCGAGAGTGGCGCGGCCCCTCCATCGGCTTGAGAAAGGGTCGACTTCCGCGCGGATAACTTGCAAAAGTCATGCGGCTATGCAAATTTTTTGACATGGGTCGCGAACGGCTACCCCGGATAACTTCAAACGTGGCTGCGATTCTCGCTGTGATGCTGGCCGATCCTCGACAAGCGTGGTATGGCTTGGAGTTGGCAGGTCAGGCCGAAATTGGATCTGCAACCGTCTATGCCGCTCTGGCGAGGCTGGAGCGAGCTGGATGGATAAAGGGCTCGTGGGAGCTGATCGACCCTCGAATAGCGGGGCGGCCAAGAAGGCGCCTCTACTCCCTTACGGGCGAAGGAGCGCGCTGCGGCGGCGAAGCCCTCGATCGACAGCGCGCTCGCCTAGGCGGCCTCTGGGGGGCTGGGCTCGAAAGGGCGCCATGAGCTGGCTCTCTACCGCTGTGGCTCTCCTGGCAGGTTTGGCTGGACGCGAATTATGGGAGTGGCTTCCCGGCCTAACGCGTGTCCTGCTCTACATCATTACCGCGTCACTTCCTACCGAACGCCGGGAGATTCGACGAATGGAGTGGCAAGGGGAGCTTCCCCAGTTCGGGCAGAAGCGCCTTGCGGCACTGATCTGGGTACTGGCTCTTGCGCCGGTTTGTGCCTGGGAAGCCACGACGACGCCAGGGTTCTTCCGCCGGCTAGGCGTGGCGGCTCCAAGCGTGCTGCTCGTCGGGATAGGTCTCGCGCCATTTGTCTGCGTCACGGTCGAAGTGTCAGACCTCCTGGGCTTCCCTCCTGTGGTGACCGTCTTTCTGGCGATAGGGGTGCCAGTAGTTCTGCCCGTGATCCTGTTGGTCGGAGTGATCGGCTGGTTCTATCGTGCGATTAATGGCTGGGATGAGATGACTGACTCGGATTCGCCTTGAAACTGCTCACGAGTTCCTTCGCCCGACCGCGAGCAGGTACTCCATCTCGAAGCGGGCGTCCTCGTCGCTGCCGCGGTTCCACTCGGCGCAGAACTCGCTCAGCGCCCGGTCGAACTCCTCCGCGCGCCCTTCTTTCTCGGCGTTGGCCCGGGCCGCGATCGTCGGCCCGTAGCGCTGCTTGAAGTGCTCGCCGTAGTCGTCGGGCCGCTGGAAGGCGGTCACCTCGAGCACGTCGCGCTCCAGCTTCTCGAACTCGACCCGCTCGCCGAACAGCTCGCGCAGGTAGTCCTCGCCGCCCCACAGCGGCGGCGGCGAAGCCCCCGGCGGCGGCGGGGGCATGAACTGACCCATCGTCCTGAACAGGGCGCCGATCATCCCCTCCGGGGTCCAGCTGAGCAGGCCGATCTTGCCGCCGGCGCGGCAGACTCGGACCATCTCGTCGGCGGCGAGCTGGTGGTGGGGAGCGAACATCACTCCGATCGAGGAGATCACGGTGTCGAAGGCGGCGTCCTCGAAGGGGAGGTTCTCGGCGTCGGCCTCGGCCCACTCGAGCTCGACCCCGGCGTCGGCGGCGCGGGCCCGGCCCGCCTCGAACAGCTCCGGCGTCAGGTCGCTGGCGACGACGTTCGCGCCGGTGCCCGCAGCCACGATCGCGGCGTTGCCGGTGCCGGCGGCGACGTCGAGGAGGCGCTCGCCGGCGCCGATCCCGCAGAACTCGACCAGGCGCGGGCCGAGCGGGGTGAGGAAGGTCTCGACCATGTCGGGGTAGTCGCCCGAGGCCCACATCTTGCGATGTTTGGCCTTCAGCTCGGGGTTCAGGGCGTCGGTATCGGGGGTCACTTCGTCTCCTTTGGTCGCTGTCTCGACCATTTCTACGTCTGCTGCCCGGCCCGATCAACCCCAAAATCTGCAGCTGGCACCTATCGGCGCCGCGTTACGAGCAGGTCTCTTCTTCCTGCAGGATGACCTTGACGATCGGGTGTTCGAGGGCCGAGGAGACCGGGGCGTAGAAATGTTCGACCGAGCTCGGCGTTGGTCGCTTGGAGACAAGCGTGAGCACGCCCTTGTCGGAAAGGACCTTGACGTGATAGCTGACGACGGAGAGGTCCACTTCGAGGGCTTTGCTGGCCTGGGTCGGGCTGAACTTCTCTCCCATCTCGACCGCGAGACGGAGAATCTCGCGTCTCACTGGGTGCTGCACTGCATCGACGAAGCTCTGCGTCTCGTCCGGTTTAGACATCTCCCCCTCTTTCGGATTCATGAGTGCAGAGAAGTCTCCTGTCTGGTGGCCGATTCTTCTAGACGGAACCGTTAGACCGAAGAGGCCGCCTCGCCCGTGCCGGTAAGCCTCTTGGAGAAGGGTGGGGCCCGGCCAAACCCCGGCCGGGCCCCTTTGCTTCAGCACTCGCTAGGCGCCCTTGCGCGTGCTGATCATTGGCATCAGAGTGCCGATCTGTGCGATCTGCATTGCGGCCTTCACCTCCCCCGGCCGCAGCGGGTTCAACAGGGCCGTAGAGCTGCGGCAACCCCCGCGACCCGGACACAGCATTGCTAAAAAGCTCTCCAGCGGTCGAGGGTCTCCAGCGCTTTAAGTCCGTTCAGCTGGTTTAATCAGCGTGGCTTGTGGAGACCGAGGGGGAATCAGTAAGGCTGGAATCGCGGCGTCGGGTCCAGTCCCCGATGCTCACGAATCAGCAGTTGGTGGCCGCGATGGCCCACCCGACTCGCGCCCACGCGGTGACCGTCTTGAACGAGCGGGTGGCGTCCGCGGCCGAGATCGGGCGCGAATTGGACAAGCCGGCCCGGCACGTCTCCTACCACCTGAAGCAGCTCGAGAAGCTGGGCGTGGTCGAGCTGGTGAAGGTCGAGGAGACCGCGGGCGGGCGGACGACAGGGAAGTACTACCGCGCCCTCGTTCGCTCCTGGTACGACCCCGAGAGCTGGAAGCAGGTCGACCGTCGGCACCAGGCTGGGATCACCGCCGACATCCTTGCCGCCTGCAACGCCGACATGGTGGCGGCCGTGCGGTCGGGCACCATCCACCTCACCGACAACCACATCAGCCGCACGCCGCTGCTCCTGGAGGCCGGCGGCTACCGCGAACTGGTCGACCGCCTCGACGCGCTCCTCCCGGAAGTGATCGAAATCCAGCAGCGATCCGCGGCCCAGATGACGCGCGAGGACGAGACGGTGCTCGCCAAGGTCCACCTGATCCAGTTCCAGAGCCCCGACCCGGGAAATCGGGCGATTCCGATCGCGATGGCCGGCTCCAGAAGCGAGCCCCCCGATCTCAGCGAAGGCGATCTGCTCTCAGCCCTGGAACACCCGACTCGGGTCCATGCGCTGATGGTGCTGAACGAGCGCGCGGCCTCCGCCGCCGAACTGGGTCGAGAAGTCGGTCAGCCCTCCGATCACGTCTCCTACCACCTGAAGCGGCTGATGAAGCTGGGGCTGATCGAGCCCGTGCAGGTGGTGGAGACCCCGGGCAGGCACATCGCCGGCAGGTACTACCGGGCGCTCGTCCGCCCCTGGTTCGACCGCGACAACTGGTCGGCGGTGAATCCGAAGCGCCAGGCCGCGATCACCTCGACGATGCTGGCGCTGTGCAATACGGACATCGCCGAGGCGGTCCGGTCCGGGACGATCAACACAGAGGACAGCCACATCAGCCGAACCCCGGTGGTCGTCGACCGCGACAGCTACCGGGACCTGATCGAGCTGCTGGACCAGGTGATCGTGGAGATCCTCCAGATCCAGGAACGATCCTCGGCCCGCCTCCGGGAAGGCGCCGACTGGATCGCGACCAAGGTTCACCTCTTCCAGTTCGAGAGCCCCGACCCGGGGTCAGCGAAGCGGGGCGTCAAGAACCCTTCGTGAGCGTTGCCAGGCCGCGTAGAGGCCGATCGCGACCAGCGGCGCGATGAAGTCGCTCCAGAGGAGCAGGCCGGTGTTGTCGGGGTCGTGGTTGTCGTGGATCGCCTCCTGGTGGAGGTGCCCGTAGGCGTCGCCGAGGTAGGCGATCGAGACGGCGACGACGGCGGCGAGGAGAAAGCCGTCGCGGAAACGGAAGCAGAGGACGCCGAGGACGCCGATCGCCAGGTCGGCGAACCCGACCTCGGTCTGGAAGCCGCCGTCGCCGTTGGTGTAGCCGATTTCCCGCGCCGTGCTCGGGCCGTCGAAGAGGTGGAACATCGACCCGAAGATCGCGGCGACGCCGACCGCGACGACCATCCACCAGACGAGGAAGATTTCCAGCGTACGCGCGGCGCCCTTATGGCGCTCGCGGTGAGCGTGGATCGCGGCGCCGATCAGCGCGATCGCGGCGAAGAAGAGGAACGGCACGCGCGCGAGATTACGCGGCGGTCCGGATCAGATCCGCGGCTTTCTCGGCGATCATGATCGTCGGCGCGTTGGTGTTGCCGTTGGGGATCGCCGGCATCACCGAGGCGTCGACGACGCGGAGGCCCTCGATGCCGTGGACGCTGAGGTCGGGGGAGACGACGGCGTCGGCGTCGCTGCCCATCCGGCAGGTGCCGACCGGGTGGTAGAGGAGCTCGACGCGGCGGCGGACGTCGGCGGCGATCGCCTCGTCGGTGTCCACTTGCGGCCCGGGGAAGATCTCCCGCCCGACGACCTCGGCGAGCGGGCCGGCGGCGGCGATCTCGCGGGCGCGCTCGACCCCGGCCCGCAGCGCCGCGACGTCCTCGTCCTCGTCGAGCGAGTTGGTGAGGATGCGCGGCTTCGCGCTCGGGTCGGCGGAGCGCAGCCGCACCCAGCCGCGGCTCTTCGGTTTGACCAGGACCGGACCGGAGGTGATCGCGTGGCCGTCGTATTCCTCGAAGCCGTTGTCGACGAAGTAGGCGGGGGCGAAGTGGAACTGCAGGTCGGGCGCCGGCAGGCCGGGGCGGCTGCGGACGAAGGCGAAGGCCTCGGCGACGGTCGAGCTGAGCGGACCGGTTTTGCGCAGGGCGTATTCGAGCAGCGCCTTCGGCTTCTCGGCGTCGGCGAGGGAGCCGCCCCCGGGGACGTCCCAGATGCAGGAGACGTAGGGGTGGTCCTGCAGGTTCTCGCCGACTCCCGGCAGGTCGTGGACGACCGGCACCCCCAGCTGCCGCAGCTGCTCGGCCGGGCCGACCCCGGAGAGCATCAGCAGCTGCGGCGAGGCGATCGCGCCGGCGCTGAGGATCACCTCGCGCCCGGCCCGGGCGACCTGCTCGCCGCCGCGGCGGCGCGAGTAGCGCACGCCCCGGGCGACGCCGCCCTCGATCTCCAGCCCCGCGACCAGCGCCCCCGTCACCACCTCCAGGTTCGGCCGCTTCAGCGCCGGGCGCAGGTAGGCGTCGGCGGTGCTCCAGCGGCGGCCGCCCCGTTGCGTCACCTGCGCCAGCGCCGCTCCGTCCTGCTCGGGTCCGTTGTAGTCGGCGATGCGGGGGATGCCGGCCTCGGCGCAGGCGGCGAGGAAGCGGCTGGTCAGCGGGCGGGGGGAGCGCTCGTCCTCGACCCGCAGCGGCCCGCCGGTCGCGTGGTACTCGGAGGCGCCGCGCTGGTTGTCCTCGGCCTTGAGGAAGTAGGGGAGGACGTCGTCCCAGCCCCAGTCGGTCGCCCCCGCCGCGGCCCAGCCCTCGTAGTCGAGCGGGTTGCCGCGCACGTAGAGCATCGCGTTCATCGAGCTCGAGCCGCCGAGGGCTTTGCCGCGGGGGATGTAGAGCGAGCGGTTGTCGCAGTGGGGCTCGGGCTCGGTCGCCAGGTCCCAGTCGAGCTTGGTCTTGAACTGTTTGGCGAAGGCGGCGGGGATCTTGATGTTGGGATGGCGGTCGCGCTTGCCGGCCTCGATCAGCAGCACCCGCACCGAGGGGTCCTCGCTCAACCGGTTGGCGAGGACGCAGCCGGCCGAGCCGGCGCCGACGATTACGTAGTCGTGCAAATCAACCTCGGCAGAGATCGATTGCGCTCACAGCGCCACGTCGAGCATCTGGCAGAGGCGCTCGACGGCGGGGGGCGCGTTGCGAACGCTGCAGCCGGCCTCGGCGGCGAGCCGGTGGGTGTGGCGCGCCAGCACTTCGAGGCCGTTCGGGTCGATGAAGCCGAGGTCCCGGAGGTCGAGCACGACCGGCTGGGTGCCGTCGCACGCCGTCTCCAGGGCGCGGTCGAGGGCCTTGACGGAGATGAAGTCGACGTCGCCGCTGAGGACCATGTCGCCTTCCTCGGCGAAGAGGCGGAACGGCACCGTCTTGTCAGGTGCATTCGACGCCGGGTGGACGGCCGAAAGTTCGGCGAGCAACTGCTCGGGGACGAGGTCGCGCTGGTACCCGCACATCGCCGACATCGGCTGGACCGACATGAAGCGGTCGGCCATGCTCTCCCAGCGCAGGTGGGCGTCCCAGGTCGCGGGTTCGCGGACGAGGTTGGTGACCTGGGCGGCGACCCGGACGCCGCTGTAGCCGTCGGCGACGGCGGCGTCGGTCACCGCCGAGTAGACGGCCATCTGGGAGATCGGGTCGAGCGGCTCGCCGGCTTTGTAGATGCCGGTCAGATCGATCAGCAGCAGCGCGCCCTCGTCGATCATCGCGCCGACGCCGCCGAGCGGCTCCAGCCGCTCCCTCTGCTCGGCCACCGGTTCGCTGCCGACGTAGACGATCCGCTGGCCGTTGCGCAGCCCGTCGGTCAGGAATTCAAGCGCGGCATCGACGAATTCCTGCCGGCGGTCGAAGGCCCAGCAGGCGTGAGCGTCGGCCCCAAGATCCCCCCCCGAGTGGATGCACCCATGCGTCCTCACCCGGCGAGTATCTCATCGCGTACGGCATATGAATAGGGCGATCTTGCTGGCGCGCGGCTTAGGAGGCGGTTTCGCGGCCAAGCAGGATGCGCCAGAACCGCTTCCAGTTCATCGGGAGTGCCGAGGGCTGCATCGGGCTGGGGTATCTCGGCTCGATCGATGACTTTTTGGGCTCGTCGCTTCCCATGTTCTGTTCCTTAGGCATTAGTTGCAATGGAGATGATCCAGAGGATGACCTCGAGGGTCAATAGCCCGCTCGCGATCTGGAGCAGGAGGGCGAGCTGCTGGGCGCCAATTCGATTCGCTGCGTAGCTCCTATGCATATGAATTGAGAGATCGCGATGAAGCTCGTCGATCATGGCTGGTTTTTCTCCCTCGATGTAGCTCTCGACGACCGCACGCGAGCCGGCGGAGAGCTGCCAAGGGTGAGGCCACAGAATCGCAAGAGAGATGCCGGCGGCACCGACGAATGCGATTAGGGCCAACCAGCTGATGGCGGTGAGCCCACCGCCATCGAAGGAATGCGCTCCGAGAAAGGAAGTGGTGACTGCCGTCGAGGACAGCAGTAGCCCGGCGCGGCTGCGGAAGCTGTCGATTTCAGCCTGCTGCTCAGCCAAGGCCCGCACCGCCTCGTCATAGGCCACGCGGTAGAGGATGTCTTTGTCTGCGTTCACTACGGGGAAGTGTTGCACATCCAAAGGCGGAAAGAAGACAATTAACTTCGGGGATGCCTGCTGCGTACAGCCCGGCGGTGCACGATCAGCACGGTTCCCACGGTTGGGCGAAGAGGTCGTAGGACTTGCGGATCGCGCTGAAGCCGAGCGCCTTGGCGGCGTCGCAGTAAGCGCTCGGCTCGAGTTCGTACTCGGCCTCGAAGACCGCCTTGCCGTCGCTGACGAACGGCTTGTAGCTCTCGCATTCTTCGTATTGGAAGCACTGCTCGACGATCGCGAAGTCGAAGCGGGGGAGAAGGGCGCGCACCTGGCGCGGGTCGTTCTTCAGCGCCACCGCCATTCCCAGCGCTCGCACCCGGGCGGCGACCCAGCGGTTGAAACGCAGCTGCTCGGCGGCGGTGAGGTCGAAGCCGGTGCGGTTTTCGAAGCCGGCGACGTTGTCGGGCTCGACCGCGTCGAAGCCCTTGCGGGCGCAGAGCCGGAAGCGGCGTTCGAGGATCGGCGCGAAGCGGCGGAAGTGGGCGATGTCGAGCCAGCGCTCGTCGGGGAAGCCTTCGTAGCGGCGGCCGATTACGGAGCGGGGGAAGCGCCCGGCGTCGGGCCGGTAGCTCTCCCAGCTGCCGACGTCGAGGTAGCAGATCGCGACGCGGCCGCTGCGGTGCAGCGCGGCGACGGTTGCGCCCGGCGTTTCGAAGCCGTCGACGTCGAAGACGCAGGCCGGAACGCCGGTGTCGACCTTCCCCTGCAGCTGCCACTGCCAGGGTGCGGTGGTCGCCATGGGCTCCCAGGTCCCGTTCGCCTGGCGTTGCACCGGCGGGCAGGACAGGGGTTCGGCGGCGGCCGGCGATGCGGCGGCAAGCAGCAGGGCCGCCGCCAGGAGGCTCACGCAGGTGGCGCGCATCGACCGAACTTAGCGCTCGCGTCTAGCCTCCACGCATGGTCGCGGTGCGAGCTGAGGTGCGGGGACGGGTGCAGGGTGTTTTCTTTCGCGATGCGACGGTCGAGACCGCGCGGCGGCTGGGCGTCTTCGGCTGGGTGCGCAACGCCGACGACGGCACGGTCTTGGTCCACGCGGAGGGGCCCGAGGAGGCGGTCGACGAGCTAATCGCATTCCTTCGTCAGGGCCCGCCGGCCGCCGCTGTCGAGGACGTCGCCGTCGAAGCCGTCAAGGTCGAGGGGCACGAGCAGTTCGCCGTCCGCGGGGTCAGCGCTGGCGCCTTCGTCGTCCAGGAGCACCAGGCGACCGCGCACCATTACGACCTGCGGCTCGAGGTCGACGGCGCGATGCGCTCCTGGGCGGTGCCGAAGGAGCCCTCGATGGACCCGGCGGTGAAACGGCTGGCGCTCCAGGTCGAGGACCACTCTCTCTCCCACAACGACTTCGAGGGCGAGCTCGATGGCGGCTGGGTGAAGACCTGGGACCGCGGCACCTACGAGCAGGGCGGCCGCGTCCCCTGGCCCGAGGCTCTGGATCGCGGCCACGCCGTCTTCGTCCTCCACGGCGCGAAGCTGCAGGGGGGCTTCGCCCTCCAGCGCACCCGCGGCGGCGAGAAGCCGCAGTGGCTTTTGATCAAGCGCCGCGACGAGTTTGCGAAGGTTGCTTCTCCTAAAGAAACCGGTCAATAACGTCGATGACGCCCTCGTGGACACTTCGTCCAAAGGGCGGCGGGTGCCGCGGAGATTTGCGTTTCTGTCACTCGGGCTCCTCGCGGGGCTCCTTGCTTTCTATGCCGTCGTCATTCTCTCGGCGCTCGGCAGCGAATCGCTCCAGGACGCGGTTGGTCGCTGGGTCTACGACGCGGTTGTCCTAGGGGCCGCGATCGCCGTCCTCGCCCGAGCCTGGTTCTACGCAGCCGAGCGGAGGGCCTGGCTGGCTCTCGGCGCCGGTCTGCTGCTGTGGGCGCTGGGGCAGACCTACTACTCGGTCGTCCTCTACTACGCCAGTCCGGCGCCGTTCCCCTCACCGGCCGACGTTCTCTTCCTCGCCTTCTACCCCGCCAGCTACATCGCCCTGGTGCTCTTGCTGAAGTCGAGGGTCTCCCGCCTCGACCCGCTCTCCTGGGTCGACGGCCTGATCGGCGCCCTCGCGGTCGCCGGGGTCGCCGCGGCGCTGATCTTCCCGCCGGTCCTGGGAGCGCTCGAAGGCGAACCGTTCGGGGTGGCGGTCAGCCTCGCCTACCCCTGCTTCGACCTCGTCCTGCTCGGGCTGCTGAGCGGCGCCTTCGCCGCCTCGAAGTGGAAGACCCAGGGGACCTGGCTGCTGATCGCGGCCGCTCTGCTGCTCTTCGCCGCCTCCGACGTCGTCTACCTCTCGGTCCTGGGGCAGTCGACCACCGCCCTCAACGTAGCCAGCATCGGCTGGCCGCTCGCCTTCCTGCTGCTGGCGCTGGCTTCGTGGCTCCCGGCCGACGCCGACGCGACCGTGGCCAAGGCCGAGCGGCGGCGGATCGCGGTCCCGATCGCGATGGGCCTGGTCGGCGTCGGCCTGCTGGCGGTCGGCAGCTTCGTCTCGCTCGGGCCGGTCGCGGTGGCCTGCGGCGTCGCTTGCCTGCTCGCGGTTCTCGCCCGCCTGGTCATCACCTTCGAGCAGAACACCCGGATCCTGGCTGCGACCGAGACCAAGGCGGTCACCGACGCGCTCACCGGGCTCGCCAACCGGCGGCGGCTGATGGCCGACCTCGAGGCCGCCGTCTCGGCCTCGCCGCCGGAGGCGATGGTGCTGGCCCTGTTCGACCTCGACGGCTTCAAGGCCTACAACGACGGCTACGGCCACCCGGCGGGCGACGACCTGCTGCGCCGGCTCGGCACCGCGCTCGAGGCCTCGGTCGAGCCCTACGGCCGCGCCTACCGCCTCGGCGGCGACGAGTTCTGCGTCCTCGCCGCGACCCGGACCCTCTCGGCGGAAGCGATCTGCAAAAAGGCCGAGGCGGCTCTCTCGGAGCGCGGCAAGGGCTTCACGATCACCGCCTCCTGGGGCAAGGTCCTGATCCCGGTCGAGGTGACCACTTCGACCGACGCGCTGCGGGTGGCCGACCGCCGCATGTACGCGAAAAAGGGCCGGCGGGCGGACTCGGCCCGCAGCCAGACCCGCGGCGTGCTGCTGCGGATGCTGCACGAGCGCGAGCCCGACCTCGAGCGCCACCTCGACGGCGTCGCCCGCCTCGCCGCCGCCTTCGGCAAAGCCCTGGCGCTCGATGCCGAGGAGCAGGACGTGATCGTCCGCGCGGCGGAGCTGCACGACATCGGCAAGGTCGCGATCCCCGACGGGATCCTCCACAAAGGCGAGGAGCTGACCGCGGAGGAGTGGGAGCTGATGCGCAAGCACACGATCATCGGCCAGCGCGTCCTCGACGCCGCCCCGGCGATGAGCCCGGTGGCGGCCCTGGTGCGCTCGACCCACGAGCGCTGGGACGGCGCGGGCTACCCCGACCGCCTTGCCGGCAAAGACATCCCCCTCGGCTCCCGGGTCATCTTCATCTGCGACGCCTACAACGCGATGACCGAAGGCCGTCCCTACCGCCCGCCGCTGAGCAGCGAGCAGGCGCTGGAGGAGCTGCAGCGCGCCGGCGGCACCCAGTTCGACCCCGAGCTGGTGCGCGCGTTCTGCGAGAAGGTCGTCCCGCAGCTCGATCAGAGCAGCCGCTCGGTCGCCCCGTCCGCTTCGCCGTCGAGGTAACGGTCGGGGGCCTTTCGAGGGTCTCAGGCTTCACCACCGGGGAAGTTCCTTGAAAAGAAGTCTTTCGAAAGCTATCTTTCGAACATGGCAGGGCAGCGGACCGTCCAACTCACCAACCCACGGGCGCTGCGCGCGCTCGCCCACCCGGTTCGCCTCGAGCTGATCAGCCTGCTTCGGCGCGGCGGGCCGCTGACGGCGACGCAGGCGGGGGAGCGGATAGGGGAGAGCCCTTCGAGCTGCTCCTTCCACCTGCGCCAGCTGGCCAAGTACGGGCTGGTCGAGGAAGCCGGCGGCGGGCACGGGCGCGAACGGCCCTGGCGGGCGACGGCGATCTCGACCGAATGGGCCGCGCGGGGCAGCGACGACGAGGCCGACGCGGCGACGGCGATGCTCTCGCGGGTCGTCATCGAGCGCTACTTCGAGAGCGCCCTCGAGTGGCTCGACCGGCGTGACGCCGAAGAGCCGCAGTGGGTCGACGCCGCCGCCATAAGCGACGCGCTCGTCTACATGACCGCGGAGGAGCTGCGCGATCTCGACCAGGGAATCCGCGACCTGCTCGAGCCCTACCTGAAGCGACTCGAAGCCAGGGAGCCGCCGGCGGAGGGGGCGCGGCCGGTCAGCGTCATCGCCCTCGGCTTCCCGCTTCCCGGGGAGCCGCAGGGGATCTCGTGACGCCGCACCCTTCGCCACCGCCGCTGCTGCGGTCGAACCGCTCCTTCCGCGACTTCTGGACAGGGCAGACGATCTCGCTCTTCGGCGACCAGGTCTCGTTCCTGGCGATCCCGCTGCTGGCCGCGCTCGAGCTCGACGCCGGCGCCGCCCAGATGGGACTGCTGACCGCGGCGGCCCTGGCCCCGAATCTGTTCTTCTCGATCCACCTCGGCGCCTGGGCCGACCGCCGACCGCGCCGCCGCAACCTGCTGATCGGCGCCGACCTCGGGCGGGCGCTGCTGCTGCTGACGATCCCGCTGGCCTGGGCGCTGGGGATGCTCTCGCTGCCCCAGCTCTACGTCGTCTCCTTCGCGGCGGGGTCGCTCGGGGTCATCTTCAGCGTCGCCTACGACGTCGTCTTCGTCTCCCTGCTCGAGCGCGACGACTACATCGAAGGCAGCTCTCTGCTCAACGCCAGCCGCGCCGCCTCCTTCGTCGCCGGCAACAGCGTCGCCGGGCTCCTGGTGCAGGCGATAACGGCGCCGTTCGCACTGCTCCTCGACGCCTGCTCCTACCTCGCCTCGGCCTTCTTCGTCAACCGGGCGGAGGCCGAGGAGGCGGCTCCGGCTCCGCCCGGCGAAGGCATCGCCAGCCTCGCCGCCGGCGCCCGCTTCATCCTCCGCACGCCGCTGATCCGCGCCTCGTTAATGGCCTCGGCGACCCTCAACCTCTTCAACACCGCCTTCTACGCGCTGCTCGTCCTCTACGCGACCCGCAATCTGGGGATGAGCGCCGGCGCGGTCGGGCTCGCCCTCGCCGCCGGCGGCATCGGCTCGCTCCTCGGCGTCGCCCTGACCCGCCGCCTCAGCAGGAAGTTCGGCCTCGGCAAGGCGCTCATCGTCGCCTTCGTGCTGACGCCGGCGCCGCTGCTGCTGGTGCCGCTGGCGCCCGGCTCCTCCTCGCCGGCGCTCGTGGTCGCGATCGCCGAGTTCTTCACCGGGGTCGGGGTGATGGTGCTCGACGTCGGCCTCGGCGCCCTCTATGCCTCGGTCGTGCCCGACCACCTGCGGGCGCGCGTCTCCGGCGCCTTCCTCCTCGTCAACTACGGCGTCCGCCCGATCGGCGCCCTCGCCGGCGGCCTGCTGGCGGCGGCGGTGGGGCTGCAGGCGACGATGTGGGTGACCACCATCGGCGCCCTCGCCGGCGTGCTCTGGCTGCTGCCCTCGCCGATGCCGCGCCTGCGCGACCTGCCCGAGCCGGCGGTGGACTACTGATGGCTTCCGCCACCGCACCGTCGTACGATGCCGCCATGGGCGAGTTCCGCTACGAGGGCCACCGGATCTCCTACGACGTCTACGGCGAGGGCAAGCGGCTGATCGTGCTCGTGCACGGGCTGCTGATGAACCGCCACATGTTCGACCGCCTTGGGCCGGAGCTGGCCGAGCGCGGCAACCGGGTAGTGACGGTCGACATGCTCGGCCACGGCCGCTCCGACCGGCCCGAGGACCTGCGGCTCTACTCGATGCCGCTCTTCTCCCGCCAGGTGGTGGCGCTGCTCGACCACCTGGAGGAGGAGCAGGCGGTGATCGGCGGCACCTCGCTCGGCGCCAACATCGCGCTCGAGCTGGCGGTCCGCTACCCGGAGCGGGCGCGCGCCCTCTTCATCGAGATGCCGGTCCTCGACAACGCCCTCTCGGCCGTCGCCGGCTTCTTCGCCCCGGTCCTGCTCGGGCTCAAATTCGGCCGCCCCGTCTTCGAGGGCGTCTCGCTCTTCACCCGGGCGATCCCGCGCACCGCCTACCTCGCCGACATCGGCCTCGACTTCGTCCGCCAGCGGCCCGGTCCCTCGCAGGCGGTGCTGGAGGGGCTGCTGCTGGGGGAGACCGCCCCGCACCGCGAGCAGCGGGTCAACATTGACCACCCGACGCTGGTGGTCGGCCACCCGCGCGACCCGCTGCACCCGTTCAGCGACTCGGGGATGCTGCTGGAAGAGCTGCCGAACGCGCGCCTGGTCGAAGCCAACTCGATCCTCGAGTGGCGCCTCAGCCCGGAGCGGCTGAACGAGGAGCTGAGCGAGTACCTCGAGGAAGTCTGGGCGCCGCAGCTGCGCGCCGTCGCGGCCGGCTAGGTCGCCCCGGCGTACGGGGACGGGGTGCGTCACACTTACTGGCCGGTGAGCCAAGTTTCCGGCGACAAGCGGGTCGAACGCGACGCTGAGTTCTCGACCATCTCTGGGCACGAGATCAAGCCGCTCTATACGGAGGCGGACCAGGCGCCCGACCTCGAGGAGCGGGTCGGCGAGCCCGGCTCCTATCCCTTCACCCGCGGCCCGTACGAGTCGATGTACCGGGGGCGGCTGTGGACGATGCGCCAGTTCGCCGGCTTCGGCACCGTCGAGGAGACCAACGAGCGCTTCCATTACCTGCTCGACCACGGGCAGACGGGGCTCTCGACCGCCTTCGACATGCCCACGCTGATGGGCTACGACTCCGACCACGCGAAAAGCCTCGGCGAGGTCGGCCGCGAGGGCGTCGCCGTCGACACCCTCGCCGACATGGAGCGGCTGTTCGAGGGAATCCCGCTCGGCGGCGTCACCACCTCGATGACGATCAACGCGCCGGCGGCGATCCTGCTCGCCTTCTACGTGCTGGTCGGGGAGAAGCAGGGCGTTCCGCCCGAGCAGCTCGGTGGCACGATCCAGACCGACATCCTCAAGGAGTACATCGCCCAGAAGGAGTGGTGCTTCCCGATCGAGCCGGCGATGCGCCTGGTCACCGACATGATCGAGTGGTGCACCGAGACCATGCCGCGCTGGCATCCGGTCTCGATCTCCGGCTACCACATCCGCGAGGCCGGCTCGACCGCCCAGCAGGAGCTCGCCTTCACCCTCAAGGATGGTTTCACCTACGTGGAGCGGGCGATCGAGCGCGGGCTCGACGTCGACGACTTCGCGCCGCGGCTCTCCTTCTTCTTCAACTCCCACGTCGACTTCTTCGAGGAGATCGCCAAGTACCGGGCGGCGCGCCGGATCTGGGCGCGGGAGATGAAGGAGACCTATGGCGCGACCAGGGAGGAGTCGATGCGGCTGCGCTTCCACACGCAGACCGCCGGCGTCAGCCTGACCGCGCAGCAGCCGCTCAACAACATCGTCCGCACGGCGCTGGAGGCGCTGGCGGCGGTGATGGGCGGGACGCAGTCGCTGCACACGAACTCCTACGACGAGGCGCTGGCGCTGCCGACCGAGGAGGCGGTGCGGGTGGCGCTGCGCACGCAGCAGATCATCGCCACCGAGACCGGCGTCGCCAGCACCGCCGACCCGCTCGGCGGCTCCTGGTTCGTCGAGCAGCTGACCGACGAGATGGAGCGCAGCGCCTACGAGTACTTCGCCCGGATCGACGAGCTGGGGGGGATGGTGGAGGCGATCCGCCGCAACTTCCCCCAGCGCGAGATCGCCGAGTCCTCGTTCCAGTACCAGCAGGAGCTGAACGAACGCCGCCGGATCGTCGTCGGCGTCAACGACTTCGTCCAGGAGGACGAGGAGGCGATGCCGATCCTGCGCATCGACCCGGCGCTCGAACGCAAACAGGTCGACCGCCTCGCCGCGACCAAAGCCGCCCGCGACGGCGCCGCGGTCGAGTCCGCCTTGGCCGAGCTGAAGCGCGTCGCCGCCGGCGAGGGCAACCTGATGCCGCCGATCGTCGAGGCAGCCCGCACGCAGGCGACCGAGGGCGAGATGATCGCGGCGATGCAAGAGGTCTTCGGCACCTACACCGAGTCCCCCGTCTTCTGAGAACGCACTTCTCTCCGCTATGCGAGAAGAAAAGCGTTTTCACCCGCCGATCAACGAAAGGAATTGATGAGCGTCGACGTAGTTGCCCCCGCGTACGAGATTTCCCAGGAGGCGCTTGACCTGCGCGACATGGTCCGCCGGCTCGCCCAGGACAAGATCGCGCCGCGGGCCGGGGACATCGACCGCAAGAGCGAATACCCGTGGGACGTGCGCGAGCTGCTCGCTTCGCATGACGTGCTCGGGCTGCCGTTCGACTCCGCCTACGGCGGTACCGGGACCGGGACGTTGGTGCTGCAGATGGCGGTCGAGGAGATCGCCAAGGCCTGCGCCTCCTCGGCGCTGATCCTGATGGTGCAGGAGCTGGGGACGCTGCCGATCCAGCTGTTCGGGTCCGAGGAGCAGAAACAGAGGTGGCTGCCGAAGTGCGCCAGCGGCGAGTGGTCGCCGGCCTTCGCGCTGTCGGAGCCGGAGGCGGGCTCCGACCCGGCGGCGATGCGGACCAGCGCCGTCCGCGACGGCGACGAGTGGGTGATCAACGGCCAGAAGGCCTGGATCTCCAACGCGACCGTCGCCGACTTCTACGTCGTCTTCGCCACCACCGACCGCGAGAACCGCCGCACCAGCGCCTTCGTCGTCGAGAAGGACGCGCCCGGCTTCGACCCCGGCAAGCTCGAGCACAAGCTCGGGATCAAGGGCTCGCCGACCGGCTCGCCGAGCTTCACCGACGTCCGCGTCCCGCACGAGAACCTGATCGGCGAGGAGGGCAAGGGCCTCTCGGTCGCCCTCGGCACGCTCGAGCGCACCCGCCTCGGCGCCGCCGCCCAGGCGGTCGGGATCGCCCAGGGCGCGACCGACTACGCCAACTCCTACGCCGCCGAGCGGGTTGCCTTCGGCAAGCCGATCAACCAGCTGCAGGCGATCCAGTTCAAGCTCGCCGACATGGAGACCGGCACCGCCGCCGCCCGCGAGCTCCTCTACAAAGCCTGCTCGATGGCCGACAAACCCGAGCGCCCCGCCGACCTCGGCAAGTGGACCTCGATGGCCAAGCTCTTCGCCTCCGACAACGCGATGAAAGCCACCGTCGAGGCGATCCAGGTCCTCGGCGGCTACGGCTACGTCAACGAGTACCCAGTCGAGCGGATGATGCGCGACGCCAAGATCACCCAGATCTACGAGGGCACGAACGAGATCCAACGCGTGGTGATCGCCCGGTCGATGGCCGGGTAGTAGTCCCCTGTAGACGGGGGCAGCCAACCGCTCACAGAACGTCCAACCGACTGGTTGGCCAGCCAGAAAATACCTGCTTAGGGCAGGTAAATAATACTGGGTAGGTGATTGGAACAGATGTCCAGTCCAATTTGTGATCGCGTAAGATTGCGGATACGGCACGAGGTTTTTGGGAGAGGTCTGGCCGTATTCCGGTAAATCGTCGGCAGGGCCGACATTCCTTCTGGTGGCAGCCAGATAGGAGCACTTGACCGTTCTTTCCCCTCAAGAGTCCCCGCGGCGTTCCCGTATCCACGGGCGTTCGATCCTGCTCGGAGAGGAGAAGTTCCACGTGCGTGGGGTCACCTACGGGACCTTCCGGGGGCCGGCCGGGTCGTCCTTCCCGGCGCCGGGGCGGGTCCGCGAGGACTTCGCGGCGATGGCCGCGGCCGGGGTCAACTCGATCCGCACCTATGTACCGCCGCCGGCGTGGCTGCTCGACGCGGCGCTGGAGCATGGCATCTACGTCATGGTCGGCTTCGCCTGGGAACAGCACGTCGCCTTCCTCGACGACCCCGACCGGGCGCGGCAGATCGCGGTCCGGCTGGGCGACGAGGTCCGCGCCCTCGAGCGGCACCCGGCGATCCTCTGCTATTCGATCGGCAACGAGATCCCGGCGGCGATCGCGCGCTGGCACGGCAAGCGCCCGATCGAGCTCTTCCTCGAGCGCCTGTACTGGGAGGCGAAATGCGCCGACCCCGAGGGCCTCGTCACCTACGTCAACTATCCCTCGACCGAGTACCTCGAACTGCCCTTCCTCGACGTCACCGCCTTCAACGTCTTCCTCGAGCAGGAGCGCCAGTTCGAGGCCTACCTGGCGCGGCTGCAGAACCTCTCCGGCGACCGGCCGCTGCTGATCACCGAGCTCGGGCTCGACAGCCGTCGCAACGGCGGCGACGAGCAGGCACGGATGCTGGAGTGGCAGCTCCGGACAGCCTTCGCCACCGGCGCCGCCGGCGCTTTCGTCTTCGCCTGGACCGACGAGTGGCACCGCGGCGGCCACGACGTCCTCGATTGGGACTTCGGCATGGTCGACCGCGAGCGGCAGCCGAAGCCGGCCTTTTATGCGGTTCGCAGCGCTTTCGCAGCGGTTCCGTTTGCGCCCAGCGCGCCCTGGCCTTCGGTCTCGGTCGTGGTCTGCACCCACAACGGCCACCGCACCCTCGACGAGTGCCTGGCCCGGTTGACGACGCTGACCTACCCCGACTACGAGGTGATCGTCGTCAACGACGGCTCCAGCGAGGCCTGCGCCGCGATCGCCCACCGCCACGGCGTCACGCTCATCGAGACCGAGCACTGCGGTCTCGGCCACGCCCGCAACAGGGGGATAGCGGCGGCGCGGGGGGAGATCGTCGCCTTCCTCGACGACGACGCCTACCCCGACTCCGACTGGCTCCACTACGTCGCATCCCAGCTGCGGGGCACCGGGCATGCCGGCGTCGGCGGGCCGAACATCCCGCCCGAGGACGACGGCTTCGTCGCCGAATGCGTCGCCGCCGCGCCGGGGGGGCCGATCCACGTCCTCGTCTCCGACCGCGAGGCCGAGCACGTGCCCGGCTGCAACATGGCCTTCCGCAAGGACGTGCTCGAGGAGGTCGGCGGCTTCGACGATCGCTTCGAAGTCGCCGGCGACGACGTCGACCTCTGCTGGCAGCTGCAGAAGGCGGGGCGGACGCTCGGCTTCAGCGCCGGCGCCGTCGTCATGCACCGGCGGCGGGATTCGATTCGCCGCTACCTGCGCCAGCAGTACGGCTACGGCAAGGCCGAGGCGCTGCTGGAGCGCAAGTGGCCGACCCACTACAACCGCGCCGGCTCCTCGCGCTGGTCGGGGCGGATCTACGAGGCGCCGGCAGCGCAGACGCCGCGGCGGCGGGCGATGGTCCGCTACGGGACCTGGGGCACCGGCCTCTTCCAGTCGATCTACGAGCCGCCGCGGGTGCTCGCGGGGATGCTGCAGGCCCCGGAGGGTCTGCTGCTGGTGGCGCTGCTCGGGGAGATCTCGGCCCTCGGCCTGCTCTGGCGCCCGCTGCTGGTGGCGGCGCCGGTCTTCTTCGCCGCGATCGCCTGGATCCTCGCCGCCGCGCTCGCCAACGGCTGGCGCGCCCACCACCATGAGCCGGGTCGCTGGCGCGGCGAGACGCTGAAGCGGCGCGCGGTCACCTCGCTGCTCTTCTTGCTGCAGCCCTTTGCCCGCCTCGCGGGGCGACTCCGCAACGGGCTCTCCCCGTGGCGTCGGCGCACGGTCGCCAGCCCGACCCTGCCCTGGCCCCGCACCGTCGAAATCTGGAGCGAACGCTGGCGCGAGCCCAGCGCCTGGATCGAGCAGCTGCAGGATGGCCTCGCCGCCGCCGGCGGCTTCGTCCGCAGCGGCGGCCCCTTCGACCGCTGGGATCTCGACCTGCGCGCCAGCGCTCTCGGCGGCGTGAAAATTCGCACCGCGGTCGAGGAGCACGGCGACGGCAAACAGCTGCTGCGGGTGAGGATCTGGCCCCGCACGACCGCCCCCGGCCGGGTTGTCTCCCTAGTCCTGATCTTCCTTGCGCTCGTCGCGATTCACCAGCATCGTCCGGCGGTGGCGATCGCGGTGGGTATCGCCCTCGTCGTTGTCATCACCTTCGGGATCGAGGGGATGGCGACGGCGACGCGCCTGGCGCTGGCCGAGCTCAAGAGCTTGGAGGAGCCTGATGCGCCCGCGGAGAGCACGGTCGCCACCCCCGGCTCCCGCGCCGAGACGCGGCTGGGGCTGGCGGCGATGGAAGAACGGCAGCGATGACTCCCAGCCTCGGCCCGCTTCGGATGCGGAGCAGATTGAGTCCGAAGTTGCCTAAGTCCGAGAGGGAAAACGGGGCCTGGGAGCTGTGGAAGGCATTACCGCGAATGCGGCCCTACCTCGCGCCCTATCGCAAGACCCTTATTGCCCTATTGGTCCTGACGGTCCTCGCCGCGATTCTTGGTCTCGCGGAGCCGTGGCCGTTAGCGGTGATCCTCAACGAGGTGCTCAAGAGCGGCGAACCCACCGGGATCGTCCGCGCCATATTCGGCTCGCACCCGGCCGTCGGCGTGGTTCTGGTGACCATGGTGGTGGCACGGTTCCTGATCATCGTTTTGGGAAACGGGTTCACCGTCTGGAACCACTTCCTCGCTGCGCGGATGGAGCAGAACATGGTCTTGGATCTGCGCAGCGACCTGTTCGCGCACGTTCAGCGGCTCTCGCTGACTTTCCATGACCGTAAGCAGAGCGGCGCCCTGATGAGTCAGATCAATCTCCAGGCGGCTGCGGTGGGGAACGTGATCATGGTGATCCCGCCGTTGGTCGAGGCAGGCCTGACGCTGATTGGGATGTTCGTGATTGCGATGCTGATCGACTGGCAGATCGCATTTTTTTCGATGATCGTCCTGCCCTTTCTCATCTGGTCCTTCGGCCTCTACGGCAAGCGGATCGTTCCTCGTCTACAGCGCGTGCAGCGATTGGAGTGGGAGTCGCTTTCGATCGTCAACGAGGCGATGACGATGCTGCGGGTGATCGTTTCCTTCGGCCGCGAGGACTTCGAACACAAGCGCTTCGTGGAGCAGGGACAGACGGCTGTAGACGAGCGGGTGAAGCTGACCGTCAGCCAAAGCCTCTACACGCTCGGCGTGCAGACGATCACCGCTGCGGGGGTCTCGGCGGTGATGGGTCTTGGCGCCTGGCACGTGCTTCAGGGTCAGATTTCGATCGGTGAGCTGATCATCCTCGTCACCTACATTGCCTCCGTCTACCAGCCGCTCGAACAGATCAGCCAGACGATCGGAATGATCCACGAGCAGCTGGTCCAGTTCGACTCGACGGTCAAATTGCTCGATACCGAGCCTGAGGTGACGGAGCGCGACGACGCGGTCGAACTGGGTCGGGCACGTGGCCGGGTCTCAGCCCGCGGGATCAATTTCGCCTACCCCGGCCGCCAGCGAACCATCTCGGACATCTCCTTCGATGCCCAGCCGGGGGAACGGGTCGCGATCGTCGGCCACACCGGCGCCGGCAAGAGCACGCTGATGAGCCTGCTGATCCGCTTCTACGACCCCAGCGGGGGGCGGATCGAGATCGACGGCGTCGATTTGAGGGACCTGAAGCTGCACTCGCTGCGCGATCAGATCAGCGTCGTTCTGCAGGAACCGCTGCTCTTCTCCGGCACGATCGGCGAGAACATCAGGTACGGGAGGCTGGGGGCGACCCAGGAGGAGATAGAAGAGGCGGCGCGTGCGGCCAACGCCCATGAGTTCATCCTCAATCTCCCAGATCGCTACGAGACCCAGCTGGGGGAGGGTGGAGCCCAGATATCGGGCGGGGAGCGGCAGCGAATCTGCGTCGCCCGCGCCTTCCTCAAGGACGCGCCGATCCTGATCCTCGACGAGCCGACCTCTTCGATCGACTCGCGGACCGAGGGCGTGATCCTCGACGCACTCGACGAGCTGATGGAAGGGAAGACCTCTTTCATGGTCGCCCATCGGCTCTCGACCGTCCGCCACGCCGATCAGATCCTGGTCCTGGCGGAGGGCCGGATCGTCGAGCGAGGCACCCACGAGGAATTGTTGGAGACCGGCACCGTCTACCGCCAGCTCCACGAGGCACAGACGCGGGAGCGCAAACGGCGGCGGGTGAACGGCAACGGCGCCAACGGGACGGCGGGAGCCGATGCCGATCAGGCCCCCGAGGAGCTGATCTGGCGCCAGGTCACCGAGAGCAGCGGGTGACGGTCGTGCCGAGGCGTGGGCGTCCCAAGATCGTCCTGCTGGGGATGATGACCCCGATGCCGGTGGCCGGCGTCGTCTGGCAGAACCTGCACTACATGCTCGGTTTCGAGCGCCTCGGCTTCGAGACTTACTACGTCGAGACCCATGCGCGGACGCCGTCGATGCTGATGTCGAACAGCAGCGATGACAGCGCTGCCCTGGCGGCCGAGTTCATCGCCGCGGTGATGCGCCGCTTCGGCCTCTCCGAACGCTGGGCCTTCCGGGCGCTGCACGACGACGGCCGCTGCTTCGGGATGAGCGAGGTGCAGCTGCGTGCCCTCTACGGCGAAGCCGAGCTGCTGATCAACCTCCACGGCGGTACGCAGCCGCTGCCCGAGCTGGCGGCCGCGGGTCGTCTCGTCTACCTGGAGACCGACCCGGTGCAGTTGCAGCTGGAGCTCCACCACGGTCTGCAGGAGACGATCGACTTCCTCGAGCCCCACGCGGCCTTCTTCACCTTTGCCGAGAACTGGGGGAACCCTGACTGCGGCCTGCCCGCTTCGGAGCGGTTCCGCTTCGTTCCCACCCGCCAGCCGGTGGTAATGGACCTCTGGCCGGATCGCTCGCCGCAGCCCGCCGACCTGTTTACGACGATCGGCAACTGGCGGCAGGAGTGGCGCGAGGTCACCTTCGAGGGCGAGCGCTACACCTGGAGCAAGCACCACGAGTTCCTCCGCTACCTCGACCTGCCGGAGCGCACCGGGCGCGAGTTCGAGCTGGCGTTGAGCAGTTGCGAGCCGGAGGACCGGAAGATGCTGGAAGAGCGGGGGTGGCGGGTGCGCGACGCGCTGGAGATCTCGAACGGGATCGACCCCTACCGTGACTACGTCGGCGCCTCTCGCGGCGAGTTCACCGTTGCCAAGGACCAGAACGTGAGGTTGCGGACGGGCTGGTTCAGCGACCGCAGCGCCACCTATCTCGCTTCGGGCCGGCCGGTCGTCACCCAGGACACGGGCTTTGGCAGCGCCCTACCGACGGGGATGGGGCTGCTCCCCTTCTCGACGCCGGCGGAGGCGGCGGAGGCGGTGGCCGCGGTCGACGGCGATTACTCCCGGCACGCAGCCGCGGCCCGCGGGCTGGCCCGCGAGTACTTCTCCCACGAGGTGGTGCTCGGAGCGATGCTGGAGTCGCTCGGACTCGGCTCGCCGACGCGCAGCCGAGTTTCTGAGCCCCAGGCGCTCTTCCCGCCGGAGATGTCGCTCGAGCCTGTTTCGCGGCGCCCGACGACGCTGCCGCGCGAGACCGTCGAGGCCGCCCAGGGTCTGCCGGTCTCGGCTCACGCGGAGGCGCCGGTGCTCGGTCCCGGCAGCGCCAGCATCGTCGTCGTCACCTACAACGGCCTCGCCTTCACCCGCCTCTGCCTCGAGTCGGTCCTTGCCAATACCGAGGGGGACTTCGAGCTGATCGTCGTCGACAACCGCTCCGAGGACGGAACCCGCTCCTACCTGGCGCAGCTCGCCGACTCCGACGCCCGCGTGCGGGTTCTGCTCAATGCTCGCAATGCCGGCTTCGCCCCCGCCTGCAACCAGGGACTGGCCCTGGCTCAGGGCGAGCACCTCGTCCTTCTCAACAACGACACGATGGTGCCGCCGGGGTGGCTCGCGGGGCTGCTCGCGCACCTGCGCGACCCCGAGGTCGGGCTGGTCGGCCCGGTGACCAACCGGATTGGCAACGAGGCCGAGATCGAGACCCACTACAAGACTTGGGGGGAGCTGCTCGAGTTCGCCCGGATCCGCTCCGAGCAGCACACCGGCCGGTGGCTGGAGATGGGCACGCCGGCGATGTTCTGCCTGGCGATGCGGCGCCAAACCTACCGCCACCTCGGCCCGATCGACGAGCGCTACGAGGTCGGCCTGCTCGAGGACGACGACTACGCCGACCGCGCCCGCGAGGCGGGATACCAGCTGCGCTGCGCCGAGGAGAGCTTCGTCCACCACTTCGGCGAAGCCTCCTTTGGGGCGCTCGTCGCCGAAGGCGAGTACGGGCGCATCCTGCGTGCCAACCAGCAACGCTACGCGGAGAAGTGGGGTCGGCCCTGGGAGCCCTACGGCAGGCGGCCCAACCCTCGCTACGAGCGCGAGGCCGAGCAGCTGCGCGAGGCGGTGAAGACGGCCGTGCCGGCCGGCTCGACGGTGCTGGTGATCAGCCGCGGCGACGACGGCCTGCTGCAGTTGAACGGTCGCCGCGCGATGCACTTCCCGCAGGGAGAGGACGGGGGCTGGTCCGGTCACCATCCCGCCGACAGCGCGGAGGCGGTCGGTCACCTCGAGGAGCTGCGCGAGCGGGGGGCGGACTACCTCGTCGTGCCGCCGACCTACCGCTGGTGGCTGGACCACTACGAGGGGCTGCGCGAGCATCTCGACTCCCGCTACCGGGCGGTCCGCTTCGATGAGCGGGCGGGGGCGATCTACCAGCTGGGAGAAAACGGCCGATGACGATCAGGATCTCGATCGTGGTCCCTGTCCACGGCCGCGCGCATCTGACCGCGCGTTGCCTGGACATGGTCCTGGGGGAATTGCCGGCCGACGCCGAGCTCGTCGTGGTCGACGACGCCTCGCCGGACGCGACGCCGGAGCTGCTCAAGGGCTATGGGAGCTCGATCCGCAGCCTGCGACTGGAGGAGAACGGCGGTTACGCCCGCGCCTGCAACGCGGGCGCCGAGCTCGCCCGCGGCGAGCTGCTGATCTTCCTCAACAACGACGTCGAGCCGATCGCGGGGTGGCTGCGGGAGCTGGAGACCTACGCCGAGGTACACCCCGAGGCGGCGGCCGTCGGCGCAAAGCTTCTCTACCCGAACGGGACGGTCCAGCATGGCGGGGTCGTCTTCGGCCAGGACGGCTATCCCCACCACCTCTACGCCGGCTTTTCGGCAGACCACCCGGCGGTCAACCGTTCGCGGCCCCTGCAGGCCGTCACCGGCGCCTGCATGCTGGTGCGGCGATCGGACTTCGAGGCTGCCGACGGCTTCGATACGGGCTTCCTCAACTCACTCGAGGATGTTGATCTCTGCCTGCGTCTCGGCAAAGGAGGCGGCGAGGTCCACTACTGCCACCAAGCGGTACTCGTCCACCTTGAGTCGGCGTCGCGGGGGCGAAGCGATCGCTTCGAGCGCAGCCTCGCCCTCTACCGCGAGCGCTGGCGAGAGCAGGTGCGTCGCGACGATCTCGAGGTTTACCTCGCCGACGGCCTGCTCGCCGTCGAGTACCACGATGCATATCCGGCGCGTTTCTCGATCGAGCCGAAGCTGGCGGTGGTCGACTGCTCGCGGGAGGAGGGGATCGAGCGGTTGCTGGAAGGCTACGCCCTGCAAAACTCGGCTCTGCTTCAGGAGGTGCTTCGTCTTAGCGCGGCGATCCCTGCGGCCGATGAGATTGTCCGTAAGACGGTGAGTTCAACGGAGATGAGCCTTGATCGCGAGGCTTTCCTCTCCCGCGCCCGAGAGCTGGAGGAGGAGATTCGGCAACTTCAGTCAGAAGCCATGGGCGGAACGGGAGTCGAAGCCAGCACTCGGCTCGGCTACGCCCATCTGGTCGAGCAGGTCCAGGAGGCGGTGAACGAGCATCTTCCCTGCGACGCACGGGTACTCGTGGTCAGCCGCGGAGACCGCGAGCTGCTGCGGTTCGACGGTCGTCAGGGAATGCATTTTCCGCAGGACGAGACGGGGCGGTATGCAGGACATCATCCGGTCGACAGTGAGGAAGCGATCGCTGAGCTCGAGGTGCTGCGTCGGGGCGGCGCGGAATTCCTGGTTTTCCCCCCTACTGCAAGTTGGTGGCTAAAGCACTACCGATCACTCGCCGGCCATCTCGCCAAGTATCGGATCGTCTGCTCGGATCGATGCGAGATTTTCGACCTCCGTCATCCGGTTGCCCCTGCTGAAAAGCAATTAGGATCCTCCCGTGGCTGAGGAAGGCGTTCGGGTCGATGACGTGGTTTGTGCTCTTCCGACCGCAGAGCTCTGGGGCTCTTTCAAGGTCCTGAGCGTCGAGGGAAGTCGACTCGAACTCATCGGTTGGGCCCTGGGGGCCGCGACCGAGGTCGAGCGTCTGGAGATCCTCGCGGGCAGCACGGTAATCGCGGCCACTGCCCCCAACCTTCCTCGTGACGAACTTGCAGATCAGTTCCCTGGCCGCACGTCAGCGGCAACCTGCGGTTTCCGGGTTGTGATTGAGGCCAAAGGTAAGGGGAAAAGCCTTCTCGAGCTGCGAGCGGTGCTCGAGGACGGGACCAATGCCCCGATGGGTGAGATCCGGGTCTTCGCGGCAGGACGGCGGTGGGATGTCTTTCGCCGGCGATAAAGAGCGCGAGTTCATCAGAGAGATTTCTCCCAACGACGGGATGTTTGACCCTGACTATCCCGAGGCTTACTTCCAGGTAGGAGACTCCGCTCTTCGCTGCATCCAACTCTCGATGGACGCAGCTGAAAAGTCTTCGCTCGGCCACATCCTCGATTTTCCGTGCGGTCACGGGCGGGTCTTGCGAGCGCTGGCGCATGCTTTTCCAGAAGCTGAGCTAACGGTTTCCGACATTGACCGTGACGGAGTCGACTTCTGCTCTCAGACGTTTGGTGCGACAGGCGTTTATTCGGACCAAGATCTGGCGAAAGTCGAATTGGAGGGCGAGTTCGACCTGATCTGGGTCGGCTCTTTGTTCACGCATCTGCCGGATTCGCGCTGGTGGGTGTTCCTGGACTTCTTGATCGAACGCCTTAGGCCGAATGGCCTACTTCTATTCACGACCCACGGGCGCTGGTCGGCTCACCGGATACGGGACGACCAATCGCCGCTGGCTGGTTCGCGGGACGCGCAACTCCAACTGCTACGAGGCTACGAGGCTACGGGCTTTGGATTCGCAGGCTCAGGAGCGGATCAGGCATATGGGACCTCTCTGACCAGGCCGGCCGCAGTTCTGCAGCGCATCGAATGCTTCGAGGGTCTCAAGCTGCTCTCTTATTTCGAGCGTGGCTGGGCTCGCCATCAGGATGTGGTTGCCTGCCAAAAGAGCTTCACCGATCCCGGGTGAGCCGAATTACCTTTTCGTGAACTCGAGCAAGCTCATTCCACTTGCCGGGCAGGCCGAGTGGGAAGAAGAGCTAGAGGGGATCCCGCACGTCTTCGGCCACACCTGGGGCGGCTGCCACGCGCTCAGCCTCGACGGCAGGGGCGCGGCGCAGCTGTTCGTCGCGGACGGAGAGGGGGGGAAGGTCGCCTGCCCGTTGATCGAGCGGGAGATCGACGGGCGGCTCGACGTCGCCACCCCCTATGGCTTCTCCGGTCTCACCGGGACCGGCCCTTGGCCCGGTTTCCCGGTCGGCTGGCGGGAGTTTGCCTCGACGCGGGGGTACGTCGCCGGTTACCTCGCGGTCAACGCTCTTTTCGGCGACGACAGCTACGCCGACCCGGAGACGGTGACGGTCGCCAACGAGACCTTCGTGCTCGATCTGCGGGAGGGGGTGGAGGGGGTCTGGTCCGGCCTCTCCACCAACCGCAGGCGGCAGCTGCGCGACTGGCGGGCGGAGGACTACGAGGTCGACGGCGAGGGGGCCGCCGAGTTCTTCGTCGAGCAGTACCCGCCGACGATGGAGCGCAAGGAAGCGGCGGCACGGCACCGGTTTCCCGCGGAGACGCTGGCGGCCCTCTGCGAGCTGCCGAACACCTTCCTCGTGGCGGCCCGGGTCGAAGGGAGGCTGGAGTCGATCTCGATCTTCGGTTTCACCCCTTACGCCGGCGACTTCCTCTTCAACGCCGCGCTCCCCGGCTGCGCGCACCACTCGGTGGCGCTGATCTGGAGCGCCGTCCACCTCCTCGTCGAGCGCGGCGTTCCCTGGTTCAACCTCGGCGGCGGCATGAGCCCGGGCGACTCGCTTGCCGATTTCAAGGCTCGTTTCGGTGCAGCGCCGCTGCCGATGCGGGCGGTGAAAGCGGTCTACGATCAGGCCGCCTACGAGGAGCTCTGCCACCGCCACGGCGGCGACCCCGACGATCGCGATGGATACTTCCCCGCCTACCGAAATGCATAAAGGGCTCCCGTACGAACGCTCGGCGCACCTCTACGACCTGATGTACGTCCGTCGCGACTACACGACGACGGCGGAGGAGATCCACGCCATCGTCGCCGAGCAGCTGCCGCAGGCGGAAGACCTGCTGGACGTCGGCTGCGGGACCGGGCGCCACCTCGAGGTGCTCGGTCGCTGGTACCGCGGCGAGGGGCTCGACATCAACCCGCGGATGATCGAGCAGACCCATGCCCGCTGCCCTGACATTCCCCTGCACGAGGCCGACATGAGGACCTTCGAGATCGACCGCTCCTACGACGTGGTTGTCTGCCTATTCAGCGCGATCGGACACGTCGAGACGGCCGAGGCGATGGGCCGGTCGATCGCGCGCATGGCCGCCCACCTGCGCTCGCCGGGTCTGCTGATCGTCGAGCCCTGGTTCACCCCGGAAAGCTTCTGGGACGGTCACCTGGCGGCGAACTTCCAGAACGAGTCGGCGACCAAACTCGCCTGGATGTACCGGCAGCGGCGCGAGGGACTCCTCGCCATCCTCGACATCCACTATCTGGTCGGCGGCGAGGGAGACCCCGAATACATCGCCGAACGCCAGGCGCTCGGGCTCTTCACCCCGCAGGAGACCACCGACGCGTTCAAGGCGGTCGGGCTGGTGCCGTCCTACCTGGAGAGCGAGGTCTGGAACCGCGGCTTGTACGTGGCGCGGCGGGACTGACGCCGGTAGCGAACTGTTTGCATCGGCGCGGGTGTCAGGTGCGAGGATGTATGCGATGTCTCACTGCGGTCGCCGTGCGCTCCCGTTCCTGGCCGTTGCCCTCGTGGCGCTGGTCGTGACCGTCGCGCGGGCCGGGGCGGTCCTAGCGGTCACGCAAGGCTCCGACACCGATCTCGAATCCAGTCGGATCGTCGTGATCGAGGACGACGGATCGCAGCCGCGCGTGCTCGGGCCCGGCACGAGGTCGGCGGTATCTCCGGACGGCTCACTGGTGGCGGTTACCGGCTACCACAAGCAGAGCGGATGGAGTCTGGCGCTGTACAGGGCCAGTGGTGAACTCGCGTTTGAATGGGAACCCCCAAACGGGGAACTCGGGCTCGTGAGGTGGTCCCCTGACTCGACCAAGCTGGTTGTCGAAGAAGGAGACCGCCTACTGCTGATCGACGTGGCGAGCGGCGAACCGCGGACGATCGCCCGTGCCGCTGGTCAGATCACCGGCAAGAGCTTCTCGCCGGATTCGAGCGAACTCGCGTACACGGACCGTGTGAGTGACCGCAGATCCGGCGGCCTTCTCCAAGTGGTCAACCTGTCGACGGGCCTGACCAGGACCTTGCGCGGAAGCGCGGAAGATCCCGTCTGGGGTCCCGCTGGTATCGCCTTCGCCACCATCAGCCGGGTCAGGCACGAGGTGTACCCCTCGGACAACGAAGTGTGGAACGTAGCCCGCATCGATCCGGACGGCAGCGGCTATCGCCAGCTGACGAAGATCCGATTGCGGGACCGCTTCTTCGGCCTTCGTCCGACTGCCTGGTCTCGGGACGGGGTGCGCATTGCCAGCGGGGTCGTGGGTGCCGACGGCGAGTGGCTGAACACCTGGGTCGTGGACGCCGTTCATGGCGGCGCAAAGCTCCTTGCCCCTCATGTAGAAGCAACCACGATCAGCAGCGACGGTCGCTATGTGGTCGGCCAGACCGGCGATATCGAGTGCTGCGGGTTCAAGTACACCAATATCGTCCGCTTTCCCTGGAGCCGCAGGGAAGGGAAGCCGCGGGTGCTCGTCCACCATGCGATGTTCGCCAGCTCAAGCGTGGACGGCTTCATCCCTCAACCTTGAGCACCACGAGCCCCTGCACCAGTACCACCGGGAAAGCCACGATCCCGACAGCTATTGCCGTCAGGACGTTGCCGGTCAGGGCGCCGGCGACGACGGCGGGCGCAAGGGCGCAGATCGCCGCCAGGCCCACCAGGCGAGCAAGCAGAGACGCCCCTTCTCGTACGAGTTCCTTCAGCCCTGGGGAATCCGACTCGGAGTGCGCAACTGCAGATCCGTCTGGGTACGAGCGGCGCCTCCCTCGCCTGGCCAGAACGGCCATTCCTATGACCAGGCACGTCCAGCCGGTCAAGGCCGCACCGACCACCAATCCCTGGTGTGAGTTGCCGGTAAGCAGGGCGGCTAGCGCACCTACCACCAGGCCGCCGAGCACCAAGGCAAACAACAGACCGAGGACGAGGGACGCAAGCGCGACGAGGGTTACAACGAAATCAACCAGCGACAGGAGTCCATCCCCGCTCGCTTTCAACCTGCTCTTCCGCTCAACTGCCGGATCCATCGCGGTCCTTGTCGGAGCGATTTCTGATCCACTCACGTCCCCGCGCGGCTCCTTTGCGAATGCCGGCGGAAACCCGGGGCGCCACCTCTTCGCGGAAGGTCACTCGACCTTCATGGGCGACTCGGCGAACGACGGGCTTCACGTCCTCGTACCGTTCGGCAGCGCTATCTCTCGCCTGCTCCGCCGCGGCCCGTGAACGCTCAGCTGTCTCCGCGAGCCTCGGCCTCGCCTTCTCCAGACGCTCGGCGCCCATTCTGTGGGCGCCCTCCAGGTGTTTGCGACCCGCCTCTCCCACCGTTGCGACCGCAGTCCCGACACGAGCGGGCCCTTCGCCTTCGCGCCAACGCGCCAGCAGCCAGATTCCGCCGACTGCCCCAGAGACGGCGCTTGCGCTCGCCGACAGCGATGCCAGCAAGAACGCTCCGACGATCAGAAATGACACGCTGTCGCTCGCGGAGCCGGAGGCGCCGGCCGAGGCGAGGTTCGTCGCTTCGAGCAGCATGCTGACGATGGGCCCGCCGAAGTCCGCCCCCACACCTGCCGGATTTGACAGTTGAATCAGCAAGACGTCCGCCGCTGCGATCAGCACGCTCACGGCGAAGACCACGCCGCTGGCGATGAGCAAGCGTCGAGGGCCTTTGAAACCCGGGTGGAGCGTTACACCGTCGCCGACCCTGACGAGCTGTTTCCCACAATCACCGCAGTAGGCGTTGGTATCCGGGTTGCCGGCGCCGCAATCCACACATATGAGGGCCATGGAATTCAACGTCTCATCCCTTACCTACCTGCCTAACGACTGAACGCGAGCCCCGCTTCCGTAGCGAACTGTATGAGTCGAGTTCGAGTCCGTCAGCCGCTGCGGGGTTTGCGCGCGAGGGACAGCAGGCCGCGGGGGTGGCGGCGGGCCAGCGTCGTCAGTCCCCGCAGGCCCTGGGCCCATTCGCGGTTGGCGAAGGCGGAGCGGGTGGAGGCGACGATCGCGTCGCCGTAGTAGCGCTTCCAGAACCGGCGGCCCTCGCGGTAGGAGCGGCGCAGCTCGGGGTTGCCGCGGACGTGGCGCCGCTGCCGACGCAGCGCCTGTTGGGTCATCGCCAGCATCGCCCCTGCGTCCTGGCTCATGCTGCTGCCGTGCACCCGGTATTCCGCGACCTCTTCGGCGTGGGGGCGGACGGAGTGGAGGCGGGAGAGCCGAAGGCCGAGGTCGTAGTCCTCGGCTCCCGGCAGGGTCTCGTCGAAGTTGCCGGCGTCTTCGAGGGCGGAGCGCCTGAAGATCCCGGTTGCCGGGATGCCGGCGTAGTTGTAGCGGAGGAAGACCGAGTAGGGATCGGCGTCGGGGCGGGGCTGGTCGTCGTTGTCGAGCGGTCGGCCGTCGGCCCCGACGCGGCGGTAACGCCCGAAGGCGAAGGCCGCCTCGGGGTGGGTCCGAAGCTCCGCCACGCCGGTCTCGAGCGCGCGGGGCAGCAGGCGGTCGTCGGCGTCGAGGAAGACCAGCAGCTCACCCTCGCTCTCGCGGATGCCGGCGTTGCGCGCGGCGGCCAACCCGGCGTTCGCCTGGCGGACGCAGCGAACCCAGGGGAAGCGCATCGCGAGGCGGGCGGCGTTGTCCGGCGAGCCGTCGTCGACGACGACAATCTCGACCTGGGCGTAGGTCTGGACCAGCACGCTCTGGATCGCTTCCTCGAGGAAAGCGGCTTGGCCGTAGCAGGGGATGATCACCGAGACGAGCGGGGCGTCGCCGTCGAGGGTCTCGCGCCAGCGGCTGCGGGCCCGAATCGAGCCGATCGCCGAGCGGCGCTGGTCCTTCAGCACCGCCCGGACCTCGATCGTCTGCTCGGCCGGTCCCCCGACCAGGCTGACGTCGGCGCTGAACCCCGCGGCTCCGGCACCGGTCGCCCCGGGGAAGGCCTGCTCCAGGTCGGGCCGGGGCAGCCCGACCGGCACCCGGCGGAACGTCCGCCCCCCGGTCACGAGCTCGACGGCCACGACCGGTGCGGTGTCGCCGATCGCCCAGCCGGAGAACTCGACCGTGTGCGCGTCGGTGGTCGCGCCCGTCACCGGGCGGTCGAGGTGGCCGCCGAGCAGGTCCGGGTCTGGCTGGATGCTGACGTCCGCTATCTCTACGAGTGCACCCATCGGAGCCGGCGCGCCAACCGCGGAGACCACCTCGAGGAGTACGTGGTCGCCGTCCTGGGAAACCACCTCGGAAGCCCCCTCCAGCTGTCGGCCAAGCCGACTGTAACGGTTGAGCCAGTCGGCCAGGGGACCTACCGCAAGCAGGTAGAGGCCACCCTCAGCTCGGGCTGGCGGCTGCCGATCGCGTCCAGGGAAGTGGGCGATCGCCGGCTCCGCCGCCGGGGCCGAGTGCCGCATCTTTTCCAGGCGTACCGCCAGGTTGCCGTCGCGGTCCCGCGCATCGAGGGCGGAGAGGTCGCTATCCGGGGTATCCAGCTGCCAGATCTGGCGGCCGTTGAGGTAACTCGGGGCTTCCGAGGCGGCGGCGAGCACTGCCACCGCGCCCGAGAAGGGAACCCCGCTGCGCTCGACCGCCAGCTGGCAGCGCCGCGAGCGAACCGCGCTTTCCAACTCCGGCCGGTAGCGCTCGTCGACGGCCGATCCCAGCAACTCGTAGAAGCGCAGGTCCTCTTCCAGCTGCTCGGCGCGCGAGAGGCCGGCGGAGATGCCGGCGGCGTGGACGCGGTAGACGCCCATCGTTTCGGGCAGATAGCCGAGGTCGCCGTGCCGGGCGATTGCGAGGAGCGCCAGCCAGTCGCTCCAGAGCCCCTGCCAGACCCACTCGGGCAGGCTGCGGACGTACTCCCCCCGTGCCATCGCCGAGAGCGAGGGGACGTTGTTGGTGCGGAGCAGATCGGCAAAGCCGATCGACCCGGAGACGTCGGCGGGAACGTAGGAGCGGTCGGGGGCGCCGCCGTCGACCTGGCGCACCGTCGCGTCGTGGAAGCAGCCGGCCCACTCGGGGTGCTCGCGAAGCGCCTCCAGCTGGCGCACCAGCTTCTCCGGATCGGTCCAGTAGTCGTCGCCGTCGAGCCAGGCCACGTAGCGTCCGCGGAGCTCGCCGACCGCGCGGCCGAAGATCTCGGTCGGACCGAGGTTGCGCTCGGGCAGGAGCAGGCGGATGCGGTCGGGATGGCGGTCGCGGTATTCGCGCAGCAGCTCCCGGGTGCCGTCGGTCGAGCAGTCGTCGGCGATCAGGATCTCGAGCTCGAAGGGCGTCCGCTGCGCGAGCACGCTCTCGATCGCGTCGCGGATGTAGGCGCGCTGCTGGTAGGTCTGGATGTAGACGCTGACCTCGGGCATCGCCGCTCCGACCGGCCCGGCGCCGGTCACAGACCCGTCTCCTCGAGCAGCCGCAGCGCCTCCGCCGTCCAGTTCCGATGGTGCTCGGCCGGCGGCAGCCACTGCTGGGACCAGCCGATCCACTGCAGCGCCAGCGCCAGCTCGCAGAGGTTCGCCGCGTCGAGCAGGATCTCGCGCGAGACCGCCGCTCTGCGCTCGGGCGGCAGGGACCGATGGAAGGCCTCGCACATGGCCGATCGCTCGTCGTCCCCCCAACCGCTGAGGAGGGCGGCAAGATCGAGGGCGAAGGGCCCGATCCCCGCCAGCTCCCAGTCGACCGGCGCGATCCGCACTCCTCCCTCCTGTCGCTCGACAACCACGTTGGAGGCATACAACTCGCCGTGGACGAAGCCGCGGGGGAGGGCTTCGAGGCGGTCGAGGAGAGTAGGGGCGACGGGCGCGAGCCGCCGCTTCAGGTCGCCGTCTCCCCGGGTCGAGGAAGCGAAGATCGCCCTGCCGATCCATTGCGAATGCCACTCGCGGTCGCGCTGGAGGAGATGCGCCTCGAGGTCCGGGTCCTCGATCGCGAGCGCTCGGTCGAGCCCCCCCGCCCAGGCGGCTGCTGCCTGCCAGGCCTCGGGCTCGCCCACGTCGGCGAGGACTTCCCCTTCGACCCGCTCGATGAAGAGCCAGGCGCGGCCGCTCGCCGAGTCCTCGCCTGCCCCGTAGTAGCGGGGAGCGGAGACGCCGCTGCGGTCGAGGAGCGAGCGGTAGACGGCGATCTCGCGCCTGGGGTCGAGCGTGAAGTCGGGCTTCGCCGCCGCGGCCGGCGCCGAGAGGCCGGTTGGGCCGACGTCCTTGACGAGCAGGCCCAGTTGCTCGCCGCCTGCGAGCTCGACCTCGAGCTCGTCGATCGCGAAGCTGGTCTCGTAGGCAAAGGCGCGACGGCTGAGCCCGGCGACCCGTTGCGGCCGGCCGGCGACCTCGCTCAGCGCCCGCTCCAAGCAGGCGCGCAACTCCTCGTCGCCTGCGTCGCGCAGGGAGGCGGGCATCAGTCGCCGCCCCCCAGCCGCTCCAGCAGGCGGGTTAGAACTCGGTCGGAGTCGAGCAGCTCCTCCGCTATTTGCCGCGCGGCATTCGCATGGCGGTCGGGGTCGGTGAGTACCTCCTCGATCGCGGTGGCGGCTGCTTCGACGTCGGCGAAGGCCAGCAACCCCTCGCCGACCGGCAGCGAGCGGCCGAAGCCGGTGTCCTGCGCCACCACCGGCCGGCCCGAGGCGAGGTAGCAAGCGCTGCGATCGCTGAACCAGCCCGAGTGGGAGCGCACGTAGCCCTCCTTGGCGATGCCGATCTCGGCCGCGGAGGAGCGAACGAAGCTGCGGTAGCGGTCGGGGGTCGAGGCGACCTCGGCCGGGTCGAGCAGGCGCCACCCGTTCCGGCTCAGCGCCTCGACGTCGTCTCGCTCGGACTCGTGGATGTCGAGGGCGAGGGCGAAGTCGGCGCGGCACCGGTGCGGCAGCTCGACCAGCTCGCGAAGCGAGTGCGCGCGCAGGCCGTAGCGCCGCCCCTCGTGCTCGATCGGGCCGTAGCTGCGCCAGTGCCCGACCGTCGTGAACGGCAGCGTCGGGGACTCGGCGGCCCGCGGCCACTCCTCGAGCACGACCGGCGGCAGCGTCTCGATCCAGTCGAGGCCCAGAGTCGGCACCTCGCAGCCGGGGGTGCCGATCCCGGCGGCGACGGTGACGAAATGGGTGTGGGCCGCGAAGCCCATGTCGGCTCCCTGCAGGTGCCAGTGCTGGTTGAAGAAGGGGTCGAGGTCGAGATAGGCGCGGACCGGCACCGGCTCGAGCAGCTCGGGCAGGGCGAGCATCCCGGAGACGTTGAGGAGGACGTCGGTCTCCCGCATCAGTCGATTGAGCCGCGCGCTTGGAATCGGGGCGCTTTCGCCCTTGGCGCCGACCAGCGTCGCCTGCTCGAGCCCGAACCGCGCCGCGACCGAGCGCAGGTAGGCGGCGCTGGCGGGCGCCGCGGGATCGGCGTCGCCGATCGGCTCGACCAGCAGCACCTCGTGGCCCAGCCGCTTCAGCCCGAGCACGTACTGGAGCACCGCCCAGGAAGCGCCGCCCTGACCGGGCTCGCCGGCGACCATGCCGCTGACCGCGATCCTCATCGGCCGCTCACCTCAACCCACGTCCAACGCTTCCAGCACCCGGCCGAGGACCCGGTCGGAGTCGAAGGTTCGCGCCGCGTAGTCGCGCGCCGCGGCCGCGTGCTCGTCGTAGGCGGCAACCGCCTGCTGGGCCGCATGGACCGCCCCCTCCGGGTCGGAGAAGGTGAGGAGCCCCGCTTCGGGGCGGAGCTCGTCGGGGATCCCGGTCTCCTGCACCACGGCGGGGCGACCGGAGGCCAGGTAGTGGGCGGTGCGGTCGCTGATCCAGCCGGTCCTCGCTTCGGCGTATACGCCCTGGGTGACGGAGAACTCGGCCCCCGAGCCGCGCACGTAATCGCGGAAGGCGCGCGGGTCGGCGGTGACGGCGGCCGGGTCGACGACGGCCCAGCCGTCCTCCTGCAGCCGGGCGGCCTCGCCCTCCTCCTCGGGATCGATCTGCAGGGCGATCTCGAACGGCAGGCCGCTGCGCTCGGGCAGCTCGGCGAAGCGGCGGATCTGGTGATGCTTGAGCGTGTAGGCGGCGCCGTCGGCTTCCAGAACCCCGAGTGGGTTGCGCCAGGTCGCGACGGTGGTGAAGCGATCGAACTCGGGGCGTGCGGGCGGAGCCCACTCCTCCAGCAGGACCGGTGGCGGCAACGCGGTCCACTCGAACTCGGTCGGCGGCACGGCGCAGTCGCCGCCGCCGAGGTTGGCGCCGACGGTGAAGTGGCGTTCGTGGCGGGCGAGTTGATCGCCCAAGAGCCCCTGCGCGTGCCAAATCTGGGTGAAACCAGGGTCGAGGTCGACGTAGGCGCGACGGCGAAAGCGAGCGAGAATCCCCGCGTCGCGCAGGTTGCCGCTGATGTTGATCATCGCGACCGCCGACCCCGCCAGTTCCTCCAGTTCGCTTCGTGCCCTCGCGTCGCCGGCTTCGGCCAGCAACGCGCGTGAGCCGAGGCCGAACTCCTCCACGGTTCGCTCGAAGAAGGGCCGGCCGACCCCGGCGGCTTGCCGGTCGACCTCCTCGACCAGCCAGGCGTCGAAGCCGAGGCGCCGCAGCCCCAGGACCCAGGAGAGCCGCACCCAGGCCTCGCCTCCGTTGCCGGGCTTCGCAGCCAGGGCTCCGGCGACGACAACGGTCGCCAAGCTCAGCCTCCCGCGGCGATCAGGGCGCCGGGCGCGAAGAGGGCGCCGAGCTGCTGAGCGCGGATCGCCAGCTCGAGGTCGCAGTCGTTGCCGCTGTCTTCGAAGCCGATCAGCTCCTCGAATCCAGAGCGCCGGTAGAGCGCCGCCGCGACGCCGCCGCGATCGCCGTCGATCACCGCGACCGCCGCGGGCTGGCGCGTCAGCATCTCGACCGCCAGTGCCAGCGCGTCGGGGGCGAGGGCGGCCCCCGCCGGCAGGAAGAGGATCAGATCCCCGTTGCTCTGGCGGATTCCCTCGTTGCGCAGGTCGGGTCCGTTGAGCCCGGCCGAGACGCCGCGGATGCCGTTCTCCTCCCACCCTGGCAACGAACTCGGAACCGAGGTGGGGGGCCTCAGCACCAGTACCTCGGTTGCCGGGTGGCGCTGCGCGGCGATGCCGGACAGGGTCCGGTCGAGCGCCGCCGCGCCTGCGCGCTCGTCGACGACGGCGATCGAGACCAGGGGAGGGTGGTCGGGGTCGAGCTCACCGCGCCAGTAGCGCCGCACCCGCAGGCGGGCGAAGGGAACGGGGGAGCCGCCGACGCGCGCCCTGACCTCGAGCTCGGATTCGACCGGCGCCCGGCTGGCATCGACCGCGATCTCGAAACCTGCCTTGCCAGCCTCCGGCTGTTCCGGGAAGGCGGTCGAGAGGTCGTCGCGGCGCTGCCATACGCCCTGCGCCAGGGTCTCGCCTTCCAGGGCCACCTCCACCTCTTCCGGCCGACCGGCGGCGCCGAGGACCCAGCCGCCGATCTCGAGTCCCGTCGCGGCCATCCGCCTACCGGGGGTGGGCGAGTCGACGTTCCCGCCGAGCAGGGAGGACTCGACGACCTCTTCGTCGACCGCGACTGCCAGTACCTCGACGAGCTGCCCCACGGCTTTGAACCTAGCCCTCGAGGCGGCGCCGGACGGCGGCGGCGTCGGAGACGGCGAGCCGGACGATCTGGCCGATCCGCGCGACGTCCTCCACGTCGACCGCGGTTCCGGTTGGGAGCGAGAGGCAGCGCCCCAGGATCCGGTCGGTGACGGGCAGGGGAGGGGAGGGGTTCGCCGAGTAGGGCGGCACCCGGTGGCAGCCCGGGTAGAAGTAGCGCCGCGCGAGCACGTTCTCGGCGACCAAGACGTCGCGGAGCGCGTCCCGGTCGAGACCTCCCGCCCCGGGATCGACGAGGACCGCGATGTGGTGGCAGTTGGCGCTCTCCGGCGGCTCGAAGGTCAGGAGCCGAACCCCGGGTACGCCGTCGAGCGCCTCCACGTAGGCGTCGTAGTTGCGCCGGTTGGCGGCGAGGAAGCCGTCGAGGGCGTCGAGCGAGGCAAGCCCCATCGCCGCGGCCGCCTCACTCATCTTCGCGTTGGTTCCCAGGCCGACGATTTCGTCCTCCTCGACGAAGCCGAAGTTGCGCATCGTCGCCGCCCGCTCGGCCAGCTCGCGGTCGGCGGTGACGATCGCGCCTCCCTCGAAGGAGTTGGCGACCTTGGTCGCGTGGAAGCTGAGGATCGCTGCGTCGCCGAAGCAGGCGAGGGGCCGCCCCCCGCGGGAGCACCCGAGTGCGTGGGCGGCGTCGAAGACGAGCGGCAGATCGCGCTCGCGGGCGAGCCGCTCCAGCCCCTCGAGGTCGGCGCTGCGCCCCCAGAGGTGGACCCCGAGCAGGGCGCCGGCAGCGGGCTCTATCCGCTCCGCCGCCTGCTCCGGTCCCATGCAGAGCGTCTCCGGCTCGATGTCGGCGAAGACCGGCGTCAGCCGCTCCCAGGCGACGGCGTGCGCGGTTGCGACGAAGGTGAAGGCGGGGAGCACGACCTCCCCCTGCACGTCGAGCGCGCGGAGGGCGATCTGCAGCCCCAGCGTCGCGTTGCAGGTGGCGACGCAGTGGAGGCCGCCGAGCTGCTCGGAGAGCCGCCGCTCGAACGCTTCCAGCTTGGCGCCGCTGTTGCTGAGCCAGCGCTCCGCCATCGCCTCGTCGATTGCCTGCAGCACCTGCGCGCGGTCGCCGACGTTGGGCCGTCCGACGTGGAGCGGCTCGCTGAAGGAGGGCGCGCCGCCGAGGATCGCCAGCTCGCTCGCCGCCGCCTTCATCCGGATTTCCCCTGAAGGAGCCGCAGCCGCTCGCCGTGGTACTCGCGCGAGCGCTCCAGCCCGCGCTCCAGCGCCTCGCGCAGGGCGGGGTCCTCGCGGACCAGGGGAAGGCGGCGCTCGAGCACCGCCGTCTCCGAGCCCAGGATCAGCCGGGCGTCGCGGGTCATGTTGGCGCCGTGGCGGCGGTACTCGGCAACGACGTGGTCGTGGAGGCGGACCGGGAACCGCGCGGCCGCACGCAGGTAGAGGTCATAGTCGGCACTGGCGCTGACCTCGGTGTCGAAGTCGCCGATCTCCTCGAACAGCTCACGCCGGTAGATGACCGCGGCCGGGGTGGAGATGAAGCAGCTTTCGAGCAAGGCCGGAAAGGCCTCCGCCGGCTGCACGGGTGGATCCGCCGGCACCGGTTCCCCCTCCTCGCCGATCAGCTGCCAGGTGCCGGCGGTCATCATCGCCTCGGGGTGGGCTCGAAGCGCGTCGAGGCCGCGTCCGACCGCCTCGGGCAGAAGCCGGTCGTCGGCGTCGAGGAAGAGGACGAAGGAGCCGGTCGCCTTCTCGAGGCCGGCATTGCGAGCGGCGGCGAGGCCGCCGTTGGGCTGGCGCAGGCAGCTGACCCCGGGGTAACGGGAGGCGACCTCGCCGACGTTGTCCGGCGAGCCGTCGTCGACGACGATCACCTCGACCGGGCCGTGTTCCTGGGCGAGCACGCTCTCGATCGCGTCGGGGAGGAAGTGGGCCTGCCGGAAGCAGGGGATGATCGCAGTCACCGTCTCCTCGTCGGGCGGCGGCCGGATCCCGACGCCGAGGGAGGCGATCGGAAGGCGGGTGACCGGATCGAGGACCGTGCGTACCTCGAGGCGGAGCTCGCCTGCGGCGGCGGCGAGGCTGAGCCGTTGTTCGAAGCCGCAGCTGCCGGCATGGGGCAGATCGCTCTGGCTCTCGGCGAGTTCCGGACGCGCCAGCTCGACCGGCGCCCGGGCGACGACGACCCCGTCGTGGACCACCTCGACGGCGAGCGCCGCCTCGCCCTCCGCCAGCACCCATCCGCGCAGCACCAGCTCTCGCGCATCGACGACGTCCCCTCGCGCCGGAACGCTGAGGTGGGAGCCGCGCAGCCTGGGATCGCGTGGGGCGATCTCGACCTCGAGGACTTCGACCCGGCTACTTGCGGGCCTCGACATAGAGGCTCTCCTCGGGGCGGTTGTCGAGCGCGACGATCTCCTCGAAGGGGCTGCTCGTCTGCCGATATTCACAGCGCTCGATCTGGTCGAAGCCGGCCCGCTCCAGCAGCTCGGCGGTGGAGTCGTAGGTGAAGAGCGATTTCGAGTAGCCGTACCAGAGCATCTGCAGGATCAGCTTCGACCCCAGCGAGCGGGCGTCCTCGTCGGGGACCAAGAAGTAGTCGCGGTCACCGTTGCGGTAGGCCTCGATCGCCCGATCGAGATCGGGCAGGGCAAGGCGGAGCACGCCGCCCGGTGCCAGCACCCGGCGCAGCTCCATCAGGGCCGGGACGAGGTCGGGGTAGCGCAGCTCCGGCAGGGCATGGATGCTGACGACGTAGTCGATGCTGGCCTCCTCGAGGGGCAGGCCGTCGAGGATGTCGCAGCTGATGTCGACGGTCGGGTCCTCCTTGATGTCGGAGTTGATCCAGCCCGGCTCCGGTTCGGTGCCGCAACCCCAGTTGAGCCGGCGGGGCTTTTGCACGGTGCTCAAGTCGCCGCCTCCAGCAGATCGGTGAGCACCCTGTCGGAGCCGAACCGCTCCCTCGCCAGCTCCCGCGCCGCCTCGCTGTGGCGGTCGTAGTCGGCTTCGACCTCTGCGAGCGCGGCGGCGGCCTCCGCCGGCGTCGAGAAGCTGAGCAGACCGGCGCCGGTCTCGACCTCCAGCTCGAAGCCGGTCGCCTGCGCGAGTACGGGCTTGCCGCTGGCGAGGTAACAGAGGCTCCTGTCGCTGAGCCAGCCGCCACGCGATCGCACGTACATGTCCTTTGCCACACCCACCTCTCCGCGGGAATTCTGCACGTAACGGCGGTAGTCGGCCGTGGTCGCGGCGACCTCCTGCGGGGAGACGACGCTCCAGCCGCCCGCTCGCAGCAGATCTTCGTCGCTGCGGTCGGCCGCGTCGATGTCCAGGGCCACCTGCAGCGGAACGCCCGCGGCACTCGGAAGCTCGGCGAAGCGGCGCATCTGATGCGCGCGCAATCCGAACCTCTCGCCCTCATATTCGACCGGCTCGAACGGCCCGCGCCAGCTGGCAACGGTGGTGAAGGCGTCTCCCGGGGAAGCGAGCGGCCACTCGTCCAGAACCAGCGGTTGCGGCGTCGCGATCCAATCGAGGCCGCAGGTCGGGACACGGCTGTCCTCCTTGCCGACCCTGAGGCCGACCGTGGCGTAGGCGTCGTGGTCGCCGAAGGAGCGGTGCAGGCCGAGCTCCTGCCACATCTGCGGGAAGCCGGGGTCGATGTCGAGGTAGAGCTTCCGCGGCGCTGCGTCGAGCAGCTCCTCGTCGCCGAGAAAACCCATCACGTCGATGAGGAGGACCGATCTGCGCAGCCGCGCGATCGCCTCCTCTCTGGACATCCCGGCGGTTTCGCCGCCGTCGAGCAGCAGGGCGAAGTCGCGCTCGAGCCCGTGCGCCGCCAGCGTCTCCCGTAGCCAGCTTGCTCCGCCCTCGGCCGAGTCCCCCGGCGCGAGCATCTCCGCATCCAGCCGGTCGAGGAAAAGGACGTCGTAGCCGAGCCGGCGGAACCCGAGCAGGTACTGGAGGAAGACCCAGGCGTGGCCGCCGCGCCGCGGGCGCTGGGCGACTGCGCCGGCGACTGCAACCACCTCGCGCATCAGGCCGCCGCCGGCGACTCCCCTTCGGCCGTCGCGTAGCCGAAGTCGGCGACGATCGGCGAGAGGATCGCGTCGCAGCGCTCCGCCAGCTCCGGCTCGAGATCGCTGCGCCAGCGGCCAATCGAGGCCGCGGCGCTGCCGGCAGTCATGTGGTGGTCCATGCCGCCGGTGGCGACGGCCGCACGCTTGACCATCGCGGGCGCGGTGGCGGGGTCGAGGCCGAGGAATTCCAGCACGGGTTCCAACGTCTCGACCGGCTCGCCGATCAGGTCCTCGTAGCGGATCAGGTGCGTTTCGCGCCCTTCCGAGCGCATGTGGGAGAGCAGCGCCTCGCCGGAGCGGCGGACGGTGTCGATGTACTCGTCGTCGCTCCCCGCCCGCTCGCGACCGAAGGCGTCGTAGCCGCGCTTGCGGTTGAAGGCGAGGACGGAGCAGAAGACGTCGCGGAGGTCCCGGACCAGCACCACCTCCGCCGCCCCGGGGTAGATCTCGCGCAGGAGATCGGCGGAGATCTGCCGCGGCAGGAACTTCTCGACGAAGAAGCTGGCTTGCTTGCCTTGCTGCTCGGCGAGGAATCCGTAGAAGGAGTCGATCCGGTCGCGGCAGGCGCGGGCGAGCTCGTAGACGCGGCTGTCGGCCAGCCAGCCGCCGAGCGCGGCATCGTTCAAGCGGGCGGGGATGTCGGCTTCGTGGCCCACCCACCAGTCGGGGTCGGTGACCTCGCCCGGGTAGACCTGGCGCATGTAGCTGGTCGGGTCGGAGAGCGTCTGCAGAGCCGACATCCAGTAGGTGCCGACGCGGGCGTCGTTTTCGAAGGGGCTGTGGGCGACGACCTCGGGGTGCTGCTGCAGCATCCAGACGCACCAGGTGGAGCCGGTACGGCCGAGGGTGGTGACGATTAGCGGCCGTGGGCCATCCGCCGGGGGCAGCTCCAGCGGCTCGCGCTTGCCGGCAACCGTCGCCAGCGGCATCGTCACGCCGCTCTCCAGTTCGCCCCGGACGAGCAGCTCGAAGCTTGTCCGCAGGCGCAGCGCCCCGACCGCGGCGGAGAAGCCGCTGCTGGCCGCCTCGGCGACGTCGGGGAAGGCGGTCGCGAGGTCCTGCCGGGGCGTCCCGACCGGCATGCGGAGCACCGGCCGGCCTTCCTGCAGGACGTCGACGGCCTTGACCGGCGACTTGCGGCCCAGGATCCAACCGTCGAAGTGCAGGGTCTGCGTGTTCGAGGACGCCCCCGCAGCCGGGCCCTCGAGCTCGAAGCCCCGCAGCTCGTCCTCGGCGAGCGGAAAGCGCTCGACCGAGTCGACGACGAGGCGCTTCACTCGGTCGCCGCCATCGCCGCCTCGATCTCGCTGTCCCAGAGGCGCGTGTGCAGCCAGACGTTGTAGCGGGACATCGCGGTGCGGGTCTCGAGCGCGTAGGACTGGCCCTCGAGGTGGTAGAGCTCGACCTCGGGCAGGTACCAGGTATCGAGGTCCCGCTCTCGCAGGCGCAGGCAGAGGTCGGTGTCCTCGTAATCGCCCTGCACGTACATGCCCCGCAGCCCGTCCAGATCCTCGAACAGCTCGCGCTCGATCATCAGGCAGGCGCCGCTGACGGCGGGGACGCGGCGGGTCACGTTCGCCGCCGGCAGACCCCGGTGCAGGCCCTTGAAATAGTGCTCGTTCTCCCAGGCGCCGCCGCCGGGGGGGCGCTGGAAACGGATGCCGGCGTGCTGCAGCGTGTCGTCCTCGAACAGCAGCTTCGGCCCCAGCGCACCGATCCCCTCCGTCTCCTCGTAGAAAGCGGACAGCTGCCCGAGCCAGCCGGGCGCGTCGGGCAGGACGTCGGAGTTGAGCAGCAGCAGGTGCTTGCCCCGGGCCAGCGAGGCGCCGCGGTTGTTGGCAACCGAGTAGCCGCCGTTTTGCGAGAGGACCGCGACCCGGAAGGGGAGGCCGTAGAGCTCGAACAGCTGGCCGGCGCTCGTCTCCAGCGCCGCCGCCAGCTCCGGCGAGTCGAGCACGTAGATCAGGTCGCTCTCCCGCAGCTCGGGGTCATGGACGAACTGGGCCAGCTGGTGCTCGAGGAAGTCGATGCGGCCGTAGAGGGGGACGACGATCGAGGCGGCGGGGCTGGCCGGCGCCTCGCCGTACTCAAAGACCTCCTCGATCTCGGCTCGCTCCTCCAGGCGCTGCTGGATTCGCGTCACCGCCGGGACCACGTGGTCCATCAGACCCGTCTCCCAGCCGCTCTCCTTGTGCAGGTCGGAGAGGATCGCGGCTCGCGCCGCCAGCAGGTCGCGGCTCACCTGCGGGCCGGGCACCTCGCGGCCGACGCCGAGCGCGTTTTCCATCTCCAGTATCCAGCCGCTGCTGAGCAGGCTCGGCGAGCGCGTTTCGCAATAGCCGAGGAAGCCGGTCCCGTCGGGACCGGTCTGCGTCGGCGCTTCGTAGAAGGAGTCGACGTCGGGGCGGGGCTCGCGGTGGATCCCCGGCAGCAACTCGATCCGCGAACCCTCGGGGCTGACCGTGGTCAGCCTCCTCAGCGCCGCCTGGCCGTCGCGGGCCCAGCCACGGACGTAGAAGGCGTCGTCGGCGAGCGCGAGCACCGAGTCGAAGTGCAGCCCCTGCGGCTCGTCGCGTTCGACCGTGCTCGGGGGGAGGGGGTCGCGCAGGCCTTCCCGGGCGAGCGCTCGGCTGGTGCTGAGGCTGACCTCGTCCTGCGGATCTGCGGCCGCCACCTCGTCGAGGAGCTCGAGGACTTCGGCCCGCTCGCCGGCTGAGAGCGAGGCGAGCCGCTCGCGCAGGAGGGTGCGCAGGTCGACGCAGCTGGAACGGAGCTCTTCGGGCGCGGCCCGGTCGAGGATCGCGACGGTCAGCTGTCCGGCGTCGCCGTCGCCGAGGCGGCGGCTCACCTGAGTGGCGATCTCCGCCCCCGCCAGCTCCAGATCGGGCTCGGCCTCATCCGGGCCGGAATGCACGGCAAGCACGTCGGCCGCGAGCAGCGCCACAAGCGGCTCGGCGGCAGCTTCGCGCGGCTTGGACACGCGCTCGAGCTCCGTCTCAGGCATAGCGCACGCCCTCGATCTCGGTTGCCGGTGCCGGCGGCGTGACCAGCTCGTCCTCCAGCTTCGAGGCCATCAGCTCCTTGTAATGGCGGGTCAGGGAGCGCACGTGCTCGTCCATCGCGTAGGGGGGATCGATCTGGCGCTGCAGTTCTTCCCAGAGCTTGCGAGTAGAGACCGCGCGGCGGATCGTCTCCGCGAGGCTGGCCGGGTCGTTGGCCCGGAAGTGCAGGCCGGAGACTCCGTCGTGGACCTTCTCGGCCATGCCGCCGATGTCGCTGGCGATCACCGGGCGCCGGTGTTGGCCCGCCTCCTGGATCACCAGGGGCGAGTTCTCCCACCAGACCGAGGGGACGACGACCCAGTCGGCGTCCGCCATCAGCGTCGGCAGGTCGTCGTGGTTGAACTCGCCCTCGAAGCTGACCGTGTCCTTGGTCGCCTCCAGCAGCTCGTCGAATTCGCTGCGGAAATCGTCCGGCTGCAGCTCGAGGTTGGCGCCGTGGACGGAGAGGTGGACGTCGACCCCGTCCTCCTGCAGCCGTTTCATCGCCCGCAGGAGGACGTTGACTCCCTTGAAGTAGCTCAGCTGGCCGAAGAAGGCGAGCCGGTTGCGCTGCCGCCGCTCGCGAGTCTGGGCCGCCTCGACGGGCAGGCGGCCGTACTCCTCGAAAACGACCTTCTCCGCCGGCAATCCCCAGTCGACGAAGCGGTCGCGGAGGAAGCTGCTGGGCGCGAGGAAGCGGTCGACCACCGACATCTGCGACTGGATGAAGCGCTTGCGCATGAAGAACGCCTGCGGGCTCACCTCCGGGAAGCATTCGTGGCAGCGCCGCGGCGACTCCTCCCGGCAGGGCTTCTCGGTCGTCGTCCGCACGAGCTGGCCGTTGCGGTGGCAGATCGGGAGGAACTCGTGCAGCGTGTAGAGGATCGGCACTTCGTCGCCGAGCGTGTTCCGCAGCTCGCGCAGCATGTCGTAGCCGAAGAAGAGGGTGTGCTGGAGGTGGACGACGTCGGGCTGCTGGGCGAGGAGGAACTCGCGCAGGTACTTGATCAGGGCCGGCTTCCCCCGCGGGGTGCCGTTGAGCCAGTCGTATTCGAGCGTGTCCGTGTAGAAGAAGTACTGGTTCGGGTCCTCGTTGACGCCGGTGAGGAGCGTCCCCTCGTGGTAGCGGCTGGAGATCGAGACCGGCGGGCCGGTGCGGGCCAGGAACAGCGGCTCGAACTCGTCGCCGTCGCGGACGGCGCGGTAGAGCTCGTAGGCGTAGGCCTCGGCTCCCCCCGGCCGGATGGTCGGGTGGTTATGCGAGACGTAGAGGATCTTCGGTTTGCCGGTCACTCACGCACCTCTCTGCTCGATCCGGGGGAAAGGCCATCTTGCCCTGCCAGCCCCAGGCGCTCAAGCCGCTTCGAAAGTTTGTCCGCTTCCACGCCGTCCAGTGACGAGTTAGACCTCGGCGTCTGATCCTCGTCCCTTGAAGATTGCGAGAGCTTAGCCGCGTTTGCAGGAGGTTCCACCTCGTAGAGGTCGCCCAGCCCCTCCCGCGAGGCAACCAGCCTCGCCTTCGAATTGAGCACGCTGTCCAGGGCGGAATCGGGTGGGGGATCAGACTCGCGCTTGGAGACGAGAACGAAGCTGGGACGGGTCGTCCCTTCCAGCCGGCGCCTGAGGCCGGTCGCGTTGCCGCGGCCGAGCGCGGCGACGGTGCGGCCGGGCGAGGAAAGGCCCTCGCCGCCGACGCCGATCGTGAAGAGGAGGGCGTCCTCGGGCAGGATCGCCTCGAGCAGGGACTGGAGCTGCTGGGTCGGATCGCCGCCGGCGCCGCCGGGGGAGACCCCCTGGGGCGAGCGGAGCAGGTCGTAGACGATGCAGGTATTGCCGTCCTCGGCGGTGACCCGGCAGTGCACGCCGAGCCAGGCGGCGAAGCCGCTGTAGTGCTCCAGCCACCAAAACGCGGTTGCGGGCAGGCAGAGGAATTCGGCGCCGTCGTTGCGAGCGGCCTCGAGGTGCGCGATCGCTTCCTCGGAAGTGCGGGGGTAGTAGCCGGCGTAGCGGCCCTCGGCGTCGGCCGGGAAATGGAGCCCGGTCCGGTCCTCGAACTCGATCATCCGCGGGTCGCCTTTGCTGACCACCGCGACGACGGCTTCGGATGGGGTCGCGCTCTGCACGACCGTTCCCAACCGCCGGCAGAGCTCGTCGTACTCCTCGGGACCGATAGGGCGGGATGATACTTGGCTTGATGGAGCCCCCAGAGGCGCAAGAACGCTTCCTCGTCGTCAACGCCGACGACCTTGGCCTCTCCCAGGCCGTCAACGACGGCGTCTTCGCCGCGCACGAGGAGGGCGTCGTCACCAGCGCCAGCCTGATGGTGCGGCAGGGGGCGGCGCCGGCGGCGGCCGAACGCGCGGCTGGCCATCCCGACCTGGCGGTCGGCCTCCACATCGACCTCGGCGAGTGGAGCTACGCCGACGGCGAGTGGACCCTGGCCTATTCGCACTGCGACCTCGACGACGCCGCCGACGTCGAGCGCGAGTGCCGGGCGCAGTTGGAGCGCTTCCATGCCCTACTCGGCCGCAATCCGACCCACCTCGACTCACATCAGCACGTGCACGAATCGGAGCCGCTCAAGCGGGTGGCGGAGGCGCTGGCCGCCGAGCTCGCGGTGCCGCTGCGCAACCGGGCGATCCGCTACGAGGGCGGCTTCTACGGCCAAAGCGGCAAGGGCGATCCCTATCCCGCCGGCATCACCCCCGAGCGACTCTGCGAGCTGATCCGTTCTCTACCACCAGGCTGGACCGAGGTCGGCTGCCACCCGGCCGCGGGACCGGTCCCGACCTCCTCCTACGACGCCGAGCGCCAAATCGAGCTGGAGACGCTTCGCGATCCAGGGGTGAAAAACCTGCTCAATGTGAGCAACATCCGACTGTGCTCTTTTGCACAGGCAAATCTCGGCTAGCGAGCTAATTTCGATGCATGATTCGTTCCGCTCCACCCGCGCCGTTCAAGACCGCGTTCCTCGTCTTCGCAATCGCCCTCGTCGTCGCCCTCGCAGTTGCGGCCGCGCCGCATCCCTACTAGCCGCTGAGCAGATGCGGCAACTCTCGAAGGAGAGCCGGTCGCTCTCGGTATAGTCTATCTATACTGGATAGTAAAGTCTATCTATACTCATTGGTATAGTCTATCTATACCGTGGCTCAGCTGAATCCCTTCATCTATGACGATCCCGTTCCTTCCGGCGAGCTCGTCGACCGCGAGGAGGAGCTGCGAAAGCTGCTCGCACTAGCCGAAGGGGCCCATAACACCCGCCTGCAGGCGCCGCGTCGCTACGGGAAGACGAGCGTGCTGATCAAGCTCTGTGAGGAAGCGGAGCGGTCCGGGTTTCGGACCGTCTACGTCGATTTCCTGCTCGCAACGACGCCGGCTGAGGTTTCGAGGCGAATCGAAGAGGCCTACGTCGCAGCCCTCAAAGGGCCGGTTCTTCAGCTCTTCGACAAGATGCGGCGCAGCTGGCGGGGACGGATCAAGGCCGCTCCGGGTGGCGTGGGCGGTGAATTCGAGTATGCAGGCGAGGGCGGGGTCATGCAGCGCCTGGCAGACCTGCTCGATCTCCCCGGCAAGGTCTTCGAGGCGAGTGGCGAGCGGACGATCGTCGTCTTCGACGAGTTCCAGGACTTCCTCCGAGCCGAGGGCGGGCTCGACGGGCTGCTCCGCAGCAAAATCCAGTTTCACCGCGAGGCAGCCAGCTATGTCTTCTCGGGTTCGGAGCAGGCGCTTCTCGAGGAGTACTTCGATACCCGGGCGCGGCCGCTCTTCGACCAGGCGCGGCCGATCTATCTCCCGCCGCTTCCCGATGCCGCTCTCGGCGACTACGTCGCCGACCGTTTCTCCAGAACCGGAAAAGACGCGGGCGAAGCGCTCGACCTTCTTCTCGCCCTGGTTCGTGGTCATCCCCAGCGGGCGATGCTGGTCGCCCATCATCTCTGGGATTGCACCGCTGACGGCGAAACGGCGGACGCAGACACGCTTGCGCGGGCGTTGGGTCAGGTCGATCGCGAGACGAAGGAGCGGTTCGAGGCGACCTGGCAGGCCAGCGCGGGCAGCGGGAACAAGCGCCGGGTCCTCAAGGCGCTGGCGATCAGCGACGAGACCCTCTTCAATCAGCGGACGCTGATGGCGTTCGACCTGAACAAGGGGCAGGGGCAGTCGGGGCTGCAGGGGCTGATCCGGGACGGCGAGGTGGTGCGGGCCGACGGGCAACCGATTCTCGTGGACCCACTCTTCGAGCGGTGGATCCGACTTCAGGACGAAGGGTCGTCGCCCAGTACCAGCGCGCAGTAGCCGTCGGCGATCTCCGTTGCCGAGAGACGCCCGCCCGGCCGCACCCATTGCGGCGTGTAATTGACCATTCCCAGTAGGGCGAGCAGCGATAGCCGGCGGTCGGCGAAGGTCATCGAGCCGTCGGTCTCGCCGCGGGCGAGGACGTCGTCGAGAATCTTCTCGAAGGCCTTGCGCTGGGAGCGGACGTGGCGCCAGCGGGCCTGGCTCTCGATCGCCTGGCGCTCCTGGGTGAAGACGAGCATGTGGTGGCGGTGGGCGACGACGTGGGCGACCCAGGCCTCGACCAGGTTGCGCAGCTGCTGGACGGGCGGCGCCTTGGCAGCGACGATCTCGCGCGCCCGCGCCAGCAGCGGTTCCAGCAGCTCGTCGCAGATCGCGATCAGCAGGTCGTCCTTGCCCTCGATGTAGTGGTAGAGGCCGCCGGCGGCGAGGCCGGTCGCCGCGGTCAGCTCGCTCATCGAGGTGCCGTCGTAGCCGCGCTCGGCGAACAGCTTGGCGGCGGCGCCGACCACCTCGCTCCGCCGCGCCTCGTAGCGGGCGCGCAGCGCCGGCCGGGTCGGGGGAGAGGGCAACGGCATTGCAACAAGGTAGCCGAAAACCGAACGAATCTTCGAACTTAGAACGACGATTCGGTAACTTGTGGGAATGGACTTCCTACTCGGCGACGAGCATCGCCTGATCCAGCAGACCGTCCGCGACTTCGCCACCGGAGAGGTGGCGCCGGTCGCCGAGGAGCTCGACCGCGAGAAGCGCTTCCCCTACGAGATCGTCGCCAAGCTGGCTGATCTCAACCTGATGGGGATCCCGTTCCCGGAGCGCTACGGCGGCGGGGGTGGCGACTCGCTCGCCTACGCGCTCGCGGTCGAGGAGCTGACCCGGATCGACTCCTCGGTCGCGATCACGCTCTGCGCCCACACCTCGCTCGGCACGCAACCCATCTATCTCTTCGGCGACGAGGCCCAGAAAGAAGAGTGGATGCCGCGGCTCTGCGCGGGCGAGATCCTCGGCGCCTTCGGCCTGACCGAGCCCGAGGCCGGCTCCGACGCCGGAAACGTCCGCACCAAGGCGCGCCTCGACGGCGGCGAATGGGTGATCGACGGGGCCAAGCAGTTCATCACCAACGCCGGCACCGAGATCTCCGGCGTCGTCTGCATCACCGCGCGCACCGGCGACGACGAGATCTCCAACCTGATTGTCGCCAACGGCACCCCCGGCTACGAGCAGGGCGAGCCCTACCGCAAGATGGGCTGGAACGCCTCCGACACGCGGCCGCTCACCTTCACCGACTGCCGGGTGCCGGAAGAGAACCTGCTCGGCCCGCGCGGGATGGGCTTCC
>Ga0207687_10000128_pt1 | contig 50603 bp, 46 predicted proteins | sample KBSM54metaG_FD_184399 | JGI IMG/M metagenome (GOLD analysis project Ga0207687, IMG submission 184399) | Miscanthus rhizosphere microbial communities from Kellogg Biological Station, Michigan, USA - KBS M5-4 metaG (SPAdes) (version 2) | ecosystem: Host-associated > Plants > Roots > Rhizosphere >...
CGAAACCTCGGGCGCACTTGTTGCCATGGGCGACTCAGCCGCTGGGACGTTTACCGCCGCCTATGACGCCGACGGCAAACTGCTCGAAGAAGGCCTGCCTGATGGCTTGGTGGCCAAGACCACCTATGACGCGAGCGGTGCGCCGAGCAAACGCAGCTACACGAAGGTCCTGAGCTGCACCGAAAAATGCACCTGGATCGAAGAAAGCAACGAACGCTCGATCTTCGGCCAGATCCTCTCCCAGGCCAGCCTCGCCTCCAGCGAGGAATACACCTACGACAAGGCCGGCAGATTGGAATGGGCCAAGGAAACCCCGACAGGTAAAGGCTGCACGACGCGCCAGTACGCATACGACGCGGACTCCAACCGCACGAAATTGACGACTCGTACGTCAGGCGGAGCTTGCGAAACCAAATCGACCGGGACCTCTCAGGAATACAAATATGACGCGGCCGATCGCTTGATCGGGCCCGAAGCCATCACCTACGACAACTTCGGCCGAATCACCAAACTGCCCGCTAAATTCGCTGGCGGCAGTATCCTGGAAACCACCTTCTTCAGCAACAACATGGTCGCAAGTCAGACTCAGAATGGTCTGACGAATACCTACGAACTAGACGCGGCCGGGCGCCCTCGTCAGGTGACCCAGACAGGGACGAAAACTGGAACCGAAATCTTCCACTATTCGATAGCGTCGGACGCTACGTCTTGGACCCAGCGCGGAACCAATTGGTCGCGCAACATCAGCGGGATCGGCGGCGTTGGTGCGATTCAGGAAAGCTCGGGCACGACGAGCCTCCAGCTCACGAATCTGCACGGCGATGTCGTGGCTACCGCCAGCCTCAGCTTGTCGGCGAAAGAACCAACGGCAAAATTCGAATTCGATGAGTTCGGAAATCCCGTGAAAGGCAGTGCCGGTCGCTATGGGTGGCTGGGTAAGTCAGCGAGACGTACCGAATTGCCCTCCGGTGTCATCCAAATGGGAGCTCGTAGCTATGTGCCGGCGCTCGGGCGATTCCTGTCTCCTGATCCGGTGCCAGGTGGCTCGGCAAACGCATACGACTATGCCGACCAAGATCCGGTCAACGGATTCGATCTAAGTGGCGAATGTCATCCTCTCCACAATCGCAACTGCTCTGGCCCTCCGAGTCCGCGTGAAAAACGTCAGGCGCGCGCGGCGAACAAAAGAGGAAAAATCGTGATTAAATTCAACAGCAGAAGCGGTGCCGAACGTTTCGCGCACTATCTGGAACATGCCACTGGCTTCCTTAGGCGCCTACGAAAGAAGGTTGGCGAATGGCGCGCTCAAGACATTAGAGAAGCAAAGGAAAGGGCAGCGAAAGCAGCTAGAGAACATCCCGTTACGGTGAATGAGAACGCGGATGCCTGCGGCTGGATAGGGATCGGTGTTGGTATTGTGGGTGTTGCGCTAGCGCCTGCGACTGGCGGCGGGAGTGCTCTCATCAGTATCGCCGGCATGGGGGTTAGTGCGGGCGGCGCCCTTCACGAATGTTAGGTACAAGTGTCTCGACGATTTCCAACAAAAGAGCTTGGCTTCCTGCGGAATCGGGGCTGGTCGCGTCTCGAAGCGGCGATATGGGTCTTTGGGCTGGCCTTCATACTCATCGCCGTAATCCTTGTGATCATCGAGGCGGCGGGAAATTGGTTGCTGCTCGTTGCGGGCGTGATCCCCGTGGCCATTGGTTTGATGAGATATCGTGCGGAAGCTGAGCAGAAGAAACGCAGCGCTGACAGTGGGCGAGCGGGTTCGTGATTCCACCCGACCTAACCGCTGAGGCAGAGCCGAGCGAGCGGCCTACCCACGGGTAGTATTCTGGCCTTGATGCGCGTTTGGGTAGTCGGGTTGGTCGTCGCCGTTGTCTTGGGTGTATTTGGCGTCGTTGGCGCGCTTGGTCACTCGATCTCAGCGAGGTCAAAGGTCGGAGCCGTTCGCTCCGGCGACTGTCAGAAAGCGCGTGCGAGTCACCCGAGGGTCGAGCACTTGAGCCGACCGCCACAGACGGTCAGCCGGCGCGCTCACTTGGCTGCGGTTGTCAAGACCAATTGTGGCCAATTTAGAATTAAGCTCGACGCTCGTAGATTTCCCGTGGTTGTCAACTCTTTTGTATATCTCGCTCGCTCAGGCTTTTATGATGGATTGCAGTTCAATCGGGTGGTACCGCATTTTGTAATTCAGGGTGGCGATCCTCGTGGTAACGGAATGTCTGGCCCTGGGTATCGCGTTATTGATCCTCCCTCTATGGGCTTTCGCTATCGGGTCGGAACGGTAGCGATGAGTAAGTCCAGTTCGGAAGCGCGAGGCCAGGCGGGGAGCACCTTCTTTGTCGTTACGGGAGGGGGCTCCTCTATCGCCCCCGAATACGCTGTTCTTGGGCGCGTGCGGGCGGGCATGGCTACGGTTAGGAGAATCAGCTCTCTTGGAACTGTGAGGGAAACACCCCGCCAGGTTGTGCGGATAGATTGGATCGCGATCCATCGCTATGGAGGCACCGAAAAAAACGCAGCTAGATATTGGTAGGAGTCTGCCCCGACCTACCCGCCAACCCAGCGCCGGGCGAGCGGCGGTCAAGGTCGCGAAGCGACCGACCCCGCAGGGGTTGACGGGCGCGAGCCCGGTGCTTCAATCGCGCGGGTCGGGGGTTAGAACCCCGGCCCCCCGATATCCATCTCGATCCCTCGCTCCCGAATCTCCAGCCGGTGCGAACGCTCAAGCCTGCGCTGGTGATCCGCAAGGCTTCGCTCGGCCTCCCTGTGCGCCAAGCGGTCTCCCGGCTCGGGTGGCTTGGGTCCGAAGGCGGTCTCGCTGTCGGTCACTCCGTGTTCAAGCCGGTAGCTCTCGACCTTGCGGACGCCTTGATCCCAGACGCGGGCTTTGCCTGGCTCGACTGGCCTCTCCCCCAGCTCCTCAACGATGTAGGAAGGCGGCTCGATTCGAGCGGCGACGAGGGCCTTCGCGGCGCGCCGGTCGATTAGCTGCTCGGCAAGCTCGCGCCCGCGGCGGGCCTCCGTGGTCGGCGGCTCGATCCGCTCAAGCGCCGCGGTTCTCTTGTTTACTGCCTCTCTCCACGTCTCCTCGCGGCTGAGGGCGTCGGGAAGCTGCTCGCGGCGCTCGCGCCTGCCGAGTGCTTCAACGGCTTCGCTTTTGGCGATGGCTCGCTCTAGCTGCTCGCCTGCTTCGGCAAGCCTCCGGCTCTCGATGGCGTAGCGCTCTTCCTGCGCCCTCTCATCCCGAGCAGGACCGGCCAGCTCCCGGTGTCGCCCAGCAAGCTCCTCGCTCGGCAGCTTCGCCAGCTCGGCTCGCAACGCCTCGTCGTGAGCGGCGGTTTGGGCGCGGTCTCTGGCAGCGGCTTCAGCGATGTGGGCAATCGGCTCACGCTCGGGAGCGGCCGGGGCGAACTCGTTGCGCTCGACCTGGATCTCAGGGGTCGCGTAGAGGTAGGTCTCCTCGCGGGTGCGAGAGGTCGCGACATACATCTCCTGCTTGTCGGTGCTCGGCTCGGCCATGACGTAGGCGCTATCGACCGTGGCGCCCTGGGCACAGTAGGTGGTGACGGCATAGGCGTGTTGGACCGCCGGGGCCTCGCCACCCAGGGTGGTGCGTTCGAGGTAGTCGCGACCGACCTCCACACGGCGGGCCTGGTCGATGCCGTCGAGGATCATCCGGCCGCGCTCGGCGTCTACCTCGGCCACTTGCCAGCGCTCGCGGTTGAAGATGCCGGCCGCCTGTTCATTGACGCGGGTGATGACCTGATCGCCGGCGGCGAAGGGAGCGCCGCCGACTGCGATCTCCTCGGCGCCGAGCCTGCCTTCGGACTTCGCCAGCTCGCGAGCGACGGCATTCAAGCGCTCGACCTCCGAGTTCCGCTTCGCCACCATCAGCGCGTCCTCGCCTTGCGAGAAGGATCGCCACCAGTCCTCGACCATCGCCCCTCGCAGCAGCTCGGGCGTCTCCTTGATCGTCACCCGCTCGGCCTCCCGGTAGAGGTCAAGCGCCTCTCGCGAGCGGCCTTCGCGGATCAACTTGGCGGCTTCGCGGTCGACCTCGTGGTTGTGGCGGATCACTTCATGCAGGTGGATCGGATCGGAGCGCTCCGCGATCGCCGCAAATAGGCCGCCCGCCTCGATCGAGCCAAGCTGCTCGGGGTCTCCGACCAGGACGAGCTTTGCCCCGGCCTTGTCGGCATGGTCGATCAGCCGGGCCAAATGCTCAGAGCCGACCATGGAAGCCTCATCGACCAAGAGGACCGTGCGTGAGGAAAGATGGACCTCATTGCGGTCGAGGTCGCGCAGCATCCCGGCAACGGTCGTCGCCTCAAGCCCCTCGGCGCGAAGAACGTTCGCCGCTCTCCACGTCGGCGCCACCGCCCGCAGCTCGATACCCACGCTGGCCCAGCCTTCGGCGGCGGCGACCGTGGCAAAACTCTTGCCGGTACCCGCCTCCCCGATCACCACGACGATGCCCTCCTTGACCGTGAGCAGGCGGTAGACCATCTCGCGCTGGTCGTCCTTGAGAGTCGGGCGCTCCCGCATGATCCGCTTGGCGGCAAGCTCGCCAGCTTCCGCGCGCGCTTCGGCGGCCATTCGCTGCGCCGTCTCAAGCGCCTGGCGCTCAAGCGCCCAGATGCGCGTGGTGGTGAAGCGAGGGCCTTTGGCGGTCTCGGCCACCCTGACGACTGACTCCGAGGAAAGGAAGGCATCGGCGGCGCCCTCCACCTCCGGAGCCGGAGCGCCGTTGGGAAGCATGTTGGCGACCGCCTGGATCGCGTCGCGGCGGTCGAAGTGGGAGGCGTGGGCCGTCACCTCTCGGTCTAGCTGGGCGAGGGTGAGCTTGGTTGCAAGTTCGGCCTCGCGGTCCATCGTGTGCGCGATGGCCTCGCGGTCAAGGCCGATCTCCTGTGCCTGCTCGCGCCAGCGCTGGCGAAGGTCGCCAAGCTCAAGCTCCTCCTTCGCCTTGCGTGTCGCGAGCGTCGCGACCTGGCGGGCACGGGCGGAGGCATCGGTCCCAGCCGCCTCGAGTATTTCCGCGCGGCGGGTCGAGAACGTCTTCAGCCACCGATCCTCGAAGCCCTTGATCTCCGCGATGCCCTTGCGAACCTCCTGCCATTCGACGCCAAGGGTGCGGGTCAGCTCATGGCGCAGGTTTGCCTCGTAGATGTAGCTGGCGGTGGTGGCGTGCTCGAAGATCGCCGGGTGGTAGAGCCGGGTCCATTTCCCGTCCGGCCCCTGGGTCGCGTTGGCGACCAGCACATGCGTATGCAGCTGCGGGTCGCCGTTGCGAGAGGAGCGGTGGACGTACCCAGCGGCGAGGTAGCCGCTGCCCTGCATGAAGGTCATGCCGCCCTCGCCGTCGCCGCGCCGGGTCAGGCAGGCGTTGGCTTGCATGTAGGCGAGGGCGGCTTTGACCGAGCGCAAGTGCGCGGCCTTCACATGGGCGGCGGTCTCGCGATCGCCCAGCGCCCAGGTCAGCGATACCGACTTCGGAGCCGAGAAGGTGAGATCGAAGCCGGGGACCGAAGGACCGGCGCGAAGACCCAGCGGCTCGCCAGTCGCCGGGTTGATCCCGGTCAGCATGGCGACGAGCTGATCGGCCTCGGCCTCGTCTGAGAGGCCGAGCTCGGCGGCGGCGTCTCCCATCCATTGCCCGGCCTCCTCCCCCTCCCCGGAGTAGTAGTCCTCCTCGCCTTCAGCGACCTTTGAGAGGTAGTAGCCCTCCTGGCCCTTTCCGAGCTTGCCAATGCTGAGCATCGGGGCCTATGTCAAATCCGCGAGACCAATCCGTCGGTCTCTTTCGTCTGGGTGGCACCCCGGGCGCCCCTGGGAGTTCGCCGCTCCTGGTTGGCTCATGCCTACTAGGTCAAGTGGGGACCGGCGATTGATCCACTGATTTCGCCGCTGCCTCTCCTGCCTTGACCCGCCGGGCGCTGTATTCCTCATGCCTAGTAGTCGATGGAGGGCGGTCCAGTGCGCCACCGACTGCTCACACAGCTCTTACATAAGCCTGCCCCAGCGACCCCGTCGCCAACGCCGTCTGCGGGTCTCTGCCTTCGCCTCATGACCCATAGGTGCCGGCGCCGGGCGTTCTTGATCCACTTTTTTCTGAGCCGAGCGACGAAGGCTGTGGCCCCGCGCCGGTCGCGAGGGCGCTGCCCGTGGAGGTCGGTGACGCGGTTATGTGGGCGCCGCGCGCCGGGCCGTTGGGGGCGTCGCGGTCCCGCCTTTCGGCGACGCCCTTGCCCTGTCCGCCTTGGCGGACTGATGTGGCGTGAGGGCTGTGGCTGTGGTGCTGTGGGTCTGGTTGTAGGTGGCTGCCTGCCTGCCTCTCTGGCTGGGTGGTCTGCCTCCTATGGCTCTAGGTCCTGGCTGGTCTGTCTGTGGCTCCTGACTAGCTGGGTCTATGTATCTGGCTGATGGTCTGACTGTCTCTGCTGGCTGGGTCTGAATCGCTGCGGGGCATGGCCCTTTGGTCCCCCGGCTTCAAAGAAGTGGATCAAGCGCAGGCCGCGGTGGCACCAGTGGACATGAGGCGAAGGCAGAGACCCGCAGACGGCGTTGGCGACGGGGTCGCTGGGGCAGGCTTATGTAAGAGCTGTGTGAGCAACCGGCGGCGCAAAAGCGGCGCAAAAGGACGCCCTGAATGGACTACTAGATATGAGAAAGAGCAGCGATGCGACGGCCGCCAGCGCTGGACGGCGGGAGCGCCAGGGAAATCAGTGGATCAAATCGGGGTGCCGAGTTGACCTAGTAGACATGAGGCAATCACGGCGAGCGGGACAGGTCGCGGGCAGCGGGGCGCCGACGGCCTCGGCGGGACGAAGAAAAACCGACGGATGACGCGCTCTCTTTTGACATATGGGCTGAGCGCGATGCCGAGTCGAAGACAAGCGAGCCGCTGCGCTGGGCGGGTCGGGGGAGAGGCTTATCAGTTCGGGCCTTGGGGAGCCGTGGCAAGTTCGCTCTATCGCCTCGGCGGGTGGTCGGAATGACTCCTCCTCGTAGCGATGCCCTGGACAAAAGGGTTGAGTCGCACGTGAAGCAGAAAGAGGGTGACCGGACCCAACGACGCCGGGCCTCGCAGCCTGGGAACAGCGCCAGGGAGGCGCGGGAGCGGTTCGCCCGAACCTTTGCCGATGTTCTCTCAGGACGCTTTGGCGGGCGCTGGTCCGTCGAGTGGGAGGGTGCGGATCGTGCCGCGCTGCCCTCGGATCGGAACGGGCGGTCCCTCTCCGGCGAGGAATAGCCTCGTTCGCTCGGCAATCGGGACCTTGCCGTTGCGGCCGTTGTCGCTGGTTCGCCAAACGAACGCCGAGTCGAATACGGAATGCAGGAGGCGGCGTTGATCTTCAAGCGTAAGGTCGTCCCAGACTTGTTCCAGGTCAGCGTCGATCTGTGCCGGCTCGCGCTCCTGTTCGCGCTCATCGCGTTCTTCAAGCAGAGTGTCAACCTGCGCCTGGCGACGTTCCAAGGTTCGCAGGTAAATGTCGGATTCCGGCCCGCCTAGTGCTTCGGCTAGGCGCTCGTCGAGGGCGGCATCGCGCTCTGCTTCGGCAGCGGCGATTTCGGCGTCGAGGCTGGAGCCGTCATCGTCCTCGCGGGTGTGGGCCGTCGCGCTCCGGGCGAAGTCAAAGAGGTATGCGAGGACATACGGCTCGATCACGCTGGCCTTTACCGAGGCAGGCGCCGGACACCGACCGCCCGCCTTGTCGGGCTTGCAGGTGTATTCAAGGAAGTCCTTGCCGTGCCTCGTCCTTCCCATCTTCGGCTTCATCGCATAGCTGCAACCGCCGCAGCGCAGGGTCCCCGAGAGCAGGCCCGTCCCTTTGCCCGAGCGACCGGGGTGGACCCCGCGCGCCTTGTTTGCGGCTTTCCACTCGGCAAGGGTCACGATCGGTTTGTGAGCATCGGGGTTGGCGATTTTGCCGGCGCGTGCCTCACCGAGATAGACGCGATTGCGAACGACCGTGCCGACACTGGCGACAGTCCAATGCTCATTGCCCCAAGGGGTTACAACGCCTTCATCTTCGAGGAAGCGCGCGAGCTGCGTCCAAGAAATCCCAGAGGCGCGACGACTAAATAGCTCATGGATGACCGGGCCAACCCTTGGATCGGGCTCGAGGATGCGGTCTGCGTTGCGGAGGTAACCCGTCGGCACTTTGCCCGAAACATGGATACCCCGCGCGACGGCCGACTTGCGGGCGGTCTCCCAGTTCTCGCGAAGACGGGCAAGCTCCAACTCAGCAAGCGCCGCAAAGAGGTCAGCAAGGAACTTGCCCATGTAGCCGGAGGTGTCGATCCCCTCGGCAACCGTGCAAAGGACACCGTTGGCATCGCGGATCTGCGCGAGCAGGTTGGCCGAGTCCTGTACTGAGCGCCCGAACCGATCCAGCCTCGCTACCGCCAGCCCGCCCGTTACTCCATCCTCAATCCGCTTCATCGCGGCTGTGAGGCCGGGCCTGTTGGCCTTTGAGCCCGGCTGATCCAGGTCTTCGTGCCACTTGGAGATCCTGTGGCCTTGCCCCTTGGCCCAGGCTTTGACACGCTCTTTCTGCTCTCCGGGCGAGATGAAAGCATCGCCGGAGCGGCCTCCTACACGCGACACGCGAATGTAGCCATCGAGCCTCATCTGAGCTTGATTCCCCCTTACTTTACGGCCTGAACGGCAAGCAGGGCACCGAGCTTGCCGACGTGATCGTGAACAAGATCAAGGAGGCGGTCGACAAGGTCGCTTTCAAGTAATCCTAGGTTGATACTCCTAGATTTCTATTGACTGCTCAGGGCGTACCGACCTATGCTCTCAGCAGGCTCCATGGCGTCGAGGGGCAACTGCGGCCCCCGCAGGCGCTGGTGGGCCACCCCAGTGGGAACAGGAGGGGCCGCGCCCGAGCGCGGTCCCTCCGCCAGTTTTCGCCGGGTTGGCGGCGAGCCGCAGTGCTGACTTAGACTCGCGCCCATGCCAGCCTCCCGCAGCTACGACCGCGCCCCCGCCGACATTCGACCCGTCTCGATCGACCCCGGTTACGTCGACACCGCCGACGGCTCGGCCCTGATCACCCTCGGCAGGACCCGGGTGATCTGCACCGCTTCGATCAGCACTTCGGTGCCACGCTGGATGCAGGGGCGCGGCAAGGGCTGGGTCACCGCTGAGTACGCGATGCTGCCCGCCTCGACCGGCGATCGCAAGACGCGCGACATCTCCAAGGGCAAACAGGACGGGCGCAGCGTCGAGATCCAGCGCCTGATCGGTCGCTCCCTGCGCGTGGTCCTCGACCCCCAGGCGCTCGGCGAGCGCAGCATCTACGTCGATTGCGACGTACTGCAGGCCGATGGCGGCACTCGCTGCGCGGCGATAACCGGCGGCTACGTGGCGCTGAAGCTGGCGCTGCAGAAGCGGGTCGACTCGGGCGAGCTCGAGTCGATGCCGCTGACCGGTTCGGTGGGGGCGGTCAGCGTCGGCGTCGTCGACGGCCGCGCCCTCTGCGATCTCGACTACTCGGAGGACTCGACCGCCGAGGTCGACGCCAACGTGGTGATGACCGGCGAGGGCGGCCTGGTCGAGGTGCAGGCGACGGCAGAGCGGACGCCGCTCTCCCGCGCCTCACTCGACGAGCTGCTCGGCCTCGCCGAGATGGGGATCTCCCGCTTGCGGCAGGTGCAGGAGCGGGTAACCGGCAGTGAGTAGCTGCTGTGATCTTCGCCACCGCCAACAAGCACAAGCTGCGCGAGATGCGCGAACTGCTGCCCGCGCTGGAGCTCGAGGCCCTTCCCGAGGGGGTTGAGCTGCCGCCGGAGGACGGCGACTCCTTCGCGGCGATCGCGCTGGAGAAGGCCCGCGCCGCGCACGCGGCCGGCGGCGGGGCGGCGATCGGCGACGACTCCGGCATCGAGGCGATGGGCCTCGGTGGCCGTCCCGGGATTCACTCGGCCCGCTACGGCGGCCCCGGAGCGAGCGACGAGGAGAACTTGGAAAAGCTGCTGCGCGAGGTGTCGGCGGCCGGCGATGACCGGCGGGCGGCCTACCACTGTGCGCTGGCGCTGGTGGAGGCCGACGGCTCGGAGCGGGTCTTCGAGGCGCGCTGTGAGGGCATCTTGACCGACCGGCCCCGCGGCGAGGGAGGCTTCGGCTACGACCCCGCATTCGTCCCCGACGACACCGGTCCCGATGACCAGCGGACGATGTCGGAGCTGAGTCAGGCTGAGAAGAACGAGATCAGCCACCGGGGGCGGGCCGCGCGCATGCTGGCGGCGCACCTCGCCGCCGCTGGCGAGGCGACCTCCGGAGCACGATGATCCACACCAAGAGCGGCGCGGCGGCCCTCTCGATCGCCTCCAACGCGCTGCTGATCGCGATCAAGCTGGTCGCGGGCGCCGTCACAGGCTCGATAGCGATCCTGACCGAGGCCGTCCACTCGCTGATCGACCTCGTCGCCTCGATCGTCGCCTTCGTCTCGGTTCGCAAGGCGGGGGAGCCGGCCGATGCCGAGCATCCCTACGGCCACGAGAAGGTGGAGAGCCTGGCGGCGACGATCGAGGGCCTGCTGATCCTCCTCGGCGCCGCGATCATCGTTTACGAGGCGACGCACCGGCTGGTCGTCGGCGCCAGCGTCGAGACGCTCGGCGTCGGCATCGCGGTAATGGCCCTCTCGGTCGTCGCCAACCTCGCCGTCTCGACCGTCCTCTCCAGGCAGGCGAGGCTGCACGAATCGCCGGCGCTGGAAGGGGACGCGGCGCACCTGCGCACCGACGCGCTCACCTCGGCCGGGGTGCTGGTCGGGCTGGCGATAGTCCAGGTCACCGGCAACGCCGCCTTCGACTCGATCACGGCACTCCTCGTCGCCGCCGCGATCGTCTCGGCGGGCGTCCGCATCGTCCGGCGCTCATCCGGCGTGCTCGTCGACGAAGCCCTGCCCGACGAGGAGATGGACCGGATCGAGGCTGCGATCGCCGCTGCTCGCTCTCCGGAGGTCGCCGGCTACCACAAGCTGCGCGCCCGCCGGGCCGGCAGCCGCCGCTACATCGACCTCCACGTCCAGTACCGCTCCGGCACCAGCCTCGAGCTCGCCCACGAGCTCGCCCACGCCATGCGCGACTTGATCGAGGCGACGATCCCCAACGCCGAAGTCCTCATCCACGTCGAGCCCGAGACGTCGCTGCGCGACCCCGAGCGGGCCCGCTCCGGACCCTTTCGTGCCGGCTGAGGCCCTCTATTCAGTTGCATCGCAGCGGAGAGCTTTTTTCAGCACACCGGCGATTTCCCCGGGTCGCTTCGTCACCTGGTCGTGGGTCAACCGGATCACCTCATATCCGTTGTTCCGTAGGTGCAGATCGCGAACCCGGTCGTCCTCGAAGGCGATGCGCCCGCGGTGGTAGCGATAGCCATCCGTCTCGACGATCAGGCGGCTGGCTTGCCAGGCGAAGTCGACGAGCAGTCCGGCGATGCGCACATTGGCTTCGGGTGGCGGCAGGCCGTGGCTGCGGCAGAGATCGAGGAAGAGCGACTCGAGCTCGCTTCGCGTTGGGGCGGTCGGTAGGCCCTCGTCCTCAGCAGCAATCGAAAGGCCCAATACATCCGCCTGGCGCATCGCCCTGCGTGTTTCCTCGGGGCTGGAAATTTGGCGCAAGTCGGCAATCGTGCGGGCCGGCGTGGTGACCGGGATGCCGAGCCGGCGGGTGGCGGCTCGAGCATCGAGCGAGATGCACCGATGCAGGCGGATCCCGCGGCGCGGTGCCCTGCCGCCGTTGCCGGGCACCGAGATGTCGATTGGAGATATCTGTCCGCCTGGCAACAGCCTCCACAGCTCCGCGGCGGCGCGGTGGCTGAGCACCGCATCACGTCCGATCGCCAGCGTTGCCGCGAGCCAGTGGCCTTCCGCCGGAACGGCCACATGTCCCACTGCGTAGACGCCTCGATGCAGGCGATGGAGACGCCCCGCCTGGACCCGGCGCTTCACGGCCGATTGATCGAGCCCGCAGTCCCGAAGCTGGCGAATCGAGGCGACTCCGAATTGCCCAGACGCGATCGCCGCAATACGAGCGTCCGGGCTGGCGCGTTTGTGGCGCATAGCGCCATAAAGTCGCCCGGCGCGCCGATTCACCCCCTTCGGATGAGGGTTAAGGAGAAGGCAGGAGGTTCACCGCCGCGGCCAGCCCAACGGCGCCCACCGTGATCGAGTAACCGGTGTAGCCGCTGACCGCGAAGAGGACGACGGCGATCGCGCAGATAGAGACGACGGTGATCCAGGAAGCTCGGGCCAGGGACACGGGTCGCTATTTTGGCCGAGATGCCCGACGGCCAGACGAGCGAGGCGGTTTCCGGCGAGGCGGCGGCCAGCGCCCTCGCCTACCTGACCGAGATGTCACCCGACCTTCGCGGCGGCGCGATCCTCGATTCGGAGGGTGCGGTGCTCGCCGCCAGCGGCCAGCCGGAGCGCTGGCGCGACGACGCCGCGGCGCTGCTCGCGGCGGCCGACGAGGCGGGCGGCGAGCCGGTTGAGCAACTCCATATCGCCAGCGAGCAGGGCGAGGTCTTTGCCGCCCGCCAGTCGGGGCTCGTGGCGCTGGCGGTCACCGACCGCTTCGCCCTCGCCTCGCTGCTCTTCTTCGATATGCGGGCGATCCTGCGCGACTTGGCAGAAGGCGGCGACGGCAAGGGCCGCGACGGCGAGAAGGGAGCCGATGCCGCCTAAGCCGCACCGGGTGCTGCTCGATCGCGTCTCCGGCTATGCCGACGAGGCGGCCGCCTACATGCGCCGGCGCCGCGTCGCCCGCCAGCCCTTCGCCAGGCTCTATTACTCGGAGGGCCGGGCCAGCGAGCACGCCGCCGACTCGCTCGCCGGGGCCGAGCTCTTCGCTGCCGCCGGGCGGCTGGTCGAGGTCGCCGGCAAGAGGCCGGGCGCGGGGAAGCGGCAGCGGTGAGCGCTCCGATCGTCACGGTGATCGCCGGTCGTTCGAGTCCGTGGCTATCGGAGCGCGAACAGAAGGTGCAGGGGTGAGCGAGCTGATCGATTCCGAGGTCGCGGCGCGCGTCCTCTCCCGGGCGCTGGCCAACGGCGGCGAGTTCGCCGAGGTCTACGCCGAACGCAGCGCCGGGCTGACGATGGCGATCGACGAGTCACGAATCGAAGCTGTGCAATCGGGTGCCGCGGCGGGCGCGGGCGTCCGCGTGACCAGCGACGGCACCACTTACTTCTCCCACGTCGATGGGCTCGACCCGGCCGACATCGAGCGGGCCGCCGACGAGGCGGCGGCGGCGCTGCACGCCGAGCGGTCCGAGCCGCGGCCGCTGAGCGCTGTCACGGGCACGCCGCAGCCGATCGAGGCGCCGCCGGCCGGAGTCTCGGCCGGGCGCAAGGCGGAGCTGTTGCGCGAGCTCGACGAGCGCGCTCGCGGCGCGGGCGGGGAGATCGCCCAGTTCACCGCCTCTTACGCCGAGGCCCGCCGCGAGGTCTGCGTGGCGAACTCCGAGGGCCTGCTCGCCGGGGACGACCGCACACGGGTGCGGATCGGCGCCCAGGCCGTCGCCCGCCGTGGCGACCTCGTCGAGACCGGTGCCGAGACGCTCGGCGCCCACCGCGGCTTCGAGCTCTTCGACGGCGACCCGGGCTCGATCGCCGGCGAGGCCGCGCGCAAGGCGCTGACCCTGCTCGACGCCGCTCCGGCACCCGCGGGCTCGATGCCCGTTGTCGTCGGCGGCGGCTTTGGCGGGGTGCTCTTCCACGAGATGACGGGACACGGCCTCGAGGCCGATCACGTCCAGAAGGGCGCCAGCGTCTACGCCGGCAAGCTCGGCGAGCAGGTGGCCCGCCCGCTGCTGACCGCCTATGACGACGGCCGCCTGCCCAACGAGTGGGGGAGCGACGGCATCGACGACGAGGGCGTGCCGACCCAGAAGACCCGGGTGATCGAGGAGGGGCGGCTGGCCGCCTACCTCTATGACGGGACCACGGCGCGGCGCGACGGCGTCGCCTCGACCGGCAACGGGCGCCGTGAGAGCTTTCGCCACCTGCCGGTGCCGCGGATGACCAACACCTACATCGCTCCCGGCGATGCCGAGCCGGAGGCGATGATCGCCGAGGTCGAGCGCGGCTTCTACGCCGTCTCCTTCGCCGGCGGGCAGGTCGACCCGGCCACCGGCGACTTCGTCTTCGGCGTCTCCGAGGGGTACCTGATCGAGGGCGGCAAGGTCACCAGCCCCTGCCGCGGCGCGACCCTGATCGGCAACTGCCTGGAGGCGCTGGCGGCGATCGACGCCGTCGGCAACGACTTCGAGATGAAGACGGGGATCTGCGGCAAGGCCGGCCAGCGGGTCCCGGTCGGCACCGGCCAGGGTCACGTCCGCATCGCGGCGATGACCGTGGGGGGGACGGAGGTGTGATCGCGGAGCGACCAAGCGTGCATCTCTGGTTCTTCGCGCCGGGAGCGAAGCGGAGGCATCGGCGATGATCGACGCGGCTCGGCGCGCCGTCGAGGCGGCGGCCAAAGCGGGGGCGGGCGAGGCCGAGGCCTACGCGGCCGAGGACAGCGGGCGTGAGGTCCGCGTCCACGGCGGCGCGGTCGAGAGCCTGACGGCGGCGACGCAGCGCGGCCTCGGCGTACGCGCCTGGATCGGCAAGCGGGTCGGCTACGCCTACGGCACCGATCTTTCCGCGCCCGGAATCGCCGCCCTCGCCGAGCGCGCGACCGAGGCCGCCCGGGTCGCCGACGAGGATGAGTTCGCTGGCGCCCCATCCCCCGATGCAGCTGCTTCAGGGCGCCATTCCGCCGACGTCCAGGGACAAAGCGCACCGGAAGGGCTGGAGGGCCTGAGCGACCCGACGATCGGCGAGTGGTCGACCGGGCGGCTCGCCGAGCTCGCGCTCGAGATCGAGCGGACGGCACTCAGCGCCGACCCCCGCATCGCTGGCGTCGAGCAGGCGGTCTATGCGGACTCGAGCGAGCGCGTCGCGATCGCCTCCTCGACCGGGATCGAGGGCGAGTACTCCAGCTCCAGCTGCTACGGCTATCTGCAGGCGCTGGCGGAAGGCGAGGATGGCCGCGAGACCGGGCTCGGCTTCGGGCTTGGACGGGGACCGGCGGCGCTGGAGCCCGCTGCGATCGGCCGCGAGGGTGCCGAGCGGGCGCTGGCGATGATCGGCGCCGGGAAGCCCGCCTCGCGCGCCTGCCCGGTGGTCCTCGACCCGACGGTTGCCGCCAGCTTCATCGGCCTGGTCGGCCGCGGCCTCAGCGCCAGCGCCGTGCAGCGCGGCCGCTCCCCCTTCGCCGGTCGGGCCGGCGAGGAGGTCGCCGGCGAAGCGCTCACCCTGTACGACGACGGGCTCGACCCCGAGGGCTTCGCCTCGTCACCCTTCGACGCCGAGGGCGTGCCCAGGCGGCGCACGCCGCTGGTCGAGGCCAGGACGCTGCGCACCTACCTCTACGACACGTACACGGCCCGTCGTGGCGACGCCGCCTCGACCGGCAGCGCCAGCCGCGCCGGCTACCGCTCGCAGCCCTCGGTCTCAACCTCCAACCTCATCGTCGCCCCCGGCTCGCTCGGCTTCGCCGAGCTCCTGGGCGAGGCCGGGGAGGGGGTGCTGGTGACCGACGTCGCTGGCCTGCACTCGGGCGTCAACCCCGTCTCCGGGGTCTTCTCGGTCGGCGCCTCGGGGCGAGCGATTCGCGGCGGCGAGCTGGCCGAGCCGCTGCGCGAGTTCACGATCGCCAGCGATCTGGTCTCGATGCTGCGCGCCGTGCGGGCGGTGGGAACGGACGCCCGCTGGGTCCCCTTCAGCGGTTCGGTCAAGACTCCCTCACTGCTGATTGGCGAGATGACGGTCGCCGGTTCCTGAGCGGCGACACCGCCGGTTCCTGAGTCCCATGCGCTTTTACGCCGTTTCCGCTGTTAGATTGCCGCCGATTTCAAACCACCATCCGACGGAGGAGCTTCGACGTGACTAAGGCTGAGTTTCTGGACCAACTTGCAGGCGACGAGCGGCTGGGCAGCAAGAAAGCGGCCAGCGACGCGGTTGACGCCGTGCTCGACGCGATCACCGACACGCTGAGCAGTGGCGGTGAAGTCAGCTTCACCGGTTTCGGCAAGTTCCACGTCGCCGAGCGCGGCCCGCGCCAGGGCGTCAACCCGCGCACCGGCGAGCGGATCACGATTCCGGGCGGCAAGGTCCCCCGCTTCTCCGCCGGCTCGGCGCTGAAGACCAAGGTCAAAGGCTGAGCAGCACAGAGCCCTTCGCGGATCGGCTTGCGGCGCTCGTCGATGAGCGCCGCAGCCAGGTCTGCCTCGGCCTCGACCCGGATCCGTCGAAGCTCTCCCCCGGGTCCGAGCCGCCAGAGGACTCCACCGCCACGGCCGCCGGGCGCGCGGCCCTGGCGGTGCTCGCGCACTGCCGCTCGCTGATCGAGCGCGCGGGCCCGGCCTGCGTCGCGATCAAGCCCCAGCTCGCCTGCTTCGAGCGGCTCGGGGCGCCCGGCTGGGCTGCCCTTGCCGAGGTGTGTGAGGAGGCCCGGGCCGCCGGCCTGCTGGTCATCGCCGACGGCAAGCGCGGCGACGTGCCGGTGACCGCCGCCGCCTACGCGCAGTCGCTCGTCGGCGAGACGCCGACCCCCTGGGGCCCCGTGCCGGGCCTCGGTGCCGATGCCTTCACCGCCAACCCGCTGCTCGGAGAGGACGCGCTGGAGCCGCTGGTCGAGGCCGCGGCCGCGGCGGGGGCGGGGGTCTTCGCCTTGGTTCGGACCAGCAATCCCGGTGCCGCCGACATCCAGGACCTGCCGGCGCCAGAAGAGCCGCTGCACGAGCGCCTCGCCGCGCTCGTCGACCGCCTCGCCCCGAGGCTGGCGGGACAGGGAGAGATGAGCGGCATGGGCGCCGTCGTCGGCGCGACCGCGCCGGAGCACATCGGGCGCCTGCGGGAGCTGATGCCCAGCTCGATTTTCCTCATCCCCGGCGTGGGCGCCCAGGGCGGCAAGCCCGAGCTGCTCGGTCCCGCCTTTTCCGCGGGGCGGGCGGCGGCGCTGGTCGCGGCCTCGCGCGGGATCGCCGCGGCTGACGATCCCGCCGCGGCGGCGGAGAGCCTGCGTGCCGCGGTCTGGGACGTTTCGACCGCCTAAAACTGGCCTGACCGTATATACGATCTCCGGCGCTCATCAGCCTGCCCGCCACGTCCAATGAACAAGCGCTCCTCAGCTCTCGCCCGTATCTTCGCGGTGGCCGCTCTCGCGGTTGCCCTCGTCGTCGCGGTCGTCGCGATCGGCAGCGCCCTGGGGGGCGGCGACTCGGGCGACTCGAGCGGGCGGCATCACGGCACCAAGGCGCACAGGGCCCACCACGAGCACGTCCCCGTCACCTACGAAGTGAAGAGCGGCGACACCCTGATCTCCATTGCGCATAGGAAGGGCATCCCAGTGGCGCGGATCGAAGCGCTCAACCCGGAAATCGACCCGCAGAGCCTGATCGTCGGCGAGCAGCTGAAGCTCCGGTGAACGCGCAAATCGCTGCGGTGGCTTCCGGGTGTTCGGGTCCGCGGCGATTTGCGCGTGAAACCCCCTGATGTCGGGCCGTCGATACCACGCCGCATTTCTCATCGCGTTCTCGGTCCTCGTTGCCCTGCCCGCGCTGACCCTTGCCAAAGGGCCGCCGGTCGAGGCGCGCTCCTGGGCGCTGACCGACGCCCGCAGCGGCGACGTGCTCGTCTCCCACGCCCTCGACCGCGAGCTCCCGATCGCCAGCACGACCAAGCTGATGACGGCCTACGTGGCGCTGCACGAGCTGCCGCTCGACCGGCTCGTTCGCGCAGCTCCCTACGAAGCCGAATACGGCGAGTCGCTGCTCGGCCTGCGGCCGGGCCAGAGAATCAGCGTGCGCGACCTGCTCTACGGCTTGATCCTGCGCAGCGGCAACGACGCCGCCTATGACCTGGCGCTCGCCGCTGCGGGCTCGGTGCCGCGCTTCGTCAGGGAGATGAACCGCTATGCGGCGGCGCTGGGCCTCAGCCACACCCACTACGCCAACCCGATCGGCCTCGACCAGGAGGGCAACTACTCGAGCGCGGGCGACCTCGCCGCGCTGACCCGCCGGCTGCTCGCCATCCCGGCCTTCGCCAAGATCGCGGCCTCGCGCAGCGCGGTGCTGCGCAGCGTGCGCCCGCGGCGGCGCATCGAGACGATCAACGAGCTGCTCGGCATGGCTCCCTGGGTGACCGGGGTGAAGACCGGGCACACCTTCGGCGCCCTCTACGTGCTGGTTGGCTCGGGCCAGCGCAAGGGCGTCAAGCTGATCTCGGTCGCGGTCGGCGCGCCGACCGACGAAGACCGCTTCAGCGACAACCTCGAGCTGCTCGAATACGGCTTCTCGCAGTACCGGCGGCGGCTGCCGGTTCGGGCCGGCGCCGCGCTCGCCCATCCCTCGATTCGCTACAGCGGCGGCGAGCTGCCGCTGCGCGCCGCCCGCACGGTCGCCGTCGGCACGCGCCCCGACCAGCGGCTCAGCGTCGAGATCCAGGCCCCGAGCGAAGTCGAGGGCCCGATCGAAGCTGGCGAGAAGCTGGGACGGGCGAGCGTCTACGTCGAAGGCCGCCGCGCCGCCTCGGTGCCGCTGCGCGCCGGGCACGCGGTGGGCAGCGCGAGCCTGCTCGAGCGGGCCGGCGACTTTCTCGAAGACGAGAAGATCCCCGTCGCCATTGCGCTTTGCGTGATACTGGTCGGAGTGGTTCTGACGAGGCGCTTCGCACGATGATCATCACCGTCACGCTCAACGCCGCGATCGACCGCACCGTCGCGGTGCCCAACTTCCGCCTTGGCAATCGCCATCGCGCGGTCGAGACCCGCACTGTGGCCGGCGGCAAGGGGATCAACGTCGCCCGGGCGCTGAAGCTGCTCGGCCGGCCGGTGATCGCCACCGGCTTCGCCGGCGGGCCGACCGGCAACCGCCTGCTCGAACAGCTGCGCACCGAAGCGGTGCTGACCGACTTCACCCGCATCGCCGGTGAGACCCGAATCAACCTCGCCGTGATCGACCCCACATCGGGCGAGCAGACCGAGATCAACGAGCGCGGCCCGGCGGTCAGCCCGGAGGAGGTCGAGCGCTTCGTCGGCCGGCTCAGCTACCTGGCCGACGGGGCAAAGCTCTGCGTGCTCGCGGGCACCCTGCCGCCCGGCGCCGGCGACGATCTCTACGCGCGCCTGGTCAAGGACCTGACCGCCCGCGGCGTGCCCGTCGTGCTCGACGCCGAGGGCGGAGCGATGCTCGCCGGGCTGCGGGCCGGCGCCGCGATCGTCACCCCGAACGAGCGCGAGGCCGAGGAGCTGGTCGGCCAGGAGTTCGCCGACCGCGACGACCTCGTCCACGGCTTGGGCGAGCTGGTTCGCCTCGGCGCCGCCGAGGCCGCGATCACGCGGCCCGACGGCTGCGTCGCGGTGATCGGCGAGGGCTCCGAGCGGCGCTTCGTCGAGGTGCGGACCGAGCCGCTCGACCCGGTCTCCACGGTCGGTTCCGGCGACGCCTTCCTGGCCGGCTACGTCGCCGCCCGCTACGACGGCAGGCCGAGCGGCGAGTGCCTCGCCTACGGGGTTGCCTGCGGTGCCGAGTCGACCCAGCACTTCGGCGCCGGGACCGTGGACCGCAACCAGGTCGAGCGCCTGCTCGGCGAGGTCCACGTCCAGGATTTGGAGGTCCCCGCCGAAGTGTAGGCTGGGTCCTCAACGCCACCTGGAGGACCGAATTGGAGATCGAAATCGGTCGAGGCAAGAAGGGGCGGCGCGCTTACGGATTCGACGACATCGCGATCGTTCCTTCGCGCCGCACCCGCGACCCCGACGACATTGACATCAGCTGGACCCTTGGCCCGTACCGCTTCGAGCTGCCGCTGGTGGCTTCGGCGATGGACGGGGTGGTCAGTCCCGATACCGCCGTGCTCGTGCACGAGCTGGGCGGGCTGGGCGTGCTCAACCTGGAGGGGATCTGGGCCCGCTTCGAGAACGCCGAGGAACGGCTGGAGCAGATCGCCGCGGCGCCCAAGCACGAAGCGACCCGGCTGATGCAGGAGATCTACGCCGAGCCGGTCAAGCCGGAGCTGATCGGCCAGCGGATCGCCGAGATCAAGCAGCGCGGCGCGGTCGCCTGCGGCTCGCTCACCCCGCAGAAAGTCCGCGAGCACTACGAGATCGCGGTCGAGGCCGGGATCGACATCCTCGTCATCCAGGGCACGGTGATCTCCGCCGAACACGTGTCGACCACGGTCGAGCCGCTCAACCTGAAGGAGTTCATTGCCGAGGTGCCGGTGCCGACCGTGGTCGGCGGCTGCGCCTCCTACTCGACGGGACTGCACCTGATGCGGACCGGCGCGGTCGGCGTGCTCGTCGGCGTGGGACCGGGCGCGGCCTGCACAACCCGCGGCGTGCTCGGCATCGGCGTGCCGCAGGCGACAGCGATCGCCGACGTGGCGGCCGCCCGCTCGCAGCACATGCTCGAGACCGGCGAGTACGTCAACGTGATCGCCGACGGCGGCATGCGCACCGGCGGCGACGTCTCCAAGGCGATCGCCTGCGGGGCGGACTCGGTGATGGTCGGCTCGCCGCTGGCCCGCGCCAAGGAGGCCCCCGGCCGCGGCTTCCACTGGGGCATGGCGACGTTCCATCCCTCGCTGCCGCGCGGTACCCGCGTCTCGACCAAGCAGGACGGGACGATGGAGGAGATCCTGCTCGGCCCGGCGCAGGAGAACGACGGCACCTTCAACCTGATGGGGGCGCTGAAGACCTCGATGGCCACAACCGGCTACGAGGACATCCGCTCCTTCCAGCGGGCCGAGGTGATGGTCGCGCCGGCGCTGATGAGCGAGGGCAAGAAGCTCCAGAACGAGCAGTCCGTGGGTATGGGCTCGAACGGTAGGGCGGCTGTGTCCGCGGGAGTCGCTGTATCGGATGACTGATCGCTGGGGAGCGACCACCTCGGCGGGTCCTGTCGCCGCAGGAGACCCCCCACCGCCTGCGGTAGCTAAAGCTTCCTCGGCGGCGGGTCCCGCTACGGCGCCACCCGCCGAGGCGGTCGCTCACGAGGAGGTGCTGGTCCTCGACTTCGGCGGGCAGTACTCCCAGCTGATTGCGAGGCGCATCCGCGAATGCGGCGTATTCGCCGAGCTGCTCCCGTCAAACACCTCTCTGGAGAAGATTCGTGAGCGGAAGCCGAAGGGGCTCGTGCTTTCGGGCGGCCCTGCGTCGGTCTATGAGGCTGGGGCACCGGCGTTCCCGACCGAGCTGCTCGATCTGGGGATTCCCCTGCTGGGGATCTGTTACGGGATGCAGGCGATGGTCCAGGCGCTCGGCGGACGGGTCGAGGGGGCCGAGGCCGGGGAGTTTGGCCGCACCGACCTGGTGCTCCGCGACGGCGGCGGGCACCTGCTCGCCGGCCTGCCGGAGGAGCAGAGCTGCTGGATGAGCCATCGCGACGCGGTTTTCGAGCCGCCCGAGGGCTTCACCGCGCTGGCCTCGAGCCCCGGCTCGCCGGTGGCGGCCTGCGAGTACCCCGAGCGCGGCCTCTACGGCATCCAGTTTCATCCCGAGGTCGTCCACACCCCCTACGGGACCGAGATCCTCACCCGCTTCCTGCGCGACGTCGCCGGCTGCGTCGAGCAGTGGTCGCCGCAGTCGGTGATCGCCGAACAGGTGGCAAAGATCCAGGCGCAGGTGGGAGACGGCCGGGTGATCTGCGGCCTCTCCGGCGGCGTCGATTCCTCGGTCGCGGCGCTGCTGGTCCACAGGGCGATCGGCGAGCAGCTGACCTGCGTCTTCGTCGACCACGGCCTGATGCGGCTGAACGAGGCCGAGCAGGTCGTAGCCGCCTTCGAGCAGTTCGGCATCCCGCTCGTCCACGTCGAAGCCGAGCAGCGCTTCCTCGCGAAGCTGGCCGGGCAGGACGAGCCCGAGCGCAAGCGCAAGATCATCGGCGAGGAGTTCATCCGCGTCTTCGAGGAGGAGGCGGCGAAGCTCGAGGACGCCGCCTACCTGGTCCAAGGCACCCTTTACTCGGACGTGATCGAGTCCGGCGGCAGCGACAACGCGGCGACGATCAAGTCCCACCACAACGTCGGCGGCCTCCCCGACGACCTCGAGTTCGAGCTGGTCGAGCCGCTGCGAATGCTCTTCAAGGACGAGGTGCGCGCCGTCGGCGCCGAGCTCGGCCTGCCCGAGCGGATGGTCTGGCGCCAGCCCTTCCCCGGCCCCGGCCTGGCGATCCGCATCGTCGGCGGCGAGGTCAACAAGGAGCGGCTGGACATCCTCCGCGCCGCCGACGCGATCCTCCAAGAGGAGATCCGCGCCGCCGACCTCTACCGCCAGCTCTGGCAATCCTTCTGCGTGCTGCCCGTGGTGCGCTCGGTCGGGGTCCAAGGGGACGGCCGCACCTACGCCTACCCGATCGTGATCCGCGCCGTCACCTCCGACGACGCGATGACCGCTGACTGGGCCCGCCTGCCCTACGACCTGCTGGAGAAAGTCTCCAACCGGATCATCAACGAGATCGCCGACGTCAACCGGGTCGCCCTCGACATCTCCTCCAAGCCCCCAGCCACGATCGAGTGGGAGTAGCCAAGATCTAGGTCGTGCCTTTTTGGGCGTCGATCTCGATCCTTGGCTTGGTACAGGCGGCGCTGGTAGCGCTGCCGGCGCCGCGATCCCAACCGGCCTGGATAGAGCGCCTGAGCAGCCCTTGGTGGGCGGTTGCCCCGGCACTTTCGATCGTCGTCGTGCTCGGCGCGATAGAAGCCTCGCCGGGCTCCGCCGACGCCCTCGCCTACATCGCTCTCGTCGCCGTCCCGCCCCTCGCGGCCTACGCGCTCGCGGCTCTGGTTCGCCGAGGCCGTGTGGAACCGCGATATACGCCGCTCCGCACGGTCTCGGGGGGCGGCGACTTGGATTGGGCAGCTCCGGTCGCCGTCGCGGCAGCGCTCTTCGTGCTCGCCTGGGCATCGCCGCACTCGCTCGCCGGCGAGGCGGCGGCCACGGCGCTCTCGGGGCTCGCCTGCGTCACCCTGGGCTGGCTGCTGGTTTGCGGCGTCCCGGCCAGGTGGCTGCGCCTCGGGGTCTATGCGATGGCCGTGATCGACACGCTCTACGTCGCTTCGGACCTGCTGCAGGAACCGAACGCGGTGCTCAATGCCGCCGCTCCCGCCGCCGGGCTGCCCCAGCTCCAGGCCGTTCACTTTGGCTCCGCCCTAATGGGCTTCGGTGACCTCTTCGTCGCCGCACTGGTCGGTTGCCTGATGGCTGCCGAGGGCGCCGCCGCGAGGGCCAAGGGGGGCGAGGCAAATCTCCAGGCGCTTACGGCGGTTTTGGTCGCCGTCCTCGCGCTCGCCTTCGACCTCTTGTTCTTCGCTGTCCGCGAGCTGCCGGCGACCGTGCCGGTCGCGCTTGCCTTGGCGCTCGTCCAGAGGCGTGTGTTGACCGATCGATTGACCACCGTATGAGTGGGTCACTCGATCGTCGGTGGCGATGAACTAGGTCGCGAGCGGCCCGGGGTGCAATACCTCGGGGTCGTGCCCGGGCTGCACGTTGAGGCCGGTTTCGCGCAGCTCGCGCAGGCGTTCCGCCGACCCGACCTGCTGCTCCTGGCTGTAGCCGAAGGCGGGAAAGCGGTGGTCCTCGAGGCCGCTGGCGAAGAGGACGACGTCGGCGCCAATTACGAGATCGCCCACCTGCACCGACTGGTGGCCGGCGGTATGGCCAGGAGTGCTGAGGAGCAGAACCGAGCCGTCGCCGAGCAGGTCGTGGTCGCCGTCGATAAGAAGGAGGTTCTCTGGCGCTTCGGCGTAGTCGCGGGGGAGGAAGAAGTTCTGCTCGATGCCGGTGCGATCTTGGCCTGCTTCCCACTCGGCGCGCTGGACGATCACCGGCACCGAGCCGGGAACCAGCGAGAGGCCCCCGGCGTGGTCGAAGTGCAGGTGGGTGAGGACGACCTTGGTCAGGCTCGCGAGGTCGAGCTGCTCGACGAGCGATTCCTCCTGCTCGAGCCCGAAAAAGCCGATCGAGCTGCCCTCGCCGTAGTGGCCGCTCGGGTCGGCGACGGCGTCCGGGTGCAGGCCGGTGTCGACGAGGATCCGCTCCGTCTCGGTCTCGATCAGATAGGCGGGCACCGGCAGGCGCAGGGGTCTCTCCGGCTCAGGGTCGCCCTGGCGCCAGAGGCCCGCCGGGGCGGTCATCCAGCCGAGGTTGAGCAACTCGACCCGCATCGCGCGATGCAATCTAAGCGGCGACGCCGGCGAGCCGGGCGCGACTCAGCTGTAGGCGTCCCACTTTTCGAGGTATGGCAGCGGGTCGATCGGGCTGCCGCCCTCATACCAGCCGGGCGCTGTCCAGATCTCGAAGTGGAGGTGACAGGCGGTGGCGTCGCCGGTGTCGCCGACGACGCCGATCGGCTGGCCGGTGCGCACCGGTTCGCCGGCCTGCAGCGGCGATGGTTCGGCCAGGTGCGCGTACATGAAGTCGAAGCCGGTGCCCTTGCCGTCGATGACGACGTAGTTGCCGGCCGCGTACTGGTAGCCGGAGTACTGCACGGTGCCCCCGCGCGCCGCGACCAGCGGCGTGCCGCAGGCGGCCATCGTGTCCTGGCCCTCATGGGTGTGGCCCGCGCGCGCGGCGCCGAAACGGCCGGCGCCCATGCCGAATTCATGCGCTCCGAGGATCGGGAAGGCGTAGCCGTAGAGGGCGAAGCCGGTGCTGACCGGTTCGCTCGAGGTCGACGCGCGGGCGGCCACTTCGGTGCTGCCCTGCGGCTCGATGCGGAAGCTGTAGCGGCCGTTGCGGGCAGGCTTGCCTTCGCCGGTGGTCCCGTCCCAGCGGATCCGCACTTCCGCGTTCGGTTCGACGTCGTTGCGGTAGAAGCTGCGAACCACTTCGCCCGCGGCGTTGACGACGTCGACCTGAAGGTCGTTCTGCGGCTGGGTGCTGGAGATCGAGAAGCGCACGCTGGGGTAGCGGACGCCGTAGAAGAAGGACTTGCGCGGAGTGGTGGTGGCGGAGACGAGACCGATCGCGCCTGCGCTGGGCGCTTCGCTCGCCGGCGTTCCGGTCGGGCTCCCTGCGGGGGCCGGCGCGCCCGCGGCGGTTGGCGCGCCACCGGTGGTTGCCATGGCGCTCGATGCAAGGCAAAGCCACAACAGCGCCAGTGCTGAAAATGTGAACGAAACTCCCGCCAACCAAGGCCGGGGCCTTCTGCTTGCCACGTGCCCTCTCTTTCGTTCGCCTACGGAGTTAGCTGTCGGGCTCGCGCTGAAAGAGATGCGCTACGACCTTTTCGGCCGATTCGCCCCGGGAACCTGCAACGGTTCCTGCGGTTCCTCCGCTCCCGGCCATCGGTGCGACCGGGATTCGGCGTTTATTGGCGGGTGAGTATAGACGCGCTCACAGTCGCCTAACGTGGATGCCGCTCGGTGGCTATCATGCCGGGGCCGCTGGGCGCTGCCCGCGGTTTTTCTCTGATGAAGACCTATGTCGCCACACCCGCCGACCGCCAGCGCGACTGGTACGTCGTCGATGCCGAGGGCCAGACCCTGGGCCGCCTGGCGACGCGCATCGCCGACGCCCTGCGCGGCAAGCGCAAGCCGGAGTACACGCCGCACATCGACACCGGCGACTTCATCGTCGTCATCAACGCCGAGAAGATCCGCGTCACCGGCGACAAGATGAACCAGAAGCGCTACTGGCGCCACAGCGGCTACCCCGGCGGGATCAAGTCGCGCACGCTCGCCGAGATGCTCGAGCGCCGCCCCGAGGAGGTCATCCGCAAGGCCGTCAAGGGAATGCTGCCGCGCAACCGCCTCGCCCGCCAGCAGCTGACCAAGCTGAAGGTCTACGCCGGCCCCGAGCACCCGCACGAGGCCCAACAGCCGAAACCGATGGAGATACAGACTTGATAGACGACGAGACCAAAGAGCCGCAGGACACTTCCGACGAGGGCTCGGAGGCCGCGGCCGCGGGTCCTGTCGAGGCAGAGGAGCCAGTGGCCGAGGGAGACGCCGCCCAGGAGCCCGTTGCGGAGCAGCCGGTTGACGAGGCGCCCGCGGCTGACGCAGGGGCCGCTGAGGAGAAGGCCGCTCCTGAGCCCGAGCCGGAGAAACCGGCCGCCGAGGAGAAAAAAGACGTGATCCCGGGCGCCGACCTCGAACCGATCGCGGTCGAGCCTGAGGAGCGTCCCCTCAGCGCCGAGGAGCAGGCCCGCAAGGAAGCCGAAGAGGAGGAGCGCGCAAAACGCGAGGCCGAACTCACCGGTGAGGCCGAGGAGGAGCCGGCGGCGGCGAGTCGCGCCCCGGCGAAGATGGAGGGCGACGCCCGCTTCCTCGCCACCGGCAAGCGCAAGACCTCGATCGCCCGCGTCACGCTGCTGCCCGGCAGCGGCAAGTTCGAGATCAACAACCGCTCGCTGGAGGACTTCTTCCCGCGTCCCCTTCACCAGACGATCGCCCGCCAGCCGCTGGCGATCACCGGCTACGACGGCAACGTCGACGTGCGCGTGCGCGTGCACGGCGGCGGCATCAGCGGCCAGGCCGGGGCGATTCGCCACGGCGTCGCCAGGGCCCTGATCGAGGTCGACTCGGAGCTGCGCGGCGAGCTCAAGCGCCGCGGCTTCCTCACCCGCGACGCGCGGGCCAAGGAGCGCAAGAAGGCCGGCCTCAAGAAGGCGCGCAAGCGGCCGCAGTTCTCCAAGCGTTAGGCCGCTGGGAGTGACGACGGGGCGCAAGCTCTTCGGAACCGACGGGGTCCGGGGGGAGGCTGGGACCTTCCTCACCGCGGAGCTGGCAACCACCCTGGGCCGCGCCGCCACCGCCTCGCTCGATGCCGAGCGGCCACAGGTACTGATCGTCCGCGACACCCGCGAGTCCGGCCCGATGCTGGAGTCCGCCCTTGCCGCCGGGATCGCCGCGGCCGGCGGCGACGCCCTGCTCGGCGGCGTGCTGCCCACGCCCGCGGCCGCGATCCTGGTCAAGCGCCTCGGCCTCGACCTCGCCGCCGTCGTCTCCGCCTCCCACAACCCCTACCGCGACAACGGCATCAAGTTCTTCTCCGCCCAGGGCACCAAGCTCGACGATGAGGCAGAGGAACGGATCGAGGGCCTGATCGAGGCCGAGCCGGCGGCGGCCGAGCCGGGCCGCGTGCGCGAGCTGAACGGCGGTCTCGAGGACTACCTGCGCGCCCTGCAGGCCGCCTTCCCGCTCGACCTCACTGGCCAGCATGTGCTGCTCGACTGCGCCCACGGCGCCACCTTCCGCGCCGCCCCGGCGATCTTCGAGCGGCTCGGGGCGACGGTCGAGACGATCGGAACCGAGCCCGACGGGCGCAACATCAACGACGGCTGCGGGTCGACTCACCTCGACCGCCTCGCCGCCGCGATCGCCGGCTCCGAGGCGACGATCGGCTTCGCCTTCGACGGCGACGGCGACCGCGTCCTCGCCGTCGACGGCAACGGCCGCACCCACGACGGCGACGAGCTGATCGCCCTGGTGGCGCGGGGGATGGCGGCCCGCCGCGAGCTCGTGGGCGGCGTCGCCGTCACCGTGATGAGCAACTACGGCTTCCACCAGGCGATGGAGGCGGCCGGGATCGAGGTCGCGGTTACCGGGGTCGGCGACCGCTACGTGCTCGACGAGCTGCGCGCCCGCGAGTGGACGCTGGGCGGCGAGCAGTCGGGCCACATCATCGACACCCGCTTCGTCGCCACCGGCGACGGGACCGCGGCGGCGCTGGCGACGATGCGCGAGCTGGGCGGAGCCGACCTCGCCACCGTGGCCCCGATGGAGAAACTGCCGCAGACGCTGGTCAACGTCGAGGTCGCCGACCGCGAGGCGATCGCCGGGGCGAAGGCCGTCTGGGAGGCGGTCGAGCGCGAGGGCGAGGCCCTGGAGGGACGCGGCCGGGTGCTGCTGCGCCCGTCGGGCACCGAGCCGCTGGTGCGGGTGATGGTCGAGGCGCCGAGCGAGGAAGAGGCCGCGGCGGCCTGCGAGCGGCTTGTCACTCTCGTCCGCCAAGAGCTCGCCTAGGCTCGCGGCGTCTACCCTTAGTCGGCCTCCCTATGTGCGGAATCGTTGGATATGTCGGCGGGCGCCCCTGCCTGGACCTGCTTGTCGCCGGACTCGAGAAGCTCGAGTACCGGGGCTATGACTCGGCCGGAATCTCGGTCATCGACGACGGCCAGATCGAGAACGTGCGTGCGGTCGGCAACCTCGAGAACCTGCGTGCCGCGGTCGCCGAGCAGGCCGAGGAGGGGGGCGGCGTCGCGGTCGCCGCGCCGGCGGCGACGACCGGCGTCGCTCACACGCGCTGGGCGACCCACGGCCGTGTCACCGAGGAGAACGCCCACCCGCACGGCGATTGCACCGACCGCATCCACATCGTCCTCAACGGCATCGTCGAGAACCACGCCGAGCTGCGCCGCGAGCTGGCCGGGCAGGGGCACCACTTCAGCTCCGAGACCGACGCCGAGATCGTCTCGCACCTGATCGAGCGCAACTACGATGGCGACCTGACCGAGGCGGTGCGCCTCTCCTTCGGCGAGCTGCGCGGCCACTACGCCTTCGTCGCGATGCACGCCGACGAGCCCGGGCGCCTGGTCGGGGCGCGCAAGGAGTGCCCGCTGGTCGCCGGCGCAGGCGAGGGCGAGACCTTTCTCGCCTCCGCGATCCCCGCCTTCCTCGCCGAGACGCGCGAGGCGGTGGCGATCGAAAACGACGAGATCGTCACGATCGAGGCGGCCGGCGCGATCAGCATCACCGACGCCGGGGGCAACCCGGTCGAGCGGGCGGCCGAAGAGATCTCCTGGGACGAGGCCGCCGCTGAGAAGGGCGGCTATGAGACCTTCATGCTGAAGGAGATTCACGAACAGGCCGACGCGGTCGCCGAGACGATCGCCGACCGGCTGCCCTCCGACGACGGTGTCGACCTCTCCGAACTCGAGCTCGACGATGATTACCTGCGCGGCATCCAGCGCATCGTCATCGTCGCCTGCGGCACCTCCTACCACGCCGGCCTGGTCGGCCGTTACGCGATCGAGGAGTGGGCGCGGGTGCCGATCGAGATGGACATCGCCTCCGAGTACCGCTACCGCAACCCGGTGATCAGCGAGCGCGACCTGGTGATCGGCATCACCCAGTCGGGCGAGACCGCCGACACCCTGGCGGCGATGCGCCTCGCGCGCGAGAACGGCGCCAAGGTGCTGGCGATCACCAACGTAATGGGCAGCCAGGCGACCCGCGACTCCGACGCGGTTCTCTACACCCGCGCCGGGCCCGAGGTCAGCGTCGCCGCGACCAAGACCTTCGTCGCCCAGGTCGCCTCGATGTACCTGCTGGGGTTGCGGCTGGCCGAGCTGCGCGGGACCCTGCCGCCGGAGCGGATCGCTGCCCTGGTCACCGAGCTGAAGTCGATTCCCTCGAAGATCGAGACGACGCTGGCGGCGAGCGAAGAGCCCGCCCGTGAGATCGCCGCCGCCCAGGCCGGGCACGACTTCTTCCTCTACCTGGGCCGCCACATCGGCCTGCCGGTCTGCCTCGAGGGGGCGCTGAAGCTGAAGGAGATCTCCTACATCCCGACCGACGCCTACGCCGCCGGCGAGATGAAGCACGGCCCGATCGCCCTGCTCGACGAGTCGACTCCCGTGGTCTGCGTAGCCACCGACAGCCCGGTCCTGGAAAAGGTCCTCTCCAACGTCGAAGAGGTGCGCGCGCGCGGCGCCGAGACGATCGCGATCGTCACCGCGGGAGACGAGAAGGCGGCCCAGGTCGCCGACTCGACGATCGAGGTCGCCCGCACCGACTGGATCCTGCAGCCGATCGTCGCGATCCTGCCATTGCAGCTTCTGGCCTACGAAATCGCCCGCGCGCGGGACCTCAACGTGGACCAGCCGCGCAACCTCGCGAAGACCGTCACTGTCGAGTAGCGCACTTCCCGCTACTCTTTCTCGCCGGGATGCTCAGGATTCGTCTAACTATTGCTGCTTTTGTTGCGCTTCTTGTCGTGGTCGTGGCTGGCTGCGGTAGTGGTAGCGGTGGCGATGGCAGCGACAACGGGTCCTCAGGGTCGGGCGCCGGCTCCGGGCTGGCCGCTTTCGCCGCGCCGGGCTCGGTCGTCTTCGCCGAAGCCGAGCTGAAGCCAACGGGAGAGCTGAAGTCCAACGCCGACTCCGTCGCCAAGAAGCTGACCGGCGAAGCGTCGCTCCAGGACTTCGTCGCCTCGAAGCTGGAAAAAGCAGCGCGCGAAGAAGGCAAGTCGCTCGACTACGCGACGGAAGTCGAACCGTGGCTCGGGGATCGCGGCGGCGTCGCCTTCGAACGCGTCGCCGAAGGCGAGCTCTCCGAACCAGTGATCGCCGTTGAAACGACCAACGCCAAATCTGCGCAGGCCTTCGTCGACAAGCGCACCGCAGGCGACAAGAAATCCGCCAGCGAAATCGGGCTGGTCGGGGAAACGCTCGTGGTCGCGGCAAGCGAAAAGGAATTCAAGGCCGCGGTCAAAGCCTCCGAAGGGGAATCTCTGGGCGACGAAGACCGCTTCCAGAAAACGATGGAGGCGGCATCGAGCGGCAGCCTCGCCGACGTCTACATCGACCTCGGCCGCATCGTCGACCAGTCAGAAGACGAAGCCGACCCGCCCACAAAGGAAGTGCTGCAGAGCGCCGGCATCGATCCCAGCGAAGCGACCGCGGTCGCCAGCGTCATCCCCCAGGCCGAACAGGTCGAAATCGACGTCAGCAGCGAGCTCGCCGGCAACAAAGCCTCCTCGGGCGACGTGTCCAAGCTGCTCGGCTCACTGCCTGCCAGCTCGTTTGCCGCCCTCGGCTTCGCCGGCTTCAGCGAACAGTTCGAAGAAGCGATCGACAACCTCGACGAAGAGGGCATCCCGCCCGATCTCGAACCGGGCGAACTGAAGAGTGCGATGGCACAGGCCGGCATCGACCTCGACAAGATCGCGGAATCGCTCAGCGAAGCAGCAGTCTTCATCGAAGGCAACGACGAGGACAGCCTCGGCGGGGCGATGGTGGTGACGGCCACCTCCGGCGAAGCCGCCCAGGCGATCGGCAGCCTCGGCGCGCTGCTGCGTGCCGCGAACGTGCCGGGCATCACCGCAGTCAGCGGCCAGGCGAGCGGTTTCTCGATCAGCAGCACCGAATTCGGCAAAAAGGCCCTGGTCGTCGTGGGCAAGGGCGACAGGGTCGCGATCGGCTACGGCTTGCAGCAGGCGATCGCCGGCCTCAACGCCGGCTCCGGGGCGACGCTTTCCGGCACTCCCGCCTACAAGGCCGCGGTCTCGGCCCTCGGCAAGACGCCGATCAGCGGCTTCGTCGACGGCCCGGCGGCGCTGCAGCTGGCCGAAGCGGTCGTCCCGCGCTCGAAGAAAGACTTCTGGGAAGTCGCCCCGTACCTGAAGAAGATCAGCTACGTCGGGATCGGCAGCGGCAGCAACGGCGAACTGGCGACCGCCAAGATCATCGCCGGCATCGGTAAATAATCCCGGGAATGCAATCCGGTGTCGGCATCGACCTGCTCGAGATCGAGCGGATGGAGCGGGCCCTGCGGCGGCACCCGCGGCTCGAAGCGCGCGTCTTCACCCAGGCCGAGCGCGACTACGCCGCCGCCCGCGCCCGCCCTGGCCGCCACCTCGCCGCCCGCTTCGCCGCCAAGGAGGCGGTGGTCAAGGCGCTCGGCCTCAGCGGTGGCTTCGGGCTCGCAGAGATCGAGGTGGTAGCGGGCGAGCCGCCGGCCGTCCGCCTGGCCGGCCGGGCGGCGGAGGCGGCGGCGGGCCGTCGGGTCGAGGTCTCGCTGACCCACTCGCGGGACTTTGCGGCGGCGGTCGCGATCGTCGAAACTGCCTGAATGGAGCCCTGGCTCAGCCCGCTCTTCGACGCGGGCGGAATCCGCGCCGTCGACCGCTGGGCGATCGAGGAGCAGGGGATCCCGGGTGAGCAGCTGATGGAGACGGCCGGTACCGCCCTGGCCGAGGCCGTCGCTGCGCTCGCGCCCCAGGGACCGGTTCGCATCATCTGCGGCAAGGGCAACAACGGCGGCGACGGCCTGGTCGCGGCCAGGCAGCTGGCCAGAATGGGATTCGAGGTCGAGGCGCTTGAGCTGGAGAAGGGGACGGCGGACGACCTCGACGGCTGGCTGGGCGGGGCCGGTGCCGTCGTCGACGCGATCTTCGGCACCGGTTTCAGCGGTGCGCCGAGGGAGCCGGCGGCAGCGGCGATAGAGGCGATCAACCGCTGCGGCGCTCCCGTCGTCGCCTGCGACATCGCCTCCGGCGTCGATGCCTCGAGCGGAGAGGTCGGGGCCATGGCGGTCGAGGCCGATCTCACGGTCAGCTTCCACGCCGCCAAGGTCGGCCACCGGGTCGCGCCAGGCAAGTGGCACACGGGCGAGCTGCAGGTGGTGCCGATCGGCATTCCCGCGGGGGCGCCGCCGGCGCCCGCGGCGGGGGTGATCGAGGCCGCGGTGCTCGGCCTGCTGCCGGCCCGCGGCCCCCGCTCGACCAAGTTCAGCTCCGGCCAGGTCGTGATCGCGGGCGGCTCGACCGGCCTCACCGGCGCGGTGCAGATGTCCTCGCTGGCGGCGATCCGCGCCGGCGCCGGCTACGCCACGGTCGCCGTGCCGGCGGACCTCGAGCCGATCTTCGAGAGCGCCCAGCCCGAGGTGATGTCCGCCGGCTGCCCTGGCGGCGACGGCTGCCTCGCGCCCGCCTCGCTGAAGCTGTTGCTGAAGACCTTCGAGCGTGCCGCGGCGGGCGTGCTCGGGCCCGGTCTCGGCCGGGACCCGGGCGCGACCGAGCTGGCGCGGGACGCCGCGGCGGCGATCGAGGCGCCGCTGGTGATCGACGCCGACGGCCTCAACGCCTTCGCGGGGCAGGCCGACCGCCTGGCAGCGCGCGAGGCGCCGACGATCCTCACCCCGCACGCGGGCGAGCTGGGCCGCCTGCTCGGGCGCAGCTCGGAGGAGATCGGAGCGCAGCGGCTCGCGGCCGCGCGCGAGGCGGCGCGCTTGGCGGGAGCCGTGGTGGTGCTCAAGGGCGATGACACGATCGTCACCGACGGCGAGCGAATCGCCGTCAACGCGCTCTCGGCGCCGGCGCTGGCGACCGCTGGCACGGGCGACGTGCTCTCCGGGGTGACAGCGTCGATGCTCGCCCGCGGGCTCGAGCCCTTTGCCGCCGCCTCTGCCGCCGTCCTGGCCCACGCCCGGGCTGGCCGTGAGGCGGCGCGGCGGATCGGCGCCGCCGAGTCGGTGATCGCCGGTGATGTGATCGATGCAGTCCCGGCGGGACTGCTGGCCGGCGGGCCGGTCGAATAACCTCATCCAGCCCATGCCGAAGACAGCCGCCGAGATCATGGACGCCGACGTGCCGACCGTCTCTCCGGATGCCGATGCGCGCGCCGCGATCGAGCTGCTGTCGAAGCTGGAGGTTGGGGCGATCCCGGTCACCGACGCGGATCGCAAGGTCGTTGGCATCGTCAGCGAGTCGGACTTGATCCTCAGCGACGAGGAGGCCGACCTGCACCTGCCCCACTACCTCAACATCATGGGTGGGATCGTCTTCGTCGGTTCGATGAAGGGCTTCGAGCAGCGGCTCGACAAGGCGTTCGCCACGCGCGTCTCGGAGCTGATGACCGCCGACCCGGTCGTCGCCCGCACCAGCGACGACGCCGAGACGGTCGCCCGCACGATCGCCGAGAAGCACCACAACCATCTGCCCGTGGTCGATGACGAAGGCCGGCTTGCCGGCCTGGTCACCCGGGCCGACGCGCTGGCCGCGCTCGTCGCCGACGAGTAAGCCGATGGCGCGGGCGCTCGCCCGGATCGAGCTGGGCGCGGTTGAGCGCAACTGCGCGACGCTGAAGCAGGCGCTCAGCGGCGGCGCGGAGCTCTGCGCCGTGGTCAAGGCGGACGGCTACGGCCATGGCGCCGACACCTGCGCGGCAGCCGCGCTTGCCGGCGGGGCGACCCGGCTGGCGGTGGCGACCGGGGCGGAGGCGGCGCAAGTCGGCCGGCGCTTTCCTCAGATACCTCTCTTGACGATGGGCGCGCTCGCCGAGGACGACCTCAATGTTGCGCTTGCGGCTGGGTCCGAGATCGCCCTCTGGCGCGAGGGCTTTCGCCAGCTCGCGGCGGCGCGGGGCAGCGCCCAGGGCCGTCCCGTCCGCGTGCACGTGAAGTTCGACAGCGGGATGGGCAGGCTTGGAACCCCCGATGCGGAGGAGGTGCTGGCGCTCGCCCGCGCTTGTGACGATGACCCGATGCTGGAGCTCGCCGGCGTCTGGACTCACTTCGCCACCGCCGACGAACTCGATTCCAGCTTCTTCGACGAGCAGCTGCGCCGCTTTGAAGCTGTCGCCACGGCGGTCAAGTCCGAGTTCCCAGCGGCCATCGCCCACGCCGCCAACAGCGCCGCGGTCTTCCGCGACCCTCGCTCTCATTTCGACATGGCCCGTTGCGGCATCGCGGTCTACGGTCTCGACCCCTTCCAGGAAGACCCGCTGGAGCGGGGCTTGGAGCCGGCGCTCTCGCTGGTCTCCTACGTCGCCGACGTCAAGCGCTTCCCGGCGGGCACCAGCGCCGGCTACGGCCAGGCCTGGAGGGCGCCGGTCGATACCTGGGTGGGGGTCCTGCCGCTCGGCTATGGCGACGGCGTCCGCCGCGGGCTCTCCAACAACGCCGAGGTGCTCATCCGCGGCCGCCGCCGGCCGCTGGTCGGCACCGTCTCGATGGACAACGTGACGATCGACCTTGGCCCGGAGACCGACGTCGAGCCAGGGGATGAGGCGGTCCTGATCGGGGCGCAGGGCGAGGAGGTCATTCGCGCCGAGGAGGTGGCCGCTCGGCTCGGCACGATCAACTACGAGGTCACCTGCGGGATCTCGGCGCGGGTGCCGCGGGAGCCCGCGTGAGCGGCCTGGAGGAGCGGCTCGGGGGCGCCCCGGCGGTTCAGCTCGGGCGCCGTGCCCTCGCCGGCGCGGAGGGCGTGTGGATCGCCGGCGGGGCGGTCCGCGACGCAGCGCTCGGCAAGGAGGTCGTCGACCTCGACCTTGCCGTGACCGGCGACCCGGCGCCGCTGGCGAAGGCGATCGCGCGCGAGGGCGGCGGCCACTCCTTTGAGCTCTCGGCCGAGTTCGCCACCTGGCGCGCCGTCGCCGTCGACCACAGCTGGCAGATCGACGTCACCGCCCTGCGCGGCGACACGATCGAAGCAGACCTCGCCAAGCGGGACTTCACGATCGGCGCCGTCGCCGTGCCGCTTGCCGGCGGGGCGCCGCTCGATCCGCACGGGGGGCTCGCCGACCTCGAGCGCCGCCTCTTGCGGGTGGTCGGCGAGGGCAGCTTTGCCGCCGACCCGCTGCGCTTGCTGCGAGCGCCGCGGTTCGCCGCCAACCTCGGCCTCGAGGTCGACCTGTCGACCGCCGCCCTGGCGCGTCGGGAAGCGACCCGCGCCGCGGAGGCGGCGGGCGAGCGCCAGCTGGTCGAGCTGCGCAAGCTCCTCGGCGGCCCCGACCCGCTGCGCGGCGTCGGACTGCTCGACGAGCTCGGGCTGACCGCCGCGGTGCTGCCCGAGCTGGAGCAGCTGCGCGGGGTCGAGCAGGGCCCCAACCACCACCTCGACGTGCACGGCCACACGATCGCCGTGCTCGAGCGGGCCCTCGAGGTGGAGGGCGACCTGGAGCGCTTTGGCGGCGAGCGCGCGGAGGAGCTGGCGGCGCTGCTCGACGAGCCGCTGGCCGATGAGATGGACCGGCGCACGGCCCTGCGCTTCGGCGCCCTCCTGCACGACATCGGCAAGCCGGCGACGCGCTCCGAACGCGACGGCTTTGTCACCTTCATCGGCCACGACCGCGACGGGGTCGGCATCGTCGGCGAGCTCTGCCGCCGGCTGCGGGCCAGCCGCGTGCTGACCCGCCACCTGCAGGACCTGACCCTGCACCACCTGCGCCTTGGCTTCCTCGTCCACGAGGCGCCGCTTGCGCCGCGCCGCGTCCACGAGTACCTGCGGGCGACCGAGCCGGTTGGGGTCGACGTGACCCTGCTGACGATCGCCGACAGGCTCTCCGCCCGCGGCTCGGGACCATTCGCCACGCCGGAGGCGATCGAGGCTCACCTCTCGCTGGCCAGGCAGATGCTCGCCGCGGCACTCGACTGGCGGCGCGAGGGCCCGCCCAGGCCGCTGCTGCGCGGCGACGAGCTGGCGGCCGAGCTGGGTCTCGCCGAGGGCCCGGAGCTGGGGGAGATGCTCGCCGAGCTGGAGGCGGCCCAGTACGCGGGCGAGGTTGCCGATCGCGACCAGGCCGTCGCCTTTGCCCGCTCGCGCCGTGGCTGAAGCCTCGCCCGCGATCGAAGCGGTCACCTTCGACTTCTGGAACACCATCGCCCGCGCCCCCGCGGGAATGATGACCGAGGCCCGCCAGCGGGCCGTCGCCGCCGCTTGCGCGGCAGGAGCGGTGGAGGTCGAGGAAGAGCTGCTGCTGCGCGGCCTCGAGGAAGTCACCCGCAGCTACGAAAGCTCCTGGTCGAGCGGGGCCCACTTCCATCCCCGCGCCGGCGCCGAGATGCTGGCCCGCGCGATCGGCGTCGACGGCGCTGTCGCGGAGGCGGTCGCCGAGGCGTTCCTGACGGCGGGCAGGGACGCCACGCTCGAGTTCTCTCCAGGCATTGGCCCCACCCTCGAAGATCTCGCGGGGCGGGGCATCCGCCTCGGCATCGTCTGCGACGTCGGTTTCACCGGCGGCGAGCTGCTGCGCGGCCTGCTCTCCAGCGCGGGCCTGCTCGACTGCTTTTCGGGCTGGGCCTTCTCGGACGAGGTCGGCCACTACAAGCCCGCGCCGCAGATCTTCGAAGCGGCCCTGCGCTCGCTGGAGGCTTCGCCTGCGGCGGCGATGCACGTCGGCGACCTGCGCCGCACCGACATCGCCGGCGCCGCGGCGCTGGGCATGCGGACCGCGCGATACCGGGCCCTGCACGACGACCCGGGCGCCGACGGCGAAATCGAGGCCGACTTCGTCCTCGACAGCCACGGCGAGCTCGCCGGGCTCATCGACCGCATCGAAGAGCGCTCTCTTTAACAAGGGCGGGGCGAACCAGATACGCTCCCGCCGCATGGCGAAAGAGGAGAAGATCGAGATGGAGGGCGAGATCACCGAGGCCCTCCCCAACACGATGTTCCGCGTCAAACTCGACAACGGCCACGACGTACTCGGCCACATCTCGGGAAAGATGCGCCGCCATTACATTCGCATCCTCCCCGGCGACCGCGTGAAGATCGAGCTTTCGCCCTACGACCTCGACCGGGGACGCATCACCTACCGCTACAAATAAGCGGTGTCCGAGTACTTTCGCATCGGTCCAGAGATCGTTCACGAGACGGTCGACGGCGAGGTGATCGCGATCGATCTCGACAACGGCAGCTACTACAGCCTGGCTGGGAGCGGGCCGCTGGTTTGGGAGCTGCTCGCCGGCGGGGCCAGCGAGGCTGAGCTGCGCGATGCGCTCGCGGCCAGGTTCGGCGCGATCGAGGCGATCGCCGGCGACGTCTCCGTGTTGTTGGGACAACTGCGCGAGAGTGGCTTGATCGTCGAGGCCGAGCGCGAGGCGGGCAACGCCGCCCTCATGGCGAAAGCCGGGGATGGCGAGGCCTACGAGACGCCGCGCTTCGAGCGCTACACCGATATGAAGGACTACTTCCTGCTCGACCCGATTCACGAGGTCGACAGCGCCGGCGGCTGGCCGCGGCCGGCGGCCTAGGGCGTGCCGGCGAGCCCAGCCGCGGCGCGGGCGGGGGCCGACCTCGCCGACACCTACTTCGGGCAGCTGGGGGAGTGCTTCGAGCGGGCCGCCAGGGCGGCCGGCGGCGGCAGCCTGGATCTCGAGATGGCCGGGCTGCCCCTGCGCTTGCGTTTTGCCGGCGCGGGACTGCGGAAAGAGCTCCTGGCGCCCTTCGAGCACCTCGCCACACCCCTCGCCGCGGCTGAGCCGGCGCTGGCGATCTCGCTCTTCGATACCGCTTCGAGCGGGGTCGAGCCGCCGGCGCCCCTATGGGACCCGATCGAGGCGCCGCCCGGCACCAACCCGGTCGTGCGCCTGCGCTCCGAGCGCGCCTGCGTGCTCGCTGCCGCGGGCAGCAGGGCGCTCACCGCCGCCGCGCCCGGCGCGGGCGCCGCCGTCTTTCACCTGCCCGATGCGACCGCGATCCCGGCGAGCGAGCGGGCCGCGCCGATTCGCGAGGCGCTGCAGCTCCTGATGGCGGCGCGGGGACGGCTGATGACCCATGCGGGGGCGATCGGCCGCGGCGGCCGTGGCGTGCTCCTCGTCGGCCGCGGCGGCTCGGGCAAGTCGACGCTGGCACTCTCCTGCGCTCTCGCCGGCTTGGAGATCGTCGCCGACGACTACGTCCTGCTCGAGCCGGACTCGCTCACCGCGCACGCGATGCAGTCGACGGCCAAGTTGACGGAGGACAGCGCCGAGCGCCTTGGGGTCCCCGCCGCCGCGATCGATTCGGCCGGCTTCGAGCCGACGCTGGAGGGCCCCGCGAAGGCCCTCGTCGACCTCCGCGCCCTCGCCCCGGGCGCCCTGAAGCAGCAGCTAGGGCTCCGCGCCATCGTCGCCCCAATGCTGAGCCTGCGTCAACCGGCGCATATCGCCGGTGGGCGCAGGCTCGATGACGTCGCGCCGCCGCTGATCCGGCGGATCTCGGCGGCGGAGGGGCTGCGGGCGGTGGCGCCGAGCACGATCGTGCAGTCGGGATTCGGCGGCGCGGAGTCGCTCACGGCGCTGGCCGGCCTGGTGCGCCGTGTGCCCAGCTACGCGCTCGACCTCAGCCCCGACCCGGCTGCCAACGCCGCCGCAGTCGATCGCCTGGTGGCCGGGCTTGGCTGAGCCGGCCGTGACCGCGGCGATCCCGGTACGGGACGGGGAGGCCTACCTGGCCGAGGCGATCGAGAGCGTGCTGGCGCAGAGCCGTCCCTGCGACCAGGTGATCGTGGTCGATAACGGCTCAACCGACCGCAGCGCTGCGATTGCCGCCGCCTACGGGCGGCCGGTCGAGGTCGTCTCCGAGCCGCGGCCGGGCATCGGGGCGGCGCGCAACGCGGCCATCGCCGCCGCCCGCGGCGATTTTGTCGCCTTCCTCGACGCCGACGATATCTGGCAGCCCAGCAAGATCGAGCGCCAGCTCGCCGCCTTCGAAGCACGGCCCGAGCTGCAACTGGTCTTCGGCCACGTGCGCCAGTTCGCCAGTCCCGACCTGCCCGCCGCGGAGGCAGCGGCGCTGCGGGTTCCCGAGCGGTCCCAGCCGGGCCTCTACATTGGCGCGATGCTGGCGCGCCGTACCGCGATCGACGCGGTCGGTCCCTGGGCGGAGGACGTGCGAGTCAGCGACGGCCTCGCCTTCCTGCTGCGCGCACGCGAGCTTGGCCTGTCCCAGGAGATGCTCGAGGAGACCGTCACCCTGCGGCGGGTCCACGGCGCCAACCACTCGATCCACAACCGCGACCAGCGGGCCGAGTTCGCCCGCCACCTGAAGCGGTCGCTGGACCGGCGGCGGGAGGGAGCCCGGTGAGCGAGGTGCTGGGCAACAAGCCGACGCCGGGGCAGCTGCTGGTCCTGCACGCCGCGCTCGACCCGGCACCCGACGCCCTGGCGGCCTGGGAGCGCTGGCGAGGGCGGGTCGATTTCGACGACGTCGACCATGGCTCGACCCGCCTGCTGCCCCTCGCCTACCGCAACCTCGGCCCCGAATCGTTCGACGCCGAGGTGGCCGGCCGGCTCAAGGGCCTCTACCGGCGCTCCTGGAGCCACAACCAGCTGATCTTCAAGCGGGCGGCCGAGGCGATCTCCCTGTTGCACGAGGCCGGCATCGAGACGCTGGTCACCAAGGGGGCCTCGCTGGCGCTCCTCGCCTACGGCGACGCCGGGGCGCGGCCGATGGACGACGTCGACGTGCTGGTGCCGATCAAGCGCGCCCGCGACGCGATCTCGGTGCTGTCGGCCGCCGGCTGGTCCCCCGGTCACGAGGACCCGCTGGCCTGGACCGAGGTCCACCACTCGCTCGACTTCGCCGGCGGCGAGGGCGGTCACGTCGACCTGCATTGGTTCGCCCTCTGGCAGCCGGCCAGCGACGAGCCGCTCTGGGCGGGCGCGGTGCCGCTGGAGCTGGGCGGGGTGGAGACGCGCGCGCCCTGCCCGGCGGACCAGCTGCTGCTGGCCTGCGTCCACGGCACGCCCTGGAGCCCGCTGCCGCCCTTTCGCTGGATCGCCGATGCCGTCACAGTGATTCGCTCCAGCGAGGGAAGGCTCGACTGGGAGCGACTCGCCGCCGAGGCGACGCGGCGGCGGCTCACGGTCGCGACCGCCGCGGCGCTGGCCTACCTGCGCCAAGAGTTCGGCGCGGCCGTTCCGGATTCAGCCCTGGCGGCGCTGCGCGCCGCTCCCGCCTCCCGCCACGAGCGAGTCGCCTTTCGCGCCGCTTGCCGCCCCGACTCGCCCCTGCGCACCCTGCGCATGGCTTGGGACCGTTACCGGCGCCTGCGCGACCTCGATACCGGCGCGCCCCGTCCCGGCGGCTTCGTTGGCTTCGCCCGTCGCTTCTGGGGGCTGGAGAGCGCCTGGCGGCTGCCGGCCCACGCGGCGGGGGCCTTCAGCCGCCGCCGCGAGCGCGGTGACGCTCGATCCGCTTCTTGAGCGCGAGGAAGTGCCCGGCGCGGCCGGCGGCTGCGTCCTGGGTGAGGCTCGCGGGGTGCACGCGCCGCTTCAGCAGGACCCGTGGCAGGCGAGCGAACTCGACCCCGTCCTCGGCCGCGCGCAACATCCAGTCGAAGTCCTCGGCCGCGCGCATCTCCTCGTCGAAGCCCCCGACCCGCTCGAAGACCTCGCGGCGCACCACCATCGTCATCGGGTGCACGTCGGGCTCGCCGGCGAGCTCCTCCGGCTTGGCCGGCATCACGGCCGGCACCTTCGTGCCTTCTGCCCAGAACGGCAGCTCCGCGCCCGCCTCGACCAGTAGCTCCTGCTCGGCCAGCACGCAGCCGATCGCGGGGTCGGCGACCAGCTCCCCGACCTGGACCGCGAGCTTGTCGGGCGTCATCAGGTCGTCGGCGTCATGGAAGGCGACGACCTCGCCGCGGCTGGCGGCAAAGCCGCGGTTGCGGGCCGCCGCGGGGCCGGCATTCTCCTGGCGGACCAGCTCCACCGCATAGGAGCTGGCAACAGCGGCCGTGGCGTCGCTCGAGCCGTCATCGACGACGATCGTCTCGACCGGCGCATAGTCCTGGGCGAGCACGCTCTCGATTGCCTCGCCGAGGTAGCGCTCGGCGTTGTAGGCGGGGATGACGACGCTGGCCAGCGGACGAGACGGCACGCCCGCATTCTCCCCAATGGGCCGTAACGCTTTTTTGCCGGTAGGAATGGAAAAGGCGTTACGCCGGCTGGAGATGGCTGCTCGCCGCCGCCGGATCGGGGTCCGCCAGCTCCGCCACCAGCGCCGACCAGGCGAAGTCGCGGGCACCTAGGCCGGTGCCGGTGCGAGGGTCGTAGTACTCGCGCAGGCCTTCCCGCTCAACGGCCCCGACCACGCCGGCGGCCAGCCGCTGCGCCGCCTCGGTATAGCCGAGACGGAGCAGCCCCAGCCAGGCCAGCCAGGCCGAGTTGACCCAGGCCGGCCCGCGCCAGTACCGCCGCAGCGGCCCGCGGTTGCCGCCCGGTTCGTAGCTCGGCTCGGTGGCCGCGACCGAGGGGGGCGCGACCGGGGTGAGGAACTCGTCTTCGCTGAGCAGGTGCTCCTCGACCAGGCGGCGCCCGATCGGCTCCGGCAGGTCGGGCAGCGCCAATGGCGCCAAGGAGGCCCAGGTGACGACGCCGGGACGAACCCCGCCGGGCTCGGCCCGGTCGAGGAAGAGCCCGCGCTCCTCGTCCCAGAGCCGCTCGACCAGCGCCGGCGTCGCCGATGGCCGCCCCAGCGCCTGCAGGGAGAGCGACCAAAGCGTGTTGACGACCGTCTCGCAGAGCAGCGGGCCGCCCGCGTCGCGGATGTGGCGGGCGTTGAAGCCAAGGCGGCGGTTGCGGTGGACCAGCAGCGGAAAGCCGGGCCTGCCGTTGGCTCGCCAGCCCCAGACCGGCTCGAACTTGGGCGATGCGTCGAGGCCCGACTCGTCGGGCTGGACGATCCAGAGCAGGCCGTCGCCCTCGAGGTCGCGCTCGGCGAGCAGCCACTCGGCCTGGGCGGCGATTCGCGGCTCCTCGCGGGGATCGCCGACGGCGACCCGCCAGGCCCAGCCCAGCAGTGGCGGCTGGATCGTCTCGGTCTGGAAGGAGGTGCGGGAGGCGACGTTGTAGAAAGGCAGCCGCTCCCATGTCACCGGTCGCTCCCAGAAGATCGTGTGGCCGATGAAGCCGCTGGGGCGCTGGGCGGCGAGCAGGGTCTCCAGCTCGCGCCGGGCGCGTCCCGGGTCGAAGCGCCGCCAGGCGATCGCCGCGAAGCAGGAGTCCCAGTACCACTGCCACGGGTACCGGCTCGGGCTGGGACGGGTGTAGGCGAAACGGGTGCCGTCGCGCTCGCCTTCGACCCAGCTCCCGCGCAGGGTGCGCTCGGCCAGTCCGACCGCGTTCACACCGCCGTGCGGCGCATTTCGCGCAGCGCCCAGGCGCCGAGCACGGCCAGCAGGCCGACCAGGGCGACGATGCCGGGCCAGGTTTCGGCCCAGGTGACGCTGCCGACGAAGCCTTGGCGGGCGGCGTCGATCACATTGGTCACCGGATTCACTTCGGCGACGCTCTTCATCCACGGCTGCAGCAGCGCCAGGGGCGCGTAGGCCGTGGTCATCAGGACCAGGGCCATCATCCCCGACTGCATCAGTGGCGCCGCCGACTGGCTCTTGAAGCGCAGGGCGAGCGCCGACCCCCAGCAGGCGGCAACCGCGGCCATCGCCGCGACCATGAAGTAGGTGACCGCCAGCCCGTCGATGCCCGGCCAGTGCGCGCCCAGCACCAGGGCGATGGCGAGGACGAAGGTGGCCGGGATCAGCGCCCGGGCGCTGGCGGCGAGCACCGTGCCGGCCAGAAGCACCCAGCGCGGGGCGGGGGAGACGAGCAGGCGATCGACCCAGCCCTGCTCGATGTCGCGGGCGAGGTTGACGCCGGCGGCGGCACCGGTGAAGCCCGCCCCCTGCAGCATGCTCACCGGCACGATGAAGCTCTCGTATGTCCCCGTGGTGAAGCCATTGAGCTGGGTGAGCGCGCCGAAGACGCCGTTGAGGCCGAGGAAGAAGATCGTCGGCGCCAGCACGCCCGGGATCGCCGCTCCCGGCACCCGCAGCAGCTCGTTCTTAGCGCGCGCCATCAAGGCCGCGATCGTCGCCAGGTTCGCCCGCCACTGCGGCAGGGCCGCGACCGTCTCCATCAGCCCACCCTCAGCCGGTGGCGCAGGGCGCGGGCGCTGAGCACGAGCCCGAGCACGACGATCCCGGCGATCGCCAGCACCGCCTCGCCCAGTTCAGCCGCGTCGACGCCAGAGACGATTGGGCCGCGGATCCCTTCAACGACGAAGCTGAGCGGGTTGTATTCGGCGATCGCCTTGGCAGGCTGGATCATCAGCTCGTTGGGGAAGAAGGCGGAGGAGAGGAAGAGGACGACGAGGACCAGCGGGAAGAGGCCCTGGACGACGCTGGCGCTGCCGGTCCGCAGGGCGATCGCGGCGCCGATCCCGCCGACCGCCATCGCCGTCGCGGTGACCAGCACGATCGCGATCAGCGCACCGGCGACGCCGCTGTGGATTTCGGCGCCGAAGACCAGGGCGATCGCGAGGAACCAGAGCGAGGCGAAGAGGCCCAGCGCCGCGGTGCCTGCCAGGCGCCCGAGCACGATCGTGTAACGCGGGATCGGGGCGGAGAAGAGACGGTCGGTGAAGCCCATCTCGATGTCGACCGCAAGCGCGATGCCGCCGCTGTTGCCGGCCAGCATCAGCGACTGCATCATCGCCCCGGCGAGCATGAACTGGAGGAAGCTCTGAACCGGCGGAAAGCCGGGCAAGTCGACCGCGCCGCCGGCGCCGCCGGTCTGGATCGCCAGCAGCAGCGTCGGGAAGATCAGGATCGGCGCCATCAGCTGCGGGCGGCGGAAGGTCTGGCGGATCGAGCGCATCCCGAGCGCCCGTACGACCCTGGCGTTGGTCGCCAGCTCGCTCATGCCTCGACGGCCTCCGGCTCAGCCTTGCTCTGGTCGTCCTTCTCGAGGTGATGGCCCGTCTTGGCGACGAAGACGTCATCGAGGGTGGGACGGACCAGCTCCAGCGACTCGACCGCGATCCCGGCGTCGTCGAGCGCTCGCACGACCCTGGGAATGTCGGCGGCGCCGTTCGCCGCCTCGACCAGCACCGTGCGCCCGTCGACCGGCGGCAGCAGCTTGCCCACTTGGGCGCAGACCTTCTCCGCTTCGGCGATCGAGCCGGCGGCGAGCTGCAGCTGGATGTGGGGATTGCCGATCTCGGTCTTGAGGGTGTCCGGGGTGCCTTCGGCGACGATCCGGCCGCGGTCGATGATCGCCACGTTGTCGGCGAGCTGGTCGGCCTCCTCGAGGTACTGGGTGGTGAGGAAGACGGTCGTGCCTTCGTCGTTGAGCGTTCGCACCTCCTCCCAGATCGTCTTGCGGCTGACCGGGTCCAGGCCAGTGGTCGGCTCGTCGAGGAAGAGCACCCGAGGTTCGTGAACCAGCGCCGCGGCGAGGTCGAGCCGGCGCTTCATCCCGCCCGAGTAGCCGCCGACGCGCCGGTCGGCGGCGGCGGCGAGGTCGACCCGCTCGAGCAGGTCGTCGGCGCGCCGCTTGCCCTCGGCGCCTGGCAGCCCCTGAAGCGTCGCCTGCAGGCGGATCAGCTCGCGGCCGGTCATCAGCGGGTCGAGCGCCGCCTCCTGCAAGGCGACGCCGATCGAGGCGCGCACGGCGCGTGCCTGCTTGACCACGTCGTGCCCGGCTACGGTCGCCCGCCCGCCGGTGGGCAGCAGCAGCGTCGTCAGCATTCGCACCGTGGTCGTCTTGCCGGCCCCGTTGGGCCCGAGGAAGCCGAATATTTCGCCCTCCTCGACGCTCAGGTCGACGCCCTGAACGGCCAGTACCTCATCAAAGCTGCGCTGCAAGCCCTCTACGACGATCGCCGGCATCGCTGGGCACCCTACTGAGGCCCGTTGGCCGGGATCGTGCAAGCCGCACGCAATGCCCGCATCGCCGCGGCGCGGGCGGCAGAATCCCCGCAACCCTCGCCCGACGGGCGGGTTTGCAGCGTCAGATCATGCAGATAGCAGCGAAAAACAGGATCGCCCGATCGCCCGTGGCCGCCGTCGCGGCTTTCGCCTGCGTGCTGGCCGCGCTCGTGGCCGCCGCCTGGCCCGGCGCAGCCGACTCGGCGCCGCTCGGCGTGGTCGTGCTGGGCAAGACGGCGAACACGCCGCCGCCCTCCTGCCCGGGCAAGGTCGTCAACAACGTCGAGGTCGTCCCCTGCCGGGTCGAGGGCCACGTCAGCGGCTACCAGGTCAAAGCCGGGGGGATCGACAACCCCTACGAAGTTCCCTTCGATGGCAAGATCGTCGCCTGGTCGATCACTCTCGCCAAGCCCTCTCGCGCCGACACCAAAACGACCACCAATGAGATCGGCTTCTTCGACGAATTCCTCGGCAAGCCCTCGCAGGCGCGGATCGGCATCTTGCGCCCGGTCGAAGGCTCGAAGCCGCCCAAATACACGCTCGTGCGCCAGAGCCCGCTGGAGGTCCTCAACCCCTACTTCGGCAGCACCCCGATCTTCGCCCTCGAACACCCGCTCTCGGTCCTGCGCGGCCAGGTAGTCGCCCTCACCGTGCCCACCTGGGCCCCGATGTTCGCCTTCAACGTCTCCGAAGAAGACACCTGGCGCGGCAGCCGCCTCGAAGATCATTGTGCTTCGAAGGAAGACATTCAGGGGGGGCATCCGCAGCAGGGCGTTGGCAAGGTCAAGACGTACGGGTGCTTCTACTCCAACGCGCGGTTGCTCTACACGGCGACGTTGGTGAAGAAACCGTAGGACTGGAGTTGTGGGAGGAGCCGGGGCGCCGGGTGCCCCTGCTCACTCGCCTGACTGGCTGAATCGCCTGCCGCCGTCCGAGAAATCTTTCCGGGCCAGCGGCGCAAAACGTTCGCAGGGGCACCCGGCGCCCCGGCCCAATCCCCAGCGTCCGAACCGAGCTTCAAGGAGAAGTCGTCGTGCCTAGCTCACGAAGCTTCAGAGGGATGCCCTCGTGTCGAGAGCTCCCGAGCTACGGATCGCCCGAATCGCAGAAGCTCCCGACGCGCGGACGTCAGTGAGGAGCTCACCGTGCGCTGTGGCCTGGAGGCTTTGGATCCCTTTGGGCGGGCGTCGGAAGGGCCTCCGAACGTTTTGTGCCGCTGGCCCTATCCGTGCTCGGACGGCGGCAGGCGAAGCAGCCAGTCAGGCAAGTGAGGAGGCGCTGCCGGCGCCCGCTGCGCCGGAACTAAAGAGCTTCTTGCCGAAGCCCGCAGTACTGGCAGTCGCTGACGTCGAGACCGATCAGCTGGTCGCAGCGGCGGCAGGCCCGCAGGTTCTCGGGCGTGCGTGGCAGGGAGGAGGTGCTGGGGGCCAGGGGAAGGACCATGGCGACTGGCTCCATCTCCTCGCCGGTCTCGCGGTCGGTGTAGACCTGGCCGGGCTCGGCGTGGGCGAGGGCCTCGCGGCCAGAGGCCGGGGCGCGCATCCGGTAGAGCTGCTTCGAGTTCACGGCCGCGAAGACTATTAGCTTGCGCGGTCCCGATGCGTCTTCTCGTCTTCCACGGCTACATGCTGCGCGGCACGGGCAGCAACATCTACAACGCCAACCTGGCGCGGGCGCTGGCCAGGCTCGGCCATGAGGTCCACCTGCTCTGCCAGGACCGCGAGACCCGGATCGAGGGGGTCGAGATCCACAATCCCGACATCGGCGGCCTCTTGCCGGTCTACGTCAAGGACCCCTACGAGGGTTTCGAGGTCAAGGCCTTCCCCGAGCTGAGCGAGGAGGAGCTGGATCGCTACCTCGAGGCAAATGTCGCGGCCGCGCGCGCGGTCGCCGAGAGAACCGGAGGCATCGAGCTGGCCCTGGCCAACCACCTGGTGATGGGCCCGCCGGTCCTCGCCCGGGCCGCCGTCGCCCCCTTCGCGGCCAAGATCCACGGCTCGGCGCTCGAGTACACGGTCAAGCCCAACCCGCGCTTCCTTCCCTACGCGGAAGAGGGGATGGGGGCGGCCCGAGGCGTCCTCGTCGGCTCCCGCCACACAGCCGAGTCGCTCTGGAATGCGCTTCCGGGAATGACCGGTCTTCGAGAGAAGACCCGCCTGGGCCCCCCTGGCGTGGACACCGAGGAGTTCAGCCCGGGTGACGAGCGCTCCCCCCGGGTCGTGTTCGTGGGCAAGCTGATCGTCTCCAAGGGGGTCGACCTGCTGCTCGCCGCCTGGCCGCTGGTCAGGGCAAAGCACCCCGAGGCGCGGCTGGAGATCGCCGGCTTCGGCGAGTATGAGGAGGCGCTGCGCGACCTGCTGGTCGCGCTGGAGCACGGAGACCTGGAGCGCGCCCGCGAGATCGCCGCGGCGGGCTGGGCGCTCGAGGGTGGGGCTGAGAAGCCGCTGCCGATCCTCTCCGCCTTCCTCGCCGATCCCCCCGCCGGCTATGCCGAAGCCGCCCGCGACGCCGTCGGCTCGGCCGAGTTCATCGGCCGTCTCGAGCACGACGAGGTCGCCCGGCTGCTGCCTGGGGCCGAGGCGCTCGTCATGCCCAGCACCTTCCCCGAGGCCTTCGGCATGGTCGCCGCCGAGGCGGCCGCCTGCGGGGCCCTGCCGGTCTCCGCGGGCCACTCCGGGATGCTCGAGGTCTCGCGCCAGCTGGCGGCGGCGCTGCCGCCGGAGATCGCTCGCCTCACCTCGTTTCCGGTCGAGACAGGGGCAATCGAGGCGATCGCGGCCCGGCTTGACGGCTGGCTCTCGCTGCCGGAGGAGCGGCGGGAGGGCGCTCGCGAGGCGCTGGTGGAGACCGCTCGTCGGCTCTGGAGCTGGGAGGGCGTCGCCCGCGGGGTGATCGCCGCCGCGCGGGGGCAGCTTGACCGTCTGCCGGATGCATAGAATGCGCCGCCGATGAGTCCGGAGCGAGCAAAGGTCGGCCCCTGGCCATGATCGGGCGCCTTCCGATAGCCAAGATGCTTGCCGTCGTGGTTGCGATGACCGCGGCGATCTCTGCCGTGATGGTCTCGATCAACTGGGACGGCCAGGAGGCCTCGACCGCGGCCCACAAGATCGACCAGCTGCTCAACGTGATGATCGTGCTCTCGTCCTTCGTCTTCTCGCTCGTGATCGTGATGCTCTTCTACGCGCTGTGGAAGTTCAAAGCCAAGCCGGGCGACGAATCCGACGGCGAGCCGATCCACGGCAACACGAAACTCGAGATCGCCTGGACCGTGATTCCGACGATCATCGTCCTCTTCGGCGCCGGCTACAGCTGGTCGGTGCTCCACGACATCGAAAAGCCCGATGCCCGCCACCTCACGGTCGACGTCTTCTCGCAGCAATACGCCTGGAGCTTCGGCTATCCGGGTAAAGACAATGTCTACTCGCAGGGCGAGCTGCACGTGCCGGTCGATGAGCAGATCCAGTTCAAGATGCACGCCCAGGACGTGATCCACTCCTTCTGGGTGCCGGAGTGGCGGATCAAGAAGGACAACGTGCCCGGAATCACGACGACCGCGATCGTCACCCCCGACAAGCTCGGCACCTACGAATTGATCTGCACCGAGCTCTGCGGCTTCGGCCACGCCTCGATGCGGGCCAAGGTCGTGGTCGAAACGCCAGCCGGCTTCCAAAAATGGGTTGGCGGCCTGAAAGAAAAAGTTCCGGCCCCGCTGGCCGAATCGATAACGCAAGACACCGAGACCAACCCGGCGCCCCTGAACGCCGGAGGGGCATAATGGAGGGCGACTGATGACGGCTGCGATCAAGCAACCGGGCTGGATTAGGGGCGCGCTCGGCGCGATTCTGGGCGCCGCATTCGGCTTTGCCCTCGTCGTCGCCATTCGCAAGGCGTCGGGCCTGCCCGCCTACCAGACCGAGCAGACCGGCTACCCGCAGGTGGTCGTGCCGCTGATCACCGGCCCGCTCGGCTTCCTGCTCGGCTTCGGCGCCTTCGACTACTGGCTGCGCTGGGCGGTCGGCATGCCGACGATCCCCGAGGATCATTCGCAGCACGGGGCCAAGAGCTGGAAGGACTACTTCCGCTTCAACACCGATCACAAGGTGATCGGCATCCAGTACGTCTGCACCACCTTCTTCTTCTTCTTCATCGGCGGCCTGCTGGCGATGCTGATCCGGGCCGAGCTGGCCCAGCCGGGCACCCAGATCGTCGACGCCGCGACTTTCAACAGCCTCTTCTCCACCCACGCGGCGATCATGATCTTCCTCTTCGTGATCCCGGTCTTCGCCGGCCTTGCGAACTACGTCCTGCCGCTGATGATCGGCGCTCCGGACATGGCCTTCCCGCGCCTCAACGCGCTCAGCTTCTGGATGCTGCCGCTGGCGGGCCTGCTCTTCATCGGCAGCTTCCTCGCCCCGGGCGGCGCCTTCGACGCCGGCTGGACCGGCTACGCGCCACTCTCCACCGGGGCGCCGCTGGGGCAGTCTTTCTTCAACCTTGGGGTGCAGTTCGCCGGCGCATCGTCGATCGCCACGGCGCTCAACTTCCTGGTCACGATCATCACCATGCGTGCGCCTGGAATGACCTTCTGGCGCATGCCGCTGCTGGTCTGGGCCAACCTCTCGACCTCGCTGCTGGTCGTCGCCGCGACGCCGTTCATCGCCGGGGTCCAGTTCATGGTCCTCTTCGACCGCGCCCTGCACACCAACTTCTTCCAGTTCGCCGGCGGCGGCGACGTCGTCAGCTACCAGCACATCTTCTGGTTCTACTCGCACCCAGCCGTCTACATCATGATGCTGCCCGGCTTCGGGATCATCAGCGAGGTCATATCGACCCATGCCCGCAAGCCGATCTTCGGCTACCGGCTGATGGCCCTGGCGCTGATCGGCATCGTCGTGCTCAGCTACTCGGTCTGGGCGCACCACATGTTCGTCGCCGGCATGTTCAGCTGGCTGCGCGTGCCGATGATGATCACGACGCTGCTGATCGCCGTGCCGACCGGGATCAAGATCTTCTCCTGGCTGGGCACGCTCTATTTCGGCAAGATCCACACCTATTCGACCGCGATGCTGTTCGCGCTCGCCTTCATCGTCACCTTCACGATCGGCGGTATCAGTGGCGTGATGCTCGGCATGGTCCCGATCGACATCCACGTCTCGGACACCTACTTCATCGTTGCCCACATCCACTTCGTGCTCTTCGGCGGCTCCGTCTTCACGATCTTCGCCGGCGTACCACTGGTTCCCCCGAAGATGACCGGGCGGATGTACGACGAGAAGCTCGGCCGCGTCCACTTCTGGGGCACGCTCTTCGGCACCTGGGTCACCTTCATCCCGATGCACTGGATCGGGATGGACGGCATGCCGCGACGGGTCGCCGACTACGCGGCCCAGTTCGGCAACTGGAA
>Ga0207687_10000132_pt1 | contig 50024 bp, 57 predicted proteins | sample KBSM54metaG_FD_184399 | JGI IMG/M metagenome (GOLD analysis project Ga0207687, IMG submission 184399) | Miscanthus rhizosphere microbial communities from Kellogg Biological Station, Michigan, USA - KBS M5-4 metaG (SPAdes) (version 2) | ecosystem: Host-associated > Plants > Roots > Rhizosphere >...
ACCATCGTCGCAGCGGTCAGCACCGCGGCGCCTTCCTTGGAGTTGGACTGCGCCAGGTTGCCTGCGCTGAACGTGTTGCTCGGGTTTGCGGACTTCGAGGTGAAGCTCGCGCCTGATCCAACGACCGCGCCAACGGCCAGCAGCGCTACAAGCAGCGCTCCCAGGAGATGGCGGGGACTCGAGAGGATCACGGAAATACGAGACATAAGTGCCTCCTTCGGGGCTCGGTTTTTGGGCTCCGAAAGCGGCAGCCGAGCTGCCTCGGCATATGCCGAGGCCTCTAGCTTTGCGTCCCCGCCTTGCGACGGGTTTGCCTTGAATCGCTTCCATGCACCTTTCACATCGGCGCCTCAGCCGAAAAGCTGAGGCAGACAAGCCCCTGAAGGGTCGAAAGGTCGTCTAAGTAGAAGCCTGCGCGGGCTGCGGGAAAACAGGCAATCAGGAGGCGGCCCAAGCGAAGACGACGCTCAAGGCCGAGCCCTCGACCTCGTTGCCCGTGCCGCCCGGAAGGGTGACCGTGAAGCGGTAAGCGCGCTGAACGCCGGTGGCAAATCCGCCGAGGGTCAGGCGTGGCATTCGCGCGAGCGGGCCGCTGAAGACGGTCTTGCCAGAGCCGGCCGCTTCGATCCGCAGCAGAAGAGCACTCGCTAGTGGCGCCCCTCCGGACCGATCCGTGACTCGCGAGGAAAGGCTCAAAACAGCCGCCGAGCCGGGATTGGCGACGCGAACGATCGTCGAGCGGCTCTGACCCGGGGTCAGACCGGAGACCGAGAGCTGCGCCGTGCCGCTTGCGCTCGGCGAGAGCAGCGAGCCGGAGGAGTAGACCTCGACCGGGTTGACCCCGGCACCCCGGGCGCCGCTGCCGAAGGCGACCGGCAGCGCCACGGCGAGAATCGCCACGGCGAGCACGAACGAGAGAAGCGAGCGCAGCCACTGCGAGGCCCCCATCCCGCCCGCCCTGGCGGCCAATGGTGCGGAGATTGTCCCGGCGAGTGCGCTCACGCTCATCCATCGACCGACGTCGGCCCAGCACGAGCCCTCTGGACCCATGTCTAATGGACGTTTGTTCGAGAGAGGCTAGGAGTTGGGAAATGGCTCCAGCCCAGCGTGCCAGGGACCGGGCGGGTAGGTGTGGATGCCGCTCTCCTCCATCTCGCTCTGCAGTCGCCTGAAGAGCTGGCCGGCGTTCTTCAGCATCGCTTTCAGTTCCTCGGCACTGCGCTCGCGCAGGCGCCAGAGGAACCAGAGCTGGCGGTCATTGATGCCGAAGTCGATCTCGCCGCTCATGGTCGTCGTCCAGCTGAGGAAGCCGGGGCTGAAGAGCTCGCGCAGGGCGACCGGGTCGTACTCCTTCGGCACAGTTGCCGAGAAGCGCTTGTTGAAGTCGATCGACTCGAATTCCACCTTGCGAGCGAAGCGCTGGGTCACCACCTCGTGGCCCTCGATCGACTCGACGTTGAAGGCTGGCACGACCTGGGCCAGGTCGGGCATGTGCGCCTTGGCAAGCAGTGCAGTCGGCAGAACCGCCTTGCTGAAGAGGCTCCCCATTTCCTTCTCGTCGGCGTCGCAGCACGATCCCCAGAAGCCCTCGCTGAGCTCGCCGGTAAGACGATTGCTGCCGCCGACGCAGAGCGCCACCGGCCCGTCCACGGGGTTGATCCCACCGACCGGCTCGTATTTGAGCTGGTATCGCTCGCCGTAGGTGCTGACGATCTCGGCCCAATCCTGGGCTTCCTGCTTGGCGCTCATCGCTCTCGATCCTATGCAGTTGGCCGGCGAGCCAAGTAGCATGCGCCCATGCTCATCGCCATCATCGTGGTCGTCGCGATCATCGTCATCGCGGTCCTCTACTACATCGCCAAGCGCAACTCGATCATCGCCTCGCGCAACCGGGTCGACGAGTCGTGGAGCGGAATCGACGTGCAGCTGAAGCGCCGTCACGACCTCGTGCCGAACCTGGTCGAGACGGTCAAGGGCTACGCCGAGCACGAGAGCCAGACCTTCGAGAAGACGACCCAGGCACGGGCCGCGGCAATGGCTGCCCAGGGTGTCGAGGAAACCGCCAAGGCCGAGCAGCAGCTGACCCGGGCACTGGCCGACGTCAAGGCGGTCGCGGAGAACTACCCGACCCTGCGCGCCACCGAGAACTTCCAGCAGCTCAGCCGCAACCTCTCCGAGCTCGAGGACGAGATCCAGGCCTCGCGGCGGATCTACAACTCCAACGTGCAGTCCTACAACACCGAGATCGAACAGTTCCCGGGCTCGATCATCGCCAACCAAGGCGGCTTCACCAAGCGCGAGTTCTTCGAGATCGAGGACGCCGCGGATCGCGAGCCGGTCGCGGTCAATTTCAGCAAAGACTGAGCGCCCTCTAACCTTGTTGCTATGACAACGGCAACCGAGCAAACCCTGTGGATCTGCGAGAGCTGCGGGTTCATCTACGACCCAGCGATCGGCGACCCCGACGGTGGCATCCCGCCGGGAACGAAGTTCGAGGACATCCCCAAAGACTGGTTCTGTCCCGTCTGTGGAGCGAGAACATCCGATTTCCGGCCCTTGGAGCCAGGCGAGGCTTGATGCTGGTGGCCGCGGGTCCTGTCGTGGGTGAGGGGGGCCTGCGGGCAGTCCACGGGCTGTCCTCGACCCCCCTCACCCACGCCACCCGCGGACGCAGCGTCTAGCCATGCACGACTACGACTGGATAGTCGTTGGCTCTGGGTTCGGCGGCTCCGTATCGGCGCTTCGCCTAGCTGAGAAGGGCTACAAGGTCGCGGTGCTGGAGTGTGGCAGTCGCTTCCGCGACGAGGACTTCGCCGAGTCGAACCTCAAGCACCCGCGACGTTACTTCTGGCTACCGCGCTTCGGCTTCCGCGGGGTGATGCGGATGACCTTCTTCAAGGACGTATTCATCGTCTCCGGCAGCGGCGTCGGCGGTGGCAGCCTCGGCTATGCCAACACGCTCTACCGCGCCCGCCCCGCCTTCTTCGAGGATCCGCAGTGGAAGCAGCTGGGCAAATGGGAGCTGGAGCTGGCCCCGCATTACGACACGGCGGAGCGGATGCTCGGCGTGGTCGAGTACGAAGGCATCGGCCCAGCCGACAAGCTGCTGCAGGAATACGGCGAGGAGATCGGCGTCGGCGAGACCTTCACCAACACCCGGGTCGGGGTCTTCTTCGACAAGCCGGGTGTCGAGGTCCCCGATCCCTTCTTCGGCGGCGAGGGGCCCAACCGGACCGGCTGCATGCGCTGCGGCAGCTGCATGGTCGGCTGCCGCCACGGGGCGAAGAACACGCTGATGAAGAACTACCTCTGGTTCGCCGAGAAGCTCGGGGTCGAGATCCAGCCCGAACGCCAGGTGACCGAGATCCGCCCGCTTGGCGCCGCCGACGGCTCCGACGGCTACGAGGTCGTCAGCGAGCGCTCGGGCTCCTGGCTGCGCAAGCGGCGGCGCACCCAGACCGCGCGCGGCGTGATCGTCGCCGCCGGCGCTCTCGGCACCAACAACCTGCTCGCCAACTGCCGCCACAGCGGCGCTCTGCCGCGGATCTCGGACAAGCTCGGCGACCTGGTCCGCACCAACTCGGAGTCGATCCAGTCGGTCACCGCCCCCGACGACGAGCGCGACTTCAGCCGCTCGGTGGCGATCACCTCGAGCATCTACCCCGACCCCGACACCCACATCGAGGTCGTCACCTACGGCACCGGCGGCGACGCGATGTCCGGCACCTTCACCGCGATGACCGGCCCCGGCACGAAATTGACCCGGCCAATCAAGTGGCTCGCAGCGATCCTGCGCCACCCGCTGCGCACGGCGCGGATGCTAATCCCCCACCGCTGGTCGCAGCGCACCGTGATCCTGCTGGTGATGCAGACGGTCGACGCGGCGATGCACCTCAAGCCCAAGCGCAAGATCTTCGGCAGCGGCGTGCGCCTGCAGAGCCAGCAGGACCCCGGCCGGCCCAACCCGACCTACATCCCCGCCGCGGAGAAAGTGGCGCGCTGGTTCGAGCAGCGCACCGGCGGCGTCGCCCAGAGCGCGATCACCGAGTCGGTTCGCAACATCCCCTCGACCGCGCACATCCTCGGCGGTGCGGTCGTCGGGGAGGGTCCGGAGAGCGGCGTCGTCGACAGCGGCAACCGGGTCTTCGGCTACGAGAACCTGCTGGTCACCGACGGGGCGGCGATCCCGGCCAACCCCGGCGTGAACCCGAGCCTGACGATTACCGCCAAGGCCGAGCACGCCATGAGCCTGATCCCGCCCAAGGCGGGAGAGGAGCCGCGCCACCTCCCGGAGGCGGCGCGGCCCGCGACGCCAGTCGCTTCCTAGCTCAGCCTGCGTCGGCCAGGCGCTGAGCTACGTAATCCCAGTTGACGACGTTCCAGAAGGCGTCGATGTAGTCGGGGCGCTTGTTCTGGTACTTCAGGTAGTAGGCATGCTCCCAGACGTCGCAGCCGAGCAGCGGCACGCTGCCATCGGAGATCGGCGAGTCCTGGTTCGGCGTCGAGACGACGGCGAGGCCGGAGCTGTCGGAGACCAGCCAGGCCCAGCCGGAGCCGAAGCGGGCGATGCCGGCGTTCTTGAACTCGTCCTTGAAGGAGTCGAAGGAGCCGAAGGCCTGCTCGATGCCGGAGGCGAGCTCCCCGCTGGGCTCACCGCCACCGTCGGGGCTGAGCATCTGCCAGAAGAGCGAGTGGTTGTAGTGGCCGCCGGCGTTGTTGCGAACCGGGCCCTGCTTGTCGCCGGGCAGGCTGGAGAGGTTGCGCAGCACGTCCTCGACCTCGCGGTCGGCCCACTCGGTCCCCTCCAGGGCGGCGTTCGCTTTGTCGGCGTAAGCCTGGTGGTGCTTGTCGTGGTGAACGCGCATCGTCGCCTCGTCGATGTGGGGCTCGAGCGCGTCGTATGCGTAGGGAAGGTCGGGAACCGAAAAGGCCATCTGGCGTCTCCTTAGGTCGATATTCGAAGTCGGCGGGAGCCTAACGCCGTCACGCTTTGCGTACCCGGCAGGTGACCGGACAACCACGCAAGTCGCATGAACCAACCCCGATCCGGGTAAACGGCTGACTGCATGACCGACGGAGGGAGAGATTCGACGGCCGACCTGGGCACGATCGAGACGCGGATTCCATCGCGCCTCGACCGCCTGCCCTGGTCGAAGTTCCACTGGATGATCGTGATCGGGCTGGGCACGGTCTGGATCCTCGACGGGCTCGAGGTGACGATCGTCGGCAGCATCGGCCAGCGCCTGACCGAAAAAGGCAGCGGCCTCGTGCTCGACGCCAGTCAGATCGGCACCGCGGCGGCCTTCTACGTCGCCGGCGCCTGCCTCGGCGCCCTCTTCTTCGGCCAGCTCACCGATCGCTTCGGCCGCAAGAAGCTCTTCCTGCTCACCCTCGGCGTCTACATCGTCGCCACGATCGCCACCGCCTTCTCCTTCAGCCCCCTCTACTTCTTCATCGCCCGCTTTTTCACCGGCGCCGGCATCGGCGGCGAGTACGCGGCGATCAACTCGGCGATCGACGAGCTGATCCCGGCCCGGGTGCGCGGCCGGGTCGACCTGATGATCAATGGCAGCTACTGGATCGGCGCGGCCGGCGGCGCGATCGCCTCGATCGCTCTGCTCGACACCGCGCTCTTCGCCGCCGACCTCGGCTGGCGGCTCGCCTTCGGGATCGGGGCGGCGCTTGGAGTCGGCATCCTGCTCGTCCGTCGCAACGTCCCCGAGAGCCCGCGCTGGCTCTTCATCCACGGGCGCGAGGACGAGGCCGAGGCGATCGTCGGCCACATCGAGCACGCGGTGGAAGAGGAGACCGGCGAACAGCTCTCAGAGGTCGACGACAGCCTTGTCGTGAAGCAGCGCAAGCGGATCAAGCTGGGCGAGATCGCACACACCGCCTTCACCAAATATCCGCGCCGCACGGCGCTCGGCTTCGCCCTCTTCATCGGCCAGGCCTTCATGTACAACGCCGTGACCTTCGACCTCGGCACCCTGCTCGGCGAATTCTTCGACGTCGCCTCGGGCACCGTGCCGATCTACATCGCGATCTTCGCCTTCTCCAACTTCCTCGGGCCCTTTGTGCTCGGTCGGTTCTTCGACACCATCGGCCGCAAGCCGATGGTGACCCTCACCTACCTGGGCTCCGCCGCCCTGACCACCGTGCTGGCCATCCTGCTGCTGGGCGACTCGCTGACCACGTGGTCTTTCATGGCCTTCGTCCTGGCGATCTTCTTCCTCGCCTCGGCCGGCGCCAGCTCCGCCTACCTGACCGTGAGCGAGATCTTCCCGATGGAGACTCGGGCGCTCTCGATCGCCTTCTTCTACGCCACCGGCACCGCAGCCGGTGGTATCGCCGGCCCGCTGCTCTTCGGCCATCTGATCGCCAGCGGCAGCCAGGACCAGGTCGCCACCGGCTTCTTCATCGGCGCCGTGGTGATGGCGATCGGCGGCATCGCCGAGCTGCTCTTCGGGGTCAAGGCCGAGCAGAAGCAGCTGGAGGACATCGCCACGCCGCTCACCGCCGAGGGCAAGGAAGCCGAGAGCACGAAGGAAGAGACCGAGACGAAGGAGCGAGCGGCTACGGACCGACCGCGCCCGGCGCCGAGGCGCTCGCCGCAGCCCGGCGGAACCACGGTCGCCGGCTCGCGCGGCATGCCCCTTTGGGCGCCCTCGGCCAGCAGGGCAGACCGCGATCGCGAGATCGAGATCATCGAGCGAGCGCTGGACGAGAAGGGCAGCGCCAACCGCAAAGAGCTCGCTCGTCGCGTCGGCGGCCGCTACTGGGGGCCGGGCCGCTTCAGCGGCGCCCTCCGGGAGGCGGTGGCGGAGGGGCGTGTGAGGCGGTTGCGCCATGATCAGTACGCCCCCAAAGGGCCCTGATAGCTTTGTTGGCGAGTAGCTGCACGGCCCGGGAGGGGGCTCGAGGGCGGCATGTAGCCGGTTGTTATGTCAATCGCCGTGCTTCAAACCGATGGCAGCTAAACGCGACACCGACGACAGCGCCGTAGGCTCGGCCCCATTGGGGGCCGGTGAGCAGCTGGCCGGAGAACGCGAGCTCTGGGAGCGCTTCGCCCGCGATCGCGAGCCCGCCGTGCGCGAAGAGCTGGTGCGACGCAACATGGCCTTCGCCAAGCGCCTTGCCCTGCGCTACCGCGGCGCCAGCGAGTCCTTCGACGATCTTCTCCAAGTCGCCAACCTCGGCCTGCTCAACGCCGTCGACCGCTTCGACCCCGAGCGCGGCATCCCCTTCACCGCCTTCGCCTCGCCGACGATCCTCGGTGAGCTAAAGCGCCACTTTCGCGACCGGGTCTGGACCGTGCGGGTTCCCCGTGGGCTGCACGACCGCATGGCCGAAGTCGACAAAGCGGTCACCGAGCTGACCAAAAAGCTGCAGCGCTCGCCCTCAGTTGGTGAGATCGCCGAGCGGCTTGGCCTGGAGCAGACCGACGTGCTCGAGGTGATGGAGGCAAACCACAACCGCCGGCCGCTCTCGCTCGACCGTCCCGCCGGGGCCGAGGACTCCGACGAGGCGCCCCCCTCGGAGTGGGTCGGCGAAGAGGATGAGCGCTTCGAGTTGGTCGAGGGGCGAATCGCGCTCGAGGCGGCACTGCCTTATTTGGAGGAGCGCGAGCGGGTCGTGCTGCGCCTGCGCTTCGTCGAGGACATGACCCAGTCGCAGATCGCCGACCGCATCGGCCACTCCCAGATGCACGTCTCCCGCATCCTGCGCCGCGCGCTGGCCCGGATCCGCGAACGGATCGAGGAGGAACGCGGACTCAATGGAGAGCGCGGTTAGCTAAGCGGCGGCGAGGCCGGCGAAGCGGACGATCAGGTAGTCGCCGTCGCTCGACTCGTCTACGGCCAGCCCGTCAGCGAGCTTCTCCAGCGAACCCCCTACGCCCGGTACCTCGAGCTCGCGCCGGATCTCTGCCCCGGCGCCCTTTTCCATCGGCCCCAGTCGCAGCTCCAGCCTGTCCTCGCTCTCACCGAGCCCTACCCGCACGCGACCGTCGGCAAAGCGACCGGGCGCCGCCCCGGCGATCGCGTCAGTGACGAGAACCGCATCGGATACCCGCTCCACGGAGAGTTCGCGGCGAGCGGCGAGGGCGCCGACCAGACGCGCCAGCACCGGCTCGAGCAGCTCGGCCCGGCCGACGGTCACCTCGGCACCGCTCGTTTCCACCGAGATCTCCGCATCGTCGTCGGAACCGTTGCTGCCAGCGCCGCCGCCGTGGAGGGGCAGGCGCATCATCACCTCGGTGCCACGATCGAGGCCACCGGAAATGCTGAAGCTGCTGGAGAGGGCAGCGATCAGCGAGAGGCCGAGTTTGAGGCTGGCACGCTCGGAATTGGCTTGGGGGCTGATCCCAGCGCCGCTGTCGCTGACCTTCACGGTGAGGCCCTCGGTGTCTGGGTCGGCCTCGACCAGGAGTGGCCCGAGGCCATCCGGATAAGCGTGCACGACCACGTTCATGCTGGCCTCGGTGACGACTGTCTTGAGGTCGGCTATCGCGGCTTCGTCCATGCCGATCTCTTCGGCCAGCCCGGCTAGGGCGTGGCGGATGACGGCGACGTTCTCGGCCTTCGCCGGAAGCTTGATCTGAAGCCCTGTCGACTTCTCATTGGTCGTAGAACCGTTTGGCATCGTCCGTTTTCTTCCCGCTGGAGAGCCGTCCCCCGCGCACAGCGAGCATAACCGTCTCGTCCTAGGCCAACGCTACCCGTGGGCAGTGGCCACAAAACGGTCGTTTCCACGAACTGCCTACGGGTAGCCGCTGAGAGCGACGGCTCGCAGCTCGCTGAGGAAGTGCTCGCGACGCTCAAGCCGGCGCACGCGCGAAGCGGCTGACCGCCTCGTCGGGATCGGCGAAGACCTCTCCTCGCACGAACAGCCCGTCCTCGATCTGCCAGATCCAGGCGACCGGCATGTCGCGGATGCCGAGCTCGCGGTTGCGGACGAAGACCCGGCCGAGGACGAGCAGGCGGCCGTCGCGACGGTCCACCCTGCCAGGGGTGATCAGCAGCTCTTCCCAGAACCGTTCGACGTCCGTCAGGTAGTCGCGCAGCCCCTCGGGACCGACGTAGGGCGCGCCGCGACCGACCTCCTCGGCGGTGATCGCGAAAAACTCCATGCGCGGCGAGCAGACCTCGACGATCTGCCCGAGGTCCCGCTGGTTGAAGGCGTTGAATAGCCGCCCCACCAGTACCTCGGACGGGTCAGTCATCGGCCCTTACGTCGTAGCCACCGACCAGCGCCGGGGGAACGGCGCCGCCCGCGGAGCGAGCCACCGCGAGGATCGCCACGTCGTCCTCGAGCGTGTCCGCGGTGAAGGAGCGCAGCGCGCCCTCGAGGCGCTGCACCGCCCCCGCCGGGTTGCCCGCTCCAGCGAGCTCGGCACGCAGCCGCCGCTCGCCGAAGCGCCCGTCCTCGCCCTCGGCCTCGACGATGCCGTCCGTGGTTATCACCAGTTGCTGACCGGGCTCGACCTGGCTCTCGACGATCTGCCACTCGCCATCGGCAAACGCCCCGAGCACCTGGTCACTCCCGGTCGCCTCGCTGACCTCGTCGCCATCGACGAGGAGCGGTGGCAGGTGGCCGGCGACGGCCATCCGCACCGGCTGGCTCGGGTCATCGCTGAGGGTGAGCGCCGCCATACTGCAGAGCGAGGTGTCGCGACGGGCGAGCAGAGCCCGGTTGAGCGTCGCCAAGGCGATCTGCGGATCGTTGGTGAGCGCCGCTGCTGTACGCAGCGTGTAGCGGGCGAGCGCCGTGATCGAGGCCGCCTGGGCGCCCCTGCCAGTGACGTCGCCGATCACCAGCATCCAGCCGTCGGCGACCGGGAAGGCGTCGTAGAAGTCACCGCCGACTTCGTTCTCCGCGCCCGCCGGCCGGTACATCGCCGCCAGCGACCAACCCGGGATGTGGGGAAGCGGCGGTGGCAGCAGACCACGCTGAAGGGTTTCGGCGATCTCAGCCCGTGCCGCTTCGGCTCGCTCGAGGTCGGAGAAGAGGCCGCTGTTGTCGAGGGTGAGCGCCACCCGGCCGGAAAGGATCCAGGTGAAGCGCACGTCATCGCGGGTGTAGCGGCGACCCGACCAGGCGACACCCAGGGTAAGCGTGCCCTTGACCTGGCCGCGAGCCTGCAGCGCGAGCGTGATCGCCGAGCGCATCTCCAGGGAGCGCAGGAACTCGAGGTCCTCGCCTTCGTCGTGAGCGATCTCTCGCAGGTCGCTCTCCGACACCCGCTCGTAGAAGCGCGGTTCCAGCGATCCGTCCTCTCCGCGGACCATCCGCGCGGGCAGCGAAGGCCGGCGCTGCTTCAAGCCCTGCTCGGCACGGGGGCTTGCCCCGGGACCGGCGCGCACGGCGACGCGCTTGGGCTCGCCGTCCTCGATCACGTCGATCATGCAGAAGTCGGCGATCTCCGGGACGAGGACGTCGCAGATGGCCTCGAAGGTGTCCTCCAGCGAACCGGCCGACTCGGAGATGGCGGCAACCTCACCGAGGATTGCGAAGCGCCGCCGCGAGCGGCGCGCCCGCAGCAGCAGGACGAGCGCCAGCCAGGCGCAGATGACGGCAAGCGCCGCCTCCACCATGGATATGTCGATCCAGGTCATCGTCCCCCAGTTGCCGTGATACTGAAAAGAACGTAGCTCGGGGCCAGCTATAAGTCCATACCCCCGGGGACGAGAACGCAGAGTGGCTAAAGCCCGTTGCGCAACACCCGCGCCGAGGCGCGGGGTACCGTCGCCGCGTCGCCGCCGGTCCAAGCGTTGAAGCTGTACCAGGCGGGCTTTGCTTCGCGTTGCTTAGTGAGCAGACCGGCCGAGTCGCAGAACTGGCAAGAACCGGCCGCGTCGATCCAAGAGAACCACCAGACGCCGCCGATATGCCAGCGCTGACGATTGCTGGTCAGCAAAGCGAACGCACGGTTGAGTTCGCGCGCCTGCCCACGCGGCCCCCGCTCCCAGCGAGACTCGAAGCTGGCCGAGCCCCAGCCCATCTCGGTCACGTAGAGCGGCGTCGCGGCGTCGCCGTTGAAGACCATCACCCGGCGCAGGTTTTCAATCTCGCCCTGGAGGGCGCCGGCATCAGCGACGTAGGGATGCAGCGCGACACCGTCGAAATACCGCTTGATCCCAGGTACCCGGTAGAGGTCTGCCAAGAAGCCCCCCGACTGGATGTTCGGCGGGGTTTGCAGGGGGCGGCCGAAGAGGCCGCCGAGGATCACCGTCGAACCGGGCTCCTCGCGGTGCAGCAAGCCGCCTGAGATTCGAATCAGGCGGCCAAAGCGCACCGGATCTGGTTCCTTGGAGAAAGTGATGATGTTCTCCTCGTTCCAGATCTCCCACTGGTTCACGGGCAGGCGGGGCAGGTCTCGGTGTTCGCGCCAGAAACTCCCCCGGGTCCCGTACCGGGCAACCGCCGCGTGAAGAAACTGCTGCCAGGCCTGGCGCTCTCGCGCTGTCGCCACGGGTTCACCGCCAAGCCGCGGCGAGACCCACTCCGGCGTCCCCCAGACGAACATGAAGGCGCGCATGTGGTTTTCGGCGGCGAACTGGACCTGTCCATCCAAGGCTTCCCAATGTGGCGCGAAACGGTCACGGGCTTCGGGCTCGATGTCTGCCCAGTTCATCGGCAGACGCACCGAGGTGATTCCCGCTTGCTGCATCAGTTCGTAGTCGTTTTCATCCGACGCCCCCTGGGGCGAGATGCCGATGAACCCATGTGGAGACAGCGGCAACGACCCGGCGATCGTCGGGCTCAGCGCCAGCAGCGCAACGGTAAGTGGAATCAGCAGGAGTCTGCGCATGCGTCCAACACATGACCCGGCGGAGAGGAGGAAGTAGCGCTTAGACCCGACCCCCCGGGTTACGATCGCCAAATGATCGCATGGATGCAGGCGCGAGCTTTGGCCTGATCCGATCTCATCGGGGCGCCCGGATTTGAACCGGGGACCTCACCGACCCGAACGGTGCGCGCTACCAGGCTGCGCCACGCCCCGAGAGGCGGCGATTATCCCAGACCGGAGCAGGGGACTACTTAACGGCTTCGATCGCGGCTTCGATTTCCGCCAGCGTGGGGCCGTCCTGCAGGGTTTCGGTCCCGTGCGGCCCGCTGACGATTGCCGCCTGTCCGGTGCGAATTCCAAGGCCGCGGCCAAGTTCGTCATAGCCCTGCAGCTTCTGGCTGATCGCGCCGTCGGAGCTGCCGTTGTCTTCCAGGTATTCCAGCCATTCGGGCTCGTTCAGTTCCTCGATCCCCCCCGCCACCGAGTCGAGGAAGTCCTGGTCGATGCCGAACTTTTTCGCTTCGTCCTGATTGCGGAAGAAGAGGTAGGTGTATTGCCAGCCGTAGCCCTGTTGTGCCGCTGCCTCGGCGCCATAGAAGCCGAGCTCCTGCGGGCTTTCGCTGTTCGAGTAATGGCGGTAGAGCAGCTTCACGTCGCCAGGCCGAGCGTAGGCATTGACCAGTGGCGGGATCGTGCTGAGGAAGTCTTCCCTGCAGCTCGAGCACTGCAGGTCATTGAAGACCTGGATCGTCACCGGCGCGTCGGAGGAGCCCAGGCGATCGCCTTCCTGCGGCACACCACCGAAGAGTTCCTGGGCTTCGGAGATCCCGGCCAGGTGGACGACGGCACGACCGGCCTTCTGGGTCGAGATGTTGACGATCGCGTAGCCCAGCGCTATCAGGGCGATAGCCAGTGCCAGCACGATCCAGATCCGGCCACGGCGGGGGATCGGCACGACGGCGGGCTCGGACCCCGGCTTCTCGGCGGTGGCGGGCATCGCCGCCATTATCGCGGCTCGCCGCCTCGGGCCGGCCGAGTGCGGCTTCATCGTTTGACACGTCCGCGGTCAGGGGTAAATATCCCTCTACCCAGTTTCAACGACAAAGGGAGGTCCGCAGTGGCCAATCACCTCACTCCGTCCGAGCTTGCCGAAGAGCTTCATATGAAGCGGCAGGAGGTGATCGGCAAGTGCATGCAAATGGGCATCCCGATCTTCCACGGACGCATCGACAAGTCCCTTTTCGAGACCTCGTTGCGCAGCATTACCGGTCAGCGCCAACGCCAGCAGGCTCGCCCTCACTAGCTCTTAACTAGACTCCCACCCCGCATGGAGCGGGGAACCAAATCGTCCACCCTGGCGGACCTGCTGCCACTGTCCGCTGAGCGTTACGGCAGCGCCGTTGCGGTCCGCTACAAGGAGGACGGCGCCTGGGTCGACCGCAGCTTCGAGCAGGTGCTCGAGGTGGCGCGTTCGCTCTCGCTCGGGCTGATCGATCTTGGGGTCGCCAAGGGCGACAAGGTCTCGATCCTCGCCAACACCCGCCCCGAGTGGACCTACTTTGACTTCGCCGCGCTCTCGGCCGGCGCCGTCGTGGTCCCGATATACCAGACCAACTCGCCCGAGGAGTGCCAGTACGTGCTGGAGAACTCCGACGCCAAGGTCGTCGTGGTCGAGGACGACGAGCAGATGGAGAAGATTCGCGAGATCCGCGACCAACTGCCGCTGCTCGAGCATGTCGTGCGAATGTCCGGATCCAGCGAAGACGCGATCTCGCTAGACGACCTCGCCGCTCGCGGTGCGGCCCGCGAGGTGAGCGAGTGGGAGGCGCGCTGGCAGTCGGTGACTAAGGAGGACATCTGCACCTTCATCTACACCTCGGGCACGACCGGCCCGCCGAAGGGCTGCATCATCAGCCACGGCAACTACCGGGCGATGCTCGACATGGTCAACCAGACCAGCGTCATCGAGCCCGAAGACGTCACCTACCTCTACCTCCCCCTCGCCCACTCCTTCGCCCTGTTGATCCAGTTCGGCAGTTACGACCTCGGCACAACGATCGCCTACTGGGAGCGCGATCCACAGAAGATCCTGCCCAACCTCGGCGAGCTCAAACCGACCTACTTCCCCTCGGTGCCGCGCATCTTCGAGAAGATCTACACCGCCGCGACCAGCGGCATGGAGAAAGCCGGCGGGATCAAGAAGGCGATCTTCGACTGGTCGATCAAGGTCGGCGAAAAGATGCGCGCGACGGAGCGCTCCGGCCGCAAACCCGGCTTCCTGCTGCGTAAGCAGTACGAGTTTGCCGACAAGCAGGTGCTCTCCAAGATCCGCGGTCTCTTCGGCGGCAACCTGCGCCTCGCCGTCTCCGGCGCCGCCCCGATCAGCCCCGAGATCCTGCGCTTCTTCGATGCCGCCGGGGTGCTCGTGCTGGAGGGCTGGGGCATGACTGAGACCTCAACCGCGGCGACGATCTCCACCCCCGACGACTTCAAGGTGGGCACGATCGGCAAGCCCTTCCCCGGTTGTGAGGTGAAAATCGCCGAGGACGGCGAGATCCTGGTCAAGGGCCCCAACGTCTTCCAGGGCTACTACAAGAACGAGGAGGCGACCCGCGAGACGATCGTCGATGGCTGGCTGCACACCGGCGACATCGGCGAGATCGAGCCCGACGGCTTCATCAAGATCACCGGTCGCAAGAAGGACATCATCATCACCGCCGGTGGCAAGAACATCACCCCGGCCAACCTCGAGAACGAAATCAAGCAGCACCCACTGGTCTCCCAGTGCGTCGTCGTCGGCGACCGCAAGCCGTATCTGGTCGCCCTGGTCACGCTCGACCCCGAAGACGCCGTCGCCTACGCCAAGGAGCACGGCCTGCCCGAGGACCCCGAGCAGCTGGCCCGCAACCCGGAAATCCTCAAGGCGATCGAAGCCCACGTCGACACGATCAACGAGAAATTCGCCCGCGTCGAGCAGGTCAAGAAGGTGGCCATCCTCCCCCGCGACCTCTCCCAGGAAACAGGCGAGCTAACTCCCACGCTGAAGGTCAAGCGCGCGGTTGTCGCCAGCAAGCACGAGGACGAGATCGAGCGGCTCTACGCGAGCTGAAACTTCATCGAGCGTCTGCAACGCGACGCCCACGCAAGCCGGTTATTTCGTAGAAGGCGCTTTTTTACTTCTACAGTGAAAATATGACACCGGCAGAAAAAAGGCTTCGGCGACTCTTTGCCCGCATCTTTGATGGGGCTGCAATCGAATCTCGCCCTCCCGATCCCAGCGGGGCGATTCCTATTTTCGCCAACGGCCCGTTTGGCAGCCTGACCTTCCGGGCGCTCTGGATAGGGGGCGGCTGGCCGGGGGACGTCAGCGCCGCCCTCGCCGAGATTCCCCCCGGCGAGTGGCCCCGCGATCTTGTAATCGCCGCCCAGCGCATGTCGCCCGGAGCGCTCGCACTGACCAACGCGAGAAACGCAAACTGGGCAGACGAGACTGGCGCCGCCAAGATCATCGCTCCCGGGATCGTGGTCGAACGACCGGGTGCGCCCGACATTGAAAAGGCCGATCGTGGTCTCTCGTGGTCTCCTGCGGCAATTGCAGCAGGAGAGGCCCTTCTCGCCCGTGAATGGCCTGAGGGGGTCGGCACCACCGAACTGGCAAGCCTGATCCAGTGGTCCCCTTCGAAAATCTCACAGGTGCTGCAGATGTTCGACGCCCAAGGGTGGACGATCAAGTATGGGCCCCAGCGGGGTCCACGAGCCCGCCGCGAGGTCGTCGATCCGGAGGCACTACTCGGCGCATGGGCGGAGTCGATGGCGGCTGAAGACCACGAGCAGCGCCTGGCTCACCGGGTCCTGCGCTCGTCCTTGCAGTTCCTCGAAGACGAACTCGCCGAAGCGCTGAGCAACCATGTGCGCTGGGCTCTCAGCGGCTGGGCCGCCGCAAACGAGGTGGCACCACTCATCGACACGGTCCCCTCGCTTCAGATCTATATCCACGAGGATGACTTCGACGGACCATTGGACAGCGTCGTTCGCGAAGCGGGCCTTTCCGACGTGGCCGAGGGTGGTCGCGTTGCCTTTTATCCCGCGCACCAAAGCGTGCTCGCCCTGTCCGAGCAGACCGGCATCGGACCCGTTGCCAGTGCACCCCGCGTCTACGCAGACCTGCTTGCGCTGGGCGGACGCGGCGCGGACGCGGCGATGCATTTGAAGGAGGAGAGGCTGGGCCGACTCGGATCGTCCCCGAACCCGAGCAAAGCGCCGACCGGGCTGATCTCCTGGGAGCAGGAGTGCCGTCAGCGGCTTGACCAGCTGACCGCGGAGCATGACGACTCCTCGAAGGCCAAAGCGCAGGGAACCTGGTCCGCAAGCTATCGCCTCATCGGGGTCCCGGACGAACCTGATCTGCGCAAGTTCATGGCAATCCTGAGAGAAGTAGCTGGACACGAGACAGGCTGGCCGGCTTGGTGGACGCCAGAGGAAGGAGCAAGCCGACCGCGTCCGGTCGGGGGAATGATCGAGTGCTGGTTTTCGGACCTGCTTCAGCGTGACCCGGCGAACGCCGACTTCTGGCGAGCAGACCCCCGGGGCAGGCTTTGCCTGATCAGGAGCTACCAGGAGGACTACGAGCGCCTCACTCCCTCACCGCGAACCGGGTTCGACCTCGTGCTTCCGATCTGGCGCACCGGCGAGTGCCTGCTGCACGCCGAAAGGCTGGCGCACCGCCTCGACGCGACCACCATCCAGTTCATGATGCGCTGGACCGGCCTGCGGGGCAGGAAACTTGCGACGATCGCCGGGCGGCGACGGATGATGGAACCCACCAGAGCCGCAGTGGATGACGACCTCCGCGGCTTCACCGAAACCACTCCAGGCGAGATCGCAGCCGACCTCCCCGGTGTCGTTCGCCGTCTTGTCGATCCGCTCTACGCCAGCTTCGACTTCTACGAACCGCCCGCGGAGATCTATGACGAAGAGTTGACGCTGATGCGATCTGGGGATTTCCGCTGATGCGATCGGACAGCGAGACGGAGCTGGAGCGCTCTCCAGAGGCTCGCAAGCTCGCCGAGCGGGCGCTGGTTGGGCTCCTGCGCGGGCTGGACGGTAGGGATGTAGAGATCATCGTGCTCGGCGGCCTGGTCCCAGAGATCCTCACCCGCGGACAGGAGCCCCCGGTGCCGACCCACATGGGAACCACCGATGTCGATGTCCTCCTGACGGCGCACGTGACCCCCGACCTCGACCTTGCACCGGTCGAGACATCGCTGAAGAGGCTCGACTTCCGCCCGGAGGGCGACGGCTGGAAATGGCGCGGCCACGTGCAGGGGCGCCCGATGAAGATCGAGTTCCTCTGCGATCTCGACGGGGTCAGGGAGCATGAGGTCGTGCGGCCTCCGGGCTGCACCAGACTCGGTGCGCAGAACCTGCGAGGCACTGGCTACGTTTCCCGCGACTGGGCCTGGGAGACCCTGACCACCACGTTGCCTGACGGCGAAACGGTGTCGATCGACGCGAGGTTCGCCCGATTGGGGGGCTACCTGCTGTCCAAGTGCGTCGCGGCCAGAACACGTGGGGCTGATAAGGACTTCTACGATCTGGCTTACGTTCTCCTGCACAACCGCGCCGGAGGACCCGCGGCCGCCGCTGCGAAGATTGCCGACAGCTCACTTCGCGATGCAGTTCCTATCCTTGGCAGCACGCTGATCGAGATCGGAGAGCGGTTCCGGGGGCCAAACGCGGTCGGACCTGTCCACTTCGCCCAGCAATCCCTCCTCGCCGAGCCGGAAGCGCTCGAGGCGGAGTTGCGGGCCGACGCGGTCGCCGCCGTCGCCGAGTTCCTGGAGCAACTCGACGCGAAGACCGGGTTTCGAGGCGGCTAAGCCTCGCCGGACTGACGCAGGAGCGCCGAGGTTGTCTGCTCGAGAACACGGCGCCAAGTCGAGTTTTGCTCCTGCTCCTCTTCGGCCGCCCGCTCGACCACGCGGTTGACGCGGCGGCCAGAGATCTCGAGGCCGTGGCGCTCGGCGATCTCTTTGAAGCGGTCGTAGTCCTTGGCCAGGGTCGCGGTCACCGATTCGAAGCCGTGGCGGGCGATTTTGAGGCGGCGCGAGTAGTCCATGATCGGCGTGCCGAACATCAGCTCGTCGTTGGCCTCGGGCTCGACCAGGATGATGTCGACGCCCGGGTAGCGCTCCTGCCAGACCTCGACCGCCTGGTGCAGGCGGGCGTGGGCGATCAAGCGGAAGGTCTGGTTGGCGATCGCCGGCAGGCCCATGTCGGAGACGCGCCGCACCCGCGTGCCGAAGACCGTCGGGATCGTCTTCTCGAAATCGTTGACGTAGGGCACGAGGGGGTTAACGACGACGATGAATTTGGCGCCCTTTTCGACCGCGATGTCGACGTTGGTGGTCGAGCGGATGCCGCCATCGACCAACTGCCTACCCTTGAGGTCGACCGGCTTGTAGACGATCGGCAGCGCGGTCGAGCACTGGATCGCCTTCGAGATCGGCACGTCGTTCCAGCCCTCCTCGCCGAAGACGATCCGTTCGCAGGTGTCGAGGTCGGTCGCCGTCAGGTAGAGCTCTTTGCTGAGCAGGCGGAAGTCATCGACCCGATCCTCTTCGCTCAGCGCCGCGGCAACGTAGTCGCCGATCCCGTTGCCCGAGTAGAACCCGGTGGGCAGCGCCTCGGCCAAGCCAACCACCACGTCCATCGCCGAGAAACGGCCCATCCCGGCCAGGCTGCGGGCGAGCTCGAGCGTGCGCAGCGGCAGCATCGCCGCCTTCTCGACGAAGCCAAGGTAGTTGGGCTTCAGCACCTTGCCGAGGTCGAGGTCCTCGAGCTCGGAGGGAATGCGCCGGTTGATCACCTGCATCATTTCGTCGGGCGTGACCCCGTTGGCGAGCATGCTGGCGACGAAGGAGCCGGCGCTCGTGCCGACGTAGACGTCGAAGTTGTTGACCGTGCTGTTGACCGCGAGCAGGTCGAGAGCGCGCAGGGCGCCGATCTCATAGACCCCACCGGTGAAGCCACCGCCGCCGAGAACGAGAGCGGTCTTGGACGGGCGTTTACGGCTGCGACGGCGACGTGGTTGCGACTCGATATCCACAACTTTGCCCATAAACATGCATTATCCCACTTAGTGAGGCGTACCCCGGCAATCTTTGCCGCGATTTGTGCCCTGCTTGCGGCTCTCTTGCTCTCCGCGGCGGCACAGGCGGCTACCAGCAGCGGTCATTGCGCAACCATGCGTTCTCGGCTCGTGCGTGGCGGCGGCGGCTCGAGCGGCCTGCTCGTGATAGACGGCGAGTCCGGCAAGGTTGTCTGCGCCCGGGCGCCCGGACGCCCGCGCCCGCTCGCCTCGAACATGAAGCTGTTCACCACCTCGACCGCCCTGGCGCGGCTAGGGGCGGAATCGAGGATCGCGACTTTGCTCAAGACCGACGGGGGAATTGATCGCAACGGCGTTCTGCACGGCAGCCTCTACCTGGTCGGCGCCGGTGACCCCGCCCTCGGCACGCCCTCCTTCTACCGGCGCTTCCTCGGTGGCCTTGGAACCAACATCTTCCAGCTCAAGCGAGAGGTGCGCGAAGCCGGGATCAACTCGGTAACCGGCCGTCTCTACGCCGACGACAGCGTCTTCGACCGGCTGCGCGGCGTCGCCGACTCGGGCTACGCGACCAGTCCCGAAATCGGGCCGCTCTCCGGCCTCTCCTTCAACTCCGGCTACAGCACGCCCAGCGCCACCGGCTTCGCCAGCGACCCGGCGATCACGGCAGTTGCGACCCTGGACGCGAGCCTGCGTGAAGCCGGCGTCGGCATCTCTCCCACCGTCGCGCTGGGGACCGCTCCACCCTTCAGCACCGAGCTGGCCCGGGTCGAATCACCGCCGCTCTCGAGCATCGTCAACACCACCGACGTCTACTCCGACAACTTCTTCGCCGAGACGTTGATCAAGCTGCTCGGCGCCCGCTTCGGCGGCGCCGGCACGACGGCGGCGGGCGCGGAAGTCGTCGAGGCCTTCGCCCGTGGCCACGAATCCGGTGTGCACGCCGTCGACGGCTCCGGCCTGACCCGCTCCAACCGGGCCTCGCCGGCCCAGGTGGTCGGCCTGCTCAAGGCGATGCGCGGGACGAACGTCGGCGACGAATTCATCCAGGACCTCGCCCTCGCCGGCCACGAAGGAACCGTTGCCGACCGCATGCACGGCACCGCCGCCTACGGCCGCTGCCGCACCAAGACCGGCACGATCAACGCCGTCAGCAACCTCTCCGGCTACTGCTTCAACCGCGACGGCAAGGTGATGATCTTCTCGATCCTGATGGGAAGCGTCCGCGATCTCAGCCTCGCTCACGCCGAGCAGGACCTGATCGCAGGGGAAGTCGCGTCGTATTGAATCCGGGGCATCCGGGCGGGGGCACCCCCGCCCTGACAAATGACGAGCTAATTAGCTCGTCATTTGAGTATCCGCCAGTTCGGGGGTGCCCCCGCCCGGATGCCTAGAATCGCTGCGATGCGAGTTCTCCTGACGAACGACGATGGGATTACGGCGCCCGGCCTGCAGGCCGCCCGGCGGGCGTTGCGTGAGATCGAGGCGGTCGAGGTCGACGTGATCGCGCCTGACTCCAACCGCAGCGCCACGGCCCGCAGCATCACCACCCGCTCGCCGCTGACGGTCGAGGAGGTCGAGTTCGGCGACGGCGACAAGGGCTACGCGACCGACGGTACGCCGGTCGACTGCGTGCGCTTCGCCGAGCTAGGCCTGGTTGGCCACCGGCCCGACCTGATCTTCTCCGGGGTCAACCACGGCGCCAACCTCGGCGACGACATCACCTACTCGGGCACGGTCGCCGCCGCGTTCGAGGGGATCGTCCTCGGCATCCCGGCCGTTGCCTTCTCGCAGCAGTCCTCCGGCGGCGGCATGGGCTATGTCAGCGGCCGCTTCGAGTTCGGCGCCGTCGCCCGCTTCGCCGCCGAGCTGGTCCGGCACCTGCTCAGCCAACCGATGCCGGAGGCGACGCTGATCAACGTCAACTGCCCCGCCGGCGAGCCCAAGGGAATCGAGGTGACCAAGCTCGGCAAACGGATCTACAACGACGAGTTGAAGCTGATCGGCGAGACCGACGGTCGCCGCCACTACGAGATCTACGGCTGGCAGCCGGGCTACGAGGAGATCGAGGGCACCGACCTCAACGCCGTCGCCAGCGGCCGCATCTCGGTCACGCCGATCCACTTCGACCTCACCGACCACGGCGGCCTCGAGAACCTGCGCGGCTGGGGATTCGACGCGATGCTCGCTGCAAGCGCCCCCTCCTCGGTGTGAGCGGGACGCCCGAGCAGCGCGCGGCCGAGCTGCGACAGGAGCTGGCGGAGCACAACCACCGCTATTACGTCCTCGACGACGCCACCATCGGCGACGATGCCTACGACGCGCTGCTCGACGAGCTGCGCGCGATCGAGGCCGAGCATCCCGAGCTGCGCACGCCGGACTCGCCAACGCAGCGGGTCGGGGCGCCGCCGCTGGAGCGCTTCGAACAGGTCGAGCACGTCGAGCAGATGCTCTCGCTCGCCAACGCCCGCAACGAGGAGGAGCTGCGGGCCTGGGAGACGCGCATCCGCAACCACCTCAAACGGCTCGACATCAGCGCCGCCGAGTTCAGCTACACGACCGAGCCCAAGATCGACGGCCTGGCGATCTCGCTCACCTACGAGGAGGGCGTGTTCACGCGCGGGGCCACACGGGGCGACGGTCGAATCGGCGAGAACGTAACCCAGAACTTGCGCACGATCGGCTCGATCCCGCTGAGCATCGACGACGCCCCGCCCCTGGTCGAGGTGCGCGGCGAGGTCTACCTGCCGATCGCCGATTTCAAGGCGCTCAACGAGCGGCGGGTGGAGGCCGGGGAGCCTGCTTTCGCCAACCCGCGCAACTCTGCCGCCGGCTCGATTCGCCAGCTCGATCCCAATCTGGCCGCCGAACGACCGCTCTCGGTCTGGTGCTACGGAATTGGGGCGACGAACGGCCTCAATCTCGCAACCCACAGCGAGGAGGTCGAGTGGCTGCGCGGCAAGGGCTTCAAGGTCAACCCCGATACCGATCACCACGAGGGCATCGAGTCGGTGGTCAAGCGCTGCCACTGGTGGGAGGAGCGTCGTGACCAGCTCGATTACGAGATCGACGGGGTCGTCGTCAAGATCGACGAGCGGTCGCTCTGGCGCGAGCTTGGCGTGGTCGGTCGCGAGCCGCGCTGGGCGATCGCCTGGAAGTTCGCGCCGACGACCGCGACGACGAAGCTGAAGGAGGTCGTCTGGAACGTCGGTCGCACCGGCCACCTCGTTCCCTTCGCGATGCTGGAGCCGGTCCACGTCGGTGGCGTAACCGTCTCCACCGCGACCCTGCACAACGAGGAGGACCTGGCGCGCAAGGACGTGCGGCCGGGCGACGAGGTCGTCGTGATGCGGGCGGGGGACGTGATCCCACAGGTGGTGGCACCACTGATCCAGCGCCAGGAGAAAGGCAAGCGGCGCGGGCCCAAACAGAAGCCTCCCGCCAAATGCCCCGCCTGCGACACCCCAACGGTCAAGCCCGAGGACGCGGTCTTCACGATCTGCCCCAACCGCGCCGGCTGTCCCGGCCAGTCCTTCCAGCACGTCAAACACTTCGTCAGCAAGGGCGCGATGGACATCGACGGCCTCGGCGAGAAGCAGGCGCTGCGCTTCCTGCAGGAGGGCTTGATCGCCGACGTCGCCGACATCTACGAGCTCAGCGAGGAGCAGCTGGAGGGCCTGGAGGGCTTCGGCGAGATCTCGGCCCGCAACCTGCTCGCCGCGATCGACGCCTCGCGAGAGCGTCCCTTCAAACGCGTGCTCTACGCTCTCGGTCTGCCCGGCGTCGGCTACGTCACGGCGGAAGCGCTCGCCGAGCATTTCGGCTCGATCGACGCTCTGCACACGGCCGACCCCGAGCAGATCGAGGAGGTCGAGGGCGTCGGCCCGATCATGGCCGTGCAGATCGCCGAGTCGCTGGCCGACGAGCGCACCTGGGAACTGGTCGAGAAGCTGCGCGAAAAGGGGCTGCGGCTCGAGCAGGATGAGTCCGAAAAGCGGGCCAGCGGAGGGCCGCTCGACGGCAAGACGTTCGTGCTCACTGGAACGCTGCCCGAGCTGACCCGCGAGGAGGCCGGCGCACTGATAAAGGCGGCGGGCGGCAAGGTGGTCAACTCGGTCTCGAAAAAAACCGACTACGTCGTCGCCGGCGAGAACCCCGGGTCGAAGCTAGCCAAAGCCGAGAAGTACGAGACCGACATACTCGATGAAGCGGCGCTGCTGTCACTGCTCGGTAGTCAGTGAAGAAGCCGGCGTGGGATGCCTCCCGCCCTGACAAATGACGCGCTAATTAGCGCGTCATTTTGAGTATCCGCCAGTTCGGGGAGGCATCCCACGCCGACTTCACAGAGGCATACTGCGGGCCGTGCTAAGCATCAAGCTGGAAATCGAATACGACGGATCGGAGTTCAAGGGCTGGGCGAAGCAGCCCGGGCAGCGGACCGTGCAGCGGGAGCTGGAGGCTGCACTTGAGACGGTGCTGCGGAAGCCGGTGGAGCTGACTGTGGCCGGGCGCACCGATACGGGCGTGCATGCGGAGGGGCAGGTGGCGAGCTTCGTCACCTCTGGCGAGATGCCGGTCAACCTGGCGCAGAGACTGAATGGCTTGGGCCCTCGCGACATTGCAGTCACGGCGGCAACGCCAACTGAGGATGGCTTCGACGCCCGGCGCGACGCGGTCTCCCGCACCTACCGCTACCGCATCGTGGCCCGCCACAGCTCCAGTCCCTTCGAGCAGAACCGCGCCCTCTGGTGGCCCCACAAGATGGACTACGAGGCCCTGGAAGCCTGCGCAACGGCCCTAGCGGGCAAGCACGACTTCACCGCCTTCACCCCCACCCAAACCGACCACGTCCACTTCAACCGCAACATCCTCAACGCCACCTGGTCCCGCGACGAGGACATCGTCAATTTCCACATCACCGCCGACGCCTTCATGCGCAACATGGTCCGCATCCTCGTCGGCACCCAACTGGAGGTAGCCAGCGGCCGCCGAACCCTAGAAAGCTTCAAGCAGCTCCTACGTGGAGCCCCCCGACCTGCCGCTGGCGAAACGGCGCCCCCTCACGGTTTGTACCTCGAGTCCGTCTCGTACAGCTGAGCGTCAGCTAGAGCCGGCCTACGTCCGGAAGGGCGGGGCGTCACCCGAACTGGCGGATACTCAAAATGACGAGCTAATTAGCTCGTCATTTGTCAGGGCGGGTGATGCCCCGCCCTTCCCGCACCTAGACCAGCTCGAGGTAGACCATCTCGGTCGAGTCCGACTTGCGCGGGCCCAACTTGACGATCCTGGTGTAGCCGCCGGGTCGCTCCACGTAGCGCGGCGCAACCTCCTCGAACAGCTTGTGCACGATGAACTTGTCGTTGTGCAGCGTCGCCAGCGCCTGGCGGCGGGCGTGCAGGTCACCGCGCTTTGCCAGCGTGATCAGCTGCTCAACCTCGGGCTTGACCGCCTTGGCCTTCGCCTGCGAGGTCTTGATCCGTTCGTGCTCGATCAGCTGCTTGGAGAGGTTCGAGAGCAGGGACTCGCGATGCGCCGCGTCGCGGCTCAGCTTGTTTCGCTTCTTGCGATGGCGCATCGGATTCTCAGCTCCCCCGCCTAGTCTCCCTGAAGATCGAGTCCGCGTGCATGCAGGGTCTCGATCACTTCCTCGATCGACTTCTGGCCGAAGTTCGGAATCGCGTTCAGCTCCGAGCGCGTCTTGCGCACCAGGTCGCCGACCGTCTGCACTCCCGCCCGCTTGAGGCAGTTGTAAGAGCGCACACCGAGCTCCAGCTCCTCGATCAGGATCTCATCGAGGCCGTTATTGCTGGCGACGCCATCGCCGCCGCTCGGACCCGGAAGCACGTCCGCCGTGTGACTCGGCACCGGCTCGCGAGCGGTCAGCTCCTCGACCCGGTCAGCGTCGGTGAAGATCGCCAGGCTCTTGATCAGGATCTCGGAGGCCTCGCGCAGGGCAGCGCCCGGCTCGATCGAGCCGTCGGTCTCGAGGTCGAGCGTGAGCTTGTCGAAGTCGGTGCGCTGTCCGACGCGCGCCGTCGCCACCGCGTAGGAAGCGCGGCGGATTGGCGAGAAGATCGAGTCGATCGGGATCACGCCGATCGGCTGCTCGTCCGACTTGTTCTCATCGGAGGGTGAGTAACCGCGGCCACGGCCGATGGTCAGGTAGATCTCGAGCTTGGTTTTCTTCTCCAGCGTCGCGATTGGCGCCTCCGGGTTGAGGATCTCGACACCCGAGGGGAGGTCGATGTCCTTCGCCTTGACCTCGCCGGGGCCGGTGGCGACCAGCGGCGCCTCGACCTCGTCGGCATCCGTGTGCATGCGGACGACGAGATCCTTGAGGTTGAGGATGATGTCGGTGACGTCCTCCTTCACCCCCGGTACGGTGGAGAACTCGTGCGCGACGCCCTCGATGCGAACGCTGGTTACGGCAGCGCCGCCCAGCGAGGAGAGCAGGACGCGGCGGAGGCTGTTGCCAAAGGTGTAGCCGAAGCCCTTATCGAGGGGCTCGACGGTGAAGGTACCGCGGCGATCGTCCACCTTCTCTGAGGTGATGCGAGGGACCTGGAAATCAGTGGGCATGTGTTCCTTGCGTGTGGGTGTTACAGAAACAGGGTCCGGTTACTTGGAGTACAGCTCGACGATCAGCTGCTCCTGTACCGGTGCCGAGATCTCCGCGCGCTCTGGGTAGCGCAGGACCTTGGCGGTAAGGGAGTCGTGGTCGGCCTGCAACCAGGCCGGCACGGTGGAGACGAGCTCCGTTGCCTTGCGAATCGTGTCCCCGGCGGACGAGCTCGACTTGATCGAGATCACGTCCTCGGGACGCACTTGGTAGGAGGGGATATCGACGCGGCGGCCGTTGATCAGCCAGTGGCCGTGGCTGATCAACTGGCGGGCCTGGCGCCGCGAGGCGGCAAAGCCGAGGCGCACCAACACGTTGTCAAAGCGCGACTCGAGCAGGCGCAGGAGGTTCTCGCCGGTGACGCCGTCCTGGCGCGAGGCCTTGTCGTAGTAGGCGCGGAACTGTTTCTCCAGCACCTGGTAATAGCGGCGCGTCTTCTGCTTCTCGCGCAGCTGCACCCGGTACTCGGACTGGCGCATGCGACCGCGGCCGTGCTCACCGGGCGGATAGGAGCGGCGCTCGACCCCGCACTTGTCGGTGAAGCAGCGCTCGCCCTTGAGAAAGAGCTTCTGGCCCTCGCGACGGCACTGCTTGCACTGCGGTGAGGTATCGCGAGCCATTTAGACGCGCCTCCGCTTCTTCGGACGGCAGCCGTTGTGGGCCTGCGGCGAGACGTCCTTGACGGTGGTGACGTCGAGGCCGGCGGCCTGCAGCGAACGAATCGCCGTCTCGCGACCGGAGCCGGCGCCCTTGGCGAAGACCTCGACCTTCTCGAGGCCGTGTTCCATCCCCTTCTTGGCCGCCGCGTCGGCGGTGACCTGCGCGGCGAACGGCGTCGACTTGCGCGAGCCTTTGAAGCCCGCCGAGCCGGCCGACTCCCAGGCGATCACATTGCCTTCGGTGTCAGTCAGGGTGACAATCGTGTTGTTGAAGGAAGTCTTGATGTGCGCCTGCCCGTAGGTGACGTTCTTCTTGACGCGGCGACGGGAGCGCCCTTTGGCGGGTTTTTTTGCAGCTGCCATGAGCTCTCCTTAGACCTTGCGCTTGCCGGCGACGCTCATCCGGCGCGGGCCCTTGCGGCCACGCGCGTTGGTCTTGGTCCGCTGGCCACGGACGGGCAGGCCACGCCGGTGGCGCAGGCCGCGATAGGAGCCGATCTCCATCAGCCGTTTGACGTCCTGAGAGCGCTCGCGCCGCAGGTCACCCTCGACCTCGCGCTGATCGACCGCGTCACGCAGGCGAATGACCTCGTCCTCGGTCAAGTCTTTGACCATCGTGTTCGGGTCGACTTTCGCCTCCTCGAGGATCTTCTGGGCGGTCGAACGCCCAATCCCGAAGATGTAGGTGAGGCCGATTTCGACCCGCTTGCCGACGGGGACGTTGACTCCTGCGATACGTGCCATGCGCCGCCCTAACCCTGACGCTGCTTGTGTCGGGGGTTCTGACAGATCACCAAGACCGCGCCATTTCGACGGATGATCTTGCACTTTTCGCACATCGGCTTTACAGAAGCTCTGACCTTCATAGCTCCGGTCTTCGTATCGACTACAGGACTCCTGCTAGTCCCAGGAGTTGGACAGCAGGCACAGACCGGCCCAGTGGACCGACCGAGAAAGATAGCAGGGGGCGTGCTTTGGGGGCATGCGGTTGGGAGTGCCGGGGTGGGCTCCCCAAAACGCGCGGCAAAGCCGCGCTCAAGTGTTTTGGGGAGGGCCACTCGCCTCGCTCCCGCTTATCCGCTTGCCCTATGGCTGTTCGTGCCAGGGCGTAAGAATCCTCGGACCGTCAGCCGTCACGGCGACGGTGAACTCGAAGTGGGCCGCCAGCGAGCCGTCCTGGGAGTAGACGGCCCAGCCGTCGTCGCCCATCCGCACCAGGGCGCCGCCGGCGTTGACCATCGGCTCGATCGCCAGCACCGTCCCCTCCTCGAGCACCGGGCCCTTGCCGGGCGTGCCGAAGTTGGGGACCTGCGGGTCCTCGTGCATCTCGCGGCCGATCCCGTGGCCGACCAGGGTGCGGATCACCGAGAGGCCCTCGATCTCGACCGCGCGCTGGATCGCGGCGGAGACGTCGCCGAGCTTGGTGCCGGGCTGCATCTGCTCGACCCCGGCGAAGAGCGAGGCCTTGGTCACGTCGAGCAGCTTGCGCGCCTCGGGCTCGATCGGCCCGATCGGCACCGTCATCGCCGCGTCGGCGACCCAGCCGTCCTTGATCACGCCGACGTCGATCGCCAGCACGTCGCCGCGCTTGCACTCGTAGTGGCCGGGGATGCCGTGCACGACCATCGAGTTGGGCGAGGCACAGATCGACCCGGGGAAGCCGCGGTAGCCCTTAAAGGCCGGCTCGGCGCCCTGGGATCGGATCAGCTTCTCGGCAGCCAGATCGAGCTCCTTCGTCGTCACGCCGGGGCGGGCCTTGGCCTCGAGCATGTGCAGACAGCGAACGAGGATCTCGCCGGCCGCCGCCATCTTGTCGACCTGCTCGGGGGTCTTGCGGATGATCATCCCGTACACGCTAGTGCCCTCCTGCCGGCACTCGCTAAATGGCCTCGTCGGCCTCGAGCCGCAGAGTCGCCAGGGTGCGCTGGATCTCATCGGCAACCGCGTCGGGCGCAGCCGCGCCGTCGATCTGGCGCAGCAGGCTCTTGCTGTCGTAATGCTCGATCAGGGGCGCGGTCTTCTCGTGGTACTGCTCGAGACGGTGGCGGATCACCTCGGGCTTGTCGTCGTCGCGGACGATCAGCTCGCTGCCGTCGATGTCGCAGACCCCCTCCTGCTTGGGCCGGTTGAACTCGACGTGGAAGACATGGCCGTTCTCGGCGCAGGTGCGGCGCCCGCCGAGGCGGCGTACGACCTCCTCGTCACTGACGTCGATCAGCAGAACCGCGGTCAGCTCCCGACCCAGCTCGCTCAGCCTCGCGGCCAGTGCCTCGGCCTGCGGCGCTGTGCGCGGGAAGCCGTCGAGGATGAACCCATCGACCGCCTCGCTGGAATCGATCCGCTCGCCGATCATGCCGACGATTACCTCGTCGGGAACGAGGTCGCCGCGGTCCATGTAGTCCTTGGCCGCCTTGCCAAGCTCGGTTCCCTCGCGCACGGCGGCGCGGAGGATGTCGCCCGTCGCGTAGTAGGGCAGCTCCAGGTCCTCTTGCAGGCGCTCGCCCTGCGTGCCCTTGCCCGACCCGGGCGGGCCGAGCAGGACCAGATTCAGCTCCGCCGACAAGCGCCGCGGCCTATTTGAGGAAGCCCTCGTAGTTGCGCATCATCAGCTGCGCCTCGAGCTGCTTCACGGTTTCCAGCGCGACCCCGATCACGATCAGGATCGAGGTGCCGCCGAAAGCGAAGTTGGCCGACGTCTGGCTGAGCAGGATCGTCGGCAGTGCCGCCACGGCGCCGAGGTACAGGGCGCCGGGGAAGGTCAGCCGCGAGAGGATGCGGTCCAGGTACTCGGCCGTGGGCCGACCCGGGCGCACGCCAGGGATGAAGCCGCCGTACTTCTTCAGGTTGTCGGCCTGGTCAACCGGGTTGAAGGTGACCGCCGTGTAGAAGTAGGTGAAGATGACGATGAAGAAGACCTCGCCGACCACGTAGGCCCAGCTGCTGGGGCTGAAGAAGGCAGCGAAGTCAAGCGCCGCGGGCGTGTTGAGCAGCTGTCCGATTGTCGGCGGGAAGGCCATGATCGAGGCGGCGAAAATAACCGGGATGACACCAGCCATGTTGACCCGCAGCGGCAGGTAGGTAGAGCCTCCGGAGGTCATTTTGCGCCCGACCACGCGTTTGGCGTACTGCACCGGGATGCGCCGCTGGCCCTCCTGGACGAAGACGATTGCGACGATCACGGCCAGGGCGATGAAGGGCATCATCACGACGAAGACCTGGTCGGGGTTCGACCACCAGGATTCGATCCCCTGTGGCAGCCTGGAGACGATCGAGGCGAAGATCATCAGCGAGATGCCGTTGCCGATGCCGCGCTGGGTGATCAGCTCGCCGAACCACATCAGCAGCGTGCAGCCCGCGGTCAGCGAGATCACGATCAGCAGCACCTTGGGACCGCCGAGGTTGCCGAGGAAGTTGTTGCCGCCCTGCTGACCGAAGGACTTGAAGAGGAAGACGTAGCCGAAGGACTGCGCGAAGGCCAGGCCGACGGTGAGGTAGCGCGTGTACTGGGTGATCTTCTGCTGCCCGACCTCGCCTTCTTTCTGCAGCTTCTCCAGGGCGGGCACGACCACGGTCAGCAGCTGCAGGATGATCGAGGCCGTGATGTAGGGCATGATGCCCAGCGCGAAGAGCGAGAGGCGCGAGAGGCTGCCGCCCGAGAAGGTGTTGAGGAAGTTGAGGATGCCGCCGCCGGCGAAGTTGTTCTGCAGTTCCTTGACCGCGTTGAGGTCGACGCCCGGAGCGGGGATGTAGGAACCGAGCCGGTACAGCAGCAGCATCGCCGCCGTGAAGGCAAGCTTCTTTCGAATGTCGGCGACGCTAAAGGCGTTCGCAATAGTCCGGAGCATTAGGGCTCCAGAGTGTGGCAGGAACCGCCAGCCGCTTCTATCTTCTCTTTGGCTGCGGCACTGAAGCCGTGCGCTTTGACCGTCAGCTTCTTCGAGATCTCGCCGCGGGCGAGGATCTTGACCGGTTCCGAGCGCTTGGCAAGGCCCTTCTGCTTAAGGGTCTCGGGCGTGACCTCGGCGTCGGCGTCGAAGCGCTCCTCCAGGTCGGAAAGATTCACAGGCTGCGACTTGGTCCTGAAGTTCTCGAACGGCATCGACTGCTTTTTGTGCGGCCCGCGAAGCTTTCGCATTCGCATGTGAATCGGGTTCTGACCACCCTCATAACCGGGCTTCCGTTTGGAACCCGAACGCGAGCCGGCGCCCTTGTGTCCCCGACCAGAAGTCTTCCCCAGCCCCGAACCCTCACCGCGACCAATCCGCTTCCGCGGCCGGCGCGACCCAGGCTTGGGCCGCAGGTTGTGCAGCCCAATCTCTTCCGAGCGCTCTTTTTTGTCAGCCATCATCGACCTCGACCAGGTGAGAAACCTTTGCGAGCTGCCCCTTCAACTGAGGACTGTCTTTCCGCTCAACAGCCTTCCCAATCCGCCCCAACCCCAACGCACTAAGCGTCGCTTTCTGAGCCGGATTGCAGCCATTGGCAGACCGAACCTGCTTGACCTTCACGGCGCTCATGACTGCTCACCCTCCGAAGCTTTCGCCTCCGCGGCGGGCTCTGCCTCAGCCGCCGGGCTCTCCTCAGCTTTGGGCTCCTCAGCCGTAGCGGTTGCGGCCTCAGCGGGCTTGGCAGACGCCTCATCCTTAGGGGCCTCAGACGCCTCGCCCGCGGGTGGCGCTGTAGGGGGTACCGCCCCCGAGGACGCTTTAGCGACCGCAGGGGGTGGTGGGTCCCCTGCAGCGACAGGACCCGCGGCCGAGCCGTTTGAACCCTCAGTCGAAGCACCATTGCCGTTGCTCTTCTGGACTCCCAGCACCTGAGAAACGGTCAGTCCCCGAAGCTCTGCAACCTCCTCAGGCCGCCGAAGCCGAATCAGCCCGTCCATGGTCGCCTTCACAAGATTGATCGGATTCTGAGTCCCAATGCTCTTGGTAAGCACGTCCTTGACGCCCCCCAGCTCGAGCACCGCGCGCACACCGCCGCCAGCGATCACGCCGGTACCGGGACTGGCCGGGCGCAGAACCACGTGGCCGGCGCCGTAGCGGCCGATGATCTTATGGGTGATCGTCTGGCCGTATTTGGGGATGCGAATCAAGTCCTTGCGGGCGTTCTCGACGCCCTTCTGGATCGCCAGCGGTACCTCGCGGGCCTTGCCGTAGCCGATCCCGACAACGCCCTCTTCGTCGCCGACGGCGACCAGGGCGGTGAAGGAGAAGCGCCGGCCGCCCTTGACCACCTTGGCGACGCGGTTGATCTCGATCACGCGCTCCTGCAGGTCGAGCCCCCGTGGGCTCACGGTCTCGACGTTGGTTGTGTCCATTCCCTTCATAGCGAGCGGTCCAAGGTAGCGAACTAGCGCTAGAAGACCAGGCCCCCCTCTCGTGCTCCTTCGGCGAGTGCCTGAACCCGGCCGTGGTACTGGTAGCCGCCGCGGTCGAAGACACAGGTCTCGACACCGGCTTTCTTCGCTCGCTCGGCCAGCAGCTCTCCCGCCCGCTTGGCCTGCTCACTCGCGGTCAGCTTGCGCAGCTCCGGCTCGATCCAGTTGACGGCGGCCACCGTGTGGCCTTTGCCGTCGTCGATCAGCTGGGCGAAAACACCGCGATTCGAGCGGTAAACGGACAAGCGGGGACGCTCGGTGGTGCCGGTAATGCGGGCGCGCACGCGGCGACGCCGGCGCAGGCGGCTCTGCCTCTTGCTGACCACGGTCATGCGCGCTTACCCACCTTGCGCATCACGTGCTCGCCGCGGTAGCGGATTCCCTTGCCCTTGTACGGCTCCGGCGGGCGGCGCTTGCGGATGTCCGCGGCGACCTGGCCGACGAGCTGCTTGTCGATGCCGCGCACGATGATCTCGGTCGGCTGGGGAACCTCGAAGTCGATGCCGTCGGGAGCCTCAATCGAGACCGGGTGCGAGTAGCCCAACGCGAGCTCGAGATTTTTCCCCTTGAGCTGGGCGCGGTAGCCGACACCCTGGATCTCGAGGCGCTTCTCGAAGCCATCGGTGACGCCCTCGACCATGTTGGCGATCAGGCTGCGGGTGAGTCCGTGCAGAGCACGGTGCTCGCCGCGGTTGGTCGGGCGCTCTACGGTCAGCACGCCCTCGGCCTGCTCGACCTTCATGTCGCTGGAGAGGACCTGGGCGAGCTCGCCCTTCGGCCCCTTGACCGCGACGTGGCCAGGGCTGACCTCGACGGTGACGGCGTCGGGCACGGTGATCGGCTTTCTTCCTATCCGGCTCATCGCATGCTCACCAGACGTAGGCGACTACCTCGCCGCCGACGCCCTTTGCCTTGGCTTCGTGACCGGTCATAACGCCAACCGAGGTACTGACGATTGCCGTGCCGGTGCCACCGAAGACCCGCGGAACCTGTTTGTGATCGACGTAGCGACGGCGGCCGGGGCGCGAGATCCGCTCCAGGCCGGCGATCACCGGGCGACGATCCTCCGTGTACTTGAGGCGGATCTTGATCTCCTCACCGACGCGAGCCGGCTGCTTGCCGAAGTCGAGGATGTATCCCTGTTCCTTGAGGATCCGCGACATCTCCAGCTTTAGCCGCGAGGCGGGAATCTCCACCTCGTCGTGGCCGGAGCCGAGCGCGTTGCGGATCCGGGTCAGGTAATCGGCTATCGGGTCAGTGAGCATCTTTTCGGTCTCTCTACCAGCTGGACTTGGTCATGCCGGGGACATGGCCCTCATGCGCTGCCTCCCGCAAGCAGATTCGGCAGAGGCCGAACTTGCGGTAGTAGGCACGCGGCCGGCCACAACGGCGGCAACGGTTGTATTCACGGGATTTGAACTTGGCCTTGCGGCCCTGCTTCACCTTCAGCGAAGTCTTAGCCATTCTCCTGATTCTCCTCGCTGGCCGCACTCTCGGCCTGCTGGTCGCCCTCGGCGGCGGGCTCTGCGCCCTCCTCGCCGCCCTCCTCGGTTTCGGGCTTGGCGTATGCCTCGGGGTTCTCCTCCTTGAGCTGCTCGAGAGCGGCTTCCTCGGCCTCGGCCTTGAGGCGTGCCTCCTCCTTGCGCTTCTCCTCTTCGGCAGCTTCCTGGGCCTCGATATCTGCATCGGGTTTGCCAGGACGGCCCTCTTTTGCAAAGGGCATGCCCAGCCCGAGCAGCAGCTCGAAGGCCTCTTCGTCGGTCGCCGCGCTGGTCGTGATCGTCACGTCCAGGCCGCGAACCTCGTCGATTGAGTCGTAGTCGATTTCGGGGAAGATCAGCTGCTCCTTGACGCCCATCGAGTAGTTGCCGCGGCCGTCGAAGGAGCGCGGGTTGAGCCCGCGGAAGTCGCGGATGCGCGGCACGGCGATCGAGCAGAGGCGATCGAGGAACTCCCACATGCGAGCCCGGCGCAGCGTCACCGAGAGGCCGACTGGCATCCCCTCGCGCACCTTGAAGGAAGCAATCGACTTGCGGGCGCGGCGGATGCTCGGCTGCTGGCCGGCGATCGTCGCCAGCTGCTCCCGCGCGGCTTCCAGCATCTTCGCGTTCTGCTTCGCCTCACCAAGGCCCATGTTGAGCGTGATCTTCTGCAAGCGCGGCGCCTGCATCGGGGTCGAGTAGCCGAACTTCTCGGTCAGCGCGGGCAGGATCTCCTGCTCGTAGCGCTCGCGCAAGCGCGGCGGCGGAGCGGCCTGTGATTGCACTGTCGCGGACTCCATTAGAAGGTCGCCCCACTGCGCTTGGCGAAGCGCTCGCGCTTGCCACCTTTGTCGCGGCGCACGCCGACTCGGGTGGGTTTGTTGTCTTTGGGATCGAGCAGCATCACGTTGGAGACGTGGATCGGCCCCTCCTTCTCGACGATCCCCCCGGCCTGCGGGTTTTTGAGATCGGTCTGAGAGCGGGGGCGTTCGTGGCGCTTGATCATGTTGAGGTGCTCGACGTAAACCCGGTTCTTCTTCGGCTCGGTGCGCACGACGCGACCGGTCTTGCCGGCGTCCTTGCCGCCAATGACCATGACCTGGTCGTCTTTGCGGATGCGCATTCCCTTCGCCATCAGAGAACCTCGGGTGCGAGCGAGATGATTTTCATGAAGTTGCGATCGCGCAGCTCGCGGGCGACGGGGCCGAAGATGCGGGTGCCGCGCGGGTTGTTGCTCGCCGGGTCGATCAGCACCGCGGCGTTTTCGTCGAAGGAGATGTAGGTGCCGTCGGGGCGACCGAGCTGCTTCTTGGTGCGCACGACAACGGCTTGGACGACCTCGCCTTTGCGGACGCCGCCCTGCGGGCTGGCCTGTTTGACCGTAGCCGTAATCACGTCACCGACGCCGGCGTAGCGGCGGTGCGATCCGCCCTTGACGCGGATGCAGAGAATCTCGCGAGCGCCGGAGTTGTCGGCGACTTTAAGTCTCGACTCTTGCTGGATCACTTTGCCTTCTCCAGGACCTCGACCAGGCGCCAGCGCTTGGTCTTCGAGAGCGGACGGGTCTCGACGATGCGCACGGTGTCGCCCTCGCCAGCCTCGTTCTGCTCGTCGTGAGCGTGCAGCGTGCGCGAACGCCGTACGACCTTTTCGTAAGTCGGGTGCCGGCGAGCGATGTCGATCCGCACAGTGATCGACTTCTCGCCCTTGTTGGAGACGACGATCCCCTGCCGGGTCTTGGCAGCGACGGCGTCCTTCTCGGCAACGGGCGTACCCGCCCCAGCAGTCTTGCCCTCTTTCGCAGCCGCCCGTTCCTTCCGCCGCGAAGCAGCCTTGAGCTTCCGCTCCTGCGCACGCTTGGCCGCCCTTTCCTCAGGCGTAAGAGTCGGACCGGCCTTATGAGGCTGCCGCGAACGCTGCAGCCTGCGCCGCTCCTTCCAAGGAAGATCGTCCTCGGGATCCGGCTCAGCGGCCGGAGCCGCCTCCTGCTCAGCCGCAGGGGCGTCAGAAGACTCTTCGGGCGCGTCGTCCTTGGACTCGGACGCCTCGTCCGCGGGTGGCGTGGAGGATGACTCCTCGCCCGCAGCGTCGTCCCGCGAGGACGAGGAGTCGTCCTCCGCGACAGGACCCGCGGCCTCGGCGCCCTCGTCCTTGGGCGTCTCGTCAGTCACGTCTTTTTTCTCCTCGTCACTCATCTCTTCAGCTCTTTCTCAACGTCAATCCCGCGCTCCTTGCAAACCGTCAGCAACTTGGCGATGTCACGCCGGGCAACTCCCAGCCGCGAAGTGTTCTCCAGCTCCCCGGTCGCCTGGCGGAAGCGCAGGTTGAACGCCTCCTGCTTGGCATCGATCAGTTTGACGATCAGCTCGTCGTCTTTCAGGTCATGCACCTCGGCGGCCTTCACTGTGAATCAGCCCCCTCGCGCAGCACGAACTTGGTTCTGACGGGAAGCTTGTGTCCGGCCAGGCGCAGCGCCTCGCGAGCGAGGTCCTCGGGCACTCCGGCCAGCTCGAACATCACCTTGCCCGGCTTGACCACGGCGACCCAGCCCTCCGGATTGCCCTTGCCGGAACCCATGCGGGTCTCGGCGGGCTTCTTCGTGTACGGCTTGTCGGGGAAGACGTTGATCCAAACCTTGCCGCCACGTTTGATCTTGCGGGTCATCGCCACACGGGCGGCCTCGATCTGGCGGTTGGTGATCCAGCCGCGGTCGATCGACTTCAGCCCGTACTCGCCGAAGGCAACGGTGCTGCCACCCTTGGTGTTACCGCGCATGCGACCGCGCATCTGCTTGCGGTGCTTGACCCGCTTCGGCATCAGCATCAGCGACCACCTCCGCCACGCTGGCCACCGCGGCCGCCACCCGGCCCGCCGCCACGACCCCCGGGACCTCCACGGCCGCCGCCGCCACGACCGCCACGGTCGCCGCCGCGACCACCACGATCACCGGGAGGCCGGCCGCCGCGCTGTGGGCTCGGCGGCGCGCTGTCCTCGTCGGTGAGCTGATCGCGGAAGCCCTCGGGCATGACCTCGCCCTTGTTGATCCAGCACTTGACGCCGATGCGGCCGGTCGTAGTGCGTGCCTCGAAGAAGCCGTAGTCGATGTTGGCGCGCAGCGTGTGCAGCGGTACGCGGCCGTCCGAATAACCCTCGGTGCGGGCCATCTCGGCGCCGCCGAGGCGGCCGGAGACCTGGACCTTCACGCCTTTGGCGCCGGAGCGCATCGCCGAGGTCAGGGCGCGTTTCATCGCCCGCCGGAAGGCAACGCGATTCTGCAGCTGCTCGGCGATCGACTGGGCGACCAGTTTGGCGTCGAGCTCGGGGCGCTTGACCTCGCGGATGTTCACCTTCACCGGTTTGCCGGTCAGCTTGTGCAGGTCTTTGCGCAGCGCGTCCACTTCGCTTCCCGACTTGCCGATCACGATGCCGGGACGAGCGGTGTGGATGTCCACCGCGATCTCGCCGTGGCGCTCGATCGTGATGTTCGAGAGCCCGGCGTGGGCAAGCTTGTTTTCGATGTGGTCGCGGATTTTGAGGTCCTCGTTGAGGACGTCGGAGAAGTCTTTCTCCTCGAACCAGTTCGACTTCCAGTCCTGGATGTAGCCGACGCGGAATCCGCCCGGATGGATCTTCTGTCCCATCTTCTAGTCCTCTTCTTCCGGGCTCAGGGCCACCGCGATGTGGCAGGTTCGCTTGTTGATCCGTGATGCGCGGCCCAGTGCGCGCGGCCGGTAACGGCGCAGCGTTGGGCCTTCGTCGACGGTGATCTCCGAGATCAACATCTCGTCGGCGACAAGGTCGTGGTTGTTCTCGGCGTTGGCGGCGGCCGACTCGATCAGCTTGCGGATGTCTTCAGCCGCGCCACGCGGCGAGAACTCGAGCAGCGCACGGGCCTGCTCGATGTGCATGCCGCGCACCTGATCGGCGATCAGGCGCGCCTTGCGCGGAGCGACCCGCACGTAGCGCGAGCTGGCACGAACGACGACGGGGGCTGCGGCCACGCTAGTCACCCTTGCCCGTGCCGGAGTGGGAGCGGAAGGTGCGGGTGGGCGCGAACTCGCCCAGCTTGTGACCGACCATCGACTCGGAGATGAAGACGGGAACGTGCTTGCGCCCGTCGTGGACGGCGATCGTGTGGCCGACCATGTCGGGGAAGACGGTCGAGCTGCGCGACCAGGTCTTCAGCATCTGCTTGGTGCCGGACTCGTTCATGGCGTTGACGCGCTTCATCAGCGCCTCTTCCACCCACGGGCCCTTTTTGGTCGAGCGTCCCATTAGCGACCCTTCTTCTTTCCGCGGCGACGGCCGCGCACGATGTAGCGGTCAGACTGCTTGCCCTTCTTGCGGGTGCGGTAGCCAAGCGTCGGCTTGCCCCACGGGGTCACGGGGTGACCACCGGGAGTGTGGTGAGCCTCGCCGCCGCCGTGCGGGTGGTCGACAGGGTTCATCGCGACGCCGCGGGTCTGCGGGCGCTTGCCCTTGTGGCGGTTGCGCCCCGCCTTGCCGATCTTGACGTTCTGGTGCTCGGCGTTGGAGAGCACGCCTATGGTCGCGCGGCACTCGGCCCGAACCAGGCGCATCTCCGAAGAGGGCAGGCGCAGCGTCACCATGTCGCCCTCCTTCGCCGCCAGCTGAATCGAGGTCCCGGCCGAGCGACCGAGCTTGCCGCCCTGGCCGGCGGTGAGCTCGACGTTGTGGACGATCGTGCCGGTCGGCATTTCAGAGAGCGCGAGCGCGTTGCCGGGCCGGATGTCGGCGCCGGGACCGGACTGGACCTGATCGCCGACCGAGAGTGCGGCGGGAGCCAGGATGTAGCTCTTGGCGCCGTCGGCGTAGTGAAGAAGGGCGATGTAGCAACTGCGGTTGGGGTCGTACTCGATACTCGCCACCTTGGCGGGCACGCCGTCCTTGAGCCGCTTGAAGTCGATCTGACGGTAACGGCGCTTGGCGCCGCCGCCGCGATGGCGCGCGGTGACGCGGCCGTTGGCGTTGCGGCCGCCGGACTTGCGCAGGCCCTCGGTCAGCTTGCGCTCGGGGCTAGTCGCCGTCAGCTGCTCACGCAGCGGGTACGTCGCGAAGCGGCGCCCGGGGCTCGTCGGTTTTGTTTTTCGGTTCGGCATTCCCTATTCCCTAAGCAGTCTCTGCGCCCTCGAACAGCTCGATCCGTTCACCGGGGGCAAGCTGGACGATGGCCTTCTTCCAGCCGCGCGTCTTGCCCTGGTGCAGGCCACGGCGCTTCGGCTTGGCCCGCACCTTGGAGGTGCGCACGGCAGCGACCTTGACCTCGAAGATCTCCTCGATCGCGTGGGCGATCTGGGTCTTGTGGGCCCGATCGTCGACGCGGAAGGTGTACTTGCCCTCACCGATCAAGGCGTAGCTCTTCTCCGATACGACCGGGCGGATGATCGTCGTGCGCGCGTCCATCAGCCCAGCCTCTCCTGCAGCTTCTCGAGCGCTTTCTCGGAGACGACCAGCGAGGCCGCCCCGATCACGTCGGCGACGCCGACGGCGCTGACCTCGGCCACCTCGACCTTGGGGATGTTGCGGAAGCTCTTTGCCGCGCCACCCTCTTCAGGGGCAAGCACAATCAAGGTGGAGCGCCTAGCGCCCCATTTGTCGAGCGCTTCAGCTGCGGTCTTGGTGGAGGGGGTGTCGAAGTTGGTGGCGTCGAGCAGAGCGACGCTGTCGCGCTCGGCGTGAACCGAGAGCGCCGAGCGAAGTGCCTTGCGGCGCGCCTTGCGGTTGACCTTGACCGTGTAGTGACGCGGCTTGGGGCCAAAGGCGACGCCACCGCCGAAGCGGCTCGGCGAGCTAAGCGCACCGACGCGGGCGCGGCCGGTGCCCTTCTGGCGCCAGGCCTTGGCGCCGGTCATCGAGACCTCGCCGCGAGTCAGCGTCGAGGCCGAGCCCTGGCGCCGCGAGGCGAGGTCGGCCCGCGCCGCCTCGTCGACCAGCGAGTGATGGAAGGGCTCGGCGAAGAGCTCTTTCGGCAGATCCGCCTTGGTCGTCTTGCCGAGCACGGTGGCTTTAGCCATCGGTCCTCACCTCGACCATCGCGTTGCGGGAGCCCGGCACGGAGCCTTTGATCAGCAGCAGGTTCTTCTCGGCATCGATCTGGGCAACTTCAAGGCCCTTCTGGGTGATCCGCTTGTTGCCCATCTGCCCCGGCATCCGCATGCCCTTGAAGACGCGGGCGGGGAAGGTGCTGGCGCCGATCGATCCCGGCGCGCGCACGTTGTGCGAGCCGTGAGTGACAGGACCGCGGCTGAAGTTGTGGCGCTTGATCCCGCCCTGGAAGCCCTTGCCGATCGAGATCCCGGCGACCTTGACCTTCTGGCCCGCCTCGAAGGCCTCGACCGTGACGTCGTCACCGATCTTTGGGCCCTCCTCGGCGCCGAGATCCTCGTCGCGGAACTCGACCAAGTGGCGCATCGGAGCCGCGCCGGCCTTCTTCAGGTGGCCTTCCTCGGCCTTGCTCAGCTTGCCCTGCTTGGTCTCGCCAAAGGCAAGCTGCACGGCGGTGTAGCCATCGCGCTCAGGGTCGCGAACCGCGGTCACCTTGCAGGGGCCGGCCTCGATCACGGTCACGGGAATGACTTCGCCGTCCTCGGCGAAGACCTGCGTCATCCCAAGCTTCTTTCCGAGAATCGCGGCCATGGCGTTAGAGGCGGATCTCGATGTCGACGCCGGCGGGCAGCGAGTCGAGGCGCTGCAGCGAGTCGACGGTTTTCGGCGAGGGCTGAAGGATGTCGATCAGGCGCTTGTGAGTGCGCATCTCGAAGTGCTCGCGCGAGTCCTTGTCCTTGAAGGGCGAGCGGATCACGCAGTAGACGTTCTTCTCTGTGGGCAGCGGCACGGGGCCGGAAACGCTGGCGCCAGTGCGCTCCGCGGTTTCGACGATCTCGCGGGCAGCCCGGTCTATGGCGTCATGGTCATACGCCTTGAGCCGGATTCGAATTTTCTGTGCTGCTATCGCTGCCACTTTTTACGCTTTTCTCTCGTCTTCTCCGCGCGTCTTACCGCGCATAAAGGGCGGGGCCCCATTTGGTGGGGCGCCGCCCCGGTCGTATGTCTTTGCAGTTGTCTCGCTGCCCAGCCGGCAGCGAAAGGGCGGGCCAGTGCCCGGCCCTGGGTGAATTGCCTACTCGATGACCTCGGCGACGACCCCCGAGCCGACGGTCCGGCCACCCTCGCGGATGGCGAAGCGCAGGCCCTGGTCCATCGCGATCGGCTGAATCAGCTCGATCGTCATCTCGACGTTGTCACCCGGCATCACCATCTCGGTCCCCTCGGGGAGGTTGGCGATCCCGGTCACGTCGGTCGTGCGGAAGTAGAACTGGGGCCGGTAGCCGGAGAAGAACGGAGTGTGGCGACCACCCTCCTCCTTCTTCAGGCAGTAGACCTCGGCCTTGAACTTGGTGTGCGGTGTGATCGAGCCGGGCTTGCAGAGCACCTGGCCACGCTCGATCTCCTCGCGCTTGGTGCCGCGGAGCAGGGCGCCGATGTTGTCGCCGGCCTGGCCCTGGTCGAGCAGCTTGCGGAACATCTCGACTCCGGTCACCACGGTGGTGGTGGTGTCCTTGATCCCGACGATCTCGACCTCGTCACCGGTGTTGACGATTCCCTGCTCGACGCGGCCGGTGGCGACGGTGCCGCGGCCGGTGATCGAGAAGATGTCCTCGATCGGCATCAGGAAGGGCTTGTCGAGCTCGCGGACGGGCTCGGGGATGTAGGAGTCAAGCGCGTCGGCCAGTTCAAAGATCGCCTTCTGGGCCTCTTCGTCACCCTCCAGCGCCTTCAGCGCGGAGCCCTTGACGATCGGCGTGTCGTCGCCGGGGAAGTCGTACTCGTTGAGAAGTTCCTTGACCTCCTCCTCGACCAGCTCGATCAGTTCCTCGTCATCGACCTGGTCGACCTTGTTGAGGAAGACGACCACGTGCGGGACGTTGACCTGACGGGCAAGCAGGATGTGCTCGCGCGTCTGCGGCATCACGCCGTCAGCGGCGGAGACGACCAGGATCGCCCCGTCCATCTGGGCGGCGCCGGTGATCATGTTCTTGACGTAGTCAGCGTGGCCCGGGCAGTCGACGTGGGCGTAGTGCCGGTTGGCGGTCTGGTACTCCACGTGGGAGGTCGCGATCGTGATGCCGCGCTCCTTCTCCTCCGGAGCGTTGTCGATCTCGGCGAAGCTCTTCGCCTCGGCGTCGCCCTTGGTGGCGAGCGTCGTGGTGATCGCGGCCGTCAGCGTCGTCTTTCCGTGGTCGATGTGACCGATGGTGCCGACGTTCACATGCGGCTTATCGCGCTCGAACTTCTCCTTGGACATCTCTCTCCGTTCTACCTTTCGAAATTCGGGTTCTGTCTGCGTTGACTGATTAAGTTTGCGGTGCGCGTCCGGCGGCAGTCCGTCTTGCGACAATTGCCTGCGGGCGAACCTGGGAAATATAGCTAGAACAACCGTGTGGCCTACTGCCGGTCATGAGGTTGCCCCCACCGGCTCGCCCGAGCGATGCTCGACGATTTCCTCGGCGATGTTGCCGGGGACCTCTTCGTAGCGCTCGAACTGCATCGTGTAATTGGCTCTGCCCTGCGTCATCGAGCGCAGTTCGGTCGCGTAGCCGAACATTTCGCCGAGGGGCACGAAGGCTTGAACCGCGAGCGCGTTGCCGCGCTGATCCTGACCCTGCACCTTGCCGCGACGACGCGAGAGATCGCCGATCACATCGCCGAGGAAGTCCTCGGGAGTGACGACCTCGACCGCCATCACCGGCTCGAGCAGGACCGGGTTGGCCTTGCGGGCAGCATCCTGGATCGCCATCGAGCCGGCGATTTTGAACGCCATCTCCGAGGAGTCAACATCGTGGAAAGAGCCGTCGATCAGTTCGACCTTGACGTCGACCATCGGGTAGCCGGCCTTGACGCCGTTCTCCAGCGCCTCCCTCATCCCCTGCTCAGCAGGACCGATGAATTCGCCGGGGATCGCGCCGCCCTTGATTTTGTTGACGAACTCGAAGCCCTCGCCGGGCGCCGGCTCGACGTTGATGACGACGTGGCCGAACTGGCCGCGGCCACCGGTCTGGCGGACAAAGCGCGCCTCGACCTTCTTGACCTCCTTGCGGATGGTCTCGCGGTAGGCGACCTGCGGCTTACCAACGTTGGCCTCGACTTTGAACTCGCGCAACATGCGGTCGACGATCACCTCGAGGTGGAGCTCGCCCATGCCGTGGATCAGGGTCTGGCCGGTTTCCTCGTCGCTTTCGATCTTGAAAGTGGGGTCCTCCTCGCCGAGGCGCTGCAGGGCGTTGCCCATCTTCTCCTGGTCGGCCTTGGTTTTCGGCTCGATCGCGACCGCGATCACGGTCTCGGGGAATTCGATGCTCTCCAGCGCGATCGGCGCGTCGGGAGCGGCAAGGGTGTCGCCGGTGCCGGTTTCTTTGAGGCCGACGCCGGCGCAGATGTCACCGGCGTAGCACTCGTCGATCTCCTCGCGGCTATTGGCGTGCATCATCAGCAGCCGGCCGATGCGCTCGGTGCGGCCGGTCTTCACGTTGAGGACGCGGCCGCCTTTCTCCAGCTTGCCGGAGTAGACGCGGAAGTAAGTGAGCTTGCCGACGTAAGGATCGGTCATCACCTTGAAGGCGAGAGCAGCAAAGGGAGCTTCGTCGGAGGCGGAGCGCTCGTCCTCGACGTCCTCGGGCTGACCCTTGCCGGCGGGCACGACGCCGGTCACCGGCGGTACCTCGAGCGGCGAGGGCAGCAGCTCGACGATCGCGTCGAGCAACGGCTGCACGCCCTTGTTCTTGAACGAGGTGCCGCAAAGCACCGGGGTCACCTTGGTGTCGAGGCAGGCCCGGTGCAGCGACTTGGCGATTCGCTCGTGGGGAATCTCTTCCTCGGCCAGGTAGGCCTCCATCAGCTCGTCGTCGTAGTCGGCGCAGGCCTCGATCAGCTGGGTGCGATATTCCTCGGCCTGCTCCTTGAGATCGTCCGGGACCTCGATCGTCTCGTATTCGGCGCCGAGCTCGTCGGTCCAGACAAGGCCCTTCATCTCGATCAGGTCGACGACGCCCTTGAAGTTGTCCTCAGCGCCGATTGGCAGCTGGATAGGCAGCGGGTTGGCCCCTAGCCGGTCTTTCATCGTCTGCACCGAGTTGAAGAAGTCGGCGCCGGTGCGGTCCATCTTGTTGATGTAGGCGAAGCGCGGGACCTTGTACTTGTCGGCCTGGCGCCAGACGGTCTCGGACTGGGGCTCGACCCCGGCGACCGCGTCGAAGACGGCGATCGCGCCATCGAGCACGCGCAGGCTGCGCTCGACCTCGACCGTGAAGTCGACGTGGCCAGGCGTATCGATGATGTTAATGCGGTGGTCCTTCCACTCGCAGGCGGTCGCGGCGGAGGTGATCGTGATGCCGCGCTCCTGCTCCTGCTCCATCCAATCCATCACCGCAGCGCCCTCGTGTACCTCGCCCATCTTGTGGGTGCGGCCGGTGTAATAGAGGATGCGCTCGGTCGTCGTCGTCTTACCGGCGTCGATGTGCGCCATGATCCCGATATTGCGCGTCTTCTCTAGGGGAAAGCTGCGTGCCATGTGTTCCTAAGGTAAGGGTTTGGTCGTGAAACGGGGACGGGACAAAAGCAAACGATCTGGCAAGGGCCGAGATCGGCGCATGAAAAAGGCCCTCGCGGGCCCGGCGAAACGAACTTCGAACCGCACTTCGAAAGGACTGCCTGAGCGACGCGCGATGATAGCAGCGGCGCGACGGCGCATCGGCGCGGTCGTCACGATGGGCGCGAAGCGCACCCGGCAGGTGGACCGGGCCATCGCCCGCCGGCTCGAGCGGGCGCGGCCCAAGCTGGCCAAGGGGCTGGATCGGCTGCGCGCCCGGAGCATCCAGGTCGCGAAGGCGGCCGGCAAGCGCCTGCGCCCGTTCGCTGTCTTGGCATTGAGGGGCTTCGGCCGCAGCGAACGGCTGCTGCGGCGCGCGTCGACGATCTCCGCCCGCGGCGCGACTCGGGCCAGCGCTCTGCTCACCCCGGCGCGGGGAATCGCCCTGCTGATCCTCGCCTCGGCGATCTGCCTCGTCGTATCCCAGTTCGTCACCTACGGCAGCGTCGAGATCGGTCAGCCGGCCTACGCCGGGCTGACCTCGGCCTCGGCGCCGACCGTCGCGGGCGAAACCGCCGGCGCCGCCCACTCCTACATCCTGGTCCCGCTCGCCCTGATCGCGGCCCTGGTCGCGACGATGATGCTGCGCAGCGAGCGCCGCGGCCTGGCACGCATCGTCATCGGCCTCAGCCTGCTCTGCATCGCCCTGATCCTGATCGTCGACCTGCCCGCGGGGACCGACGTCGGCGCTCAGTCATCGCGATTCTCGGGTGCGACGGCGGTGCTTCAGGGGGGCTTCTACGCGGAGCTCGCGGCAGCGGCGGGGCTGCTTATTGGCGGACTGCTCTACTATGCGCGGCCGTGCCGAATACCAATCAACTTGTCAGGAAGGGCCGCAAGCGCCCGAAGAAGAAGACGACGACGCCGGGACTCAAGTCCTCGCAAGGCCGCAAGAAGGCCGTCGCGGCCCCGCAGCGGCGCGGCGTCTGCACGCGCGTCGCGACCGTAACGCCGAAGAAGCCGAACTCGGCGCTGCGCAAGATCGCCCGTGTGCGCTTGACCAACGGGATGGAGGTCACCACCTACATCCCCGGTGAGGGACACAATCTTCAGGAGCACTCCGTCGTGCTCGTCAGGGGTGGTCGAGTCAAGGATCTGCCAGGCGTCCGCTACAAGGTCGTGCGCGGCACCCTCGACGCGGCCGGCGTCTCCGATCGCAAGCAGGCCCGCTCCCGCTACGGCGTCAAGGCCTCCTAATGCCGCGCCGCTCTGCTGCAACCATCCGACCGGTCGAGCCCGACGCGCGCTTTCGCAACCGGCTCGTCCAACAGCTGATCAACAAGGTGATGAGCGACGGCAAGAAGCAGCTCGCCGAGCGGATCGTCTACGACGCCCTCGCCCTGGTCGGCGAGCGCTCCGGCGAGGACGCGATCGAGACCCTCGAGGCCTCGATCAAGCAACTGACTCCGGTGCTCGAGGTTCGCTCGCGCCGGGTCGGCGGCGCCACCTACCAGGTGCCGGTCGAGGTGCCCGCCCGCCGGGCGCGCACGCTCGCGATCCGCTGGCTTGTCGACTTCGCCCGCAACCGCCGCGAGTACTCGATGGCCGAGCGGCTGGCGAGCGAGATCCTCGATGCGACTCAGCAGCAGGGCAGTGCCTGGAAGCGGAAGGACGACATTTACCGCATGGCTCAGGCGAATAAGGCGTTCGCTCACTATCGCTGGTAAGAGGGGCATTGGATGACCCTCGCCCGGACAAAAGGCGGCCTAATTAGGCCGCCTTTTTGAGTATCCGCCCGTTCGAGGGTCATCCAATGCCCCTCTCCCGGCCGCAGATGAGGACCGCCTAGAAGCCAGCGCCGTGCGCGAATCTGTCCCTCAGATATGAGCCAACCCATCCTGGCAATCGATATCGACGGGGTGATCTCGCTGTTCGGAGCCGAGACGCCTCCGGATCGCGCGTTCACCAAGTTGGAGCTGGTCGACGGGGTGCCGCATTTGATCTCGTTGCCAACGGGGGACAGGTTGCGGCGACTGGAGGAGCATTTCGAGCTGGTCTGGGCCAGCGGCTGGGAGGACAAGGCGAACTTCTACCTACCCTCCCTGCTGGGCCTGCCCGAGCTGCCGCACGTCACCTTCGACGGGGCGGTGCGGGAGGGCGCGGCGCACTGGAAGCTGGGGCCACTGGACAACTACGCGGCCGGCCGGCCGCTGGCCTGGATCGACGACAACTTCGACCAGAGCTGTTACGAGTGGGCGGAGCGGCGCGAGCTGCCGACGCTGCTCGTCCTCACCGAGACCCACCTCGGCCTAGAGGAGGCCCACGTCGAGGCCTTGCGGCAATGGGCCGTGTCTCTACACTGAGCCGTCGTGAGTGGATTCTGGCCAATCTTCTTTCTCCTCGTCGTGCTGAAGATCCCCGTCCTCGGCTCGCTCTGGCTTGTCTGGTGGGCAAGCCGCGAACCCGAGCCCGAGACCACAGGGGAGGATTCCGGTGGCGGCTTCAGGCGCCGAAACCCGCAACCGAAGCTCCCCCGCGGCCCCCGCCGAGGACCTCATGGCGGTGGCGCCGGGGCCGTGAAGAGGAGACGGGGTGCCCCTCCCGCGCAGCGGCGTCATGTTTTTCGCACAGACCACTTGGCGAGAGAGGCTGCGCGCAAGGCGAAAAACCCAGCAAGCGGGAGGGGCACCCCGCCTCCTCCCTACGCTCGCTGAGCCGCTCGCTTCCGCTCTCTTCGGAGCTCCCGCAAATAAGGCTGGAAGTCCACCTGAATCGTATGCCGCTTAGAGGCGACGTAGCGCTTCTTCATCTTCTTTTCGGCCTCTGAGATCTCCTCGCGCATCGCGGCGGGGGAAGGCAACGTGCCTCGCCCGCCGAGCAGGTCAGCGACCCACTCCGCCTGCGCCTCGGCGAGCGGCATGATCGCGCCAAGCGGTTGGATCAGACCAATGAAGTAGAGACCGGGATGGTCAACCGAGACGACCCGGCGGTAGAGCGGCAGCCGGTTTTCCTTGGCGGAAACGAGGCCCTCCTCGAAGAAGGGGAAGCTGATCTTATAACCGGTGCAGTAGACGACGAGGTCGATCTCCTCCTCGCTTCCGTCGACGAAGCTGACCGTGCGACGGCCGCTGAAGCAATCGATGTTTGGCTTGACCTCGATGTCGCCGTGGCCCAGTCGTGAGAGCAGCTCGGCCGAGACGGTCGGATGGGCCTCGAGCAGCTTGTGGTCGGGCTGCGGCAGCCCGTACGCCGTCATGTCCCCGGCGGTCAGGCCCAGCATGCGCCCGAGCACGAAGCGCTGCACGGAGAGCGGCATCATCGTCAGCAGCTTCGAGGCCGCTTCGTCGGTCGGTTTGCCGTTCAAGTACTTGGGCATGACGTAGGCACCGCGACGCATCGCCAGGAAGGTCTTCTCGGCAATCCGCGAGGCCTCGACGGCGATGTCGGTCGCCGAGTTGCCGATCCCCAGCACCAGGACACGCTTATCGCGCAGGATCTCCGGCTCGCGGTAGTGGTGGACGTGAATCTGCTCGCCCTCGAAGCCCTCGGAGCCGGGGAACGGTGGCTCCGGCCAGCGTGGGTCCCAGTGATGGCCATTGGCGACTAGGACAGCGCGATAGCGGTTGCTCTCCTCCTCGCGGTCACGCTCCCGTACAGCCACCTCCCACTCGCCGTCAACCGGGACGACCTTGAGCACCTCAGTGCGGAAGCGGATCTTCTCGCGCAATGAGAAATGGTCGACGTAGTCATCGAAGTAGCGAGCGATCTGGAAGTGGTTGGGGTAGTCCGGATAGTCGTCCGGCATCGGGTAGGTCTTGTAGGCCATCAACCCGCGCGAGGTGTTGATGTGCAGCGAGCGGTAGGCCGAGGACAGCTCGTTGTCGTTTTCGTAGCGCCAGTTGCCGCCGACCTCGGAGCCCTTCTCGAAGCAATCGAAGGCGATCCCGCGGGCGTTCAGCACCTGACAGGCGGCGATGCCGGACGAGCCGGCGCCGATCACGCAGACCTTCTGGGCGGCGGGCATGCCTGAAATCTACAAGGGGTGAGGAAGACCACCCCTGGGGTCCGTAGAGAGAAAGGGCAATCGATTCGAAGCTTGGTCCATCGGATCAACAACCCAACGAAAGGAACCTCCGATGACCAGCAAGACCCGCACATTCCGTCCCTCCCCCGCCCTCGTGATCGCCTGCCTGGCCCTGTTCGCCGCCCTCACCGGCAGTGCCTTTGCCGCCGGCATCGGCAAGAACACGGTGCGCTCACCGCAGATCGTCGACGGCACGATCCGCACGGTCGACCTCCGCGACAACGCGGTCGCCGCCGGCAAGATCGCCCCCAACGCGGTCGACACCACGGAGATCGCCGAAAACGGCGTCGAATCCTCCGACGTCGCGCCGGATAGCCTCACGGCTCAGGACCTGGGCGCGGCCTCCGTCACCTCCTCAGAGGTCGCCGATCAGTCGCTCACGGCCAACGACCTCGGCCCCGACTCAGTCGGCTCGAGCGAGCTGCAGGCCGGCTCGGTCCGTGCCTCCGAGCTCGGTCCGATCATCCAGGTCTCAAACAGCACCCCAATCGCGGCCGGTGCCAACGGCAGCGTCTCGGTCGACTGCCCCGCCGGCACAACCGTGATCAGCGGCGGCGCCCAGCCGGCCAACTTCGGAGTGGAGATGACCTCCACCCTCCGCAGCGGCAACGGCTGGCAGTACCAGGCCAAAAATCAGAACGGCGCCGCCAGCACCCTGACGGTGTTCGCCTACTGCCTCTCTGGTGGTAGCAGCAACTAAGCGCAAACGAGAATCAGCAAACGGCCCGGGCATCTCGCCCGGGCCGTTTTGCGTTCTGAGAGGAGGGGCCGAGGTGCCCCTCCCGCGCAGCGGCGTCATGTTTTTCGCACAGACCACTCAGCGAGCAACGCTGCGCGCACAGCGAAAAACCCAGCGAGCGGGAGGGGCACCTCGGCCCCTCCCCCCGCAACTAAGACTGCCCGGGCGACTTCTCCTCGGACGTCTGCTCTATCTCGTGCGCCAGCTCCTCGAGCTCCTCCGCAAAAGAGGGGCCGAAGCTCTCGACCGCTTCGCCGTCATCGAGCCCGAGCTCGGCAGCCAGCTCGTCTTCGTCGAGCAGACCTTCCTCGCTGGGCGGCTCGATCGGCACCGCCGGCTCCACCGCAAGGGTGCGGTAGTGCTTGAGGCCGGTCGCGGCCGGGATCAGCTTGCCGATGATCACGTTCTCCTTCAGGCCAACGAGTTTGTCTCGCTTGCCCTCCAGCGCCGCATCGGTGAGCACCTTCGTTGTCTCCTGGAAGGAGGCGGCGGAGAGGAAGGACTCGGTGGCCAGCGAGGCCTTGGTGATTCCGAGGATGACCTCCTCGGCCTTGGCCGGCGTGCCGCCCTCTTCCTTGGTCTTCTTGTTGAGACGCTTAAGCGCACCGCGGTCTTCGAGCTGACCCGGCAGCAGGCTGGTCGAGCCCTTGGACTCGATCCGCACCTTCTTCAGCATCTGACGGGCGATCAGCTCGATGTGCTTGTCGTTGATGTCGACGCCCTGAGCGCGGTAGACCCTTTGCACCTCGGCCACCAGGTAGAGCTCGACGTCGGTGCGGCCGCGGATCGTCAGCAGGTCGGCTGGGTAGAGCGAGCCCTCATTGAGCTGCTGGCCGACCTCGACCTTGTCGCCGTCCGCCACGTGCAGGCGCGTACGGGGCGGGAAGCTGTAGGCGTGCTCCTCGCCGCTGGACTCGGTGACGTGCACTTTCAGCGCTTTGTCGGTTTCTTCGACGGTGACTTTGCCCGCCGCCTCGGCCATCTGCGCCAAGCCCTTCGGTTTACGTGCCTCGAAGAGCTCGACGATGCGCGGCAGACCCTGGGTGATGTCCTGGCCGGCGACACCGCCGGTGTGGAACGTCCGCATGGTCAGCTGCGTGCCGGGCTCGCCGATCGACTGGGCGGCGATGATGCCGACCGCGTCGCCGATGTTGACCGTGAACCCGGTCGCCGGAGCAACGCCGTAGCAAGCGCGGCACACGCCGGAGTCGGCGTCGCACTTGAGCGCCGAGCGAACCGGGACCTTGGTCTCCTCGTCCTCGAACGCCTCGGCGATCGCTTCGACGTCGGGCAGGGTGATCTCCTGGTTGCGTTTAAGCAGCTCGCGGCCCCGTTTCGTCTCGAATTTCTTCGCGGCGAGACGGCCGATCAGGTTGTCGTTGAGCGAGTTGTCGTCCTTGCGGATCGCCATCTCGATGTGGTCTTTGGTTTTGCAGTCCTCCTCGCGCACGATCACGTCCTGGGCGACGTCGACCAGGCGTCGGGTCAGGTAACCCGAGTCGGCCGTACGCAGCGCCGTGTCGGCGAGTCCCTTTCGGGCACCGTGCGTCGAGATGAAGT
>Ga0207687_10000133_pt1 | contig 49874 bp, 51 predicted proteins | sample KBSM54metaG_FD_184399 | JGI IMG/M metagenome (GOLD analysis project Ga0207687, IMG submission 184399) | Miscanthus rhizosphere microbial communities from Kellogg Biological Station, Michigan, USA - KBS M5-4 metaG (SPAdes) (version 2) | ecosystem: Host-associated > Plants > Roots > Rhizosphere >...
CGCCGCGCCCAGGCGGTCTGAGCCTGTGTTCGGGGCGCCCACCGTGGCGGCCTCATGAGCAGCACGGGCTGTCTCGGCGGCACCAGGCCCTCTGGTCGGTTCGGCCTGAAGGTGGTGCAGGGCTCATCGAGCTCGAGGGCACAGAGCAAGTTCTTGCGGAAGTAACAGGCGTCGCAGGTCGGCGGTTTGGGCTTGCGCGGCACGGCGGCGATATTGCCATTGCCGTGACTCTTCCGTGAGCCTCAATTCCGCAAAGCGCAACGTTCTTGACACAGTCTCGTCACAGGTTCCCCGCGTCTTGCGGGAGCCGGCGCCGGCCGCCGCTACCATTCGGCCCTGGATGGAGTCTTCCAGCAGGACCGACAAGCTCGCCGCCTCGCCGCAACTGTTCGAGAGCGACTTCCTCAACTTCTTCTCGCGGGTGCACCCCTCGGTACCGGCGATCGTCTTCGTGCCCGTGGTGATCGCCGGCGAGTGGCTCGGCGCCAGCCACGGCTACGCCGCCTGGCAGCTGCTCCTGCTCAGCCTCGCCGGGATCGGCATCTGGACCCTGACCGAGTACTGGCTGCACCGGCTCGTCTTCCACTGGCAGCCCGACAACGCCTTCGGACGGCGGATGCACTTCATCATCCACGGCATCCACCACGACCACCCCAACGACAAGCTGAGGCTGGTCATGCCCCCTGCCGTGGCGATCCCGCTGGCGGCGCTCTTCTTCTTCGCCTTCACGCTGATCTTCGGCACGCCGGCGACCTATCCGCTCTTCGCCGGCTTCATCCTCGGCTACCTCTTCTACGACTACACCCACTACTACGTGCACCACTTCGTGCCCAAGTCCGATTTCGGCAAGCGGCTGCGCGAGCAGCACATGCGCCACCACTTCCAGGACCACCGCTACGGCTACGGCGTCTCCTCGCCGATCTGGGACGTCGTCTTCCGCACCCTGCCGCGCAAGCGCAACCGCTAGCCGGCGCGCAGGGCGATCTCCAGCTCAAAGCGGGCGTCGGGATCGTCCAGCTGGTCGCCGAGCAGTTCGCGCAGGCGGGCGACGCGATAGCGGGCGGTCTGCGGGTGGACGTGCAGCTCGGCCGCCATCTCGACCGAGTTGCCGCCGTGGCGGACGAAGGCGAGCGCGGTCTCGCGCATCCGCTCGCGGGCATTCGCCGTCAGCGAGTCGAAGGGTGAGAGTCGCCGGATGGCGATCCTTTCAGCGAGTGGACCGCCTTCGATCAACAGCAGATCCGCGAGGTGGTCATCGGCCCGGCAGAGGCCGGTGCCCGTGATCGCGCCGACCTCGAGCGCGCGCAGTGCGGCCTTCGCCAGCTGCCAGGACTCCCGCACTTGCCCTGGCTCGCCCGCCGGGCCAAGGGTCGCGGTCCGCTTGGCGGCTGCGCGAGCAACCTCCTTGGCACGGCCGGGGCCACCGGGGTCGGCGATTAGGACGCAGCCAAGCTGCTCGAAATCTACGACCAGTGCGTCGCTTGGCAGCCGCCGGGCTATCGCCGCCAGATCGTCCTCCGCACAGCAAAGGGTGGCCACCTGGCTAGGAACTTTCCAACCCGCGGCCCGAGCAGCGGCGCGAACGTCGGCGGGGTCTGCGGCCGGCTCGCGCATCAACAGCGCGACCAGCTCGTAACGACGGCGGCGGCGCAGGTCCTCACTCTCCGACCGGGCGGCAGCGTAGCCATCGACCGAGTCGGCGGAGAGCTCATCGATGTAGGCAAAGATCGCCTCGGCCAGGAGGCTGAGAACCTCGGAGTCGAGCTCGGCCTCGCGGCCAACCCGAGCGAGGTGGCGCCAGGCCACGCGGGCGCCAACCCGGTAGGCAGCCTGGAGCGAGTCCAGTGTGCGGCCCTGGCGCAGCTCGCCGCGGCCGAGGGTGACGTAGACCTCTCGCCCCAACCCGCGACCGGCGTCGGGATCGCGAATCAGGGCGACGAACTGCTTCAGCGCCTCAGCGACGCCGGTGCGGATTCCGCGGCCGAAGCGTCCCTCGAGCGGGCGTGCGTACTCGTCCACCTCGCCGGCGATCGTCGCGAGGATCTCCGCGGTCACGGCCGCCAGCTCCGGCTCGATCAGGTCGGCGACCGAGGCCGGAAGGCTGCGCCAGGGCTCTGATTCGAGAGATTTTGTCACTTGCCTAACAATAACTAGATACAGAAATTGATTTGAAGCCCAATTCTTATTGCATGGAACCGCATAAGTTGCCTATGTGCACGAGATGAGCGCAACCGAGAAGGTCGCCAACCTGAGCGCCGTGGCGATCCCGTTCCTCGCCACCCTGGCGGCGATAGTGCTGCTCTGGAACCAACTGGTCAGCGCCACCGACCTCGCGATCGCCGCGGTGATGTACCTGGCGACCGCGATCGGGGTCACGGTTGGCTTCCACCGCCTGCTCACCCACCGTTCCTTCCAGACCTCCAAGCCGCTCGAGTACACCTTCGCCGTGCTTGGCTCGATGGCCGTGCAGGGACCGGTCATCTCCTGGGTCGCCGACCACCGTAAGCATCACGCGCACACCGACAGCGAGGGTGACCCCCACAGTCCGCACGTAGGTCACAGGGCCGGCCTGCGCGGAGTCGCGGCGGGCCTCTGGCACGCCCATGCCGGCTGGCTGATGTCTACCCAAGGCCGGGCCGACTGGAAGCGCTACGCGGCGGACCTCAGCGAGGACCGGGGCATGCGCTTTATCGCCCGTCAGTTCGTTCCGCTCGTTCTGTTCACTCTTCTACTACCGGCTCTGGCCGGCTATCTAGCCAGCGGCACACTTGCCGGGGCGGCGACCGGCCTGCTCTGGGGCGGATTGGTCCGCATTTTCTTTGTGCATCACGTGACCTGGAGCGTCAACTCGGTATGTCACTATTTCGGTACGCGGCGGTTTCTCACCGAGGACCGTTCGACCAACGTGTTCTGGCTGGCCCTGCCCTCCCTGGGCGAGTCATGGCACCACAACCACCACGCCTTTCCACGCTCCGCCGTGCATGGCCTGCGGCGTTGGGAGGTCGACCCCTCTGCGCTGATAATTGCAGCCCTGGAGAGGGTTGGTTTGGCCTGGAATGTGGTGCGCATCTCACCTGAGAGACAGGCGCAACGCACTGCTTGAAATCACCGCCGGCTGGGCAGCTTCGTCCAAATGGCCAGAGTGACAGAGGCGAATTTGACTATACGAATAGTCACTGTCACTGTGACTCTGCCACACTCCGGAGCAGCTGACGACCCGGGAGGCACAGAGCTCACGGGATGAAAGGAAGGAAATGCCCAGCACCAGCAACGTACTCGACGAGGCCCTTGACCTGGTCAAGAAAAGGCTCGCGGAGCTAGACGAGGAGCGCAAGCGCCTCGAGCGTGCTCTCCTTGAGCTTGGTGGCACCGTCACTCGCCGTCCCGGCCGCCCCCCCGGCTCCGGACGCGGCCCCGGTCGCCCTCGCAAAAACGCCGCCGCAGCACCAGCCGCGGCCACGACTACTGCCCCGCGTAAACGCCGTCGCCGGCGCCGCGGTGGAACCCGCGCCGATCAGGCAGTCGCTCTGGTCGAGCAGAACCCCGGCATCTCCGCTTCAGAGATCGCCAAAACGATGAAAATCAAACCGAATTACCTGTACCGGGTTCTCGGCGAAATGGAGAAAGAGGGTCGCGTCACCAAGAAGGGACGCGAGTACCACCCAGGCAAAAGCGCCTAAGACTTCGCGCTTTGTTGAACAAAGCCGGCCCCGAGTGGGGCCGGCTTTTTCATTTGGTGACCGTTTAGACCAGGCCGAGCTGACTCACCGCGTCGCGCTCCTCGCGCAACTCGGCGGCGCTGGCGTCGATCCGGCCCCGCGAAAACTCGGGAACCTCGACGCCCTCGACGATCGACCACTCGCCACCGCTGCAGGCACAGGGAAAACCGGCGACGATTCCCGCCTCGACGCCGTAGGAGCCGTCGGCCGGCACACCCATCGAGACCCAATCACCCTCGGGTGTACCGAGCACCCAGTCATGGACGTGGTCGATCGCGGCGTTGGCGGCCGAGGCCGCGCTGGAAGCTCCCCGCGCCTCGATGATCGCGGCGCCGCGTTTGGCTACCCGCGGGATGAACTCATCGGCGATCCACGCCTCGTCATCGACCGCGTCCCAGGCGCTCTGGCCGTTGACCTTGGCGTTGACCAGGTCCGGGTACTGCGTGGTCGAGTGATTGCCCCAAACCGTCATGTTGGTGACGTCGGAGACCTGCTTGCCCAGCTTGTTGGCGACCTGGGCGATCGCGCGGTTGTGATCCAGACGCATCATCGCGGTGAAACGCTCCCGCGGCACACCATCGGCGTTTGACATCGCGATCAGGCAGTTGGTGTTGGCGGGGTTGCCGACGACGAGGATCCGCACGTCATCTGCGGCGCCGGCCGCGATCGCTTCGCCCTGCGGCTTGAAGATCCCACCGTTGGCCTCGAGCAGGTCGGAGCGCTCCATGCCCGGACCGCGCGGACGGGCGCCGACGAGCAGGCCGACGTTGCAGCCGTCAAACGCCTGCTTCGGGTCGTCGAAGATGTCGATCCGGTTCAACAGGGGAAAAGCACAATCGTCGAGCTCCATCGCGGTGCCCTCGGCGGCGGTCACCGCGTCGGGGATCTCCAACAGGCTCAACTCCACCGGCGTGTCCGGGCCAAGCATCTGGCCGCTGGCGATTCGGAAGAGGAGTGCGTAACCGATCTGGCCGGCGGCGCCGGTGACGGTGACTTTCACAGGGGTGCTCACAGAGTCTCTATCTCCTGGATTCGTAGTTTTCGAAGAACTAGGCCATCGCCCGCTGCAGGGCCTCGTCGATCGAGCCGAGGAACTCCTGCGTCGTCTGGAACTCCTGGTCGGGACCGACCAGGAGGGCGAGGTCTTTGGTCATCTTCCCGGCTTCCACCGTCTCCACACAGACGCGCTCCAGGGTCTCGGCGAACTCCGAGACCGCGGGGGTGTCGTCGAGCCGGCCGCGAGCGGCGAGGCCGCGGGTCCAGGCGAAGATCGAGGCAATCGGGTTGGTCGAAGTTGGGTTGCCCTGCTGGTGCTGGCGGTAGTGACGGGTGACGGTGCCGTGGGCAGCCTCCGCCTCGACCGTCTTGCCGTCAGGGCTCATCAGCACGCTGGTCATCAGGCCGAGAGAGCCAAAACCCTGGGCGACAGTGTCGGACTGCACGTCACCGTCGTAGTTCTTGCAAGCCCAGACGTAGCCGCCTTCCCACTTCAGCGCTGCCGCCACCATGTCATCGATCAGGCGGTGTTCGTAGGTGATTCCCGCCGCCTCGAAGTCGGCCTTGAACTCGCTCTCGTAGACCTCGGCGAAGAGATCCTTGAAGCGCCCGTCGTAGCGCTTCAAGATCGTGTTCTTGGTCGAGAGGTAGACCGGGTAGCCGCGGTCGAGCCCGTAACGCATCGAGGCCCGGGCGAAATCGCGAATCGAGGCGTCGAGGTTGTACATCGCCATCGCGATGCCGCCGCCGGGGAAGTCGTAGACGTCGAACTCGACCGGCTCGCTGCCGTCCTTGGGCGTATATGTGAGGGTCAGCGTGCCCTCGCCCGGCACCACCATGTCGGTGGCGCGGTACTGGTCACCGAAGGCGTGACGGCCGATCACGATCGGCTTGGTCCAGCCCGGCACCAAGCGCGGGATGTTCGAGATCACGATCGGCTCACGGAAGATGACGCCGCCGAGGATGTTGCGAATCGTCCCGTTCGGCGAGCGGTACATATCGGCGAGCCCGAACTCCTCGACCCGCGCCTCGTGGGCGTAATTGTCGCGCACTTGACGCCGACGCCGTGCTGTTTGATCGCGTTCGCCGCGTCAACCGTGATCTGGTCGCGGCTGGCATCGCGGCTCTCGATGCCAAGGTCGAAATAGATCAGCTCGAGGTTGAGGTAGGGCAGGATCAGCTGCTCTTTGATGAAGGACCAGATGATCCGGGTCATCTCGTCGCCGTCGAGCTCGACGATCGGGTTCTTCACGGAGATTTTTTCCACGCGGCCGGCGATGCTACCGATGGGCTGGCACAATCAGGTCGATGGCCACCGTCGAGCGCCGCAGCCCCGCCACCCACGAGGTCTTCAACCAGGCCTCGCCGCTGGAGGACTACAACCCGTTTGACGCCGACCGGCCGCTGCAGGAGGCGCTGAAGCGAGAGGGCGCCAGCTGGGCTGAGGACCGGGCCCGCGAGCTGGGCGCGATCTGCGGCTCGGCCCAGACGATCCGCTGGGGCTTCGAGGCCAACGAGCGCAAGCCGCAGCTGAAGACCCACGATCGCTTCGGCCATCGCATCGACGAGGTCGAGTTCGACAGCTCCTGGCACGAGCTGATGCGGATCGGCTCCAGCCACGGTCTGCACGCGATGCCCTGGCGCGAACCGGGCGTCGGCGCCCACGTCGCCCGGGCGACGATGTTCATGCTGCTGATGCAGGCCGAGAGCGGCGTCGGCTGCCCGCTCTCGATGACTTACTCGGCGATCCCGGCGCTGCGCCAGCAGCCCGAGCTCGCCGCCGAGTGGGAGGAGCGCTTCCTCTCGCTCGACTACGACGAGCGCTCCCTGCCGGCCGATCGCAAGAGCGGCTCCCTCTGCGGGATGGCGATGACCGAGAAGCAGGGCGGCTCGGACGTGCGCGCCAACACCACCGTGGCGACGCCGCTGAACGGCGGCGGCCCCGGGGCCGAGTACGAGCTGGTCGGCCACAAGTGGTTCTGCTCGGCGCCAATGTGCGACGCCTTCCTCGTCCTCGCCCAGACCGACTCCGGCGTCTCCTGCTTCCTGATGCCGCGCTGGACCCCCGACGGTGAGCGCAACGCCTTCCAGATCCAGCGGCTCAAGGACAAGCTCGGCAACCGCTCCAACGCCTCCTCGGAGCTCGAGTTCCGCGGCGCCTGGGCGCGCATGGTTGGCGAGGAGGGTCGTGGCGTACCGACGATCATCGAGATGGTCAACCACACCCGCCTCGACTGCGTGATCGGCGCCGCAACCGGCTACCGCGCCGGCCTCGTGCAGGCGCTCAACCACACCGAAGGCCGGGCGGCCTTCGGCAAGGACCTGATCGACCAGCCGCTGATGCAAAACGTGCTCGCCGACCTCGCGGTCGAGTCCGAAGCCGCGACGATCGCCGCGATGCGCCTCGCCCGCGCCTACGACGAGGTCGCCGCCGGCGACGAGGACGCCGCCAACTTCCGCCGCCTGGCGAATGCAGTCCTGAAGTACTGGATGTGCAAGCGCCAGCCCTCCCACGCCGTCGAGTGCTTGGAGTGCCTGGGAGGAAACGGCTACGTCGAGGAGTCGGGTATGCCCCGCCTCTATAGAGAGGCCCCGCTAGCTTCCATCTGGGAGGGCTCCGGAAACGTCCAGTGCCTAGACGTGCTCCGCGCAATGGTCAAGAGCCCAGCCTCCGTCGAGGCCTTCTTCGCCGAGGTAATGCAGGGCGCCGGAGCCGAACCGAAGCTCGACGCCTACGTCTCTTCACTCCGGGACGAAATCCCCGGCGACATCGAGACGATCGAGCTTCGCGCCAGGCGCATCGTCGAGAAGATGGCAGTAGCTCTACAGGCTTCCCTGCTCGTGCGTTACGGCAACTCCGCAGTCGCCGACGCCTTCTGCGCCTCCCGCCTCTCCGGCGACTGGGGCAACGCCTTCGGGACCCTTCCGGCGGGCACAGACTTCAGCTCAATCATCGAGCGCCACCGCCCCCGGGCCTGAAGATCTGGGCCTGCCGGGCCTGAGCCGCGGGGGGTTCCTTCTCAGGAACTCCCCGCGGCTCACGACGACGAGGTCTGGTCTCGCAGCGCCCGTCCTACCTGCTCCACGGTGATCACGCCGGAGAGGCGACCGTCGGCATCGACCGCCATCAGAGCGCCAAAGCGGCGCAAAGCACCACTGGTAAGCAGTGAATCGAGTGGCGCGTCGTCGCGCACTTGAAAGGTGCCGTCGTCGTGCTCCAGCACGTCCGAGACGTGGAACGTGTTGCGAGAGATCTCCGGGACCTCGTCGGCTTTGTCGCGGACGACGAGGCCTAGGAAGTGGTGGGCGGCGTCAACCACGGGGAACCAGGGCCAGCGGTAGCGGAGGAAGTATTCGTCCAGGGCCTGCTCCACGCTGAGCTCGTCGAGAATCGTCACCGGTTGGCGGTCCATAACGTCGGAGACCTGGAGGGTGGTGATTTTGCTGGTGATCCGGGTCTGCATCGAAGCCGCCTTGGCGGAGCCGTTGATCATGAAGCCGATCAGGGCCAGCCAGACGCCGCTGAAGGCATCGCCCACGCCGATCAGGACGAGGCCGCCGGCGATGAAGATGTAGCCGAAGACGCGGCCGAGCCCGGCGGCGAAGCGGGTGGCCGAGCTGCGGTTGCCGGTGCGCCACCAGGCGATCGCACGGACGATGCGGCCGCCGTCCATCGGGAAGGCCGGCAGGAGGTTGAAGAGGAGGACCGCCGAGTTGATCCAGGCCAGCCAACCGATCACCGCCATCGCTCCCGAGACGCCGGAGTTCTTTTCGATCAGCACCGCGTGCTTGAACTCTTCGGCACCCACGGCGGCCACGCCGACGGCTGTCAGGACTACAACGATTGCAAGCGTCACCAGGGGACCGGCGACTGCAACCTTGAACTCGGCGGCAGGGCTGGGCGACTCGCGATCCATGCGCGCCATGCCACCGAAGAGCCAGAGCTGGATGCTGGAGATGCCGATGCCGTTGCGCTGGGCTGCGAAGGCGTGGCCGAGCTCGTGCAGGACGATCGAGCCGAAGAAAGCGAGGGCGCTGATCACGGCGAGCACGAAGGGCATTGAGCTGGAGCTGCTCTCGCCGAGCACGTCGCCGTAGAAGCTCGAGAGCCAGAGGATCACCAGGAAGAGGATCAGGAACCACGACCAGTCGACGGTGATCCGGATGCCGCGGACGTGGAACAGGGTTATTGGTTTGCCGCCGAACATTGACCCAATCGTACGGGGCGGTCCGGGTGGGGGTTCCACTTAACCTTTTCGGTGAAGCGGACTGGGCTGACGCCCAGAGCTCTCGACGAAAAAGTGCAAGACGTTCCACCCCCACCCGGACCGCCCCGTATAAGTTCGCGACGATGCCGGCAGACCAAGACAAGCTGCGTCAGTGGCTCGAGGAGCTGGAGCGGATCTATCGCCCCAGCGCCTCCGATGGCGAGCGCGAGGCCGCCGAGTGGATCGTCGGGCGGTTTGGTGAGGTCGGGGCCGAGGCGCGGATCGAGGCGGAGACGGTGCACGGCACCTACTGGTGGCCGCTCGGGCTCGGCGCGGCCCTTGGAGCGCTGGGCGGCTGGCTCGGGATGCGCGGGCGCAGGCTGCTCGGCGCCCTGTTCGGCTTCGCCGGCGCAGCCGGAATCGCGGCCGACTTCCCGCCGGGCAAGCGGCCGCTGCGTCGGCTGCTGCCAAGGCGCACCAGCTACAACGTCGTCTGTGAGCTGGGCCCAGCCGAGGCCGAGCGCACCGTCGTGCTCATCGCCCACCACGACTCGGCCCACTCGGGGCTGATCTTCCACCCCGCGCTCCCCAAGATCGCCGACCGGCTCGGGCTGATTGAGGGCAAAGACACGAGCCCGATGCTGATGGCACCGGTGGTCGGCGGCCCCCTGCTGGCCGGCCTCGGTGCCCTAACCGGGCGGCGCCTGCTGGCCAAGCTCGGCGCCCTCTGCGGCCTCGGCACGATTGCGGCGATGGCCGACATCGGTCGGCGCGAAACGGTGCCCGGGGCCAACGACAACGGCACCGGGGTCATCGCCCTGCTGGCACTGGCGAAGCGGCTGGTCGAGGAGCCGACCACCGACGTCCGCGTGATCCTGCTCTCGGTCGGCTCCGAGGAGTCTTTCAGCGAGGGGATCAAGGCCTTCGGCGAGCGCCACTTTCCCGAGCTACCGCGCGAGAGCACCTTCTTCCTCTGCCTCGAGTCGCTCGGCTCCCCCCACCTGCTGGTCCTGCGCGGCGAGGGCTTCCTCAAGATGCACGAGTACCCGCCCCGCGCCCTGGCGCTGATGGATGAGTTGGCCGAGGAGCTGGGCATCTGGCTCTACCCCAACCTGCGCCTGCACAACGGCACCGACGGGCTCGAGCCACTGGCAGCGGGCTACGAGACCGCGGCGCTGTGCGCCTGCAACGAGCTCAAGCAGCCGGCCTTCTACCACTGGCCCAACGACGTCTCGGCCAACGTCGAGTTCGACACGGTCGCCGACGGCATCCGCCTCGGAGAGGCCGCGATCCGCCGCCTCGACCAGCGCTGGCTGTAGGCAACCCGCGCAAGGGTGCAACGCGTAGCGATCCTGTGGGAACCACAGCGCGTTGCACCTCACTCGAATTCCGACTGCGGCGTCGGATTTCGGCTCTATAGAGTCCGCGCCCGTGCCCACGCATGACGTACTGGTGATCGGTGCCGGCCTGGCCGGACAGAGAGCAGCGCTGGCGGCCGCCGAGGAAGGCGTCTCGGTCGGCATCGTCAGCAAGGTCCACCCGGTCCGCTCCCACTCCAACGCGGCTCAGGGCGGGATCAACGCGGCGCTCAACCCCGGTGACTCTTGGGAGTCGCACGCCTTCGACACGATCAAGGGCTCCGACTACCTGAGCGATCAGGACGCGGTCGAGATCATGTGCCGCGAGGCACCGGAAGAGATCCTTCACCTCGAGCACCTCGGCGTCACCTTCCACCGCAACGAGGAGGGCAAGCTCGGCACCCGCGCCTTCGGCGGCGCCTCCGCTGCCCGCACCTACTACGTCGCCGACATCACCGGCCAGGCGATCATGCACGTGCTCTACGAGCAGCTGATGAAGTACTCCGAGCGGGTCGCCCGCTACGAGGAGTGGTTCTGCACGGCGCTGGCCCTCGATGACGACGGTGAGTGCTGCGGCGTCGTCACCCGCAACATCGCCGACGGCTCGATGCAGCTCTTCCAGGCCAAGTCGGTGATCCTCGCCAACGGCGGCAACGGCCAGGTCTGGAAGCCGACCACCAACGCTCTGATCTGCACCGGCGACGGCATCGCGCAGGCCTACCGGGCCGGGGCGAAGCTGATGGACATGGAGATGATCCAGTACCACCCGACGACGCTGGCGGGCAAGGGCTTCCTGATCACCGAGGGCGCCCGCGGCGAGGGTGCCCACCTGCTCAACAAGAACGGCGAACGCTTCATGGAGCGCTACGCGCCGAACAAGATGGAGCTGGCCTCGCGCGACGTCGTCTCCCGCGCCGAGCAGACCGAGATCAACGAAGGCCGCGGCTTCGACGACGGCACCGTCGCCCTCGACATCACCGTGGTGCCGAAGAAGCGCGTGCACGAGGCGCTGCGCGAGATCGTCCTCGTCGGCAAGGACTTCGCCGGGGTCGACATCACCAAGGAACCGATCCACATCAAGCCCGGCAACCACTACACGATGGGCGGGATCAAGACCGACGTCGACGGCCGCACCGACATTCCCGGCCTCTACGCCGCCGGCGAGGTCGCCTGCGTCTCGGTCCATGGCGGCAACCGGCTCGGTGCCAACTCGCTGCTCGACACGCTGATCTTCGGCCGCCGCTCCGGCGCCGACGCCGCCGCCCGCGCCAAGCGCACCGAGGGCTCGCGGCCCTCGAAAGCGGTGCTCGAGGCCGAGCAGGCGACGATCGACGCGATCTCGGCTCGCGAGAAGGGCTCCGGCCGCCGCGTCTCGGAGATCAAGTTCGACCTCGGCACGGTCATGGACGCCAAGGTGGCGGTCTTCCGCGACGAGGCCGGCATCACCGAAGCGCTGGAGAAGGTGCGCCAGCTCAAGGAGGAGGCCAAGACCGCCTACATCGACGACAAGGGGTCGGTCTTCAATCAGGACCTGCTGGGCGCGCTCGAGCTTGGCTACATGCTCGACAACGCCGAGTGCACCTGCCTCGCCGCGCTCGAGCGCAAGGAGAGCCGCGGCGCCCAGTACAGGACGGACTTCCCGGAGCGCAATGATGAGGAGTGGCTCAAGCACATCGATCTGCAGCTCAGCGACGACGGGCCCGAGATCTCCTACTCCGAGGTGACGATCACCCAGTGGGAACCGCAAGAGAGGACTTACTAGATGGCCGAGTACACGCTGAAAGTCCGCCGGTACCAGCCCGAGTCGGGTGAGGGCGCCTACTGGGAGGAGTTCAAGGTCGAGCTCGATCCCTCGCTCTCCGTCCTCGACGGCCTACTGCAGGCCAAAGACCGCGACGACGGCTCGCTCTCGGTGCGCTGCTCCTGCCGCGCGGCGATCTGCGGCTCCTGCGGGATGAAGATCAACGGCCAGTCCGGCCTCGGCTGCAAGACCCAGGTCGGCGAGGCGCTGGAGATGGCCGAGCGTAAAGCCAGCGTCAGCCCCAGCGCCGACGGCGGCACGCCGCCGATTGTCATCGAGCCGATGGGCAACATGCCCGTGATCAAGGATCTGATTACCGACATGGAGTCGACCCACTGGACCAAGATCCGCCGCGTCACCCCCTGGCTCCTCCCTCATGGCGAGGCGCCCGAGCGCGAGTACGTGGTCGAGCCCGAGTCGATGATCGACATCACCCAGTCGATGGCCTGCATCCAGTGCGGCGCCTGCGTCTCCTCCTGCCTCTCGATGGAAGCCGACCCGGAGTTCATCGGCCCGGCCGCGCTGGCCAAGGCCTACCGCTTCGTCGGCGACCCACGCGACGCCGAGACCAAGGAGCGTCTCCACGACCTCGCTCACGACCCGCACGGGATCTACGACTGCACTCACTGCTTCAGCTGCATCGACGCCTGTCCCAAGGGTGTGGCGCCGATGGACCAGATCATGCGCCTGCGCCGCAAAGCCGGCGAAGAGGGCATTGACGATGACCCCAACAACGGCCACAGCCACGAGGAGGCGTTCGTCAAGATCATCGAGAAGAAGGGCACGCTCGACGAGGCGCTGCTGGTGCAGGAGTCCTACGCGCCCGGAGTCAAAGGCAAGCTGAAACCGTCGATGGGCGCGATCAAGGGCCTGATCGAGTCCCTGCCGACGGTGCTGCGCGCGATCAAGACCGGCAAGGCCCGCTCTGCGCACAAGGTGATCCCCGGCCTCCACCCGAAGCTGCCCGGCGGTGCCCAGGACGAGGTCAAGGCGATCTACAAGCACGCCGAGGAGCACCGCGAGGAATTCAACATCTACATCGCCGGAGAAGACGAGGACTTCGTCGAACCGGAGCCCGATGAGCCGACCGATGAGACCTTGGCGGCCGAGGCGGCAGCTGCCGCGGAAAGCGAGGCATCGTGAGCGTTCAAATCGACACGGTGATCTCCGGGGATTCGAATCCGTGGCGATTTGAACGCGAACTAGGAGGTGTTCTGTGAGCGAGCAGATCAAGGTCGCCTACTGGCCCGGCTGCGTCTCGCGCGGCTTCACCACCGAGCTGCACGGCTCGATGGCGATCGCCGCCCAGAAGCTCGACATCGAGCTGGTCGAACTCGACCGCGCCAACTGCTGCGGTGCCGGCGTCATCGCCGAGCACAACCAGGAGCTCGCCGACACGCTCAACGCCCGCACCTTCGCCCTCGCCCAGCAGACCGGGCTCTCGATGATGAACATCTGCTCGACCTGCCAGGGCGCCCAGTCCGAGTGCCAGCAGCGCCTCGACGCCGACTCCTCCTACCGGGCCCACATCAACGAGGTGCTGAGCGGCCAGGGCCTCGCCTACGAGAAGGGCAAGGACGGCTTCACCAACAAGAACTTCCTCTGGCTGCTGGTCGAGGATTACGGTCTCGACCGCCTCGCCGAGAAGGTGACGCGCCCGCTCAGCGGCCTGCGCGTCGGCCCCTTCTACGGCTGCTACGTGGTCCGGCCCAAGGAGCGGCTCGGCTACGACGAGTTCCCCGAACGCGATCTCTACCTGGAGAAGGTGATCGAAACGCTCGGCGGCGAGGTCGTCGAGTACGACGGCGCCCGCAAGTGCTGCGGCTTCCCGGTGATCACGATGAACCGCGACACTTCGCTGCGCCAGGCCGGCACCCACGTCGGCGACGCGCTCGACGCCGGCGCCGACTGCCTGGTCACGCCCTGCCCGCTCTGCCACCTCAACCTCGACATGCAGCAGCCCGAGGCGGCCAAGGTGGTCAACAGGGACCTGGGTCTTGCGGTCCTGCACCTCCCCCAGCTGGTCTCGCTTGCCCTCGGTGCCTCGCCGAAGGAACTGGGCATGAGCAAGCACATTGCTTCGACCAAGTGGGTCGAAGAGCGGCTTGCTGCGGTTCCTGCCTGAGTCGGTGATCCAAAGGTGATGGGCGTGTGCGCAGGGGCCTGCGGACGCGCTTCGCGCTGAGTGTCCGCAGACCCCTGCGCACACGCCCTCCTCAATTCGAACAGCGGATCAGGTTGGAGGCGCACCGAGAACTGCTTCGGCCACTCGCGGGCGCGCTGAAGCTTCTGGGACTCTGAATTGGAGCGGCAGCTCAGTGGCCGGGATGGGCGGTTGCTAGGGCGATCATCAGGGTGGCGAGGATGATCATCGCTATGAGAACGCTGGCTTCGTCCCAGTTCTCCATGCACTGCTTAGTCTAGCAGACAAAACACTTCAGCGCTAAGGCGGGTGCGCCAGCGCTCTAGTCGGGGCGCTGCAGTCCGACGCGGCGGGCTAGCCATTTGGCACCGATAGTGTCGGTGAGGCCGTGGGCGACTATCGAGCAGATGATCGCTACCGCGGCGATGTCAAAGATCAGGTTGCTGTCGGCGACGTCTGACTTGAGCACGAAGAGGGCGAAGAGCATCGAGGCGACGCCCTTGGGGCCGAACCAGGCCATGAAGAGCTTCTGTGGACGGGGGATTCCGGTCTTGACGAAGGAGATCATCACCGCCAGCGGCCGGGCGACGATCAGGGCGAAGACGACGAAGAGGACCAGCGGCGGGATGCTGTGGTGGAAGCCGGTGGCGACGATCAGAGCGCCGAAGATGAAGAAGGTCAGCACCTGCAGGATCGCGCTGGTGTTCTCGGCGAACTCGACGAAGCCCTCGGGGACCTCTTTCTCGGTGGCGGCAAGGGCGATGCCGCAGACGAAGGCGGCAATCAGGCCGTTGCCGATCGTCACGTCGGCGAAGCCGAAAGCAAAGAGGGCGAAGCCGATCGAGTAGATCCCCTCGTAGCGGGCGGTGAGGCCGCCGCCGGGCAGATGATGGTGCAGACGGCCGCCGAGGATGCCCAGACCGACGCCTACGCCGGCGCCGAAGAGCGCCTCGCCCATCAGCTTCGCCGCTTCGCCGCCAGGGTCGCCGCCGGGGCTGGCGAGAACGAGGAAGAAGAGGACGAAGGGCAGGGCGAGGCCGTCGTTGAGGCCGGACTCGAGGTTGAGCGTGTGGCGCACGGAGGCCGGCACGATCCGCGAGGTGACCACGGCCGAGGTGACGACCGGATCGGTCGGCGAGAGCACCGCGGCCAGCAGTAGCGCCTCGGCCCAGCTCAGGTCGGGGAAGAGCGCCTTCGCGGCCAGACCCAGCAGCACCATCGTGATCGGCATCGCGATCGCCAGTGCCCGCGCCACCGGGCTCCAGTGCCGCTGCAGCAGCTCGCGCTCGACGAACATCCCGTCGGAGAAGAGGGTGAGAATCAGCGCCAGCTCGACCAGCTCGACGATCGACCCGGACTTGGGGTCGATTTCGACGACCCCGACCGCGGCAAGAAACACGCCCAGCGCCACCGAGAGCACCGACGCCGAGAGCACGGTGCCCCTCATCACCCCCGAGAGCGCCGCGACGGCCGTCAGCAGCCCCCCGAAGATCAGAACCGCGTCGCCAAAGCCAATGTCCATGGATGCAGCTGAGCCTTCCGGTGCGCTTTATGTACCGACACGGTGCAAAAGGCGCACCGGAACGAGCCTAGCCGAGCAAATCCCGCTCTATGAGCAACTCCGCCACCTGCACAGCGTTGGTCGCGGCGCCCTTGCGCAGGTTGTCGCCGGCGAGCCAGAGGTTGAGGGTGCGCTCCTGGTCTGGGTCGCGGCGGATGCGGCCGACGAGGACGTCGTCCTGGCCGGCGGCGTCGAGGGCCATCGGGTACTTGCCACTGGCGGGGTCGTCGACGACGATCACGCCGGGCGCCTCGGCGAGCAGGGCGCGGCAATCGTCGGGCGTGAGGTCCTCGCGAGTGCGCACGTTGATCGACTCGGAATGGCCGCTGATCACCGGCACGCGGGCGCAGGTGGCGGAGATCGCCACCTCGTCGCCAAGGCCGAGGATCTTGCGCGTCTCGGCCATCACCTTGCGCTCCTCCGTCGTGTAGTCGTCGCCGTCTTTGAAGACCTCGACCTGGGGCAGCACGTTGAAGGCGATCTGGTGCGGGTAGATCTGCGGCGGCGGCACCGCTTCGCCCGCCAGCGAGGCCCGCGACTGGGCGAGCAGCTCCTCAATCGCCCGCTGCCCGGTGCCGGAGACCGCCTGGTAGCTGGAGACGACGAGGCGCTCGAGCCCGACTGCGCGGTGGATCGGCGCCAGCGCCATCATCATCACCATCGTCGTGCAGTTGGGGTTGGCGACTATCCCTTTGTGGCCGACCGCCGCGTCGGGGTTGACCCCGGCGACGACCAGCGGCACCTCGTCGTACATTCGCCAGTAGCTGGTGTTGTCGACGACGACCGCGCCCGCCTCGACCAGTTGCGGCGCCCACTCGGCGCTGACCGAGCCGCCTGCCGAGGACAGCACGACGTCGATGCCCTGGATCGTCTCGGGGCTGAGCGGCCGGCACTCGATGGTCGTGCCGCTCCACTCGAGCTCGCGCCCGGCTGAGCGCTCGGAGGCGAAGGGAATGACCTCCGCCGCGGGGAAATCGCGTTCGGCGAGGATCTCGAGGATGGTCGAGCCGACCGCGCCGGTCGCGCCCAGGACCCCGACTCTGTAACCGTCGCCAGTCATCTCATATGACCGGCCGGCTCAGGTACCGACCGTGGGACGGTGCTCGGCGCCTTCGGGGTCTTCCGCCCGCACCGCGTCCGCACCGAGCTCGAAGGCCTGGTGCAGGGCGCGCACCGCCGCCGGGACCTGCTCGGCCGAGATGACGCAGGAGATCTTGATCGGCGAGGTGGAGATCATCTCGATGTTGATCTCTTCGCGGCCGAGCACCTCGAAGACCTTGGCGGCGACGCCTGGGTGCGAGCGCATGCCGGCGCCGATGATCGAGACCTTGCCGATCTGATCGTCGGTGCGGATCCCCTCGCTGACGTCGCCGAGCGCCGCCAGCGTGTCGGTGGCGGTGGTCAGCTCGGCGCGATCGATCGTGAAGGAGAGGTCGGCGAGCTCGTCGTCGCTGACCGGCTCGTTCTGGATGATCACGTCGACGTTGATCCCGGCATCGGCCAGGGCATTGAAGATTTCGCCGGCGACGCCGGGCTCGTCGCGAATCCCGACCAGGGTGACCCGCGCCTCGTCGACGGAGTGAGTTATGGCTGTAACGAATGGCTGCTCCATGGTCTGCTGCTCGGTCTCGTCCTCGCTGACGACGAGGGTACCGGGACCGTCCTCGAAGCTGCTGCGGCAGTGGATCCGCACGCCGTGGTTGCGGGCGTACTCGACCGAGCGCAGCTGCAGGACGCGGGCGCCCGAGGCCGCCATCTCCAGTGTCTCCTCGAAGGTCGCGACGGGGATCTTGCGCGCGTCGGGGACGATCCGCGGGTCGGCGCTGAAGACGCCGGCTACGTCGGTGTAGATCTCGCACACGTCGGCGTCGAGCGCCGCGGCGAGGGCGACCGCGGTCGTGTCGGAGCCGCCCCGTCCCAGCGTGGTGACGTCGTGGTTCGTGGTCGAGACACCCTGGAAACCGGCGACCAAGACGATGTGATCCTCCTCCAGGGCCGCCTGTATGCGCTCGGCACGGACGTCGATGATCCGCGCCTTTGTATGGGAGGAGTCGGTGACGATGCCCGCCTGCGAGCCGGTCAGTGAGATCGCCTTGTGGCCCATGTCGTGAATTGCCATCGCGCAGAGCGCGCAGGAGATTCGCTCGCCGGTCGAGAGCAGCATGTCCATCTCGCGCGGCTCCGGCCGGGCCGAGATCTCCAGCGCCTGGGCGACCAGCTCGTCGGTCGTCTTGCCCCGTGCGGAGAGCACGGCGACTGCCCGGTTGCCGGCCTCGCGGGCGGCGACGATGCGGCGCGCGGCGCGCTTGATCTGCTCGGCGCCGGCGACCGAGGTGCCGCCGAACTTCATCACCACCGTTTTCGAGTTGCTCGCGGACATAGAAAGCTGAGGATAGGTGGTCCTAAAGCCAGGCGTCCTCAAAACCGATGGGTTTCCCTATATGGAGCCAAGCACGACCGAAATGCCGATGCTGCCAGCCGGCGAGGGCGCAAACCGCGACGAATGCCTCGTCGTCGCCGGCCAGCTCGGCTCGGCGATCTACCGCTGCCAACTCGTCGACGAGCTCGAGTAGCGCCGGGCGCTACTCGCCGCCGGCGCCGCCGAGATTGCCGAGCATCGCGTGCTCGGCCATGCGGATCAGGCCAAGCGCCATGTGCGGCCGCATATCGCTGGTGCGCACGCGGACGTGGGAGCCGTGCGGGCCGATCACCTCGACGATCGTGCAGACGTCACCGATCTGGCAGTCCTCGCCGTAGTCGGCTTCCAGCGCCTCCATCTGGGCGGTTACAACCTGTCCCATCTTGCTCTGGTCGATCGGCATGGTCTAGGAGATTACAGCGCGCCCCCATCCAGCTCTCCTTGCCGGCAATGTGAGAAGCGAGGTAATCGGCAAGGATGCGCGGGTCGCCGTGCATCCGTTCGACCACGACATCGCAGTGCAAGACCTCGGCGAAGGCCGCTTCGGGGCCGAGATGAGTGAGCGCTGGTGGGTCGAGCGCGGGCCCAACGGCGGTTACGTGGCGGCGGTCATCCTGCGGGCGATCCAGGCCGCGGCGGCAGGGGAGCGCGCGCCGCGCTCGCTCACCGTCCAGTTCCCTCGCGCGCCCGTTGCCGGGCCGGTCGAGATCACGGCGAAGACCGAGCGCGAAGGCCGCACCGTCACCTTCCTCTCGGCGCGGATGGAGCAGCAGGGCAAGCTGCAGGCAACCGCCCTGGCGGTGCTGGCAGACGACCTCGAGGCGAACGGCTTCGCCGAGCTGCAGATGCCGAGCGTCGAGCCTCCGGCGGAGTTGTACTCACCCGATCCCGAGCAGGTCTCCGGCATGCCGACGATGTTCCAGAACTACAGCGTGCGACCGGCCCTGGGCGACCAGGCCTTCTCCGGCGGTACCCCCTACAGCGGCCTCTGGATCCGTGGGCGCGAGCCGCGCCTGCTTGACGCGCCGCTGGCCGCGGCGATCCTCGACGCCTGGTTTCCGGCGCCGTTCATCCGCCTGGAGCGGCCGGTGCCGGCGCCGACGATCGACTACACGGTGCACTTCCGCGCGCCCCTGCCCGAGCCGGGCGCCTCGGCCGAGGACCCCTACCTGGCTACCTTCCGCTCCGGCCTTGCTCGCGGGGGCTTCTTCGAGGAAGACGGGGAGCTTTGGAGCCAGGATGGGAGCTTGCTGGCGCAGTCGCGTCAGCTGGCGCTTCTTCTGAGTTGAAGACGGAGCTGTCGAAGGCGGTCAAGACCGGTTCGGCGGCGTAGCCGAGCGGCGGCGTCAATTCGAGCAGTTCGCCAATGCTGAGCAGGAAAGAGAAGTGGTTGTAGTAGCCGGTTTCGTTGACGCTGCCCGGAGCGACGAAGGGCGAGAGCAGCAGCATCCCCACCCGGCCGCCGCCACCGCTTTCTTTCACCGGACCACTGGTCACCGGCGGGGCCACTTCGGGGGCCGGCAGGTTCGGGTATTCGGGGGTGCCGCAGCAGGCACTGGTGTCGGGTTCGGGCAGGTCCTGGCGCGCCTGGGCGGAAGTGATCGCGATCAGGCCAGATGTTTTGTAGGCGGGCGAGGCTTCGATTTCGGTAATCGTGGTTTCGAGCCAGGGCTGAGCCGCGGCCAAGCCGGCGGACGCACCCGGTTCGCAAGGCGTTTCGCTGCCGTCGTGACAGGCATCGGGCACGACGTAGGAGAAGGAGGGTGTACGCGTTTCCTTCTTCAGGTCGGCACTGAGCTGTTCGAGGCCGACGTCACGTTCGGCGCATTCGGGGCTGTCGACGATCGAGTGGAAGTAGACGAAGGGGTCGCGCCAGGTCTCATACGGGTCGCCCGGCCGTGGCGCCTGGGCAGGGTCGGCTTCGCCGAGCCCGGGGTGACGACAGGTGGTGGGCTCCCCGGCCTGGCCGTTGCCGATTCCACCGATGTAGGCCTTCCAGCTCTTTTTCGCTGCCACCAGTTGACCCGGCAGCGTTTCGGTTTCGGCGGGATAGATGCAGCCTTCGCCTTCGGCCTGGCCCGTTGCGCTTAGCGTCGGGGTGGCGAAGTCCTTGTATTCGGGACAGTTCGCCACCGTCGCCGGGTTGGGCCCCTGGCCACTGACGAGGGCCGACTCGTTGGCGAGGTCACCGGTCGTCACCGCGTAGTAGTTGGATAGCAGCTCGCCTTTTTCCGGCAGCGTTTTCGAGATGTAGGTCGCGGTCGAGCTGGGACCGAAGGTTTCTTCGAAACCGTGGTCGGCGAGCACGATCAGGAAGACGTGCTGGACCGGCGGCAGGCCGGGTTCTTCGGGCAGTTCGGGAGGGAGTTTCTTCTTCGGCGGAGCGGCGGCCGTTTCTTCGGGCGCTGCGGCTTCCAACGGAGCTTCGGCAGCGGGAGCGGGCGCTTCGGCAACGGCAGCGGGTTCAGGCGCTTCGGCCACTGGTTCAGGCGCTGGTTCGGCGGGCGGTGGCGGTTCGGCTTCGCTGTAGAGGACGATCGGGGCGATGCCGGCGCTCTGCGCCGCCGGGCCGGTCAGGCCACCGAGCAAGACGCCGAAGCCCAGCACGGTCAGCACCGCGATCGCCGCGCTGCGCGGTGCCGGCATGTAGCTCGATCGGGGTTCCCCCTCCCCCTCCTGCGGCGGAGAAGGGGCCTCCAGCGCAGGTTTGTTCTCGGCGCCGGGCTCGACTATCGACAGCCATTTGGCGATCGCTGCCGGAATCGCTCCGCGTCGCTCACCACACTCGAGGCAATAACGCTGGTCCGGCTCGAGGCGGGTGCCGCAACTCTTACAGCCAGGGCCATGCCCGCGGCCCTCGTCATCGGGGGAGATCGCCACTGTTGGCAGTCTCTCGACGGTGTGACGCCGAGTTGTCACCCAGATGTGAACTCCGGCCACGGCTCACGCTTTTTTCACAACACCGAAACATTTCACGGTCCCATCGCGAAGACGATGCGGCCGTGGACCACTCACTGGTCAACACCAGTAGCGAGCAGTGCCCGTCCTGCGGGATGGCCGTCGCAGCCGACCAGCGCTACTGCCTGCATTGCGGGCAGCGCTGTGGCGAGCCACGCCTGCCGTTCATGAACGCGGTCACCTTCATGGACGCGATGCGGGCACCCAGCGAGGCGCTGGCCGGCCCCGCCCCAGAGCCGCAACCCCGCCGTCCCCGGATCTCGCCCAACGCGGCCTTGATCGCCGGTGTGGGGACGCTGTTGCTGGCAATGGGCGTCGGGGTTCTGATCGGGCACTCGGGCAACCAGAGCGTCGCGACCAACGCGGCGGCGCCGCAGGTGATCACGGTGCATGGCGGCGGCACGGAAACCGAAACCCCGGAAGCGGCCGGCAAGGGCAACGCGGGTGGAAAAAGTGGCAAGACGAACAAGAAAGCCGCCACGAGCGCCAAGAAGAAGGCGGAAACCGGCCAAGGCGCTGAAGAAGTGTTGAAACCGAGCGCCGGGGTGAAGCTGCCGCCGGCGACGGCAGAAGTCGGCAGCAAGTGCGAACAGGGCGCGGCCGGCTGTAAGGGTGGCGAATTCACAGGAGAATTCTTCGGCGAATGAAACTTCCGAGCAGACTCACCCGCAGGCGTCAGAACGGCAGCGCTCTGACACGGAGTGCCACGCCGACGACCCCTGCCACGACCGAGCACGAGCTCACCATCGACCTCGAACGGCGACGCGATCAGCTCGTCGCCCGCGTTGCCGAGCTGCAGTGGGACCTCGGCGGGCTCGTCTACGAGATGGCGGTCCGCAACAAGATTGAGGTCGAGGTGCTGGTCAAACGCGCGGTTGCCCTGCAGGACGCCGATGCGGAACTGAGCGAGGTCGAACGGATCGTGCGCATGGAGCAAACCGGCACCGCCGGCTCCTGCACCGCCTGCGGCGCGCCGCACAGCACCGGCGCCACCTTCTGCTGGCAGTGTGGGCAACCGCTGCTCCAGCAGGTCTCCAGCGACGCGATTCTGCGTCGCTAGGCTGCCCGCCAACCGGGAGCCGGCTCAGCCGAAGCGACCCGTCACGTAGTCGCGCGTGCGCGGATCCGCCGGGTTGGTGAAGATCGTCCCGGTCTCGGCAAACTCGATCAAGGTCCCGGCCGGATCCCCCGTGCTCGAGTCGAGGCCGAAGAAAGCAGTCTCGTCGGCGACCCTCGCAGCCTGCTGCATGTTATGGGTGACGATCACGATCGTGAAGCGGCCCTTGAGGCTGTGCATCAAGTCCTCGATCGAGGCGGTGGCGATCGGGTCCAGCGCCGAGGCCGGCTCGTCAAGCAGCAGCACGTCGGGCTCGATCGCGATCGCGCGAGCGATGCAGAGCCGCTGCTGCTGACCGCCGGAGAGCCCCAGGGCACTGTCCTTAAGCCGGTCCTTGACCTCGTCCCAGAGCGCCGCCCCGCGCAGCGCTTTCTCCACACGCTCGTCGAGGCCGTGACGCAGGCCGAGGTTGCGCGGCGCCCAGGCGATGTTGTCGTAGATCGACTTCGGGAACGGGTTGGGCTTCTGGAAGACCATGCCGATCCGCCTCCGCACCTCGACCTGGTCGACGTTGCTCGCGTAGAGGTCGTGGCCGTGGTAGAGGACCTGGCCCTCGAGCCGGAAGGCGGGCACGGTGTCGTTCATCCGGTTGAGGCTGCGGATGAAGGTCGACTTGCCACAGCCGGAGGGACCGATCAGCGCGGTGATCCTGCTGCGCGGAATCCGCATGCTGACACCGGCCAGCGCCTTCTTGGCGCCGTAGAAGACCGAGACGTCGTCGATCTCGAAGACGGACTCGACCGCGACCTTCGGGCGGTGGCCGCCGATCCGCCCAACCGCGTCGGGCTCGGACTGGATGCGGACCCGGGAGGGCACGGAGGCAGGTGGAGCGATTGGGTCCGCAGGGCCGGCTTGTTCAGCGAGGAGGGTTCGTTCAGAGGTGTTCATGAGCTCATCTTTCTGCGGCTGCGGGCGTGCATCGCCCGTGCCCCGACGCTTGCGAGGAGGATGATCGTGATCAGCACCAGCGACATCCCCCACGCCTGGGCGATGCCTTCGGGGTTGCCTTCCTCGGACAGCTGGAAGATCCGCACTGGCACGTTCGGCATCGCTTCGCTCATCTTGAAGAGCACTTCTTTGCCGTCGAAGACGGAGGAGACCAGGATCAGCGGCGCTGTCTCGCCGGCGGCGCGAGCCACCGCGAGCACGGTCGCGGTGAGGATCCCGCCGAGGGCGCTGGGCAGGATCACGGTTAGGACCGTGCGCCAGCGACTGACGCCAAGCGCGTTCGCGCCTTCGCGCAGGTTGCCGGGAACGAGCAGGAGGACCTCCTGGGTGCCCCGAGCCACCAGCGGCAGCATGATGATCGCCAGTGCCACCGAGCCGGCAAAGCCGGACTGTTTCTGGTGGTCGACGAGCAGGCCGAAGACGAAGAGCCCGATGATGATCGAGGGCAGGCCGTTGATCAAGTCCAGGGTGAGCTTGCTGATGCGGATCATGCGCTCGCTCGCGAACTCGGTCAGAAAGAGCGCCGCCAGCACTCCCAGCGGCATCGCCATCGCGGTTGCCACGGCGACAATCAAGCCGGTGCCGACGAGCGCCGGGGCGATCCCGGTCGGCGCCCCAGTGACGAGGAATTCGAAGCTGAGCGCGCTGGCGCCCCGCGCGGCCACCGAGTAGATGACTATCGCCAGCACCGCCACGGCGAAGAAGGCGGCCCCGGTCGCACCGATCTCGGTCACCCGGCTGAACGCCCGGCGCCGGCGCAGGTTGCCGCTGGCGGTGAGCGGGGTGGTGGGATCGAAGCCGAGCTCGGTCACTTTGCCGCCATCCGCCGGTAGTCGAAGCGGCGGCCGACCCACTGCGCCGTCAGGTTGGAGATCAGCCCGATGACGAGCAGGATCACCCCCAGGTAGAACAGCGAGGCTTTGTGCATTCCCGTGATCGCGCCGGGAAACTGGCTGGCGATCCGCGAGGCGAGCGTGTCACCCGTCTTGAACAGCGAGGTGTTGATCGCCGAGCCGGCACCGATCACCTGGGTGACCGCGATCGCCTCGCCCAGTGCCCTGCCGAGCCCAAGCAGCGATGCCGCCACGACGCCCGAGGCGGTCGACGGCAGCACGACGCCGCGCACCACCTCCCAGCGCGTGGCGCCGAGAGCGCTGGCCCCGTCCTGGACCTCGCTCGGAACCGCGAGGAAGAGATCGCGCGAGATCGAGGCGATGATCGGGACGATCATGATCGTCAGGATCAGGCTGGCCGTGAAGACGCTGGCGCCCGTCGTTTCCGGCGCGCCGAAGATCGGGATGAAGCCGAGCGTGTCGTGCAGCCAGGGCTCGAGGGTGCCCTGCACGAACGGGGCCAGGATCAGGATCCCCCAGAAGCCGAGGATCACGCTGGGGACGGCCGCCAGCATCTCGACCAGGGGGCCGATCGTGCTGCGCACGCCGGCCGGCGCCAGCAAGCTCAGGTAAAGGCCGATCGCGATCGCGATCGGCGCCCCAATCGCGAGCGCGACGAAGGAGCTGACGATGGTCCCAAACAGCATCGAGCCGGCGCCGAAAACGCCGAAGTTGGGCTGCCAGGTGGTTTCGAAGAGGAAGCCGAGGCCGAAGGCCGAGATCGCCGGCTCAGCCCCGTGGACAACCTGGTAGGCGATTACAAGCATCAGCACTACACCGAGCAGCGCGGCAAAGGCGCAGACGCCGAAGAGCAGGCCATCGGCGACCCGGTCGAACTGCTTGCGGCGCTGCCCCGGGCGGGCCCGTCCGGCGACCTGCGGGGGCCCTGTCGCACTGGTGGCGGCGCTCATCGCGCGCAGCGTAGACCAGTTCCAATCCGTTGCCTACCGGGAAGGTGAAATTTTCACAGAATTGACACAACTCTTGATTCGCCGTGCCTGGTTAACGACATTTCAACAACCTACGAGTTGTTACATATTTGAAACACCCTTCTTTTCACACGATTGAAACATATGTGCATTCCGGTGAGGCCATCCTGCGAGCCGCCAGGGGACGTTCTACGGCCTGTGGCAGAGACGAATACACAAGCCGAAAGGAATCCCTTTGATTCGCAACAGGTTGTTTGGTTTCCTCATCGCGGTAACCGGAATGGTCGGGTGCATGGCGACCATCTCGACCGCTGCTGCGTCCGCAAATCTCACCGGCGCCGGTTCGACGCTGGTCGCACCGCTGGAGGCCAACTGGGCCAATGGCTTCGAAGCCTCCGGCCATGGCAGTGTCAAAGTCACCTACGGTGCCGTCGGCTCGGGCGCAGGTATTGCCCAGATCACGGCCAGAACCGTTGACTTCGGCGCCTCCGACGCACCGCTCACCCCAGAACAGGCCGCTGCCTGCAACGGCTGCGTCCAGATCCCGTGGGCACTCAGCGCGACCGGAGTCGGCTTCAGCATCCCCGGCGTGAAGAAACTAAACCTCACCGGGCCGATCCTCGCCGGTATCTACTTCGGCAAGATCACCAACTGGAGCGACGCCAAGATCAAGAAGGCCAACCCGAAAGCCAAACTGCCCAACCTGGCGATCACGCCGGTTTTCCGCAGCGACGGCTCAGGTGACACCTACGCCTTCACCAACTACCTCTCCAAGGTCAGCAAGTCCTGGAAGAACGAAGTGGGTTACGCGACCACGGTCGGGTTCACCCACGGCATCGGTGCCAAAGGCAACTCCGGAGTCACCAACGTCGTTGCCACCACACCGGGAGCGATCGGCTATATCTCCGCCTCGTACCTGATCGCGGCTGGCCTGCCGGTCGCGGCGATCAAGAACGAAGCCGGCAGCTACGAGTTGCCGAACCTGAAAAACATCGAAAACGCGGCCGCGATGGTGAAGTCGGTTCCGCCCAGCAACGAACTCCACATCGTCAATCCGCCGAAAAAATTCGCGGAAGCGTACCCAATCTCGACGTTCACCTACGCGATCGTTCCGCACAACGGTCCGCAGAAGGCCCTGGTCGGCCAGTTCGTCAGCTACGCGATCACCGTTGGCAAGAAATACGGTCCGGCACTCGACTTCGCGCCGATGCCGAAAGTCGTCGTCACCGCGGCGAAATCAGCAATCGCCTCACTGTAGGAACAGTTCGTAGCGGCCAGAGCGCCGCGGCAATCGACCGGCATGGGGCCCACGGGCCCTGTGCCGGTTTTTTTGTACCGAGACCTGCGCCTAAGCGAAGGCCTGCGCGGCGCGGCGGCGCAGGTCGGCATTGAGCATCCCGGTGACCTCACTTGGCCTGTCGCCGGCGGAGGGGATCGCGTCGCCGATCAGGCCGCTGGCGCGGAAGCCAAAGAGTGGCGCGTCGACGCCGAGGTCGCGGATCTGGCGAACGAGCTTGACCGCGCTGGCGGTGTCGGCGCGCGGGCCACAGAGCACGATCGCGGTCGCGTCAAGGGCGCGCAGGGCGCGCTCGAGCCGCTCGTCGCCGAGCTCGTTGGAGAGCATCAGCACGCGGAAGCCGGCGCGGCGCAGGGTCAGGTCGAGCGCCTGCGCGTGGACCGCCTCGGCGTCAGAGCCACGACTGGAGTCAAGGAGAAGGATCCCGGCCGGGCGCGAGGCGGCTGAGGCGAGGCGGCGGGCGCCGTGCAGCCAGCCGGTCGCCCAGCGCGAGGCGAACTCGAGCTCGGCCTCGCGGTCGGGGTCGACGGCGAGCCGGTCGATCGCGGGCAGCAGCAGCTCCTCGACCGTGCGCTCCAGCGGGCGCAGCGCCAGGCTCTCCTCAACCGCGCGGTCGGCGGCATCCTCGTCGAAGCTCTGCAGGGCAGCGAGCAGGCTGTCGTCGCTGGCCGGGGCGGACTGGCGCTGGCGCGTCAGCTCGATCGCGGAAGAAATGTTGCCGGTCTGGGCAAGCGCGTCGCGCAGGGTCTGCAGCTCGACCAGCTCGTAGTTACGGTGGTTGCCGACCGTGCGCTTGGGCGTCGGGAAGCCGTAGCGGCGCTCCCAACTGCGCAGCGTGTTGGGGCTGACTCCGAGAACTTCGGCAGCGGCGTTTGTTCGTATTCCAGGCATTAGGCGGTCCTAGGGGCTATTCCCCGGGTATCGGCATCCTCCCACCAAAAATCCAGGTTTACGCAAGTTATGGACAGATTTGCGAAATCTGTCAGCGATCTTGCAAGGAGCCGACGCCTACCGGCTGGCCCACCGCACGGGCTCGCCACATCGCCTCGTCGGCCTTGCGCAGCAGCTCCTCGGCGTCGTTGCCGTGCTCCGGGCAAGCGACAACGCCGGCGAAGATGGAGACCTTCATTCCCCCCGCAGCCTCGAGTTCATCGAGCATGCGCAGCACGCGCTCGGTCATCTGCACCCCCCCGACCGTCGACTGGTTGGGGGCCAGAACGCAGAGCCCGTTCTCCTCGAGCCGAAAGGCCTCGTCGACCAGGCGGACGCTGTCGCGCAGGCCAGCGCCGACGACGGCGAGAACGGTCTCCTTGTCGTCGCTCTCACGGGCGCCGGGGCCGTCGACGTCGAAGACGACGAGGCTGAAGGGGTGCTCGTAGCGCTTGTTCTCTTCGATCAGCTGATCGAGGCGGCGGCGCATATGGCCGGGCTGGAAGAGGCTCGGGTGGACTTTGGCCTCCGCCGGCTGTGGAGCCTGTTGCTGGCGCACGGCAGCAACAGCGGTGGCCGTGACCGAACCGAACTCTTCGGCCAGTTTCTGCGCCGCTTCCACAAAGGCCTCGCGCGCGACCTGCCCAATTGGCGAATCCACGCTCCCCGCGTTCCTTGTCGGAGTTTCCGTCGCCACTAGAAGACCTTCTCGAAAGCAACGGACGCCAGCACCGCGAAATCTCGCTATTTGCGAACCGACAGCTGTCTAGTCAGTTCGTCCGGGGCCGTAATGTTTTGTCACGTCCGATATGGACGAAGGTTGTGGTTCTCTAATCGAGGCTGCGGCGACCGGCGAAGGCCTTGCCGAGGGTGACCTCGTCGGCGTGCTCGAGGTCGGCGCCCACCGGCAAGCCGCTGGCGAGCCGGGTGACTGAGACCTGGTCACGCAGGCGCTCGGCGATGTGCAGCGCGGTGGCCTCGCCGGTGGTCGTCGGGTTGGTGGCGAGCACCACCTCCTGCACCCCACCGCCCTCGACCCGGCGCAGCAGCTCGGCGATCTTCAGGTCCTCGGCGTCGATCCCGTCGATCGGCGAGAGGGCGCCGCCGAGCACGTGGTAGAGGCCGCGGTACTCGTGGGTGCGCTCGATCGGAATCACGTCGGCGGGCTCCTCGACCACGCAGATCGTCGTCCGGTCGCGGTTGGGATCGGCGCAGATCCGGCAACGCGGGCCCTCAGCGAGGTTGAAGCACTCCTCGCAGAGCCCGACCTTCTCCTTCACCTCGACGATCGCCGCCGAGAGCGCCGCGGCCTCTTCGTCGGGGGCGCGCAGGATGTGGAAGGCGAGGCGCTGCGCCGTGCGCTGCCCGATCCCCGGCAGGCGCGAGAGCTCGGCAACGAGGCGGGCCAGCGGCGCCGGGCCCTCGGCGCTCAATACAACCAGCCTTCGCCAGTGCTCCGGTCGCGAAGAGTCAGATATGCACGCTCCCTCCGCACTGGCTCAGAGTCCGGGGAGGCCGCCGAGGCCGCCCGTGATCCCGCCCATTTTCGACTCGGCCAGCTGCTGGGCGGCGCGCAGGCCCTCGTTGACCGCGGCCTGCACCATCTCGGCGAGCATCTCGACGTCCTCGGGGTCGACCGCCTCCGGGTCGATGACGATCTCGCGCAAGGTCAGGTCGCCGCCCATCTTGACTTTGACCATGCCGCCGCCGGCGCTGGCCTCGACCACCTCGTCCTTGAGCGACTCCTGCGCCTGCAGCATCTCGTCCTGCATCTTCTGCGCCTGTTTCATCAGCGCATTGACGTCGAAACCACCACCGGGTCCACCCCTGGCCATCAACCGACCTCCTCAGCATCGAACTCGCTCTTCAGCTTCTCCACCAACGCATCGTGATCGATCCCGCGGTCGGAGTCCTGCGACTCCTCCACGGGCGCAGCCGGCTCGTCCTCGAGCAGTACGTACGTGGGGCGCAGCCTCTCCCCCAGCACGTCCTCGATCACGTCCGCCATCAGCTCCCGCTTCTCCGGCGTCTCCGCCTTGCGCTTGTTGAAGGTGAGCTCGGCGGGGAACCCGACCTTGAGGCCCTCCTCGGTGTCGAGCGACACGGGGCGGGCGCCATCAAAGGTCGCGGCCAACGCCGGACTTGTCTCTCGAAGCTTGTCCAGGACGGCAGGCCAAGTGTTGACGATCTGAGCGAGATCCAACTGGCCTGCGGGTCCTGTCACGGCAGGCTCGCCTGTGACGGCCCGGCCCGCGGGTCCTGTCGGGGCAGGGGACCCACCGCCCCTTCCGGTCGCTAAAGCGTCCTCAGGGGCGGTCCCCCCTGCCCCGCCACCCGCGGGAGGGTCGTCTTCGTCGGACGGCTCAGTCTCCGCGTCTCTGAAGCTCTCCGACGGCTCGGGCTCTTCGGAGCCATCCGCTGACGCCTCGGGCGTGGGCTCGTCAACCGAAGAGGTCTCTGCCGGGGGTGGCGCCGTAGGGGGGCCCGCCGCCGAGGAAGCTTTAGCTACCGCAGGCGGTGGGGGGTCCCCTGCGGCGACAGGACCCGCGGCCCGAGGCGTATTCGTCCCTTGCTCGAGTCTCTCTATACGCCTGAGCAATCCCTCGGTCGATGGATCCAGATCCGGTCGTGCCGCCTTCAGCAGCGCGATCTCAACGGCCATGCGGGCGTCGTCGCCCTCGCGAACCGAGGTCAGCGCGTTTGCCAGCTCGTCGATGGTGCGGACGAGCGTGGCGGCGCCGATCGAGCTTGCTTGGGCCGAGAGGCGGCCAGCATCGGTTGCGGTCACCACGAATGTGTTGGGCACCTCGCCCACGGTCTGGGTCACCAGCAGGTGGCGCAGGTGGGCGAGCAGGTCGCGGGCGAACTGGGCGGGGTCGCGGCCGGAGCGGGCCATCTTCTCGACGCCGAGCAGGACCCCCTTGGGATCCTCGGCGATGACCGAGTCGACGGCGTCGAAGAGCAGCTCGGCGTCGGCGGCCCCGAGCAGCTCGAGCACGTCTTCGAGCTTGACCTGGCTGCCACCGAAGGCGACCAGCTGGTCGAGGGTGCCGAGCGCGTCGCGGAAGCTGCCCGAAGCGGAGCGGGCGATCATCGCCACGGCGGCGTCCTCGGCCCCGATTCCCTCGGCGGCGGCGACGCGCGTCAGCACCTCGGAGATCTGCTCCAGCGAAGGGCGCTGGAAATCGAAGCGCTGGCAGCGGTCGGCGATCGTCGGCATCACCTTGTGCGCCTCGGTGGTGGCGAGGACGAAGACGGTGTTGGGAGGCGGCTCCTCGAGCGTCTTGAGGAAGGCGTTCCAGGCCTCCTTGGTCAGCATGTGCGCCTCGTCGAGGATGTAGACCTTCCAGCGGCCGCCGGTGGGCGCGTAGGCAACGCGCTCGCGCAGATCGCGGACGTCGTCGACCGAGCGGTTGGAGGCGGCGTCCATCTCGATCACGTCGATCGAGGAGCCGGAGGCGATCGTCGTGCACGATTCGCAGTCACCGCAGGGCGTAACCGTCGGGCCGCCGCGCTCGCAGTTGAGCGAGCGGGCGAGGATCTTTGCCATCGAGGTCTTGCCAGTTCCGCGCGAGCCGACGAAGAGGTAGGCGTGATGGACCTTGCCCTGCTCGACCGCGTTGCGCAGCGTGCGCACGACGTGCTGCTGGCCAACCACCTCGTCGAACGAACCGGGGCGGTGGCGGCGGTAGAGGGAGATCGAGTCGCTGGGCGGCGGCACCGCAGCCAGTGTATCTGCGCCTATACCTTGCCCCGGTGCTCCGCAAGTGGCTCTCACCGGTCGCCTGGGTCGCGGGCGTCAGCGCCGCCCTGCTGATCCTCTTCCCCACCGGCTTCCCCAACTACGACACGATCTACGCCCTCGTCTGGGGACGCGAACTCGCCCATGGGGTGAGCCCCGACTACGGCGCCGCCCTGCCCCCCACGCCCCACCCGCTCGCCGACCTGCTGGGCGCGATCACGACGCCAATTGGCGACGGCGCGATCACGGTGACGATGATCGTCGCCTACCTCTCGCTGGGCCTGGTCGGCTACCTCGTCTACCGCCTCGGCTCCCTCTGGTTCGACCGCCCGATCGGCGCCGTAGCCGCCGCCATCGTCCTCACCCGAGCCCCCTTCCTCTCCAACGGCCTGCGCGCCTACGTCGACGTCCCCTACATCGCCCTCGTCCTGGGAGCGCTCGTAATAGAGAGCAAGAAGCCACGGGCCGGCTGGTCAGTGCTCTCGCTCCTGGCCCTTGCGGGCCTGCTGAGACCTGAGGCATGGGGATTCGCCATCGCCTACTGGCTTTGGATGGCGCTCGACTACCGGGGGGGATTGTGCTGGCGCCGCGAGCGTTCCCGCCGTGACCTCACCTGGCTGGCGGTGCTGGCCCTGGCGGCCCCGATCATCTGGGCTCTCTTCGACTGGATCACCACCGGCAGCCCGACCTACTCGTTCACCGGTACGAAGGAAACGGTCGACACCCTAGCCCGCCATACCGGCCCGATCGACCTCGTCCTCTGGGGCCCCCGTGCCCTCGGCGAAGTGATGCAGTGGCCCGGCATGGTTGGTGCGGCTGGCGGCGTGGTGCTCGGCTTCGCCTTCTTGCGCCGCCGCTCCGCCTTGGGCCTCGCCGCGGTGGTGCTCGCACTCGCCGCCTTCGCCTTCCTCGCCGCCGCCGGCCTGGCGATCATCGCCCGCTACACGATGCTCGGCGGCGCGATCCTGGCGATCTTCGTCGCCGTCGGCCTGCTCGGCTGGCGCTTGCTCGACGCCGGCCATCCCTGGCGGCGCCGCTGGCAGGTCTTCGCCGGCGTCGTGCTGCTGATGTTCGTGCTCTGGCTGCCGAACCAGTGGAACCTCGACTCGACCGTGCACAGCGATCTCGCCGACCAGGGCAAGATCGAGCGCGACCTCAGCGACCTCGCCGACAGCGATGCCTTCGCCGAGCCGCTCTGCGGTCCGGTCGCCGTACCGAACCACCGCGCGATACCCCGACTCGCCTTCAACCTCAACGTCAAGCCGACCCGGATCCTCAGCGCCAGCGAGGAGAGCGTGCCCGCGCGCGGCTACTTCCTCAAGCCCGCCAGCCCCTTCGTGATCCACAACTTCATCCTCGATCCCAACGATCCCACTCGCTTCAAGCTCACCGTGCCGCACCGCTTCAAACGCGTTGCAAGCAACGCCTCCTGGATCCTCTACCGCCACTGCTAATCCCACCGCCGACGGGACTCAAAGCGAAGATATAGACCGCTTTGAGTCCCGTCGGCGGATAGGCTGGGGCGGTGGCCGGCGGGTTCAAGAGGTCGGGACTCTTCGGGCTGATCGGCGTGGTCGTGGTGGCGATCGTCGTCGCCGTGATCGCCTCCTCCGCGGGTAATGAAGCGAACCCGAAGGGGACGATGGCGCTGATCTTCGGCGTGATCGCGATCTTCGTGGTGATCCTCTTCGTCCTGCAGCGATCGGATCTCGAGCGGGTCGCGGGCGGCGACGCCAAGGCGGTGCAGCGCGCCGTCGCCGAGGGCGGCGGCAGGGTCGAGAACCCGGCGACGATGGACGAACAGCAACTCTGGACAGCGCTGGCGGTGAAGCCGATCGACAGCAAAGCGATTAAGGCGCGGAGCCAGATGTGGGACGCCGGCCGCCGCAGCCTGCGGCTGGGGATGATCGTGACGCTGCTGATCTTCCTCACCGTCCCCTCGATCTACCTCTTCGAAAGCTTCCTGCCGGTGCTGATCGGCGGGCCTCTGATCGTGATCGCGGCGCTCTACGGCAGCTTCCGTGCCCTCGCCCCCGGCGGCGAGATGGACAGCGCCTACGACAAGGTCGGGGTGGCGATGGCCCCGCTCGGCCTCGAGGTGACCGAGCGTCCCAAGGTCAACATCGAGGTGCGGGAAGCGACGACCGGGCGGGTCGGACCGAAGATCCACGGGGCGCTGGTGTTGAGCGGCGAGCGCCACGGCCGGCGTGTCTCGGTTCGGCTCGGCGACAAATCGAGTGAGGTGAGCGTGCGCGAGCCCTGCAAGGAGTACGCGGCAGGCTCAAAACGAGTGAGGGTCGAGTGCGGCCCGGAGGGGATCGCCGTCACGCGCAAGGGTGGCGAACCGGCCGACTGGCTCTGCGACCTCTGGCTCGCCGAGCGCCTCCTCGACGCCGCCTGAGCGCCGTCTCAGCTTGGGTGCTCGACTCGCTCGACCGCGGCGTGGGTTGCGGAAGCGAGCTCGGGGTCGGCGAGCTCGATGCCGACCGGCAGCTCGACGTGGAGGTCGCTGGAGGGATCGACGCACACGCGCAGGCGCCCGGCGCCGCGCGAGCCGAGCACGTGGCCGCCGCGTCGGCGGTCCTCACTGATGAAGTGGAGGTGGTAACCGCTGACCTCGATCCCCTCGGCGTAGTCGGGGAAGCGGAAGCCGAGCATCGTTCCCGAGACGTCGGCAAGCTCGAAGACATGCTGCTCGGCGACGACCTCCGTCAGTGGCCGGTAGGGCGGGCTCTGGCGCGGCACCGAGCGCGCACGGACCAGCTCGAAACGCCCGTCGATGCGGATCGCGCAGGACGCAGCGTCGGCGGGAACGAGCCGGTCGAGCTCGACGAGCAGCTCGTCGTGGTCGAGCGGCCCCTCAACCTCCGCGTCGAGCGAGGGCGTAAAGCCGGTCACCACCGCGAACGGCGTCTTCGTCTCGGCGGCGACCTCGCTGACGTTGCCGTCGACATCGGCCCGGTAGAAGCGGCCGTCGAGCGCGATCATCTCGCCGTCGAGCCCGTCCAGCGTCCCCAGCCCCAAATCGCCGTGCTCGGCCAGCTCGGCGAAGGATAGGTCGCCCTCGTAGGCGCCCTCGAGCAGGGCCGCGATCGTCGAGGCCTGGAAGAGCACGTGCGGTTCCCGCCCGGCATGCAGTTCGGACTCGCGCAGCGTCTCCACGTGCAGCGATTTGATCCAGCGCTGATCCAGCACGCCGTCAGTCTCCCAGGACATATGGACCCATAAGCTCAGACCCGCCATGCTGAGACGAGCCACCGAGACGACGTTTCGACGCGTCGTCCTGCTGGTCTCGGCGGTGGTGCTGGTGCTGCTGGGCAGCGCCGCGATCGCCCACTACGCGCTCGGCCAGTTCGACGACTTCGGCGAGGCGCTCTGGTCGGCGGTCTTGCACGTGCTCGACCCCTCCAGCCTGCACGACGACAGCGACGCGGCCGAAAGGACGATCGGGCTGCTCCAGGTGATCGTCGGCCTGGTCCTGCTCGTCGGCCTGCTCTTCACATTCGTCGCCGAGGTCGTCTCCAACTCGCTGGAACGGCTGGGGCAGTCGGACAAGCCAGTGCGCTGCCGCAACCACCTACTCGTCATCGGCGGCGTCGACCTCGCCTCGCTGGCTGCCTCGGCCGCCGCGGAGTCACAGCTGGAGACCGAGCTGAGCCGGCTCGTCGTGCTGGCGCCCGAGTCCGCCCGCGACTCGCGGGCGCAGATCCTCGACGACCTCGAAGAGGCCGGCGGCGAAGACCTCAAAATCGACCTCCTCTTCGGCGACACCGCCGGCGACTCGGGCTTCGAGCTGGCCGGGGCCGAGCGGGCGCGGGCGATCCTGCTGATGCCCTCGACCAGCGGGCCGATCGCTGCCGAGGCGGCCGACGTCGAGGTGACCCAGGCCGGCCTCGCCCTGCTCGACTACCTCAAAGAGCAAGAGGCGAGCCCGCAGGTGCGGCTGCTCTTCCGCCGCGGCCGCAACGTCGACGCCAGCTGGGAGCTCTTCCCGCCCGAGTGGGACGCGGTGGTCGGCGACCGCACCGTCTCCGCCCTGCTGCGGCTGGCGATCACGCGGCCGCCGGCGCTGGAGAAGCTGCCGGGCTGGGTCGCCGAGCACGGCTCGGTCGAGCCCTTCACCAAGCTCGTCGACGCCGCCTGGAAGGCCTCGGTCCGGGCGGAGGGACCGCTGCGGCTGACAATCGTCGGCTGTGGGATCAACGCCCCGGCGCTGATGGAGGATCTGGCCGAGGTCGGCACCGAGACCTTCGCGGTGACGATGATCGCGCCGCGCGCGGCCTTCGAGCGCTACCTCGGCAGCGCCGAACCGTCGGGAGTGAAGATCCACTTCATCGAGGCGAGGTCGACCGAAAGCGACCACCTGCCGCGCAACCTGATCGAGTCGCGGCCGCACATGGTCCTCGTCACCCCCAGCCCCGCGAGCTGGGACCAGCGCGCCTCCGACGCCAGCGCCACGCTCTCGGTGCTCCACGTCCTGCGCACGGCCGGCGGCCGCGAGCTGCCGGTGCTGGCCGAGATGTTCCTCTCCGAGTCGGCGCGGCGCCTGCCCAACGACCCGCGCCTGCTCGCCGTCTCGACCCTGCGCTCGATCTCCACCGCGGTCGCGCTCAGCCTCTTCGATCCGGAGCGCGCCGCCGAGCTGGAACGCCAGCTCGCCGCCGGCGCCGCCGATCATTGAGAATCGACGCATGGCGGCGATAGAGCTCCGCGGCGTGGTCAAGCGCTTCGGGCCGATCACGGCGGTGGACGGACTCGACCTCGAGGTGCCCGAAGGCATCTGCCTCGGCCTGCTCGGGCCCAACGGCGCCGGCAAGTCGACGACGATGCGGCTGCTCACCGGCCAGGCGATCGCCGACGAGGGCGAGCTGCGCGTGCTCGGCCACGAGCTGCCCGCCGACGCCAAGGCGGCGCGGGCCGAGATGGGCGTGGTGCCGCAGCTCGACAACCTCGACGTCGATGTCACGGTCGAGGACAACCTCGCCGTCTTCGCCCGCCTCTACCGCGTGCCCGACGTCGGCGACGCGGTCGACAAAGCGCTCGACTTGGCCCGCCTGCGCGGGCGCCGCGGCGACGCCGTCGACGAGCTCTCGGGCGGCATGCGCCGGCGGCTGCTGCTCGCCCGCGGCCTCGTCCACGAGCCGAAGTTGATCCTGCTCGACGAGCCGACCGTCGGCCTCGACCCGCAGATCCGCACCGAGCTCTGGACCCTGATCGACAACCTGCGCTCGCGCGGCACGACGATCCTGATGTCGACTCACTACATCGAGGAGGCCGAGCGGCTCGCCGATGAGGTCGCCGTGGTCAACAAGGGGAAAGTGATCGCCCGGGCGACGCCGGCCGAGCTGATCGAGGCGCACGCCGGCACCCATACCGCCGAGGTCTACGGGCCGCCGGAACGGCTGACTGAAGTGCGGGCGATTGCCGAGCAGCAGGGCCTGCCGGTGCGCCCGGCCGGCCCGGCGATCGCGATCGTCGGTTCCGAGCGCGCCGCCGACGGCGCCGTGCCTGACGACGCCGTAGTCCGCGCCGCCTCGCTCGAGGACGTCTTCGTCCTGCTGACCGGAGCAGAGGCGGAATGAGCGGCGAGAGCACAGCCAAGCTGCGACGGCTCGAACCGGCGGCGATCGCCGGGATCATGAGCCGCGAGGTCGCCAACTTCCGCACCTACTGGAAGGGGACGACCTTCTCCAGCATCCTCGAACCGATCGTCTACCTGCTCGCCTTCGGCCTCGGGCTGAGCGCGACGCTGGTCGACGAAGTCAACGGCGTCCCCTACATCCAGTTCGTCGGCACCGGCATGGTCGCCACCGCGGTGATCTTCTCCAGCGCCCTGCCGGCGATGTTCGGCACCTTCGTCAAGCACCGCTTCCAGAACACGTATGACGCAATCCTCGCCGCGCCGGTCGACGTCGAGGAGCTGGTCACCGCCGAGATGCTCTGGATCGCCCTGCGCTCGGGCACCTACGGCTGCGTGCCGCTGCTGGTCACGATCGGCTTCGGGCTCGACCCGGCCTGGGGCATGCTGCTGGTGCCGTTCTTCTGCTTCGCCACCGCGCTCGGCTTCGCTGGCTTCGGCATCGCGATGGCGGCGACCGTGGCCAAGATCGACCAGTTCAACTACGTCACCGCGCTCTTCGTCACTCCGCTCTTCCTCGTCGCCGGCACCTTCTTCCCGATCGAAGGCCTGCCCGAGGGCTTCCAGGTCATCGCCCAGGTCAACCCCCTGCACCAGCTGGTCGAACTGGTCCGCGGCGGCGCCTTCGGCTTCGAGGCCGTCGACATCGCCCGCTTCGCTTTCCTGGTCGCCTTCGCCCTGCTCACCTGGCGCATAGCGATCAACCGCATGCAGAACCGGTTGATCGATTGACGCATCCGACATTGACCACACCAGAGCGGGGTCAAAGTCGGATGCGCGGAAATGGACCGTGCGCCCCGTCCTCCGAGACAAGGCCACCGGGCGTGTCCGTCGTGGTTGGCTCGAGCCGGGCTCTCCTACGGCACCCGCGGCTTCCGCTTAAGGCTGCTTCCTTCCGGACCTGACCTGGTTCGCGTGCCTACGTCGCGCAGGACCCGGCCGTCAACACCTTCCGCGACGCACTGACCCCGACGGTCAGCCCCTCGGAACGGGATTCGGCCCCGCTAAAGCGGATTTCGGGTGACAGGGCACCGCTGGTTCCCCGCCTAGCACGGTCCGCGACCATCGTAACCGCCTCGCCCGGCCCGCGCTGAATCGGCCGTGGCTCAGCGTAGGATCGGCGCCACGTGATCGACGTCGACAGCACCTCCTTTTTCTTCATCGTCTTGATCGCGGCAATCGCCGCGATCACGGTCGCCGTCGTGCCGAAAGGGTTGGCGCCTCCGGTGGTGGTGCTCGAGCTGATGCTCGGGATCGTGATCGGGCCGGAAGTCCTCGACCTCGCCCACCCCTCGGACTTCATCGAATTCTTCTCCAACCTCGGGCTGGGGATGCTCTTCTACTTCGCCGGCTACGAGATCGACTTCGAACGGATTAAGGGCACGCCAATGAAACTGGGCGCGCTCGGCTGGGCGATGTCAGTGGGCCTGGCCTACGGCATCGGCGGCATCCTCGCCGCGGCCGGCATCGTCGTCTCCTTCCTCTATACCGGCTCCGCCCTGGCGACGACCGCGATCGGCACGCTGATCCCGATCCTCAAAGACAGCGGCAGCCTGAAAACCCGCTTCGGCACATTCCTGATGGCGGCCGGCGGCGCCGGCGAGTTCGGCCCGATCCTGCTCGTCACCCTCGTCCTCAGCACCGCCAGCCCCCTGCACGAGGCGGCGATCCTGGTCGCCTTCGTCTTCCTCGCCCTCGGCGTTGCTCTCGCCTCGGTGCGGCTGGCCTGGCGCGGCTGGCCGGCCTTCGAAAAAACCTTCGAGGCGAGCAGTCAGCTGGCTGTGAGGATCACCGTCGTCCTCGTCTTCGGCCTAGTGCTGCTGGCCAGCAAGCTCGGCCTCGACGTCCTGCTCGGCGGCTTCGTCGCCGGCATGATCACCAGGGCGGCCCTGCGCGGCCACGAGCTACAGGTCTTCGAGTCGAAGCTGACCGCGGTCGGCTTCGGCTTCTTCGTCCCCTTCTTCTTCATCACCAGCGGCCTCGAGTTCGACCTCGCCGCCCTCGGCTCGGCGGAAGCAATCGCCAAGATGCTGCTCTTCCTCGCCCTTTTCCTAGTGGTCCGCGGCACCCCCGCCCTGCTCCTCTACCGCAAGGTCCTCAGCCGCACCGAGCGCCGCGCCCTCGCCTTCTTCAGCGCCACCGAGCTCCCCCTCGTCGTCGCGATCACGACGATCGCGATCGACGCCGGCAAGATGCGCGCCTCCACCGCCGCCGGCCTGGTCGGCGCCGCAATGCTCTCCACCCTGATCTTCCCCTTCATCGGCATGGCCCTGCAAAAACGAGCGATGGTCGAGCAAGACGAAGACCCCCTGGCGCCACCTATGATTGAGCCCCTCCCGGGCGCGTAGCTCAGCGGGAGAGCGCTCGCCTCACACGCGAGAGGTCGCTGGTTCGAACCCAGCCGCGCCCATCGGTTGAATCCCCTGCAATCGAGCGGGATTCAGAAGCATCCAAGGTCAACTGCTCGCCTGGCTCTGAGGCCGCAGAAACGCCGCCAGTGCCCAGCGGTGCCCAATCCGAGCCTTCGGAAACTATCTTCAGCCGATCCCGCTCCCCCTCTCCCCGGTACATCACCTGCGCATAGATCGAGAGCGTGACCTTCGGATCTGAGTGCCCGACCTGGCGCATGACGTAGGGAACCTCCGCGCCGGTGGCGAGCAGAAGCGAGATGAAGGTGCGGCGCAGCGAATGCGGCGTGATGCCTTCGGGCAGCGGGTTTCGCCCCCGCGCCGTCAGGTTCTCATTGGCTCGCTCCACCGACCGAATGACGACTCGCCGCCGCGCGTTGTTGCGGTCCTGTCGCTGGCCCTTCTCGGTCAGGAACACGAAGTTGTCGGGACCGCCCAAGCGCGTCTGAGCCTTGTGGATCGACAGCTCCTCGCGAAGTGCCGGAAGCAGATCGACCTGGCGGATGCCCGCGTCAGTCTTTGCGTCGGACACCCGAAGGCGACCGGCCGCAAGGTCAACGTCGCGCCAACGAAGATCAAGTGCCTCGCTGATCCGCAGTCCGGCAAGCGTCAACGTCGCCAGTAGCGCCCGCCGTGACGTTGCTTTGCGGTCCACTCGTGCCTCCTGATCCAACTCGCCTCCAGCATCCAACAGCGCCACGATCTGCTCTGCGCGGTCCAGCCATGTCCGCTCTGGCTTGCGCTCCTTCAATCGCCGCCGTTTTCCTCGGGCCGGATTGCGGTCAATCAGCTCGCGCTCAACAGCGACCTCAAGAATCTGCGCCAGCCGAGTGATCGTCTTGTTGATCGACGCCGCTGAGATCGTCCCCTCCCGCACCTTCTCCTGCCGGTAGCGATCAACCTCGGCAATCGTGATCTCCGAGAGCCGGTGCTTGGCGAAGAACGGCAGCATGTGGTTGCAGAGCTGCCAGGTGTAGTCCTGAAGCGTGTTCTCGGACAAGCCCTCGTGCCGCAATCCCTCAAGCCACTCAGAGGCGAACTCGTGGAAGGTCGGCTCCTCCACAGGCTCGGCGGCCTTCTGCGGCTCGTGCGGCCGCCAGATGCCTCTCCGCACATCTGCGAGGACGTTCGCCAGCTCGTCCTTCGCTTTGCGTCGGGTCCAGCCTTCGCCCGCCGTCCCAAGTCGCAGATAGCGCCGCTTGCCATAAGCACGGAAGCGCAGCGCGAAGGTGCGGCCGCCTTTGCGATCCAGCTCAAGCACCTGCCCTGTCGCCTGGTCGCTCATCCGACCTTAAGCAGCCGACCCTGAATCGTCTTGCCCCCGAATCGGAAGCAACTCCACCCGGCCCTCCGATCCCTGAGGCTGACTCGCTCGCTTACCCGAGCGGGCGGGCGGGTCAGCCGCCGGTTGGCCGTCCACCTTCCGCAGCACCCGCGCAGCGATTTCGGGATCGAACCGAAGCCGGGGCTTCGCGCCTTTGCCGAGCTTGACCGCACCAAGCTCAATCGCGTGGGAGTACACCCAAGAGCGCTCGATCCCAAGCGGCCGCGCCAGCTCGGCAGCATCAACCAGTTCCCGCCGCTGAAGTCCGCGCTTTTCGAGCAGTTCAACCACCCGGCGAGCGATTGCCTCGACTGTCTGCGGATCGAGCCTGATGCGCGGATCTCGTCTCATGCCCCCTTGGTGCCAGATGGGGCTCTCCTTGATCCACTTCTTCGGGAAAAGACCGAAGGTCAAGGCTCCTGCCGGGCCTCCATACAGGCGGCCTCCGCACGGCGAAGCCGTGCCACAATCGGCCGCCGGAGGCACGGCCGGAGTTGCCAGCGCCGTCACGCCAGGGCCTTCCTGACGTTTGGGATCACCAAACTGCGGCCCAGGCACGGAACCGGAGGGTCTCTCCTATGTGAGCCAACGGTGTCAAGATCTCCCCCTCCAAGATCAAGAGGATGGAGAGAGAAAGGCGGTGCTCACTGCGTTCGCCTGGGGGCGTTCATTCTTGCGGTGGCCGAAGAGCAGGCAAGAAGACCAGTAGGTCTCCGAGCAACCGCCGACCACCGGGATCTCCCAGACCAGGGGGCTATGGCAGCTCGGGCACGCGGTCGCCATCTAGAGTGGACCGATGCCCATCACGTCGAGGTCGAAGTTGACCGTTGCCATGTCCTTCGTCGCGCTCTTGGCGTTGATCGGCCTACCCGCGGGGGCGAACGCGACGCTTGCGTTCAATACCTACGTCAACAACTCGGAAGTCTGGGTCTCCAAGAACGACAGCGGCACGGAAGCCAAGCGCGTCGGTAACGGCTGGGTGGCGCAGGTCTCGCCGGGCGGCGAACTACTCGCCTACGAGCACGCACAGGCGTTTGTCGGCTGGGAGCTGATGATCTACCACGTCGCCACGGGGAAGAGGTCGGTGCGCCTGACGCACATACGCCCCACCCACGAAAACATCGTCGGAGAAAGAACCGCGTTCGCCTGGTCGCCCGACTCGACGATGGTGGCGGTGCTCCAGAACGAACGCCGATCCGGAAAACAGGCCCTTTATGTGATTCCTGTCAAGGGCGGCGAGGGCAAGGCCCGGATCGCGACGGGCTACTTCCGCGGGGTCAGCTTCTCCCCGGACAGCAAGGAAATCGTCTTCGGCCTGGCGCACTCGGGAGGCAATCTGCCCAAGATCGACATCGCCCGCGCCCCGGTGGCCGGCGGTCCGATCACGCTCCTCACCCACGACCACATCTCCGGCTGGCCGCTCTGGGGCCCGCGGGGACAGATCGCATTCTCCAAGCGGTCTGAGTCCAAGCGCTGGAAATCGCGCGGAGAAGTCTGGACGAGCGGACTCTTCAACCTCTTCGTGATGAAAGCGAACGGCGGGCAGATGAAGCAGCTGACCAGGGTCGGTGCCTACGAAGCCGGTTTCTTTCCGGCCTTCTGGTTCCCCTCGGGCGAACGGCTCGTGACGAATTTCCAGAGCCTGGGCGAGAACTACGTGGCGCTCGTCGATCCCCGGACTGGCGCGGTGAAGTCGCTCAATCAGCCCATCAGCGGGGTCGTTCACGGCGTTGGCGAAGCCGACTTCGCCGCCGTTTCCCTGACCGCGGATGAAAAGACCGTGCTCGGCTGCGTCGGAGGCGTGGCATTCGCGGTTCCGCCGCCGGCCTCGGTGCCCGTGAGGGGTGGTGAACCGACAGTGCTGAATGAAGACGCCTACTCGCCTTCCTGGAGCGGACTGAGCACCGTGGGAGCCAGCCCCTGTTGAGTCCGTTCTCTCACCAGCGCCTCTCGTCTTCCAGGGTCAAGACTGAGAATGGGAGATCCGCTGCTCACACGAGGCTCGAAGTGCGGTCCAAACGACTCTGACCAAGAGGCGCTTGAGGCAGCGAAGAGCTTCGGCGCTTGACTTACCCTCGGCCCGCTTTTTGGCCAAGTAGGCGCGGGCGCCTGGATGAATGCGAGCCTGGGTCAAGGCGATCCGGTAGAAGGCCGCGTTCAGCTGGCGGTTGCCGTGCCGATCGAAACGAACGCGCTGGGTCTTGCCCGAGGAGGCCGGGATCGGCGCGCAGCCCGCGAAATGGGCGAGCTGGGCCTCGGTCTTGAAGCGCTCCGCGCCGGCGATCTCACCGATCAGCTTGCCAGCGGTCAGCCGGGCCACTCCGGGCACCTCCAGCAACTCGGGCGCATAGGCAGCTGCGCGCTCGCCGATCTCTGAAGCGAGCTGGCGCTCGCGGCGGGTGAGATCACCGATGCGCGAAAGCAGGTCGCGGCAGATCCGCACCTGGGCTGTTTGCTCGCGTCGGGAAAGGCGCTGGGAGAGACCACGCCGCACCGCTGGGCGCTCCAGCGTCCGGGCCGGGGGCTCAAGGTCCGGCTCGAGGTCGTGCAGGTGCCAGCGCAGTCGTGAGGCGAGAACGGTCCGCTCGCGCACCAGACCCTCGCGATGGTCGACCAGAGGCTTCACCTCCCTGGCCGCATGATCGTGGCTTGCGGGGTGCAGCTCGGATTCTTCACGCAGAGCGGCCCTGGCTATCGCAAGCGCGTCGATCGGGTCGGACTTGCCGCGGGTGCGGGCGCTCTTTCGAGCTCCTGCCATCAACTTCGGAGGCACACGAAGGGCACACTCGCCATTCGCAAGGAGAAAGCGCTCTAGGCGCCCGTTGACGTGGCGACAGTCCTCCAGGGCAAAACGAGCCGGCTCGCCACCATCGAGGCTATGCGCCCAGCTCAGTAGATCCCGCTGGCCCGCCTCGTCGGCAGCGATCGTGATTTCGCCCAGCTGCTGCCCGACGTCGTTGACGGCAACAGCGGTATGGGTTCGCTTGTGGGGGTCGATTCCGATCGTGATCAATGGGGCTCCTATCTTCGGAGTGGTTCTCGGTCACGGATCGACGGCGGACAGAACTGGGTGGGGCTCTTGCACGCTCCTATCAGGTCACGCCATCGGTCCTCGAACGCGACGGGCGACAGGACCGTTCGGTCAGCCCGGTCGGCGACATCAAATGTTGAGTCAGCCCGTCGCGCCGAGGACGCTAGGAAGTTCATGGGACGCTGCTCGAAGGGGGCACGGGAACCCAATTCGTAGTGTGTCGGCGGTTGGGCTGTTGCTGTTTGAGTTCTTCCTTTGCCTGCTTCTTTGGGTCCTTCCTCTTGCTTCTCTTGGCTTTCGGTTTTGGCTTCGTTCGTTGTTGGCTTGCTTCTTGTCTTGGCTTCTTGCTTTTGGGTTTTGGCTTGGTCTCTTTTGTTGTTGGCTTCATTTGTTGGTCTCATCCGGAAGCCGGAAGCCGCCGCGCGTGAACTCGCCCGGCTGCCAGTCGATGCCGTCGAGCAGGCTGGACGTGGGTACTCCCAGCGCCCCGGCGAGCTTTGCCAGGGTGTCGATGCGGGGAATGCGGCCGCCGCGCTCAAGCAGGCCGATCTCGGTGCGGTGCAGCCTGCGTGAGGATCGAGCGCTCCATGATCTCGTCCTCTTGGGCGGGCGTTGACATGCCCGGCCGGATATCTTCGTTGTGCATGGGAGCTCATACCTCCTGTGCCATGCCCCCGGCTGTTCCACCAGCGCGGGGGCGCTTTGTCGTTGGGCCGGCGAGGCTACCGCAACTTCTGCTTAAGCACAAGTGCTGATACAGGTGGATTAAAGCGCCTGCGTCTGAGAGCGTGCGCAGAAGATGCGCCGCTCAGATCAACCCCAGCCCGCCCTAGGTAAGGCAATCCGCCAGCTCCGAGAGGAACGCGGCATGACCCAGGAAGCCTTGGCCCAAGAGGCTGGCGTGACGGTTGGCCACATGTCGATGATCGAACGCGGACACTCGAATCCGACCTGGGCGACAGCCAAGGCCGTTGCTGCCGCCCTTGAGGCGTCGATAGTTGAGCTTGCGAAGCTGTCACTCGATTTCGAGAAGTGAACTTGATGCTCCATTTGGGGCCGTCAACCTCAACATTTTGGTATCCGAGGGGTCTGCAAAGATCAATGGCGTGCCGGATTCTCTCGACCTTGATGTCACGCTAGGTGACGCCCAATTTATCGCCTCTGGGCCTTCGGCGACCGTTATGAAAGCACTCGCTGAGTTCCGGGAGATGCTGTCTCACGATCATTCCGAACGCAGGAGTGGGGCCAAACCCAAGGGTTCAAGTAAAGCTAGAGATGAGTCAGCCACCGGTGACAAAATTCCCTTTGCTGTCTTTATGAAACACACTTGGGAGAGCCAACCTGCAAGGGCAACGGCAGTCCTGACTTGGGCAAAGCGCTACGACGGCAAGGAGTCGCTAAAGCCAGCGGAGATGGCCACCTACTGGAAAAAAAGCGGCGCGAGGAAACCAGCAAATCCCTCGCAGGTGTGCAGTATCGCCGAACAAAAGGGCTGGCTTGAGAAACAGGCCGACGGTAGCTACGCCGTGGTGGGACACGGCGAAGAGATGGTTGATCAAGTGGTGGGCAAGGGCTAGTTCTTTAGCCGGTGGGCGATGGATCTGGTTGGCGCCCGCATTCAGAATTTGCCGTTTGACGAGCAGGCCCTAACCCTTGCTCGTCTAGCTTCGGCGCGGTCCTCCAACAATCGGTTCGCTGCTGGCGACTTGAATGATCTGTTTGACCAATTTGGGCTGCCGCGACCGGCACGGATTTCGAACGTGGTCGCGACACTTGAGAAAAAAGGACACCTCACGAAAGCCCGGGGGTCCGGTCGAGCGAACTGGCAGATCACTCCAAAAGGGCGTGCACGTTCGGTCGAACTTGCAAGCGATATGGACCTCGCTGCTCTTGATATCGAGGCAGCGCATAGCGGTATATCGGAATTGGCCGATACGCCTCATCCAACCATCCCGCCGAGCCTGGGTCCGCCAGAGTTGATTGGACCGCTGCATGCCTTCATGGAGGCCCACCCATTTGAGCGCAACGTCTTCGGTATGACGCGCTTTCCGAAGGATCATCTTGATCCCATTTCACCCGCTTTGGAGGAGGCTAGACGGGTCTGCGCAGGTCACGGATTGGAGTTTCACCTCGCGGCAGATAGGCAGATCGTGGATGACCTCTGGGCCAATGTGGCAGCTCATCTCTGGGGGAGCCAATTTGCGGTTGCGTTCTACGAGGATCGAACTGGCACGGGTTTGAACTACAACCTCAACATTGAGGTTGGAAGCGCCCTTGTCTTGGGGCGACGTCTCGCCGTACTAAAGGACAAGCCAGTGGAGCGTCTTCCGAGTGATCTGGTCGGTCACATCTATAAGGAGGTGGACTTGGACGATCTAACCACCGTAGCCACCGAACTTCACAAGTGGATTCGTGATGACCTTACGCTTGGGGCGTGCCCGAGTTGCCCATGACGGCTATTAGGCAGCCGGTTGATACTGCTCTCCCGAATCGTCGTCATGCCTGCGTAAATAAATGGAATCTGGGACCCAGCGCTGCATGGCGCATCTTGCTCAGTAGAGCCAAGGACTCCGTGTCCTCTCGGTCGCTTAGGAGGAGTCGCCTAAGAGCCGCTGAGATGTAGGCGTCGATGAGCCATGAGGTAAACGGACTCGGCAGCGGACCCCGGCGGATTGTGTCGAACGCCGAAGGCGAGATGGTCGAGATAGAGGCGGCCGTCCTTGTTCTTGGCGAGTCGATACACGAGGCCGAGCGGGCCTCCGGGCGGCGGGATGTAGACCTTCACGCAGCCGGGGAGGCTGGTGCCGTCCCTCGCATCCTCATCGCAGGCGAATAGGGCATCCACGGCCTGCCCCTCGCGCTCCAGACGAGAGCGGGTTTCTTCGCCAATGCGGCGGGCGCTCTTGCTCGCCTTGCGGAGATCGTCCTGCCATGCCAACTCGTCAAAGGCCACCGGCGCAAAGCCCCGCTTGAGGGCCACGGCTCAGCGCTCGCCGTCGGGGGGCTTTACCGCCCCGTAGGCAGCCTCGAACTCGGCCAGCGTTGCGGGCTCGTGGCCCAGGCGGTCCATGATGGCCTGGGCGGAGGTATCGGGGGCCACGAGAAGACGGCCGTCTGAACGGGCCTCCTCTACAACGTAGGGACCCTCGTAGTCGCCGCTGAGCTTGACGTGAGGCTGCTCCACAGAGGAAATCATGACAAAGAAAGCGGCCTATCCCTCGCCATCGGTGGGCAAGTCGCCGAAATGCCGGTCGAACTCCTCCGGCGACATGCGCTTCCCGCCGGCTCGTTTGAGGATCGCGTCCAGGGTGATTTCTCCCGCCGGCCGAGGTCGAGCTGAGCGCTGCTCGTCAATCGGGGCGACATCTTTTGTCTGCGAATCGGACATGCGGGCATGGTAGCCGCCTCCGACGACGACCGGAAAGCCCGGGCACCAATGCCCAGCAGACCGAGAATCGACCGCAAACAGCGGCAATCTGGCGGCTCAGAGAATTGGTGGCGGAAGGTGCAGCATCCCGCTTGGGAATGCGGGTTTAGGGCCAGATCTTGGCCCCCGGGCAGCGCTCCTCACACGCGAGAGGTCGCTGGTTCGAACCCAGCCGCGCCCATAGTCGCAAACCCAATCCTGGAGCGGAATTGTGGCTTTTTTCGGGTCGGCGTGACCGAGCTGGCCCATGACGAAGCGCAGGTCACGGCCGGCGAAGAAGCAGAGGCTGGCGAAGGTGCGCGCAGCGTGTGAGGGGTGACGCCGTCGGGGAGGAGCATCTTGCCCCGGGCGGCGCGGCGCTCGTTGGCGCGCTTGACCGCCTCGGCGAGCAGACGGTTGCGGACGTTCGAGGGGTTGAGCCTGCCGCCTGTGGCGGTGGCCCAGAGCGTTGCCGCCGGGGCGCCGCCCCAACGACCGACGGGAGCAATCATATAAACATGGATGTATGGCGGCAACCGGCTTTTCGTCCTTGCGGCAGCTTTCGGTACGCTTGCGTATAAGGCTCCTGCCAGTGGGGTGTACAATGGCGTTTACAGCTCATGCCGCCGTCCAGCTATTCCCCGGAGCGCGACTGGATCCTGATCGGGATGGCGGAGAGGTGCGCCCAGGTCGGCTACGAGGCGACCACGACCGAGAGCATCTGCGCGGTCTCGGGCGTCTCGCGCGAGACCTTCGAGCGGTCCTTCGCGGGCAGGGACGAATGCCTCGGCGCGACGATGGAGCTGATAGTCGATGCGGGGCGGCGGCGGCTCGAGGCGGCTTGCCCCGCCGGTCCCTGGGAGGAGCGCCTGACGAGGGGCGTCGCGGCGATGCTCGGCTTCCTCGCCGAGCGCCCTGCCTTCGCCCACACTGCCCTGATCGAGGCGGCACCCGCCGGGGGCCGGGCGGCGCTGCTCTACGGCTCCGCGAAGGCCGCGCTGCTCGCCGAGATCGAGCGCGGCCCAGACCGGACCGGCGCCGGCATCCCGGCCGCGGCCGGGCGCGGCGCGCTGGCCGGGGTCGAGACGCTGCTGGCAAGCCGCGTGGTCGCGGGCAAGGCGGCGGAGCTTCGTGATCTGACCGGGGAGGTCATTTACTCGCTGGCGGTCCCCCACCTGGGCCGGGGAGAGGCACAGCGACTGGCAGCGCGAGCGGTACAGCGCCGCCCCGCCCTGCGCGCGGTGGCATAGCAGCGAGCCGAGCGGTCTATTCCTTCACCCCGCAGCTCTTTGCCACCTTGGCGCTGATCGAGGCGCCTTCTTCGAAGTTGAACGTCGCCAGGGCAAGCGGGAAGACGGTGCGCGGGGAATGTGCCGGAGCGGGACAGCCGGCGTTGAAGTAGCTGAGCTGTTTGCCCCGCCAGGCGTATTTGCGGCGCAGGGTGAGCTTGATCCGGTCGACGTAGCCCCAGGAGCCGAGCGCTTCGGGCAACGAGGCGCTGAGCCGGGTGCCGTAGGTGCCCCTGTGGATGCGGGCGATCGCGAAGGGGATGACGAAGGAGCTGAAGAAGGGGTGGGAGGTGAAGATGTGGGTGTAGAGGACGGGGCGGCCGCCTTCGCGGCCGTGGCAGGACGATGTGGGCCCAGAACTGGCCCGAGTCGACCAGCGCGTCACCGCACTGGGAGAGGGCGCGTTCGGTGGAGGCGGGTTGGATTCGGGAGACATCGCAGGTCGGCAGCCCCTTTGACTGCAAGAGGCCGTGGCGGTTGACCTCGACCGTCATCCGCTGCAGTTGCGGCGGGATGCCCCCGTGGGGATTGGAGAGGTGGCCCGAGACGAAGACGGCGATCGGCGCGGTGCCCCTGCGCGGCAGCTTGTAGGGCTTGATCTGGGAGAGGACAGAGATCCGCACGTTGCCCTGCTGGACCACGGTGGCGTCGGCGAGCGAGGTGAAGGCCAGCAGCGCCAGCAGCGCCAGCAGCGCAGCGATGATCCCGGTTCTTCGTCTCATCCCCACCCGCGCCCCCTACTGCGCCTGGGCGCTAAAGCTGACCGTGCCGGCGAGCTCTCCGGCATTGAACAAGCCTTTGCCTTCGTCAAAGACTTCGTTCAACGTCTTCGCCGTCTGCGCCTCGAGCAAAAGCGAGCCCCCCGAGAGCGAGATCGTGCGGGCCTTGGGATCCGAGGCGAAGGCCCCGCCGCTGAGATCGAAGATGCCGATCCGCCCCAGCTTGCCCGGGAAGGCGGGTGTCGGGTCGACATCGACTTCGGCCGAGTCGACCTTGGCGCCGAGGTCGAGCCACGGTTCCTTCCAAAAGACCTGCCTGGCACCCAGTTGAAGCAGTTCGACCTCGCCGCCGGTGCGCAGCGTGCCTTCCGTGCCCACCGGGGAGAGCAGGCCACCGAGCGCGATCGGGAAGGTGAAGGTGGCTCCCTGGTGTTCGGCGGGGAAGATCGGGTTGAGCGAGACGAAGCGCGATTCGAGCTTTGCGACGAAGGCGGGATCGAAGACGAGGGTGGCGCGGCCGCTTTCGAGCACGCTGGCCAGCCTGGGCTGGGGCGTTGCGACGATCGAGCCCAGCGGCTGGCCGGCGGCGAAGGGGACCTTGGGGCGGAGCTTCTTGTTGAGTCGCGTCGCGACCTTGGCGCTCAGGGCAAGCCCGCCGGCGCTGAACTTTCATGCCGAAGCCGCTGCGGGCATCGGCGAGCTTCGAGGAGGTGGCGACCTTGAGCTGGGAGCCGGGAGCCGCCGACCTTGGCGACGAAGGGGGCATGGGTGGTCTTCACGGTGATGTCGCGCAAGGGCACCTTCTTGCGCGAGCCCTGAAAGACGAGCGAGCCTTCGGCTCCCCCAGAGCAAGGCCAAGCGCCAGCGCCGCGACCAAGGGCACGATCTGTCCCGCCGTTCTCACCATCAACCTCTGCCGCGCTAGCGCCGCTTGCCCTTCTTGGCCTTCGCCCCACACCTGGCATTGACCGCCGGGTTGAAGTCGTGCTCCTTGCCGTTCTGACCCGAGAAGGCGACGATCGCCTTGTGGGTGCCCTGGC
>Ga0207687_10000134_pt1 | contig 49501 bp, 62 predicted proteins | sample KBSM54metaG_FD_184399 | JGI IMG/M metagenome (GOLD analysis project Ga0207687, IMG submission 184399) | Miscanthus rhizosphere microbial communities from Kellogg Biological Station, Michigan, USA - KBS M5-4 metaG (SPAdes) (version 2) | ecosystem: Host-associated > Plants > Roots > Rhizosphere >...
GCTTTGACGTCGGCGCGTGCTTCGATGAAAGCCATCGTCTGCGGTGCACCGGGCCCACCCGTCGGGGCGTATCCGTTCGGGTACAGCGTCTCTGCCATACCTGGAACCTACGACGCGTACTACGTCAATGTCTTGGGGTCAGTCGAACCAGCCGTCGTTGGCCGCCGCCGACATCAGGTCACCGATGTCGAGATCGGCGAGCAAACCGGAGAACACGGCGACATTGGCGAGGAACCTGCCGTGCAACGGATCGGTGCCGCCGGACATCGTGTTGCCGGTCTGCCCGATCACCAGATCGGTGGCCTGGTCGCCACGCCGGGTCCCGGTCGGGCCGGTGGTGGTGCCGGTCAACGGGATGTTGGAGCCGCCCGAGTTGGCGAAGTCGACGACGACGTCGCTGGCGCTCGGGAACTTGACGAACGTCAGGTTCCAGCCGGTGCCGACCGGGGAGCCGTTGTGCAGATACGACCGGTACGCCCCGCTGACGGTGTTGTCGACCCCGATTTCGATGGCGTCCTGGCGTTCGGCGATGAACCATTCGCTCGGCTTGAACACCGGGGTCATCGTCGCCTGCGTCACCCCGGTGGTGAAGGCGTTCTGGTACAAGCTGAGGAACATGATGGTGAACTCGTTCGGGGCCGACACCGCCGAGAAGTCGGGGACGGTGACGCCTGCCTGGCTTCCGGCGGCTGGCAGGTTGATGAACTTCGGCCCGTCGCTGCAAGCCCCGTCATGGTTGGCCAGCTTCGTGTCGGCATGGTAGGTGCCGTGGTGGCCGTTGCCCGACGAATCGGTGGCAGTGGTGCCGCTGGTTTCGTTGAGCCGCCACCAGGCGACCGGGCTGAGGGCGGCGACCGCCTCTTCGAACGTTTGTAGACACGGGGAACCGTCACCGCCGCCGGAGCGACGACCGAGAATCCCGACATACCCGGCCATCAGGAGATTATGGCACCTCGGGCGGCAACGCCTCCGCTGCTTGGGCGTCGACGGCGTCGCTGTACTGCTGCAACGCCCGGGTCGACGTCACCTGGGTGTGGTTGACGAGCCCGCCGACGCAGGTGACCATGGCCATGATCGCACCGATCTGCGACGGGGTCAGTTCCAAGCCGAAAGCGATCAACAAGGCGATGAACGTCTGGACTAAGGCGATGACGCCCGACGGGTGCTCTAACCAGGCTTTCTTGATGGCGTTCATGGTCTCCTAAGGGATGCTGGTGGTGGTGGTGGATGGGGTGCAGCCTTCCGGGCAGTCGTCTGCGGTCAACGAACCCGGCGGGGTCGGCACTGTCGGGAGGGGAGGGCAGGTGTTGGTCTCGTCGACCGGGTATTGGGCGATGATCCGTCCGTCTTGCTGGTCGACCTGGGAGAACAAGGCCAGGAACAGGGCGGCGTTCTTGCCGTTGTCGGCGTCGGAGATGAAGTTGAGGATCTGGCGGACCGTGTTGTTCTGGGAGATGAACAGTTCCCTGGCCGCCTGGCGGCTTTCGTACCGGGCGTTGCACTGCCCGACCTGCAACAACTGGGTGTCATACAGCCGCAGGGCGTCCTGGTAGGCGACGACTTCGTTGTTGTGGCGCTCCCGGGCCAGGTCGCGGTTGCCGTTGCCTTCAACCATGTAGAAGATGAGACCGAACACGGCGAATGAAACGGTCAGGACGGTCAGGAGATGCTTCACCCTCGTCTCCACCACTGCGTCCAAGAGCCTTGCGAGTTCTTTCAGGGAGCGTGGCAAGCGACGGCCGGACGTACTCTCTAGGTACTTTTTCATCTGGTTCCTTTTCGGTCTTGCGCTGCTGTACGCCGAGCAAGGCCAAGATCGTGGTCATCAGAGCGCCTATTGCCAGGACGACCTGGGTGCCGAGAAGTTCCGGCTGGGCTACCGCGAAGTAACCGACAACGAACACTGTCAATGTCGCAAAAAGGTATGCAATAACCCGTCGGTCCTTCTCCATAGCTCCCTCCGCCGCCCATGCGGATCGTTTTCCGTCGCCCCATTAATCACCGCCGCGGGTCAAATTCCGCACACCCGCCGGACTTTAGGATGCGAATGACCTATAGGTCTGTGGGTGATATGTGTCTTGCATGTTGCGAACAACCGTGCTTACAGTGTCCCTGTGGATAACCGCATGATCAGCGACCGACTGGTGGTGATCTCCGCCCAAGGCCTCGACGACCTGTTGGAACTGGCGCGGATGGCAGCGGATCGCCTCCCCCACGAAGACGCGCTGCACTCCGCCCTGATCGGTGCCATCAGCCAAGTGAGGACATCAGCAACCGTCGAGCCCTAGGCTCACGACCATGGCATGTGGATGCGGCTCGGCCGCCCAACGACGAGAGATGATCCGTACCGCCCGGTCGACCCCGACCCGTGACGGCGGCTACCTGCTCAGCACCTACGAAGGATGCACCGCCCTGTACAAGGGGCCACTGGAAGGTGAATCGGTGTATGTCGTCGGACGCAACACGCCGGACGAGAAACTGTTCAAGCGCAACATGCTCGCCGAAGCCACCGACTACACCATCGAACACAAGGCGTCGATCGAGAACATCCCGATCCAAGGCCTGTGCGGGCAGGCGATCACCGACCTTTACGCGGTTGCGTGAGGAACACCAGCAGCATCACCAGCACGATCACTCCGTAGAGGACCCAGACGCCGCTAGGCCCCCAGGTCAAAGTCATTGCTGAACCGGTAGTACATCGTGAACGACACCCATCCGATCATCAACGAATCCGGGTCGGTTGCATAGGCGTCGTTCATGAAGAACGTCACGAAGAAACACGGCTGGTAGCTGGTCACCCCGACCGACTGGGTTTGGTACATGTCGAACGGATCGAAGCCGGGGATGACATCGTCGCGGACCTTCATCGCAGCGATCTGGTTCTGGAACGCCGCCGGTTCGGCGTAACGGTCGCGTTCGTACAGCCGGAACTCCGGCCCGTAGCCGGTACCGAAACTGGTCCACGACCCAACCCGGCAGGAGAAGGCGATCTTCAACACGGTGATCGGGGTGCGGAACGGCATCCACATCGGCACCCGAGCAGTGGTCGCCAGGTCCGGTTCGAAAGCGATCATCCTCGGCGTCATCTCCCCCGGCCACGACCAGGTCACGTCATGAACGAGACCGGCCTTATCGCCACCACGGACCGGCGCGGACCGGTCGCGGGGCTGTCGGGTCACACCAACCATTAGTCACCACTCCCCTGGAATCCGTCGACGCGACCCGAGATCGCCTTCGGTGAAACGACACCCGAGCCGAGCGTCTGGAACAGGTCGGCGCGCTGCTCCTGCACACTGAACGTCCGCCGGTTCAACTCCAGCGACACTACCGGGAAGCCCTCGTCGTCCTGGGTGATCGTCGCCCCGATGACCCGGTAATACTCGGCGTCGCCATCCTCGTCGGGGGCGTACACCATGTCGCCCGGCTTGAAATCGACGTACGGCTTGTCGAACCGCAACGGGTCCACGTCGGGTTCCAACGTCAACGTGATCGCCGGGTTCGTCGCCGTCGACGTCGTCACCTCGCGCAAGGCGAGACGTGTCGCTTCTTGCAGATCGGATGTGTCGCAGGCGAAGAACTCTTCGATCACTTCGCTGATCGCCAACTGATGCGCCACCAGGTTGTAGGTGAACAGACCACCGCCGTACTTGACGAGCAACCGGTTGAAGATCTTCCCCGGCGTCTCATGGGTGATGTCAGCGATGTTGCCGAGATGGGCGTCGGTGCTGCGGGTGAACGGCACCGCCGTCGAGTTGCCACGGCCGTCGTTGACGTACATCGACAACCGGAAGATGCCGTCGTCGCCGACCGGGCGCATCCACCAGTCGCACCATTCGCCGTCGGTCATCGTCTTCAAGATGTCGAGATACGAATCGCCGATGCGCGCCCCGACCTCGGGCATCTGCAACCACGGTTCGCCGTCGGTGTCGAAGATCGCATCGAAGTCAGGGGACACGTCGAGAAGCTGGCCACGCGCCCATGCTTCGGCCAACAATTGCAGCATCACCCCACCCGGCGTCATCCCCGGTTCCGACGGCGGGTAGGCGAGGATCTTCCACGACGCATCGGTGACGTAGATGACCAACGGTTCGTTCGGTTCGCATTCGTCGTCTTGCGGGATCGTCTCGCCGTCGGGCCCGATCTCGTCGGGCTGAGGCACACAGGTGAACCCGTTATCCTGGTAGGCCAACAGCAGAAAGGCGACCGGTGAAGTACGGATGTTGTTCACCACTGCAGCGAATGTGTGCGAGCCCGCCTGCATGTCGATCACCACGCGCCGGTGCTCCTGCCACGCCTCTGGGTAAGAGTTGTCGCCGAGCAGTGCGACCCCATCGAGGTACAGAGTCCAGTAGTTGTCGCCTGTGGCGACTATGATCACTTTGCGGTCGATGTCCAACTCGAACGTCTTGCGGATGTAGCCGAGGCCCGGTTCGGTATCGAAATCGGGATGCCAGATCCAGCCCGGTGTCCACGTGTTGTTCTGCGGCCAGGCGAACGGTGCCGCCGTCAACTCGCGGTCGACGATGCCGACCCATTCGGTGGTCAGGTCGCCCTGCAACGCCTTCACTTCGCAGAACGTCCACGACGAATCGTCGAACTCCGGTGAGGCGAACGAGAACGACCGCGAATCAGGCGTCGGCTTCTGGGTCACGCCCTTGTACGGGTGGATCTTGGCATCCTCCAACCGCATCCCGACTCCACGGCCGGTGCAGTTGACGATCTCGCCGAACTCTTCGTCCTGAGAGATGCGGACACGTTCGATGTTCTCGATCCGCCACGTGAACACGTTCTCCAGGTTGTAGATGTTGCACTTCACCAACATGCCGCGCTGGATCAGCGCCGCGGCAGTGTCGCCCAACGGCAGCGAGAACTTGCCGACACCGGTTTCGTCGACGACCTCTTGCCACTGCACGTCGAAGGCGTCTTCCAGCGTGGAGATCTGGAACGTGCCGTCACGGGTCCACAGCGTCGCCGACACCACCGGTGCGAAATCGAGGCCGGGGATGTACGGGTCCGGGTTCGGTGTCGTGGCGATGACCCGCCAGACGTCGTTGGCTTGGGTGTAGGCGACGGTGGCGTCGGCATCGTTGGGGGCGTGCACCGCCGAGACCGACATGATGTCGTCGGCCCCGGTCCATTCGACGGTGGCGACGGGTTCCGGCGACAGACCGGATGCCACGAAGATGTCACGGGCCTCGTCGGGAGTCAGTGAATAGTCGAAGACCAGCACGTGGGCGACGAGAATGTCGACGAAATCGGCACCACCGACCGTCAACGTCCCCGGGTCGAACGACAGGTCGGTGCCGGTCGTCGTGAAATCGGTGAAGTTGCCGTCGAAACCCCACGACCCGGAGCCGATCGTGATGCTCGGGCTCGTCGAAGTGAAGTACCACATGTGTGGATCGGTGTCGTTGAGACCGGACGTGAACTCGTCGAGCAGCGTCGACCCGGTGCCGATCGTCGGCACGACACGGGTCCGGAAATCGGTGCCGTCGTAGGACAGTTCGGTGCGACCGACACCGCCAGACGACTGGAAGAACAGTTGGCCCGACGACGACGTGTCGTTCAACTGGAAGAAGACGATGACGGTGAACTGCAGGCCGTCGATCGGACCGGGCGATTCTGCTGTCAGATAGCCCGTACCCAGCGTGTCGAGAACGGTGCCCGACACCGACGGCAGAAAGTTCGCCGCACCGAAGCTGAGGGTGCCGGTCTTGATGCCGTCGTTGTCGGCGGCAGCGAAGTCATCGGCCGGATCGGTGACGTCGTCCAACTGCCACCACAGGACCGGGTTGAACGACAGCACCAAGGTGTGGAAGTCGTCAGCCCCACCACCGGTGACCGTCGGGGCCGGGACGACAACGCTGCGAGTGATCGCCGCCGGTGTCGTGCGGCCGTTGCCGGTGACCGTCGGAGCCGGGAGCGTCGCGCCGATAGCGATCGACGACGGGTTGGCTTCGAAGATCTCTTCCGTGTTCGCTTCGACATCCCAGATGTCGTCGTCGTTGATCCACGACATGTTGGCCAGCGGGTTCGTCGAGAACCCGGCCGCCAAGAACAACTCGGTGGCGACGTCCGGCCCGACGTAGTCGTCGTACAGGATCAGTTGAGCGACGAGGGCGTCAGGTTGGCCGACAGCGAAGAAGCCGTCGTCGTTGCCGACCATGATCGGACCGGCAGTGAAATCGAGCGTCGCCCCCGTCGGTCCGAAGTCGGCCCACACACCGTCGATACCCCACGTGCCGGAGGCGTCCGGGTCGGAGCCACCCGACGCGTCGGCATAGTAGAGCATGTGCGGTTCGGTGTTGGTGTACCGACCGTCCGACGAGATGAAGTCGATGATCACCGAGTCGTCGGTGGTCACCTTGAAGTGCAGTTCGCCGTCGATGTCGTAGAACAGGTGCACTTCCGACGTGCCCGGTGACAACGTGTCGTAGATCGCGCCCACCGTCCCGGCGTCGTTCAACTGCCAGAAGATGAACATCGTCCAGTCTTCGCCGGACACCGGGCTGTCGGCCTCCGAGGTCAGATAGCCGGTGCCGCCGTTCGTGTCGAAGACGGTGCCGTTCGGCGTCGGGAAGAACGCGGTCGCACCGAACAGGCCGGTGCCGGTCAGGATGCCGTCGTTGTCCGCCGCTGCAGCATCGTCGGCAGGGTCACTGGCGTCATCCAGTTTCCACCACAGGATCGGGGTGCGACCGTCGGTGACGATCTCGTTGAAGGTGAGAGGTGCAGGGGATTCGAGGGCGAGGCCACCGACCTCGAACTCAGCACCGTCGAACAGGCGGCGGGCAGCCATATCAGCACTCCGCGAACGTCAGGTGGCGCATCACGGAACCCGAACCACCGTTCAGGCCCCACTCCAGCATCTGCAAACAGGCAGAGTCGAGGATCTCTTCGTTCCAGAATGCGTTCTCCAACACACCGAACGTCCCGTCGCCGTCAGCCCAGATGAAGCCGACGACCTTGAACAAAGTGATGCCCCAGTTGCCGACAGTGCCGGTCGCCGCCGACAAGGTGACGTTCTCGACCGACTTCACGCCGAGATCCCCGGCCTGCAGAGGGATCGGGATGAACACGCCGATCGAGTTGAGCGACGACGACGGATTCGACAGCACCCCGGTGTGGCCGGAGGTGCCAGCAGTGTTGGTGTACGAGATCGTCACGTTCGTCGCCGTCGCCCCGATCGCCGCGTGGGTTTCGATGGCTGCCATCACGCCGACACCGGATGTGTAGCGAGTCAACGCCGCCGTCGGGAAGTTGGTGGTCTGGGTCGTGTTGACGTTGCCGTCCAACCCGCCCTGATGCGACACGCGGTCGATGATCAGCAGCGGTCGCCGCGAATAGCCGCCGCCACTGAACCCGGCATTGCCTGCCGTGTTGTTCGTCTGCCGCGACGACCCGCCGAGAATGATCTGGCGACCCGACCCGGCATCAGATTTCGTCCAGGCCCCCGCCGTCGAACTCGTCGGAGCCACCGCCGTCGACGGGTTGGCGCCGATGTGGTCACCCTGCTTGTTCCAGATCGAAGCGAACTTGTCCTGCTTCCCGGTACCGGCGGTGAGGATCTTGCCCTCATACGACAACTGATGAGGCGTGGCGATCATCGCCTTCAATGCATCAACGGAGACGAGGGCCACTCAGGCCTCCACCATCCCCAAGGCGCCGTAGACGGGCGCCTCTGTCGTCGTCATCGCGTACACCGCCGAAGCGATACATGCCCCCGACTCGATCTCCGGGAGACCAGGCATCCCGGTGGCGAAGTTGCGCATCGCCCCACCGTTGTCGTCGAACGGGATGAAGGCGATCGGCGACGCCACAGTGACACCGAAGTTCCCGGCGGTACCGGTCGTCGCTGAGATCGTCACCGAAGCCACGGCCTGCACGCCGGTGTCGCCAGCTTGCAACGGGAGTTGGATCATCAAGTTGGCGTCGTTGCCAGGGTTGCCCGCCGACGCACCGAACAGCACCGCCTGGGTGGTGCGGCCGCTGGTACCCGACTGGTTGGTGTACGACGCGGTGATCGTCCGGTTCGTCGTGCCGACCGCCGTGTAGATCTCGATCCAGATCTGGTTCCCTGCACCGCCGGTGTGCCGGGTGAGAGAGCCGCCGACAGTTTGGGCGGTGGTGACCGTGCCGTCGAGGCTGCCGATGTGCAGCAGCCGGTCGTAGAGGAACACGCCGCCCGCGTTCGGGCCGACGGTGATCATGCCCGCCGTCATCAGCCACTTCTGGCGACCGCCACCCGGGTCGGTGAACGGCATCGCCCCGGCCGTCGACGACGTCGGAGCAGCAACCGTCGTCGGGGTCGCGCCCGGGCCGGGGAAGCCGTCGTATTTCCACATCGAATACATCAGCCCCGCCGCCCACGTGTCGATGGTCGCGGCGATGTACGGCTGCTTGTACCAGAAGATGTTCTCCGGGGTGCCGGAGTTGCCACCGGTGGCCCGGTTGACGTAGTCGGAAAGGTCGGCGATCGCAGCCATCAGGCGTTACCTGCCGTGACCGTCCAGGTGACGATTTCGAACGGCTGGCTCGTCACCAGGTCAGGGAAGTTGATCGACATCTCCACGCCGACCGAGCCGTCGAGAACGAACGTGCCTGCCGAATCGACGACACGGAACCATGTCGCTGTGCCGTCAGCGATCACCGTCGTCGGGCCCGTCAACGTCGGCGACAGCACACCTCCAGATGCGCTCGGAGCGAACGGGTCGTCGTTGGTCACCTCGACCAGCAGCACGGCACCACCGATCGACGCGCCGGTCGCCGGACGCGAGCCGTCATAGACCCGTGTCAGCGATGGGCCCGACCCAGCATCAGCCTTCGCCGTGATCTGGTCGAGCATTGAATTGCGAAGTCCGGTTGCGTAACCAGCCGCCATGTGACCTCCTTGGGTCGAGCGAGTTTAAGCCGGGACGAAAACGCCCCTGGGGATACTGATGTTCAGGCTGCCGAGCATGAACGCGTTCAGCCCGTCGTCGGTGCCTTGGGCTTCGGAGACCCGCAGACCAAGCACATGGATGTTGGCGAATCGCTCCTGGCCGGACGGCATGACCAGCCGGGCGGCGTGCTGGCCGGTCGACCCGGGTGGGTTCGGTGGGTCGATGACGTACTGCCGCAACGTGTTGATGTTGTCTTCCAACCCGACCCAGCCATCAGAGTTCGGGGTGCCGTTCTCGTCGGCCCCACCGATGATCACGATCGGCAGTTCGTGAGTGGTGACATCGAAACGGCGACGGTACGGGATCACACCGTTCGTGCCGGGAAGGCGACGGTCCTGACCGCGCACGTCGAACTGGGCCCACAGCGGGGTGAGGTCGGTGATGTCCCACGCTGGGGTGTTCATCGACACCTCGATCATGTCGCCGTCGCCGATGTACAGCGTCCCCGTGCATCCGTAGCCGACCAGCCCAGCCATTTAGCTGACCCCCTTCAAAACGTTCGCTGTACTCCGCACCGCGTTGGCGACCTGATTCGCTGTCTGCGTCGGGTTCGTTGCCCCGTTGATGTTCAGCGTGCCGATCAGCGGCGCGCTCGATGCCTGCTGATTGTTGAACCCTGGACGGATCGTGGCCAACGGATTGGTCAGGTCACCGAACTGCAGTTTCCCGTTGATGATCAGCGGCGGCATGTTCGCCAGATCTTCCTGCGCCTTCTGGGCCATCGCTGCTGCGTCGATCTCCGGGGTGATGCCCGACAGGCCGTTGATGAAGATCAGCTTGATGGCATCCGATGTCGCCTGCCAGTTCGCTGCCGCCGTCGGGTCGACCGCCTGATCGGGTCGTGGTCCGAGGGCTTCGAGCAACGCGTCCTGGATCGGCTTGACGTACGCCGCCGCCGTGGCCTCGTCGACAATCGTCTTGTTCTGGATGCCCTGCGCCAACACCTTGCCGACCAGTTCGCCGATGTCGCCGGTGGCTTCGACGAATTCGGCCTGGCCGATCACCGGGGTCAGCGGATTGTTCTTGTCGCCGACCGCCCGCTGCAACGCCGAAGCAAGACCGTCGGTCTGTGTGATCGCCGCCGAAATGTCGATGGTCGGCACGATCCCGTTCGCCGCGTTGAACGCTGCCGCGAAGTTGTCGGGCATCAGTTCGAGTTGGGCGTTGATCGCCTCGGCGGCAGACGCGGTGTCGCCGAGCCCGTCGGTGATGTTCTTGATCTGTTCGTCGTCGAGTGGCGGCAACCCGATCTTCGACAACCGCTCGTTGACATCATCGGCCGTTCCGCCGATCGACAGGATGTGCAAAGCGATGTCTCGGGCATGGTCGGCCGTGGCCTGACTGGCATCCTTGGCGGACTGTTCGATCTTGGTGAACGGGCTGTCCTTGCGCTCGAAGGATTGACTGGCACTGACGACGTCTCGGGTCGCATCCCCGAGCAGCAGGGCCTCCTTCGCTGCTTCGGCCAACGCTTTGGCTTCGCCGCCGACGGCACCGGCGGTCTTCAAGATCGAATCGAAGAACTTCTGGTTGCGAACAATCAGCGCCGACACATCGGTGTCGAGGCCGAGTTGCTTGATGATGTCGGGGCGCTGCAGGTCACCAGCCGTCGCCGGGCCACCAGGGGCGGCGATCTTCGCCAGCGCGTCACGGACCTTCTCGGCCAGGCCGTTGTCGCCGCCGACAATGTTCAAGAATTCCTGGGTGTTGGTGGCGTTCTTGATCAGGGTCTTGTTGAAGACGTCGGTGAACTTGTCGAAGTCACCGTTGACGCTCTTGAAGATCTGCAGCACCCGACTCAGCGACCCTGGGCCCAGCGCCTTGTTGAGATTCTCGATCGTCCCCTTCGACAGCTTGCTGCCGAACTGGTCGATGGTCTGCTGGAAGTTGTCGCCGAGCGTCAACAGCCCCGACACGTCGAGGTTGATGTTGCCGAAGTCGTCGAGCGCAACGGTGCCGTCCTTGAGCCCGTCCACCAGGTCGTCGCTGAGAATTCCGGCCAGCTTGTCGACTTCCTCGCGGAACTCCTTGGCTTTCTTCTCGGCACGGCCGAACGAGGCACCGATCAGTGCTGCACCACCAGTGATCGCGCCGACAGCGGCACCGAACGGCCCCCCGATCGCGGCGCCGACACCGACGCCACCGATGATCGCCGCAAGTAGACCGGAACCCCCGGCGCTCCCCTCCGCCTTCCCGGCAGTGAACCCACCGATCGCCGCAACGGCAGCGATCGCGCCGCCCGCCAGCGCCTTGCCGAACACCTGACCGATTGTCGCGCCGCTCGCCGCGAACCCACGTTGCAGCCCGGCGAGAACGGTAGCGAACCCGGTACTCAGCGACCCCGCTGCGCCCTTGAACTTCGAGCGGAACCCTTCGACGAAGGCCGACCCCGCCTTGCCACCACCACCGGCGTACACGTTGGTCGCGGCCAGCGAATCGACGACACCCTGCCTGACACCGGCCAGCGCCGACCTCACCGACGTGCCCAGGCCACGGAAGATCGTGGCGATCCCGCTGCCGACGTTCTTGAACGTGTCGCGAAGGATGAGGCCTTTCAACCGGGCGTCGGACACCCGTTGGCCGAACAGGTCCAGTTCCTCGCGGGCCGAAGACAGGTTGCGGGCGTTCACCCACGTTGTCGAGCCGAGAATCCGCAGCTTTGTCTGTACCCCGAGGATCTCCCGTTGCAGGTTCTTGAACTGACCCGTGGCGGTCGGGAGGGCTTGACTCCCGAACAGGCCGCCGACAAAGTCACGGGAGTTGGTGCCCGCTGACCGCAGCGACGTCGCGAACCCTTTGACGAAACCCTTGGCCCCTTCGCCGCCTGCCTTCTGGAAGCCCTGGAAGATCTGGCGCGACCGGAACAGGGCGAACAGGCCCAGCCCGATGGTCGTCACCAGCGCGACGTTGTGCAAAGCGAAGTTGAACGCGGCGACGAGGGCGGTGAGCAACGCCCCACCGATCAGTGAGACGTTCGCGCCGAGGTTGTCGAGGAAAGCGTCGGCGAACCCCTTCAAGAACCGGAAGGCGATCAGTCCGGCGGCAGCAACCAGCCCGGCACCAAGCGCGGCGACGGCGGTGAGGAACCGGGGATCGGTGACGATCCTGCCGATGGTGCGGCCCACGAATTCGACGAAGTCGAGGAAGCCCTTCCCGGCGGCGATGAGGTGCGGCAGCGAGAAGACATCCTTCAAGAAGGAGACGACAGTACGGCCAGCAGCAGCCAGCACGTCGACGATGAGGCCGCCGATCGTGCGGGCAACCCGGCCGATACCGGTGGCGGCGGCGGCGAGACCGGAACCGATGTCGGAGAAGTCGCCGAGAGTGAACGCCTTGGCGAGGGCGCTGCCGAGGGTCTCGAAGCCTTCGATTGCTGGCTCCAGGATCGGCCGGATCGAATCCCAGAAGAAGATGATCGCCGACGTCGCTGCAGCCACAGCGAAACCGACCGGGCCGAACGCCAGACCGAGGCCCAGGATCGCTGGAATAACTGTTCCAGTGACGGTGCTGGTCAGCAGCTTGAACGCCTCGACGACTTCGTCCTTGATCACCTTGGCCAGCGCACTCAGCCGCGGGATCACCTTCTCGTTGATGAACTCCAACACCGCCCGATAGACGGGCAGCACACGATTCTCGAAGAACGTGACGAGAATCTTCCAGCCCTGGACGGCCTTCTGGCCGATGAACTGGGAGGCCCGGACGATCGCCGGGACAGCAACATTGACGATGAACTTCGACGTCGCATCGAACGCTGTGACGACATGCTCGGCGAGGAAGATGACCAGCTTCTGAACGGCCGGGATGACGGTGTTGTCGATGAACCGGCCGACGGCACGCAGCGCCGGAACGACGATCGACACGAGCCGCGCACCGAGATCTTCGAGTCGATCACCGAGCGCTTCGAACGCTGCCCGCAACGGAGCGGAGCGGCGCAGCAGGACCGACAAGCCAGCACCGAGAACCGCTGCCGAGACGAGCAGCAGACCCATCGGGGTCAGCGACAACTTCACTGCCTGGCCGAGCAGTTGAATGACCTGCACCGCACCCTTGGCGGCAATGATGGCGGCCAACCCGGCAGCGGCGCCGAACAGGGCGTCCTTCAACAGCTTCAACGCCGGGCTGGTACCGAGGATCACCTTGGTCAGCGCTGTGAAACCCTTGACGGCAATGTTGAAGAACGCCGTCAGCGCGGGGCGCAGCGTCCCGGCGATCGCCGCAGCGAACTCCAGCATCGCTTTCTGGGCGCGACGTTGGGCGTTGGCCCCCTGGTCGGCGGTGCGTGCGAAGTCACCCTGGGCGAGGGTGGTCTGCTCCATGATGAGCGCGAACGCGGCCTGGGCTTTGGCGTAGGCCGACAGCACCGCCTTGCCGTCACCGAGTCCCAGTTCGAGGGCCTTGGCCTTCAACGTCTGTTCGTTGAGGTTGACACCGAACTTCTTCAACGGTTCCGTTTCGCCGGTCAGACCGGCCCGGAGCGCATCGAACGCCTGGTCGATGTCGACGTTGTTGAACGACGACAGGTCGGCGGCCAACTGCACGAGGGTGTCCGACATCTTCGCCGACGGAGCCTCGGCGATACCGATGGCACGGAACAGGTTGCCGAACGTCGCCGCCGCACCGAGGGCTTCGGCGCGGGTCGCACCAAGCGAGTTGACCGCATCGTTCGAGAAGTCGATGACCGCCTGCGCCGACTGGCCGAACACGACCCTCGTCTTGTTCAACTGCTCGTTGAGGTCGACCGACTGCTTGAAGCCTTCCTTCAACAAGGCGGCAACCCCAAGGCCGCCGACCAAGCCGCCAATGCCGAGACCGATCCCCCTGCCGGTCACGGCACCAGCGACCCCTGTTGAGGACACCTTGCGCAGCTTGGCGAACGCCGCCTCCTGACGAACCGTCGACCGCCGGATGATCTGTTCCTGCTCGATGAACGAACGACGGATGATGTCTTCGCGCTGGTTCAGCGAACGACTCGTCCCTTCGACGAAGGAGTTGTTGATCTCCTTCGTGTTCGTTTCGACCACCGAGTTGGTGCGCCGCAACTCCCGGGCCAGATCAGCGTTCTGTTCCCGGACCGCGCCAGCGAACCCACCACCCCGAGTCTTCAACGCATCGAACGCCTTCGAGAACGCCGAGACAGCAGTACGGGCGGTCGCCGCGATCGCCGCGCCGAGGCCTTTCTCCAGTCGACCGATGGTCTGCGTCAGCGCCTGGGTGATGAGGATGCGTCGTTTCGCTGCCGCCTGCGCAGCGACAACCGACAACCGACCTTCGTTCCTCGACTGCTGGATGCGCTCCAGGGCGGCAGAACGGGCGGTTGATGTTTCCCGCTGCTGCTCGACGATGTAAGCCGACGACGCCCTGCGGGTGTTTTCGATCTCCTTGCGGGCCGCGTCACTGACGACGTTGGTCCGTTCGATCGAACCACGACGAGCCACTTCGGTCGCCGACCGTGTGGCGGCAACGTTTTCGTCGACGGCACGATTGAGTCTCCCGAACAGATTCAGCAGGCCCTCGACCTGCTTGTTGATCGCCCCCATCGCCCCGTTGATGCCGTCGTCCATCCCATGAACTGCCCGGCCGAGGTTCTCGGCGGCCTTCTCTGTCCGGCGGAACTCGGTGGCAGCCCTCTTCGCCTGATTCTCCAGGGTCTTGTTACCCTGCTCGACACCTGCGATGAGGACACCGCCCAGGTGCTTCATCTGTTCTTCGACGGCCCGCGTGACCGCTGCGTTCAGTTCAGGCTCGATCGCAATCTTGATCGCGTCGGGGTTCCCGCCTGCTGCCACGCGGGGATACTACTCCGGGGGTGTGATTTGTCTACGCTTCCCCGCTGCGAGCATGGCGTTCAGCTTCTCGATTTCGGTGAGCGGAGCGGCCCGATCGACGTCAACCGCCGACCTCGGTTCGATGCTGCGCAACTGCCGACCGCCACGTCGCTTCGGTTGCGTGCGGACCTCTTCGGCCCGTTCCCGTTCGGCCTTCTCTCGTTCGAGGTCTTCGAACGACCTGTCGGAATAGCCGAACGCCGACTTCATGTACTCCCGGTAGTCGTACGAGTTGCCCATGATCGGCGCCTGCGACATCAGATGGGCCCACACCACGTCGAGCCATTCGGCGAACGACAGGCGCTCGATGCGTTGCCCGCCGAGAAGTAGTCGACCCCTTAGCTCTGCGCGGACGTCTGGCGTCTCGCCGTAGACCGCGAGGCCGAGGGCGATACGGTAGGGCGCTCCGCGGCGACCTCGATCAGACGCGACATCAGCGATGCCAACTTCTCACCATCGAGGCCCTTGGCACTGCTCAGGGCCTCGGAGAAGTCTTCACGCTCCCCCTCTACGACCAGGCCCATCAGGAACTTGCTGATCCCGCCCGGTTCTCCGCCTGCGATCTGCGCCATCGCGAACGAGTTCAGATCACAGATGATCGTCCAGTTCCGGCCCAGGATCTTCACCTGCTTGGTGGGCATCGCCTCTTTGACGACAAGGCCGAGTTCGGAATCAAGGTCAGTGATCTGTGTTGGCACAGCCGACATAGTAGGTCATCTGCTACGTGTTCTTGCGAATGGCCTTCTGCAAGCCCTGTTGCATGAAGTGCTTGCCGGTGTACGGCGGGTGCTTGACGCCCTTGTTGGTCTTGGTCAGCAGGATGCCCTTGCCGCCCTGCTTCACGCCACGGGCCCGGAACTGGGTGTAGGCACCCTGGCGTCGCCCGGAGACGGTGCCTGGCGTCGCGCCCTTCTTCGGGCGGGCCGTCAGGTTGCTCGGGAAGTACAAGAAGCCGCCAGCACTCGGGTAAATCCGATACTCGTGGTCGATGCCCAACTCCAACGCGCCGACCTTCCCGGCGGGAGCCGTCGACCAGATCTTGAGACCCGGCAACCCGTCACCGTTCTCGTCGCCCACCACCTCGGCGCGGATCGACCCGGCGAGATGCTTGGTGCGGCTGTGGCGACGACGGCCGGAACGGTCGTTGACGAACGTCTTACGGATGATCGCTTCGGTTTCATCGACCGCGTCAGCGGCGATCTGCTGCAACCTGCGTTCGACCACCGGGGCCGCAGCGTCAAGGAGCGCCTTGCGAAAGTTGCGAGGCATCTTCAATTCGGTTTCGATGCTGAACAGCGACGAGGCCATGTCAGTTCCAGGGCAAGTCGACGGTTACCGGCACTATCCACCCGGCGACCCCGCCGAGAGGGTTGAGCGGCGTCATCGAACCGACCGTGCCGGTGACGCAGGTGGTACCCGGCGGCACGAGACCTTTCGACGACTGCAGATAGGACAGACGCCGGTGCATCGCTTCGCCACGGGCATAGATGTACTTGGCGGCATTGGCCTGCTCGGACGGTTGCGGCATGACGATCGTTTCGCCGTCGACACGCGCCGTCGGCCAGCCCGACTCGCGGAGGATGACAGTGAACTGGGCCCGGAACAGCGAGAAGGAACCGGCGATCGAGTTCGGCGAAGCGTTCACCGTCGTGAACTGCACCGTCAACGCGTCGGTGATGGCGTCATCACCGTTGCCGAGCGTGACGTACGCGGCGATGTTGTCACAGCACTCCGGCTGACACGCCATCAACGCGTCGTACACCGACGCCAGCAGATGGGCGGCGATGTCGTACAGATCCGTGCAGCACGGATCGGAGATCTCACAGGGTGCGACCGGGATCATGGGGCGAACCTACCCCAGCCGGTTACGAGCCGGTCGGGAGATCCTGGTAGCCGCAGGCGACGTCGGCGAGGATCGCCGCGTACTCGTCGGACGAGTAGCCGACAGCGAAGTGCGGGCTGTTCGGCGCATACCCGGCACCCGGGTAGTCGTTCCACGGGCCGTCGTACAGGCTCGGGTTGTTGGTCGCCTTGCCGGTGAAGGCGACACGCTTGATGTCGTCGGCGAAGTTCAACGAACCAGGCGTGAGGCGGACCTTGCCGAAGATGTGGCCGATGGCCGCCGGGTGGTCGGAGCCTGCGACGACGCAGTCACCGGAACCCTGGGCGATGGCCGTGGTGATCACTTCGAGGTACACGCCGTTGCGCCGACCGGCGGTGTACAGGCGCTCGGAGTAACCGATCACCTTGCCAGCGAAGGAGCCTGCGGCCTTGCCGAGGATGGTCGAGCCACCGAACAGCATGGCCATCATCTCGAAGTCGGCGAAGCCGAACTCGCCGGAGACGTTGTACCGCTTCACGATGTCGTCGTTCTCGTAGGTGAACAGGATCGACCCACAAGCATTCTTCTGCTCGTAGACCGTGCCTTCCTCCACGTCGGGGTCTGCGGTCAAGGTGACCAGGCCAGCCGTGACGACGCCGCCGTTGGTGCCACCGACGATGCTGCAGTCGGTGTCGAGGACGGCTGCGCGTACAACACAGGCCTGGAGTTCACCGATGCACACACTGCCAGCAAGATTGGTCGCCATGTCGATCGTTCCTTTCGGTCAAGAACGGCCTCAGCGTTCCACCCGGGCCCGCCGAATGTCTATGTCTCTGGGTCGACGGACGACCGAATCAGCCAGCCGTTCTTGTACGCCTCGCCGGTGTGGTCGTGAATCCACGTGTGGCACGGCACGCAGACGTGCAGCCCGTTCGATGCGACCCCTTTGCCGCGCTGCGAGCGCCGCCTGATGTGGTGGAAGACGACGGCCTCGCCTCGGCAAATGGTGGAACCGACCTCGCATCTACCGCGGGACCTGATCCGCATCTCGGCTTTGGCTTCGGGCGTGAACTCGAACTTCGACACCTTCCGCTTGGGCCGGAAGGGCGTCCGCTTCAACGGGGTCCGTTTCAAGAACCTGAGCCACCAGTTACTTCGACCAGATGCCATCCGTGGTTCAATTCTGGCGACCACACCCCGACCACGCCCAGGCCGCGGTTGCCGTAGACATCCATGAAACGCGACAACTCCGGGAGACCCAGGTCGTTGATCGAATCGTTGTCCATTGTCACCGTGACGCCCTGGACGTTGGCCGACACGATGCCGCGCAGGCGGTTGAGGGTGGAAGCGTCACCTTTCACCATCTGGCAGACCAGTTCGATCCCTGCCCGCTTCGTGATCCTGTTCGGGGCCCGGCCGAACCGGTACTCGATCGAGAAGGTGCCGTTCTCCGTGTCGGCCTTAGTGACGTCGTTTACCGTTGGCCACGCCCTTGTGCGGCGGAACAGCTTGTTCCCGTTGAGCAGCCCGTAGTCGGACGGGTCGATCACATCCCCGTCGATCAGGATCTCCAAGATCTCCGTGTTCGGGCCTTGCAATGGAATGGAATCGACCCCATCCCAGTCGACCCAGGATTCGTAGTTGTACATCGAGGGCCACGAGTAGCCAAGGATTGGTCGGGGTCCACACGACCATACGTCCCGGAACGGTCTCACGATCCTTGTGCACCGCCCGGTATACCTCCCACCCGACAAGACGTACAAGACGTCGGAAGCGTCGTCGATGTATTCCTCGATCAGGTCTCCGTGGTCGTCTTCGTTCAGATCGCAGGCGCATGAGGCCTCCAAGACTTCATCTAGGGTGACGACCGCTTCACAGGCCAACTCGGGCATGGTCCGACCGTATCGCTCAGTCGCCGAGTAAGTCTCGGATGAAGTCGGCAGCGCGCTGCGACGACGAGCCGTCGATGTGGGCGTACACCTGACGTGCGGTTTTGGCAAGCTGCATCTTGCGGTCATCGTCCATAATGATGAAATCGAGCAGGTTCAACCCCAGCAATTCGTCGGGTCCGTCGACCATCGGATGCTCGATGGCCCAGTCCCAGAACCGGCCGCCGTGGTTGACGTCGAAGCGGTACCACGGGGCGTTCATGAAGATCACCGGGCGCTCCAAAGCCATGAACTCGAAGGCCAGCGACGAGTTGTCGACGATCAGCAGGTCGGCGTACATGAATACGTCGGTATCGGATTGGAACGTTTCGACACCAAGGCCAGTCATCCGGTGGTTCATCGCGCCACGCCACTTTGGATGCTCATGGGAGACGACCCGCCATCCCTGGGCACGAAACTTGTCGACGATGAGGGAGAACTTCTGCTCGTAGTGCGGCCACGCCGACTGCGCCTCCTGGATCATCTTGCAGTCCCAATGCCACGCGAACACAACCGTCGGGGGCTGGCCCAAGGGCTTTGGTATGCCGACGTAACGGTCCAGCTTCGGGCAACCGACAGCTACCGCAGGCTTGCGGAAACGATCAGCGACCATCTGCGACGGCGATATGTAGCCGATGACGCCTCGGTGGCGGGCCCCACCCGAACCTGAGTAGGACGGGTCGTATTCGCGACCGAGATACGTCTGACCGGAGCCGTGTTCGACGTAGATCATCTTGTTCAGGTCGCGCAGCGGGGCAACGTCTTGCCATCCGGCGACGAGAGCAGCGCGACCCATCGGCGCCTTGGTGACCGCGCCCGGAGGGACGAGCGGGTGGACGTCGCCTCGCATCTTGTCGGGGAGCGCCGCCCAGATCGGCAGCATGTGGCGAAGGTAGTGCGCCTCAGAGGCGATGACGTCGACTTTCACAGACGGCCTCCAGTGCCCGCAGGTACTTCGATCTGTACTCGTCCCATGTTGGCAACAGCCCTCTCTGTTTGTCCTGCAACGCTTCGAACTCGGGGCCACCACGGGCGGCCGACAAGGCGTCGATCGTCTTGGCGACACCTTCGGCGCGGGTGTCCCACGCCAGCACGTTCCCTGCCGCCATCATCAAATTTGATGAACGGAACGACGGCATCAGTACCGCCGCCAACTCCTGGTTCGGGGAACAGTCGGTCATCGCCACCACCAGCCCGGCAGCCGACGCTTCCAACGCCGGGAGGGACAGGCCGCCGTAGCGCCGGGGCATCACCAAGACGTCCTGGTCTTCGTACATCGACCACAGATCGTCGGAGGCGTGGGGTCGCAGCACGATCTCGGCGTAGCGGGTGCGGGAGAAGTTGATGATGTCACCGTCGATCGAGCAGACCGTCAGCTTCACGTCGGAGCGCACCGAACGCATCGCCTGCACCAGCACTTCGGTGCCGTTGCGATCAGCCCACGCCCGTTTGCCGATGACATGAAGGACGTGGAGCCGCATGTCGTCGCCGCGCCGCATCACGTGAGGGTCCATCGGCACCGGCATGACGATCCCCGGCGGGACCTTGTCGAGTCGCCACGACGTCGGCCACCACCATTGGTCCGGGTGGGCGAGGCCGACACCGTTATCGTCGCGCATGTGGCGGACGAATTCGGGGTTCCCTTGGACGACCAGCTTGACGCCGAGGTCTTTGCACCACAGCGGGATGCGCCAGTCATGGGGTGTCTCGACGCACCAGACGACGTCGAGGCCGTCGAGCCACGGGATGACGATGGAATCCTCCAAGGTGTGGCCCCTGGGGTCGTAGCGGACGTCGGTGCGGTTCTTGTACCAACTCGGCTGTTCCGCGGCATCAGGACGCGGCATTCGAACACACAGCACCTTCTCGACGGGCATGTGGTCGTAGAAGTTCTTGGCCTGGATCGCCAGCCCCCTGGCAATCTCGCACCGGGCGATCAACCCAATACGCATCAGAACACCTGACTGTCGTCGTACTTGGGTCCACCGGCCCGGCCGTCGGTGTGCCCCGAACGGCGAATGCCGGAACGGTCGTCATCGGGGTGGTAGATCGCCAGGCGATGGCCGCGCTTCGACTGGGCGAACGAATGCATCCGGTCTTCGATGAAACACTTCGCTCCTGGCGTGAAGTATTCGAAGAGGATGCGCTTGAAGTAGTCGGTGTTGTAAACCGCCGGGCGCTGCGACCATTGCCGGGTGCGCCGGATCGGGACGCCGAGCATCGTCTTGGTTTCCCGGTCGACCATCATGTAGTCGTGCACTGGGAGGATCAATTCCTCGTGGTGGAAACGGATCACGTCGAGGTGGTCGTTCTCGACGAGTTCGACGATGCCGTCCCAGTCGATGAAGCGGTCGTCGAGCAGCGGCGTGTCGTGTTCCATGAACAGCACCGTCGGCGTCGTCGCCATGTTGAGCGCCATCTCGGTGAGCCGCATCTGGTGCAGCCACACCGGAGCGATGAACGGAATGGCGGGCCACAAGAAGTGTTCGCAGTATTGGGCGACCCGGTGAGCGAACTCGTAGTAGTTGTCGGCCATGCCCTGCTGTTCGGGGCGGACCCCGTCGAGGGCGAGGATGATCTCCATGTTGCGGCGCGGCAGCGACCCGAGGGTCTCCATCAAGATCTCCATCGACGGATGCGAAGCGATCGGCGAACAGGTGATCAGTACCGTCGTCTTCGCCCACGGTTCGATCTCGACACCTAGTGTTTGGAGATCGTTCTCCAACTGCTTCACGATTCCGCGCTTGGTCTGCTGCCACCATGCCGACACACGGGCCGAAGCCTCGACCCGGTTCGACATGGCGTCGTTGATCAGTTCACCGATGCCGCCCCAACCCTGGATCTTGTACAGCGGGTTCTTGCCGTAGACGAACTCCCAGTAGCCGCGCTGCGAACCGTCGGGCATGTCGAAGTCGACGAGCGGGATGCAGCCGCATTCGAGGGCTTCGTACAGCCGGAAGCTGTCGATGTCGCTCGGCCCGCCGGGGCAGGGGACGAACCATGACTGACTCAACCGGTCGACGTATTCGAACACGCTGAGACCTTTGGCGAACCCGTCGGTTTCGTTCAGCACGCCGTTGGTGATGCCGCGTGCAGTGCGCAGGCCCGGCATCGCTCGACGACGGGTGTCGTTGGTGACCTGGCCGGAGAAGAACCAGTCGAGTTTGCGGTCGTGGCTCGGTCGTGCGTGCTGGGCTGCCAGGATCGGGAACTCGGAGCGCCAGCCGTAGCCGAACATGAACGCCCACCGTGCGTCGCTGTAGTTCGACGGGTCGGGCGACTGCACCCAGAACTTGATGTTCTCATGACGGATGCCGCGCCACGGGAACCCGTGACCCTCGTCGGACGACAGGATGATCAGAACGCCTTTCAGCTTGGCGATCTGTTCGGTGACCCATTCGGTGTCGTCGTAGTGGTGGCGTGACGGCAGCACCACTACGGCGACCCGGTCACGGTACTTCTCGTCGATCTCTCGGCTGTTGCTCCACGTCGACTCGAATTCGATGGCGTGCGGCCACAACGTGCCGTTGAACATGTGCTGCAAGATGCCGGTGTCCCACGGCCCGATGGCGTCGATGCCTTCGTGGCGTGACAGCCAGATCAGCGGGACGGTCACTCCGGCCGCCACACGCGCTCAGGTACGTACAGGCACCGTTCGATGTCGTCGTTGATCTGTGACGCGTAGGCGCGACACGCCGCCCGCTTCTGTTCCAGCTTCGGCGTGTAACCCTGCAGGTTGTAGGGGCGGTAGTGGAGTTCGTTGATCCGCACCACCTTGTCGGGATACAGCACCCGGTACGGCAGTTCTTCGTAGATGAGATGGTCGAGATGGAGTTGGATGACGAGACCCCACGCCGTCCTTCCGACGATCCTGTGGTCGGGGTGATGGATACCCATCGGAACCCACACCTCTTCGACGCCCGAGTCGGTCATCGCCATATGTAGCCAGTTGCGCAGGCCGGAGATGTCACGCGTCCTCTCGTAGACGTCGTCGAAGAACGGGCCGACGTGACTGTTCCAACCGAAGTCGTGGCAGACCTCCGAATGTTCGGCGAGCAGCGTGAGGTACTTGGCCTTACCGGCCTTGTCATCGGGCAACCCACCGAACGGACAGATGATGACCACGTCGTCGCGCCCGATGATCTGCTCCCCCACAGAGAACACGGCGTCATCGAGGTGCGGTGCGATGACCGCTGTTCTCACCGGGTGAACTCCACGACCAAGGATTCTTTCTCACGGTCGTCGTGTTCGTCTTTGCCCCACGGCACCGCCGTCACATGGGAGAACCCGGCCCTATTCCCGAGTTCGAGCAGATAGCGCGGCGTGAAGACCGACTTCGATTCACCGAACCATGTCACGAACGTACAGAACCGTTCGTCGATCCCAGGCATGTCGTTGCCCTGCGGGAACCACGACACGTCGTTCTGGAAGAAGGCCCCCATCGCCATGATGATGTGGGGCACCAAGATGTGGACGGTGCCGCCGGTTTGGAGCATGTGCTTGATGTTGATCAGCACCCTCGGCAGTTCGTGGTGCGAGAAGTCGGAGAGCATGTGGTTGCAGAAGATGTAGTCGTAGTAGCCAATCGTGTGGAGGTCGGGGAACTCCAGGATGTCGAGACGAAACGTGCGCGTCGGCCCTTCGCTGACCGGGAACAGAACGTCTCCAATGGCGTTCCTCTGTTCGAAGATGTTGATGTCGGCGTTGTCCCAGCCTTCGAAGATGACGGAGCCGCAACCCAGGTTCAGCCGTCTCACAGGACCCAGCACATCTCGGTGGGGATGAACAGATAGTGGGATTCATGGTCGTAGGAGAGGAAGATCTCTTCGTAGTTGAGCAGGCGGAAGAAGGCACTGATTTCCTGCGGGTCGTTGCCGTACATCGTCCGCATCGCGTCGGCATGGATGCTGATCCACACGTAGGGCCGGAACGCCTGGATGGTGGCTTCGGCACCTTTGAGGACTCGCATCTCCGAACCTTCGACATCCATCGTGATGTGGTTCGGCGGCTCGAAATTCCAGAGCGACACCATGCGGTCGATCGTCATCTGCGGCGTCGTATCGGTCTCTTCGGCAAGGTGACGGAACCCGTGGTCGCCGATCACCGCACCGTCAGCACATTCCGGCCATGCCGAACCACGAATGATCGCCTCCTGGTGCATGGGGCCGTCGACGACGGTGGCGTCAGCGGTCACGTCGGAGGCGAAGCCGACGAACGACCCGAGGATCATCTCCTGCAGATCGTTGGCTTCGAAGATCGCCTTGATGTTCGGCCACACCTTCGGGTTCGGTTCGACCAACATCACCTTCGCCCCCCACGTGGCGAACAGCGCCGGGAAATCGCCTTCTTCGGCACCGATGTCGTAGACGACGTCGAGTGGCTCGATGAAGTGGCTCATCGCCGCCAGACGGGTCGCTTCCCACCATGGCCACTCGGGTCGATTGGCGCGATGGGTGGGAACCCACAGATCCCACCGGTCGTTGATCGACACCTGCTTCATAGAAGACCCTGGTTCTTCATCAAGTCCCACAATTGCTCCATTCGCACTTCATACGTGTGGTGCTTCAACACGTTCGCTCGACCCTGGTTGGCGATCTGGCGACGCAGCCCATCGTTCTCTTTCGACAGGATCGCTTCGATCATGTCGCCGAGGTTCGACCAGTCGAACGCATCCCACGTCAACATGTCGACACCGTCGTGGAAGTATTGCTCCAGCCCCGGGACGTTCGGATGAAGAAGTAAGCCTCCGCGTCCGAGCGTCTCGGGGATGCGATCCGACCAGTAGTTGGCCAGCCCCGAGCCAACGAAGCACGAATCACCGATGGCGATCTTCACCGAGCGGTACAGGTCCTGCAGCGGCTTACCGCGCACCGCCGGTTGGCCGGGCTTCGGCCAGAACGCGCAGCGATCCGCGAAGTTCTTCTGCAAGAACTCGACCAACTCGTAACGGTGCGCCGACTCCCGGTGGTAGCCGCCCTGCCACGAGCCGACGAAAGCGATGTCGCTGACATACTCCGGGTTGCGCTTGCCCAGCTTCGCCTGTGCCTTGGAGATCCCCGGCGGCATCCAATGATGGTTGATGCCCAACACGCCCCACTTGTCGTCGTGGCCGCCGTCGGCGGTGACCAACAGGTCGACACCGAAGAACGGTTCGTCGTAGACCAGATGCTCGCGGCCGAGACCCCACCAGATGTCGAGGTGGTAGCCGACGACCGGGATACCGGCTTGTCTGGCTTTGCGCAGCATGGTGCGCTGATCAGCGATGGCCCGCCGTTCGCCACCCGTGTAGAACCTGTTCCAATCCCAGCCGGTGCGGGTCCACAGGATCACTTCGACGTCTTCGAGAGCGGCAGGCCACGGTCCGGCGAGAACACTGAACGTGCGCGGGTCGTTCTCCTGCATCACCTGCAACCCGTGGCCGTTGGCGATGAGCGCCTGGGCGACATGATTCTCGGTCGAGTGGGTGGGCTCGAAATTGCCCAGGTAAAGGACGTGAGTCATAAGCGGACCACACTATGTCACAGCCGTGTGATTACAAACGCTTCGTAACCTCGACGATGTCATATCCCTTCGACGGGATCGTCAGATGCAGACCCGACGGGTAGATCACCGTCCACTCGATGTTGTACCGCCCAGCAACGTCGGTGTCACCGGCCTGCCACTCGTACCACACGCTGCCGGTGGCGTCGGCGTCGAAGTCGGCAGCGACGTTGTCGAGGACGGGCGTGCGTGGATGCTCACACGGCGTCATCGACAACGTCACCGTCGTTGCGTCGGTCAGATCGAGTGCGACGCCTTCACCGTCGAGCAGCGTGGTTTCCAAGAACGGCGAGTTGTCGCCCTGCTTGATCTCGAACGTATTGCTGCGCACCCCGGTGATGCTCATCGGTACCCTCCCGTTCGTCGGCGACCGGTGTACCCCGAGGTCCGCGACAGATTCGAATCGTATCCCGCCGAGCGGCGACGGGCGGTGTATCCACTAGTCGTCGACAGATCCTGGTCGTAGCCCGACGAACGCCGATGACCGGCATACCCGGACGTCGTCATCGAATCGCTCGGGCGTGGGATGTGGCCGTAGCCCTGGTAGGCAACGACGACCACGACGATCGTCTCCGGGAACGCGGTGCCGTCCGTGATCACCGTCGGATCGGGGACAGACACGACCAGTTCGATCGTCGCCGGTTCGCCCGACCCTCCGCCTTCCGCTGTCGAGTCGTTGGCGACAGCAGTGAGGTCGATCGACGCCGCAGTTGTCGTCGCCGATCCGGACGCGGTCGGAGCAGGAACCGTGACAGTGACCGCGACGGTGGCTGGCGTGAAGTCGACGTTCTGCTGCCCGGTGACCGTCGGGGCCGGGGCGGTCGCCGACAGAGCGATCGCCGTCGGGTTCACCACCCCGGCACCCGAAGCAGTTGGTGCCGAGGTGGTGACCGTCAGGGCGATCGTCGGAGGCTGGGCGTTGCCGGGCGTCTCACCGGAAACGAACGGGGTCGGAACGGTTGCCGACAGAGCGATGGCCGCCGGGAAAGCGACACCGCTACCGGTCGCTGTGGGCGCAGGGACGGTGGCCGCCAACGTGATCGCCGTCGTGGTGAGCGAGGCGGTCCCAGAGGCCGTAGGCGGCGGCGTAGTGGCCGTCAGGGCGATCGTGGGTGGTGTCGCCTCTCCAGTGCCTGTGGCGGTCGCTGGCGGGGCTGTGGTGGCCAGCGTGATCGCCGTCGCCGTCGTGTTCCCGTCGCCGGAAGCCGTCGGAGTGGTCGTGACGGCCGTCAGTGCGATCGTTGGCGGTGTGGCCTGCCCGCCCGACGCCCCCGATGCGGTCGGGGCGGGAGTGACGGCCGCCAGTTCGATCGTCGTCGGTGTTGCCGTGGCGCCACCAGATGCCGTTGGCGCGTCCGTCACCGCCGACAACGTGATCGCTGCCGGGGTGGTTTCGGCAGTGCCCGAAGCGGTCGGCGTCGTGGTCGTAGTTGTCAGGGAAACTGACGTGGGGGACGCCGACGCTCCACCGGTCGCTGTTGGTGCGGGGACGGTGGCGGCGAGAGCGATCGTCGCCGGGGTCGCCTCGACGCTGACCGAAGCGGTCGGTGCCGGAACGGTGGCGGTAAGAGCAATGGCGGTCGGCGTCGTGTTGGCGGTGCCAGTGACCGTTGGGGCGGCGAGTACGACGGAACGGGCGACGGTGGCGGACAGCGCGTTGACGCCGAGATCGGCAGCGAACGTCGTGAACGTCGTCCTGCTGGTCGTGACCGTCTCACTGCCGGATGCACCGGCGGTGGTCTGCAACTTCTCCGAAATGTGCTGCGACGGCTTGTTGTCAGCCCCCGACGTGCCGCCCTCGTAGCGGGTGGTGTGCCCACTGATCGTTCCGAACGGCGAAGCGAACCCGCCCCCGCCAAGCTGACCGACGCCGCAGCCGAGGGTGACGACGCGCAGCACGTTGTCTTTGGTCGTCGTGATCGCCGGGATCGTGAACGGCGACCCGGTTGCAGAACCCGAGTTGACGGTGTCGATCGGAGTGACCGGATCGAAGGTGCCCGTCTTGTACCACAGCGCCGCGACGTGCAAGAAGTCGGCGGTTTGGCCGCCGATGCCGACGAACCCTGTGGAGATGCCGTCGCCGAGGAACGTCAGCACGGTCGTCCACACCTTGTAGAAGTACGTGCCGTCGTTGATCGACACCTGCTGGGTCCAGGTGTTGCCGCCGGTGGTGACCATGGTCACGCCACCGGCGCCGACGGCAGACAGGATGACCAGATCGCCGATGGTCGAGCCGGGGGTCTGTGCCGGATTGAGACCGATCGACAGGGTGCCTGTCCCGCCGAAGATGGAGTTGTTGGTCCGGTAGACCGGCGTCGTCGTCCCGGAAACGGTTCCCCCGCCGGACGCGGTCGGGGCGGACGTGGTCGCTGACAGGGTGGTCGCAGCAGGGGTCGTGTTCGACCCACCCGACGCCGTTGGTGCAGGCGTACTGGTGGTGAGCGTGATCGCTGCTGGCGGGGCCCGGGCATCGCCGGTTGTTGTCGGGGCGGGCGTGCTGGCCGACAGGGTGATCGCTGCCGGAGTGGTGTTCGAACTCCCCGAAGCGGTCGGTGCCGGAACGACGACCGTCAAGGTGATCGCTGCCGGTGTTGTGTTCGACGCCCCTGTTGTCGTCGGTGCGTCCGTGACCGCCGTCAGGGCGATCGCTGCCGGGAACGCCGTGGCGTCACCGGCGCCGCCGCTGCTACGTAGAAGTAGAAGGAGGGTCACCGGCTATGGCACAACACTCGGGGGCCCCCGGTGCCGAAGACGGGCCAGTTGACTTTGGGAGCGTTCGGGCTCGTCCTTTCGGTCCAGGTGGCACCAGACACCGTCGTCGGACCATAGGAAGACTGGTTCGTCGCCCCGGCCGTCATCATCGGTGTCGGCTGGGACTCCATGTTCAGGTAGTTCTCGATATCGTTGAGGTGGACATTGCCCGGCGTCCACAGCGACTGCCAATCACCGGTGTACATGGGGACAATCAGCCGGTTGTAGGTCGCTTCCTGCACGGCGGCGTCGATGGTTCCGGCCGAGGCGATCGGTATCGGCGCTGAAAGGGAGACGCCTACCTGCGCCCAGAAGAATTGGTTGCCGATGTCGCCCTGGAACGACGACGTACCGGCGTTCAGGTTTCCGATCGTCCAGTTCGTCGACGTCGACCCGTTGCCGCTCCCACCCTGCTGAGGGGTCACGATCAGGCCGAGCGGGGGCTGATTTTCGTCACCGATCCAGAAGCAGACTTGCGGGATGCCGCTGCTGCCGATGGCGGCCAGCACGGCGATGAACCACCATTTCCCGGTGGTGATCCCGGAGGTTGCATGAGTCGTCAGCGCGTCGGTCGTGACCCGGTCACACGTCAGGCGAATCTGGCTGGTGGTCGCGCCGACTTCGAGGCACGTCACTCCCCCGATGGCCCAGTAGCGCCGAGTTGCGGTCAGAGTGGTCGGGTAGAACCAGCCGCCGACCAGATACGCCCCGTTGTTCCCTCCCGCGGAAATGTTCGTCGACGAGATGACAACGGAGTTCGACGTCGCCGCGCCGAATGTGTAAGCCATGACTAGGCCCGTTCGACGTAGAGATTCAACTGGATGTCGGTGGCCGCGCCGTACACGGTGTTGGCCGAACGGGTGATCAGCCCGCCGAACAGGCTCGTGCCACCAGAGCAGGTGTACGGGATCGAGATATTGAAGATCTGGGCGATGCGGTTGTTGCCGATGTCGAAGTTGGTCGCCATCTGCAACAGTCCGACGATCTTCAACGCGTCGGCGTCGCTGATCGCGAACGGGCTGTTGTCGCCCGCCAACGTGATCGTCGAATCGGTGACCAGAAGATCGAACGCACCGGTCACGTCGGAGGCGGTGATCAACTCGCATCCGACGATCAGCCCACTGCCCCCCGAGGAACGAGCGGCGTTGGCGAACGTGAACTGCGAACCGGCTTGGTCACCGGCGGTATACGTCGGCGAAGTTGTTGTCAGGCTCCCTGACGTGACGGCGATTCGCAACAGGTCACGGCGGTTGATGATGTTGCCGACGTCGGCCGAACCTGCAGCAAGCACGATCGACGAATCCGAAGCAACCGCCACACGTTGCGTGCCGGTACCAGCGGTGCCGGTGCCGGTCTGCACGGCGATGCCGTTGACCAAAGCGTTGTTGACCGCCAGACGCCCGGAGGCGTCAACACTCGCGGTGCGCCACCCGTAGGTGCCGTCCTGCAACGTCGTGCCCAACTTGGAGGTGTCCCACACCACCGCCCCGGTGCATTGGATCTGACTGTTCGACACCGGCGGGGTTGCGCCACCGGCGGCGACGAAAGAGATCGGCAGCGTCTGGATGGTCGGCGACTGGAACGACGAAGTTGCCACCAGGTTCGCCGAAGCCAATCCGTCGATGTACCAGTAGGCACGGTCGGTGCGGACATAGACGATGTAGCGGTGCGCCGAAGCGTTCGTCGGCTGCGTCGAGTTGCCGGTGGCCGCCGACAAGTCCTGGATCACCGTCCGCGAGCCGCCCGCGTAGATGACGGCGTACATCTTGCCGTCGGTGCGGATCTCGAACCCGACGGCGTCGGTCATCGGGGCAGTTGTCGTCGGTGTCGTCGCCGGAGTACCCGAACCCCAGAACCGGTACGAGTTCGCTGTCGGCGCGGCAAGGTCGGGGATCGTGATGGCGAACGAGAAGCCGAGCCAGCCGGGGATCGGCAACCGGAACGACGCCTGCGAGAACAGTTTCGACCAACCCGACGCCGTCGTGCCGGTACCCATCGACATCACCCCGGAGGTGACCGTGGCGGCAACCGCCGAGTTGCCGGTCGTCGGCGCCGTCCAGTAGTTCGTGGTCTCCAACGCCGTGTCGAACGGGTCGTAGAACATCTGGTGCGGTTCGTCGGTCATCCGCAGGAACGTCGCCGGGAAGACCGAGGCGATGTTCGTGCCATCGGTGACGTTCGACGGCATCGGTGCTGCAGCAGAGACGTCGGTCGCCGAACCGTCCGCGCCTACGGCAGGCTTGACGCGTTGAAACTGGACGCCTCCGACATCATCGGTGGCGATCGACGTGCCGGTCCCGGCAGTGATGGGGACATTGTCAGCCATGGTCAGCCCGCTTGGTGCTGAGCGTCGGTTTCCTTGGCGGCTGCGAGGGCCGCTTCGAGTTCTTCGATTCGGGCCTGCGCCACGCTCAGTTCCGCAGCCCGGTGATACGCCGCCGGGGAAGCCAGACGCGGGTCGGCTTCGACCAGCGCGGCGATGTCGGACGCCCAGGCAACAGCCTCGTCGTACTCGTCGAAATCGTGGCGGGTGCGCTCACCCATCAGGCCGATGTCTTCGCCGGGAAGCAGGACGCGGAACTTCGGCCCATCCGCCGTCCCGACGCGCTTGACCGACGCAACGGGATGGGAAGGGTCGCTGTCGGCGAAGACGTCGGAACCCGTGATGATGACTGCCGTCACGGCACTCCTTACGGGACGAAGTCGATGGAGAAGATCCCGCCAGCGGCGAGCGTGATCAGGAACGTGCCTGCGGTCGAAGTGATGTCGGCACCGAAGGTCTGGGCGACGATGGCGTTGTTGCCCGCCAACGCATCTGCGTAGTACAGAGCGCCACGAGCGGTGATGGTGGCCGTCGACCACGACGGGTCGGTTGCATCCCAGACCACCACGCCACCGGAGGTGTGCAAGAAGGTGGTGCCCAGCAACAGTGTGCCGCCGGTGGTGTAGCCGGTTCCGGAAACCTCGTTGGAGGCCCACGCGCCGACGCCGTAAGCGGTGTCGGTCGTCAGGTCGGCGCCGGTCACCGAGTTGGTGTACAACGCCACCTTGTGGGTGTCGAGATCCAAGTCGAGGGCGAGTTGCGTGGTGTCGAGGGCATCCACAAACGTGGCCACGAACAACCCCGATGATGGAAATGCCATGTCAACCGCCTTCCGGTGTTAGGTCTTGCCGGGATCTTTTCAGCCGACCCCCGGATAGGTCTACGAGGGCGCGGCCTTGCGCGTCACCGTGTCGACGAACACTTGGGCGTCAACCCGTCCGTCGGCATGATCGGTCTGAATCGCCGCCGTTTTGCCTTTGCGGGTTCCTTCTTCGGCGATGACCTTGCGCTTACGCGTCGGACCGGTGCGTGCAAGGCCGTAGTGGGTCTCGCCGACACCGATCTTCTTCTGGAACTCGTTCATCACACCTCGGCCAGCGTCGCCTGGACGGCGGAGACGGCGCATTCGTCGGTGAGGATCACTCCGTAGCCTTCGATCAACTGCTCGAACTGGTTCTTCTTGAACCCGGCCGACGTCGTCACCGGGCTGGTCTGATCGTGATGCAATGTGGCGTCGAACAGCTTCGCTGCCGTCGTCTCCCAGAACACTTCGGACGACGAATAGATCCACCCGTTCATGTCGGCGGGAGCAGTGCCGTTCGGTGCCGGGTTGGTGTCATACCCGGCATCGCAGATCACCAGGTTGCCGCACGCCGTGTAGTAGTTGCCGTCCGCTTCGAGGCACACGCCAGCCTCACGGACCGCACGACCCATCAGCAACGGCGGCATGTGGATGTAACCCATCCCGCCGTGCAGCCGGTCGGCGATCGTCGAATCCAAGATCCCGATCGCCTGATACACCGGCACCGCCGCGTCGGCGAAGGCCTGACCTTGCGTCGGCGCGGTGGCGAGATCGACCAGTGCCGCACCGTTGCCGCCTTGCACCAACTGGATGGCGAAGAACGCCGACAGCATCCGGCGATAGTCGGCCTCCAACCGCTGGGCGGCATAGGCGGCCGTCTCACCCATGGTGAGGATCTTCGCCTGGAACAGCAGACTGATCCGGAACGGCGTGACCTCGGTCCAATCACCGCAGCCGAGCGGGCTGACCGTCGACACGGCTTCGGACGCGCACGGGTCATCAGCTTCGGCGACGGTGAGGTCGCCGCAGCCGTCGGGATGATCGAATGTCACGCCCTCCAGCCAACGTTGAGAGTTGCCGTTGCCTTCAACAGGAGGCAGGGGCGTGGCGATGTCGAGCAGCCGACGTGGCTGCAACTTGTTGTGTGGGAGAACTACCGGGACGACCATCGAGCCTCCTTAGCTAGGGGCCGACGGATCAGGACTGGAAGCCCAGTTCGTCTCGGCCGTAGCAGTCGATGACGATGTCGTCGATCTGGACACCGCTCCAGCAGACCGGGATGTCGAGGACGTGTGCTTCGCCGCAACCGGTGTTGACGACGCCTTCGAAGTTCTCGAAGAAGAACGTGAACTGGTTGTGACGGTTGCTCTCGTTGTCCCGGTAGATGTTGTTGCCGGTGACGCCGATGGCGAGTTCGCCCCGGTCGATCATGGCGAACTTGCCCGCAGGAGCGATGAGGATCTGGACCGACTGCGGCAGCTTGTTGAGCGTGCCGCCGGTGGAGATCGTGGCGATCGCCGTGGCGAACGTCGGGTGGTCGATGAACCAGGTGACGTTCAGGCCGACTTCACGGAACATCGACTCGATCTGGCTGTCGGACGGCACCGAGACCTGGCCATCGGTGCGACGGCGCCGCATGATGTCCATCTTCATGCCCCACAGCACCCAGCGGGGCAGCCATGCCTCGGTGGGCACGCTGTCCCAACGCTGCTGCTGTTGGAACAGCGCCAGGTAGTTGAGGATCGTCGAGGTGATCGTCACGGCACCGCCGTAGCCGAGCGCCGGAGCAGTGATCGTCGTCGCTGCCGTGGCCATTGCGTTGAGCAACAGTTCCTCGGCGTAGCGGGCGTAGGCCGCACCCAAGCGGTTGAGGTAGGCCTCGACCAACTCGGGATAGGTCATCGCCATCATGTTCTTGACGGTCAAGCAGCGATACACGCCGTACATCTCGTAGGCGGTCGGGGAACCGCAGGTGATGGTCTGGCAGTCGCTCTTGACGGCGTTGCTGTCAGCATCGTTGGCCGACGTCCACTGGCCGTAGCCGGTGGTGATGTCGGACAGCGCCGGGCTCGGCATGATCGACACCGAGCCACGAGGGGCGGCGAAACCGGGAAGCGAACCGGCGACGGGGCGGCGCAGCGTGTTGGCGCAGCCGATGTCGTAGTACGGCGTCGCCGGTGGGCAGAAGGCCGCCATCAACTCGTTGTCGGCTTCGAACTTGGCTGCGTTGAGCATCATGTCGTCGGACAGGATGCGGGTCTCCGGGTAGTTGGCCCGGATGCGGGCGATCTCGAACTTCTCGGTCGAGCCGGGGTTCAGCGAGCTACCACGCTGGATGGCGACGCTGGACATCTCGGCCCACGACGTGAACGGATCGCCGGGGTTGCCGCCGCCGAGCGAGGTCGTGCGGTACAGATACTCCGGCACCGTGCGCAGCGGGCTGGGCCGGGCCGGAGCCGGAGTCAGCACCAAGGTGCCACCAGTGGTGGCGGCGCCGAACGTGGTCGACAGTGTGCGAATCGCCGTGGAGGCCTCTGCGTCGGCATCGGCGTCGTCGTCTTCGCCGTCGTCATCGGTCCCTGCGTCGGGATCGTCGGCCACGGGCTCCGGGTCGTCGTCGCCGGTGTCGCTGTCGAGAGCGGCGGCGGTGTCCTGATCGTCTGCGAAGGCGATCAGACGGTCACGGAGCGCCAACTGCTCGTTGACCTCGTCACGGCTGGCTCCGCCAGCGCGCAATGCGGCAACTGCTGCAGCCTTGATCTCACGAGCGAACACTCGTGCTTCGGCGGCGCTCAGCGAGTTGATGTCTGCGGGAACCTGGGGCCACATAGGAGTGCCTCCTGTAGATCGGTGGTGCCCCGCAGTGTTGTAAACGCACTGCTCGAATGTCTACGACTCTTCGTCGTCGTCTTCCAGCAACAGCGACAGCAACTGATCGCTCCACTCGTCGTCGATTTCGTTGGCCGAGGTTGCCTCGGGAGCGATACCGGGGACCTCGGCCAACAAATCTTGCGAACGCGCCGCGTCGATGAGTGCCGCTACGCGCTGCAGGTCTTCTGCACTGTTGAAGTTGAAGACCAACTGTGTCACCGGGGAGGTCTCGTCGATACACGTCGGGAACGACGCGACCAACTCGAACTGATCGTTCTCCGTCGAGAACGACGTGCCCGGGATGTTGTACGCCTCGACGTTCACCGAGACGATGCCACGCAGATTACCGTTCACCCAGTGGCCGCTGATGCGCGAGGCCCGTGCCGCGTAGACGACTTCGTCGGGCACGCCGGGACGCACCCGGCCGGAGATCCACGGCCCGTGCTTGCCTTCGACGGCGCGGACGTCGCACCACGAGTTTTCGATGCCGCCGTACGCCTGCTCGATCGTCGGTGCGCTCTTGGCCGAACGATGCCCACCGAAAGCGAAGATCGGGCCGGTGTTGACCATGCCCCGCTCGGTCAGCACGCCGGGCTGGTTGAAGCTGGCGTAGCCGTCGGACGGACGCGGCGGGGTGATGCACCGATCGGCGTCGTCGCCCCAACACGATGCCCACAAGGCGATGTGGCCGTAGACGTTGCCGTCGGCATCGACGATCACCTTGTGCGGGATGTCGGACTCGGGGCGGTAGAACGCGTCGAACGGCTGGACTGTGCCGGACGAGGCGGTGATCTCGACCATCTCCGGCTCGCCGATGACGCTGACCGTGAGGCTGTCGAACTCGGCAACGAGCGGTGCCATCGGATCGCCCATCGCTGCCGTCAACTCGTCGGCGGTCATGCCGTCGTTGATGGTGGCATGGGCGTCAGCGAACGCCGGAGTGGCGACACCGGTGGTTGCCGCCAACTTGAAGTCGGTGAACTCGATCCACCATTCGCCGCTCTCCAAGTCTTCGACGAGCCGGGCCTTCACCTCGGCGAGATCGACCGAATTGCCGCGCAGTGCGCCGGTGTAGATGTAGCGGGCGTGGGTGTGGCCGTTGGCGTCGTCGAGCAGGAACCCTTGGCCCGACATGATGCCGGTCTCGGGGTCCACCGTCATTTCGAACAGCGTTCCGGAGACGATCGCGTTCTCGTGGCCGTAGGTGGCCGACGGGATGTAGCGGATCGTCAACGGCAGATCACGCGTGTCGGCGCCGTCGGACAGCAGCATCCGGTGGTCGCCGGTCTGAGTGTCGAGGCGGGCGAGGATCGGAAACTGGACCGCCTTGAAGAACCCGGCGGGCATCGACGACGGCATTTCGCCATAGGTGCGCTTCATCTTGCGAATGAGTGTGTCGGTCATCAGTTTCCTCCTGAAACGGGCCGGAGACGTGCAGGCGTCTTCGACTTGCTGTCGTCCGGCGAACCGGGGTTGCCCTTGCCGGGCTGCGATGTGCTGTCGTCGGCGGGCGAATCCGGGTTCGGGCCGGTCTTGGCCGAACCGATCTTCTCCCAGTCGAACTTCTCCTGCTCGGGCATCCCGTAGGTGGCCAGGTAGGGGTCGCCTGCCTTGATGCCGACCATGCGGATGTACTCGATGTCGGTGGGGGCGTGGCGTTCCTCGAACCCGGATGCCTCCCGGGCGGCGCCTGGCGAAAGCATGATCCGGTCCGACAACTGCCGGGCGTCTTCGGCGACGTTCTGGTGCGACGAACCGCGGCTCAGGTCATACCAGACGCACAAGCCTTCGATCTCGCCGGGCTTGCGGTTCGCTTCGAGCATCTTCTTGCGCAACACGAGACGGGTCAGCGCCCAGCACATCGTTTCCAGGTTCGGCTTGACGGCGATCCGCAACTCGTCTTCGGCGTCACTCCACGAACCCCAGTGGTTCGTTTCACCGCTGCCTTTGACCTGTGACGGTTGCACGTCGAGGCCGACGAGGATGGTGTCACGCAGTTCGGCGCGCAACTGCATGTCGGTCTCGTACAGCGACTGGTCGAGAACGAAGTGGCGGAACTGTTCGGCGTTGATGCCGGGCCCGGTCATGAAGATCGGGATCGCCGCCTCCGGCGAGTTCGGGTTGCGTGCCGAATAGACGGCGGCACGGATCACGTCGTCGAGAACCTTGTTGTTGTGGAATTCGCCGGGCTCACCCGACGGTGCGGCGGAACGGACCTCGTTGACTTCGGCGGGGATGTAGACGATGCCGTTGGAGGCGAGACGCGACAGCAGCTTGGCGCGGATGCCGAGGACCAACAGGTGCAGCAGTTCGCATTCGGTGTCGAGGGCAGCCATCGGTGAATCGGGGAGATCGACGAACCGCGACGACGGCCGCCACACGCGGCCGATGAACTTCGACGGCGAGATCCGCTCGTCGGCCGGTGATTCGCCGAAGCCGGATTGGGCGGGGAGGGTGATGCGGTTGACGCCGGTGCCGGATTGGACGTTGCCCATCAGCGTCTGGTCGGGGAACTTCAACTCGTCGGCCGACACGAAGTCGTAGCCGTCGCCGTCTTCGGATTCGATCAGATACGAGTCGGCGGGGATCGCCATCAAGGTCAGGAACCGTTCGACGAGTCCGCGCACACCGCCATACGGCGAGTACAGCGTGTCGGCGATCTCCCCGGCCAACCCTGTGGTGACCTGTTCGCCGATCTCGCCGGACGGGCTGACCTTGTAGACGCCCAATTCGGCGTAGCCACCGACACGGGCGGCACGCGACACGCCGTAGCGGATCTCGCCCAGCTTGCCGTACCAGTCCCACGCCGACGCCGACTTGCCTTTCGACATCGTGATCAACTGCGAGGCGTACTTCATGTCCTGGGGGCGAGCCAGGTCGATTGCCTGGGCGGCGAACGTTACGACGTCTCCGCCTGCCTTTCGTTGACGTCGTCGCTCGCGCATCGCTCTCCTATCGAGTCAAGCGCACTGTAGACATCGAGGAAGTCCAAAGTCTTTGAGGCCACGACGCGATGGACGTGCGGCTCGAACCGGGCCACCGGCGGCAACCCGGCCTTGACCCGTTCTTCGTCGTAGAGCATGTCGAACACGTCGGGGAACACGTCGGCGAGCCGGGTCCAAGCCCGCGTCCTGGCCTTGATCTCTTCGGCGGTGTACTTCTTCACGTTCGCCAACGCCAGGCGGTTGCGCTTCTTGTGGCTGACGGTCTGGCGCATCGTGCCATGACGAACCTCCAGCGCGGCGAGCGGTTGGCGGTCCTTCCAGCAGTCGGCGCAGTGCCCTTCGGATTGCACGGCGAACTGTTCGATGACCAGCGCCCCACAGCCGCGACAGCGGCGATATCCGAACACGATCGGCGGCGGCTTCATATCATCGCCGTCGTGCAAGTCGTCCACGTCACGCAACATACCTCCCTCGATGGTTACCGGCAGGAGATCTACCGTGAAGTGAACGGCGTCGCCTTGCGTGTCGGCAAGCTGTTGCGCGAAGCGAAGATTTTCGATCCGGGCGGCTTCAACAACTGGGTGATCCGCGATCTGCCATTCGGGCTGGAGACGGCGCGGCGGCTGATGGCGATCTCGGCGGCCTACGAGAAGCTGCCGACCGAGGCGCTGCGTGACCTGCCGCGCCCGTGGCAGGCGTTGTACGCGTTGAAAGAGTTGCCGTCGCATCAGATTCTGCGTGACATCCGCGACGGGCTGATCTCGTCGGACATGACAGTGGAAGAGGCACGGACCCATGCCCGGCGGATCAAGGCCCACAACAGGGCGTGGCGTCACGACGCCAACCGGGCGGCGGGGCGGCTGATGCAGAACTTCGAGCCGAACGACGTCGGACCGACGGTCTTCGCTGCCCTACAGGAGTGGATGGATCGGCGCATCTAGGACATCACCGCGTGCCACGGCCACGGCTTGGCGTTCTTGTAGAGCACCTTCGGCCAGTCGCGCCGGTCGCGGTCGCCTCGGAACGGGTGGAACTCGTGGGCGTCGGGCCCTTCGTCCGCCACCGGTCGGAGGCCATGACCGAACTCGGGCCAGCGGAGCCACACCGACGACCCGATCGGGCGCAGGTCGCGATGGCCGGACGAGGCGGCGTGCGGAGCGTGGGTTTCGATGATCACGGCGACCCCGGTGAGGACTCGGATGTGGTCGATCGCTGTCACCGCCGCCCGGGCCTGTTCCTCGCCGCCCGAGTCGTTGCGTTCAGCGGCCCCTCGGTACATCTTGTACGTGGGCCCGATGACGAGCAGTTCCGACTTGTTCTTCAAGACCGTCTGCAGCAGCCAGTCGCGGTCGCGGCCCTTGTTCAGGTCGATGCCGTGAGGCCTGTGTTCGATCCGCATCCGCTTCGAATCCCAGTCGCACGGCAGATTGGCTCGTGAGGCGTTGACCGCCCAGCGCATCGTGTTCAGGCGGCGCGCCAGAAGCCGGTTGCTGTTCTCCAGGTCGACGTAGGTGACCCGGACCGGGTCGACGGGCTGCAGCACCCACGGATGGAGCCCTGCGGCGGCCATGAATGCCAACTGGGCGAGCAGCGTCGACTTCCCCGAACCTTCACCGCCGGTCAGCAGGAACCGGTCCATGCGTTCCAAGAAGCCGGGGATCAGCCAGTCGTATTCGGCGTTGATGCTGGCAATGAACTCGTCGGCGGTCATCGACTCGTGTTCGTCGTCCGGCGTCGAAATGCCCTGCAGCTTCGACAGCAGGTCATCGCGCGCCGCCATCGCGTCGAGGGTGCCGGTCTGCATCGCCTGGGAGGTTTCGGCGATGCCGTGGAGCAACTGGCGGCGGACATGGTTGTCGAAGATCGCCCGGGCGTACCGTTTGGCGTTCGAAACGGCTGCGGGGACGTTGTAGAACCCGGCGAGGGTGGCGACGCTGTACTGGTCGCCGTCGCACCCGTTGGCCTTCAACCGCCCGGCGATCAGCACCGGGTCGTTCGTCTCCGGGGAGCATTGCTCGATCGCCGCCCAGATGTGCTGATAGGCCGGGGTGAAGAACATCTCCGGTTCGATCATCGCTGTCACGTCGAGGAATGCCTGCTTCGACAGCAGGGCGGCGGCGAGCAGCGCCTTCTCGGCGTCGGGATCGGCGGCGATCATGCCCCGCCGTGGATCACACGCCACTGCTGCGAGGCCAGGAACTCTTCGTTCTTGTCCCGGTACTCCCGTTTCGGCGGCACCTTCGGCGGATTCTCCCACCGCCCCTGGTTCAGCCACGTCGTCGGCAGCGGGATGAACTCGTCGGGCCGGGCCCAGTGTGTTCGCTCGCGTTCCCGGTCCCAGAACCACACCCACGCGGTGAGAGCCACCATCATCATCGTGTGATCGACTTTCGCCCTATTCCACGCGATTCGCGTTCTCTTCTTACTTGCTCCTGGCTTTTGAGGATACTTCGACCAGAAGTCTTCGAACTCTTCGTCGCGCGCGGCTTGGGTTTTGGTAGGGGGTTCTATTGGAAGTGTGTCGTTTTTTGCGCCACCTAGCGCAGATTCTGCGCCACCTGGTGCAGATTTTGCACCACCCCCCGGGTCGGCCATGTGGATGACATATCGGGACCAGATGTTCTCGTTCCCCCGCTTCTGGCGAGTCACTTCGAGTGCCCCGATGCCCTCCAGGTGTTTCACCGCCTTGTCGATCGTCCGTATCCCAGCACCGATCTCGTCAGCAAGCCCTTGTCGGCCGATCGTCCAGCCGTTGTCGCTGTCGCGATCAGCATGGTCGGCCAGGCAGGCGTACAGCACTACCGGCCACGGTTCGCCGATACATGCTCCGCGCACCCAGCGCGGCACCATCGAGAAGGGCCCTACATCGCTGCGCGGGCCCGTCACTGGAACATCTGCTTCAACCGGACAAGCGACCTGCTGATCGACCCGTCGGCGAAATCGGTCAGTTCGGCCAGACGATCCACGTCCGGCCATGAGCCCACGTCGAACAAGTCGGCGACGTTGGCAATCGCCAGAGCGATCAGCTTGTCGTCTGGGCGGTGGATGTTCATCCACGCCCAGGCAGCCGCCTCCAGCGTTCCTCGTTGATCCATGGAAGTCCCCTTCGGTTTAAAGGGCGAGACCTGATACGATCAGCCGTGGTTGAAAGACCACAACCGTCGATTTCCTCGCAGTCATCGACACTAGCACCTCCCCAGGGTCATCCCGCAAGGGAACCTGGGGGGGTTCTAGTTTTGGGTCTTTTCCCTGGTTATTGCCCGTTTTTGGGCATGTTTGGCGACCATTGCGTCATATTTCAGGAATCTGTCGACCGCAGCCTTCACATACTCCGAACGGGTCATGTTTTTGGCCTGCGCGGCCTCGTCGACCTCGTCGATTTTGGAAAACTGCATCCAGAACGACACGGGACGGCCAGAGCGCATATCATGCAGCGTACTATGTGGTATCCCGGTTGGTCGATGACCCGAACGGGTACATTTCGCCCATGCTCAGTGACTCGATCGCCATTTCGGGCGTCGGACTTCTCGTCCTCGCGCTCATCGCCCTCATCATCTTCTTGGTGGTGAGACGACGGTAAGACGGAGACATGCCGCACGTTCGGGCTCGTGGAGAACGTGCGACGTGTCCCAGTTGGAGGTGGCGATGAGGCGTCGCCGGGGTGAAGTTATATCACTTCTTGCGCGCCAAACTGTTGATCCACCTTCGGATGAAGGCGTTGCGGTTCAGGTCGGCCTCTTCGGCAGCCTTGTCGAGGATCGTCTTCTCGTCGATCGTCATCTGCACCGTGACGTAGGCGCTACCAGGGGATTTTCCGCCCACTAGGGGTCTCCTTGCTCGATCACAGACGCTATGTTACGCCGCGAGGACCCGGACGTAGGCGACGCCGGAGAACGGTTTGGTGAGGCGGCTCCCGGGGTATGTGGGGACGTAGACCGTCTCGACCACGGCTTCGGTCCGTCCCGCTTCACCCACACTTGGCTTGTAGGTCGTGGTCCAGACGATCCCGTCAGTGGTTGACGTCGGCATCACCGAAGAGTTGGCGACATTGATCGTCGAATGCGTCAACGGGTTCGTGTAGGTCAGTTTCGGTGTCGGCGTCAACCCGGCGGTTCCGGTGACGGTGCAATGCAACGTCTCACCGACGACGACGGTCGCTTCGCAGACCACTTTGACGGCCGGGTCGGCTGCTTCGGCCACCGCAGGCGCCAAGGCGACCACCTCGAGCGTCAAAGCAACCACAACTAGTGAGAAAAGTCTCAACCTCATGTACATCCTTAGGGTTCGGGCGTCCAGCGTGCTGCAACATAGCAGCGGTCACCCGGTCGTCGACGGTTCTTCACCCGAAGGGGTTGTCTCGATCGTCGTCGTCGTGCAGGCCCCTTCGACGGAAACCTCGACTCGTTCCCCGCAGGTGCCGCCGTAGGCCTCCCAGTCGGAGTCGAACGGCGACTCGGTCCACAAGTCGTCGCAGGCCTGCATGTCGCCGAGGCCGCAGTTGTCCCACAGGCCCGACAGCCGGTCGTAGTCGAAGGATTCCTCGTCGGCTTCCAAAGCAGTCGGTGGTGGTGGCGCGACGGCGACGTCAGCGTGATCGGCATCACGCCACCACTGCACGGTGAGCATTGCACATCCGGCGAGCAGCACGATCAACCACGACTTGCCGGAGACGTCGATGTGCCAGGCGTTGACCTTGGCGTCATCACCGCCGCGCCCGTACCAGGCCATCACCAAGGCGATGACGATGAGGACGACCCCGGCGATGATCAGTGTCACGCCGGGAACGTACTATGCGGTCGTCTCGTTCGTCTCCGGCTGCTGCTGGCCGAGGGGCACGTTGCCGATCCGGCGGCTGCAGATCAGGCAGAAGCGATGCTCGGGGATCATGCAGTGGTCGTCTTCGACGTAGTGGCCTTCGTACTTGCAGATCAGGTCGAGGACGGGGCGTTCGATGTGTTCCTCGAACCAGTTGGCCGTTTCGTCCACCGACCCGGCCCTCTCCAAGACGTTGTACATCTCGTCGACGAGGTCGGCGCGCAACTTGCCGATGTCGAGGATGATCACGCCGACGCCTGCTCGGCCACTTCGGCTTGCATTCGATGCCAGCGGATCTCGTTGACGGCCTTCGACCACATCGTCCCGTCGTAGCAGCTTTCCAGTTGTTCGTGGATCTGCCGGTAGCGGACGGCGAACAGGCGCAGCGCTTCGATGTCGTCGGTGGTGAACATCCGATGGTGGCCGGAGCCTGCGGTGTCGCCGTCGATGTAGATCGTCCCGGTCCGGCACCAGTGGTCCAACTGGCGATACGTGATCGCATGGTTGAGAAGTTCGATGACTTCCATGGAGGTGTACAGGGTGTCGCTCATCGTCAAACAGTACCTCTGGTACAGCAGTTTAAACGCGGATGTTGTAGTTCACACGCCCCTGCCGGTCGGAACGTTTCGAACGACCGGCAGGGGCACGTGGTCAACTCTTCGCCGCCCGACGGTGGCGGCAGGACCGCCTGATCCAGCGGTTGAGGCCCCAGGCGATACCGCCCAGGAGGGCGAGGAATGCGATCACGAGTGGGCCCAGCCCACCGCGCCGGAACCCTGCGGGTTGAGGGTGATGTATGTGCTTCTGCTCCGGAAGCAGCCGATGGATGTGCCGACGATGCACTGCACGTAGTCGGCGTACCCCGTCGACGTCCACTGGTAGGTCGACAGTTTCGACGGGCCGGACAGGCCGGTGACCCGCCAGTCGACGCCGAGGGCGGTGCCGTAGGCCGTCGAGTCGGCGCTGTGGTAGGTGATCACCGGCGTGCCGGAGATCGCCGAGCCGGTGTAGCAGAAGTAGATCGTCATCCGGTGCCAAGCCAGTTCCTGGTAGCTCGGGAAGTCGATGGCGGTGTCCTTGTAGCTGAACGTGCGGCACAAGGCATAGCCCTTGCCGCCCGGGTTGATCTCCGGCCCGTAGGTCACCTCGGTGACGATGGTCGTTCCGTCGGCGAGCACCTCGGTCGTGGTGGTCGTTCCTGCTTTCGGCCCGTGGGGGCTACCACTGGCGTCGGCCGGGGTGCTGAACCCGAGGGTCAGCAATGCAGCAGCCGCGAGGGCCGCGTATCTGATTTTCACGTATCGCTCCTAACGTGGGGGTTTACCCTCAGAAGACTTTCTTCGGGTCCATCGCCGAGTGGCGGTGGTGGGTTGCGTCGTCGTCGAGCCGTTTGCTCAACGCGGCTGCGATGTTGCGGGGGAGGATCATCGACTGGTGCCGTTCGTGCCAGCCGGTGTTGTAGCCGATCCGGAAACAGGCCCAGCACACGGCGCCGACGAAGACGACGAGGCAGGCGACGCCGAGGAAGATCATCATTCGGGGGCTCTTTCGGTTGCGACGGTGTCGAAGAAGTGCGTGATGCACAAGGCGTCACCGTGGTAGAGGGTTTGGGCGGCGTTGATCATCGACGGGAACGGTTGACCGTCTGCGGGTTCGTGGATGCGCAGGCAGACGACGCAGAACATCAGTACCGCTCTCCGGTGATCGCGGCGATCAGGGTGACGACGACGGACAGGATGATGATGGCCAGCAGCCCGGCTTGGCCGACGAAATCGAACGGGTTGATCATCGGTCGACCGCCTTCGCAACAGCCTTCGCCAGGGTTTCGTGTGCGGTGAACAGGCGGCGACCTTTAAGGATGTCGAACTGGTCGAGGGCGGCGTGCACCGCAGCGAGCGAGGCTGCCGCATCGCGCAGAACGTTCGCGTCGTCGGGCCATTCGTAGGTCGACGTCGGCAGGTAGTCCGCCACGTTGAGCAGAGTTGCAACGATCTCGTCGCGGGCGGTGGTCACAGGGGGATGTCTCGGCATTGGCCGTGGCAATCCCACGGGTGGACCCCGGCCTGTTCGAACAGGGCGAGGGCGACGGTGGTGTTGACGGCGGGGTCGTGCAGGTCGCTGGCGCTGTTGACTCCGAACGTCGCCAGCCAGGCGCGGTGGGCCCGGAAGTTGATGGCGAACAGGCCGATGCAGCAGGAGTTGCCGACCCCGGGTTGCAGGTTCGATTCGCGGGTGGCGATGGCGACAGCCCAGTCTTCGGTGGCGTCGGGCCAGATGCTGCGGATGATGTCGGCGACGGTGCCTGCGGGTGGGGTGACGCGGACCGCCGGTTGCGGTTGTGTCACCGGCTCGGCAGTGGGTGCGACCGAGCCGGTGACGTTCGGGACTCGTGCTGAGATCCCGAGACTGTGCAACGTCAACGGGCCAACGATCCCGTCAGGTGTGAGACCGTTGGCCCGCTGCCAGTGCTTGATGGCTTTCAAAGCGCCCGAGTCGCTGGTCCAACTGTAGCCGTAGCTGCGCAGGACGGCGAGGGCCCGGAGGCTGTTGGCGACTTCGGGGGCTTGGGTGCTGCTGCGGGCCGGGACGGGTGGCACCGCAGCAGCGCCCGAGTCTGTCACCGACAGGCTTGCGACGGCTGCTGTGACGAGACAGGCAATGTACAGGCGGCGGTTCATGGGGCGATGCAACTCGCGTTTCTGCTCCGCGACTTCGTCTTCCCACAGCGGGTGCAGACGTTGGCGCCGGTGCTGTTGAGCCGCCAGCCGGGATGATCATAGAACTCGGGGGGTGTGAGAGTCTGCACCGCGACAGCCCCGTCCCTTTTTGCTGCTGCCGCGGTGCGTCCCGGGGTGGTGACCAGATCGTCGATCACTTTCCCGTGGGGAATGTTCCCGGTCACGGAGCGGCGGTGGATTTCGTCGTACGTGTCGGGGCGAATGTAGATGGTCATTCTGCGGGTTGCGACACCGGGGTTTCGAGTCGGTCGAGCCATTAGCTGCACTGTAACCGACTGGCTGTCACATAGCAAGGTTTGCTGTGTGATAATTGTGGTGGAAGACTGGCGCCATGTCTGCTTCTGGAGTGAGCCCCGATCTGCACATCACTGGTTGGGAAACGGTGTTGATCGAAGATTTCGACACGGATGTGCCGATGGGCAAGGTGATCGGTTCGTCTGCGTACAGCAAAACGTTGACGGCCTATCCGACGGGGTGGCGGACGTCGAAGCCGTGGCGGACCGGGATGTACGACAACGGCCGGTTGGAGGTGACGAACTCGTGTTTGGTGTCGCATATCGCCACGGTGACCGACAGCCGGGGGACGTGGCCTCGGGTGACGGCGCCGCGTCCGAAGGTGTCGCCGACCACCCCGTACGGTGTCGATCATGGAAGGTTCCGGGTCCGGTTCCGGGTGACGCACGAGTTGCCGGGTTACAAGATCGCCTGGTTGTTGTGGCCTGATTCGGGGGATTGGCCCAAGGATGGGGAGATCGACTTCCCGGAGCAGTCGTTGTTGGCGTTGTCGAAGGTCGGCGGGTTCGTCCACCGTCAGGGGGCGACGCAGGGCGACGACCAGTTGCACGCCCGGGGGGCGTCGTCGGCGGCGGATGGGGAGTGGCATACGGCGGAGATTTTGTGGAAGCCGGGTGATTGGCGGACCAGGCGCTGCCGGTTCCAGTGGGATGGGGTGACGATCGGCGAGTGGCGGTCGGAGACGGATCGGATTCCGTCGACTCCGATGCATTGGGTGGTGCAGACGGAGCCGTATCTGCACACGTACGACCCTCCTGATCCGACGGTGTCGGGGCGGATCGAGGTCGACTGGTTCGCCTACTACCGGCAGCCGTAAAAAGCGGGCTGTAGTACAGTTGTGGTTGCTGCCACTGCTCTCACCCGGTTGGGGGTTCCTGCCGGGTGAGGGTGTGGCGGTAGTGGCGTTGGCGGTGGGCGTTGGTGCAGTATCGGGCTCGTGGGTCGGTCGAGTTCAGGGGTCCTTGGCACCAGTGGCAGGTGCGTGCAGCCGTTGTGCGGGCAAGGTAGCTCCGGGCGATGTGTTCGGTGTAGGCGGGTGGGATGGCTTGACAGAGGTGGGTCCAGTCCATCCAGTCGATGCCCATCGCGGCCCGGGCTTCGGCGAGGTTGGTGGCGACTCGTTGGCCGGAGGTTCCGACGGGGCGGCCGTCGGGTCGTTTCCCGTACACGGCAACCGGCTGTACAACCTTTCGGTACACTAGTTCTGGGATGTGGAAGGTGGCTTCGAAGAGTCGTGGTCGTTCAACTTGGAGTCCGAATGCGCCGCCGGTGAGACAGACCGGGTTGCGCATTGCCCGTGCGGCCCCTTTGACGTTTTCGATGACATAGTCGACCCCGGCCGCTTGGAGCATGTCCCGAAAAAGGTGGATCGAACGTTCCACCGTCGACCCGAACCGGTTGTTGTTCGTCGTGTACCCCTGGCACGGCGGCGAACAATGCACCAGATCGAAACTCCGCAAAAACCGGCTGCTCAAAGTGAGAGCATCCCGCTGGATGAACTCGAACGGAAACCTCGACTGTGGACGAATATCAACCCCGGTGACCTCAAACCCGGCGTTCGCATACCCCTGGGCTGCACCACCAGCACCACAACAGAGATCCAGACAACGAACCACACCACCATACTGACACCCTCATGCTGTACCACAGGTTTAGTGTTGCACCAGGTTCGATGACACGCGCATCGGGGATGAGCGGAAAAACGGAAGGGCCCCGGGTTGCCTAACCCGGGGCCCCTCTGACCTGGCGCTATGTGCTCGATGCGTTACGCAAGTTCTAGGCGTGCCAGCGCTGCGCGGCGGCACCATTCCCGCACCGGGTAGGCGCGGCCCCTGGTGGCGTCGTGCACCTGCGCTGCGCCGATGACGGTAACGCTGGTGCCGTCCGTGAACGTGATGACGGCGCCGTCGGTACTGGTGCGGATCACGCCTTCAAGCGTCGCCGCGGCATCGGCTACGACCTGCGCAGCGGCGGGAAGTGAACGCGGTGCGAGCGACCAGGGCGACCGCGCCGGGCCACGTGTCCCGACTGCGCCACGGGCCAAACGTGCGGCACGTACTTCGGCCGATTCGGCGGCACGTGCGGCACGCTGCGCGGCCCGTGCACGTTTGCCGATGACCAGCGTTATGCGCTGGTGGCCGCGCCATGCTTGCCGCACTGCGGCACGTGTCCCGACCGGGCCACCCATCATGGTCAAACCAGCTTGCACCGTTTGACGTTCTGCGGTCCCTGGTGCGCCGACTTGCCACGTGCGGGACGGTGCCGCAATCCACGCCAGATGTCCGCGTTGTGCGCCGTAGCGGCAAGGCTGCGGCAAGGTGTACCGGGCCGTACCCTTGAACGCTGACCGGTCGGGACGGGCCAGAAATGACCGGTGCCGTTTGGACCAGACATCAGGTCGCTCTGCCGACATCCCCGCGTTGTGCAACAGGTACGTGCCAGCAGCCTCTAGCGCGAGCGACCAGCGGTGACCACGCTGCGGCTCGATAGAGGCTTGCCAGACTGCGGCGCTGGTCGGCAAGTCAAGCGCTGCGGTTGCACCGTTCACCACGCGTGCCACGCGGCTCGGTCGCTCGACTGCTCGACGAACCATGTAGCTAGGCACCAGCGCGGGTAGCACTGGTGCCGGTTGCCACGGTGCCACGTTCAGGTAATCCCAACGCGCCACGGTGCGCCGTCCGTCGACCAGCAGTAGCCGCGTGCCGATGTCGACCCATCCAACCTGCACCGTGTCGAGCAGTCCGAACATGGTCCCGACCTGGTCGGCATCCGGTGCTACACGGTGCGCTGGTGCCGCTGTAGTGCCGTCTGCCGCCCGGTAGTCGCCAGTGGCGACGTTGTACCCATCGCTCGGTGTTTCGCAGTCCTGCGCCGATGCCATCTCACGCTCAAACGCGTAGCGCTGCGCAGTCTTGCCCCGGGCGTAGATTGGCAAACGTGCCACCCGCGCCGTGCGTAGTTGCTGGTCAAACCAGCTTTTCAAGTGTTCTTCCCTAGTTCTCATTGGTCCTTCCCGGCCAGGTGGCCAATCCACCTGCGCCAGGCACCAGAGTACACCCGTTCTGAACATCTGTACATGTGGCCTGACCTGCGGTTATAGGCTCGATTGGTGACGGAACGCGTAGTTTCCGTGCCATACCAACGGGGCTATAGGTGCCGCTGGTGCCGCTGGTGCTGGTGCCGCTGCGCAGTCCTGCGCAGTGCTGCGCCGTGCCGTGCCGCCGTGCCGCTGGTGCGCCGTCTGGCGTGCTGCGCCACCTATCACGTACCGTGGCCGCTGGTCACCTCAGGTGACCGTCACCGACAGTGGCGGAACACCACGACGGGTGACAGGGAGGTTCGACCCCTCCCCCTCCCCCCCCGGGGAAAAAGGGACCCCCCCCACCCCCCGGGCCCGACCCGGCAGGGCCACACAACCCCAGCCGTGCCCAACCGTGAGGGAGGACTGCCCCCGATTGCAAACCGGTCGTTGAGCCGAACCCGTAAGGGTGCAGTTAACGACGCGCTAACCAGTTAGCGGACCGTTAAAGGACCGCCAATTCTGGCCCGCGTAGTTTCCGTGCCACACCGACGGGGCTATATGTGCCACACTGTGGTGGTGGCGTTCCACCTGGTCACAGCGTTGCCAACCATGTTTCACGTGAAACAATCGGGCGTGACCCCTTTGGTGATCGTCTAGTTGCAGTGCAGGTAATCCATTTCGTTAGGGACTCCCCTCCCCCCTAGGCGGCTTTTCCACTGTGGCGTTCAGCTTCTACCTGACGTGGAGCCGCGGCCGTAGCCCGGAAGGCACGACCGCGCCTCGACCTCAGGAAAGGATCGAACCATGACCGCCTACGAAGCGCTCGTCCGAGCGCAGGCCGCCATCGAAACGGCGATGAAGACTGAGACCGACAACGTCGTCAGGACACATCTCGTGGCCGCAGCGAACGCTTGCATCACGGCCAGAGACAGGATCGCCATCTACCAGTGGAAGGCGAACGCCTCGCAGGAGGATTGACGGTGTGTGCCAGCACACCTGCGAGGAACCCACCGGCGCAGTAGGGCTGCAACCCTCACGCCGATCTGTGGGGCGAGGAAGGATCAGGCGGTTCTGAGAAATACGAGCAGAGCCGAAATTGGCGCGCACGTCCCTGATCCTTCCTCCCTCTACAGAAAGGAGCGGAAGCATGGCCATCCTCGGCCACGACGTCATCGAAGACGCGACGATTCGCGAATTCGAGAACGTCCGCGAAGTCACGTGCGACGGCGCAACCGTCACCCTCACGTTCACGTCGAGGGAAACCGCACGCCAGGCCAAGAAGGCGTTCTGCGACCAGATCTGGTTGGAGAACATGCAACGAAAGGCGAAGCGATGAGATACCTCATCCGCAAGTTCACCTTCGGCTTCACCGTAGGAATGCTCGCCCTGAGCGCCTGCGCAGCGAAAGCCGAACCGTCCCCGACGGGCGACCCCCGAATCGGATGCGCCATGAGCGTCATGGACGTCGACCCGTCCTACAGCTTCCGCGAGGCTGTGGAGTTCTGCGATGGGTGACGCCAACCGATCCAGCGAAGACTCGCAGGACTGCGAGGACGAACTTCGCACCGCCCTCTACGCCCTCAACCGGGCCAAGAGCAACACCGACGACCAGGCCGTCGCCAACGCCATCACCGACGCCCGCGACAAGGTCTGGGGCATCTTGCAATTCCTCAACCCGACCCGCAACGTCGACTGAAAGGAGCCGACCATGCCCGGCGAACCATTCGCCCCGCCGACAGAGCCGCCGGTGATCATCCGGCGCTACAGCGGCGACCTGACCTACTGGGTCCACACGTCCGGCATGTACTGCACCGGCGACACGGCAGAACCCCTGCTGAGAGCGCTGGCAGGACTCGAACGCGACGAGAACGTGGGCTGAGCAG